>Ga0068856_100001714_pt1 | contig 22920 bp, 16 predicted proteins | sample KBSCornC62_FD_66595 | JGI IMG/M metagenome (GOLD analysis project Ga0068856, IMG submission 66595) | Corn rhizosphere microbial communities from Kellogg Biological Station, Michigan, USA - KBS Corn C6-2 | ecosystem: Host-associated > Plants > Roots > Rhizosphere > Soil ... | reverse complement strand
GCGAACGGTTCCCATTCAAATTTCACGCCGCTGGCTTCCAGAATGCGTACCGTTGCTTTTGTGACTTCGGGACCAATCCCGTCGCCGGGTATCAGCGTTACTTTATGAGTCATTCCATTCCCCAGGGTGGTTGCCAGGCGCTAGTCAGTGCCGGAGCGTGATCGCTGTATGCGATATCAGACGGTTTTTGCCTTCACGAGATCCTTCAACTCGTTCATAAATTCCTTGACGTCTTTGAAATCCAGATAGACAGAGGCGAAGCGCACATATGCAACTTTGTCATAGCGCCGCAGGCGGTTCATGATCAACTCACCGAGTTCGCTGGTTCTGCGCTCGCGTTCGGCCGATTCGATGACAAACGATTCAGCCTCGTTCACAATTTGTTCAAGCTTACTGATGGGAACTGGACGCTTCTCGCAGGCGCGGAGCAGGCCATTCAACACCTTTTGGCGGTCAAATTTCTCGCGACGGCCGTCCTTCTTGACAACCATGTACGGGATTTCGTCGATGCGCTCGTAAGTCGTAAAGCGCTTGCCGCACTTCAGACACTCGCGGCGGCGGCGAATGGAATCGGCTTCCTTGCTCTCGCGCGAATCCACGACCTTATCATTCTCAAATCCGCAAAAAGGGCATTTCATGGGCGCAACATGCTTTCGGCGAACAGAATCTCACCGACTCCTTGGTTGTTCGTACTGCATTGAACAGCAGAAGGAGCGAGATTCCGCCGTTTCCGATGATATTGGAAATTGTAACAGTTGAGCGCGAGGCTCAGACGTAACCCCGCAAAGCAGGCAGGCGCGGCCAACCGACGCGTGCGATCAGGCAACAAAAGGACGCTCGCACCCCCTGCGGTACGAGCGCCCTTTTTCCCCATGCCTCCCCGGTGACGGAAGGCTTGAAGCTTGCGGTTCTTGACGGGTGAACAAAACCCTTCACCTTCTGCCAAGGATCTGCCGCAGATTCTGAACGAAGATAGGGGTGAGATTGTCAGTACAATGTCCACAGTTTGTAAAAATCATGAGAGCGGGCGGGAGCAAAGCCAGTTTTCTGGTGGCCGGTCCTCTCCGGCTGCCGCTGCTACCATGAAGCATCCCCCGCCAACTTCCGTGAGACGGCTCTTACCAATCCTCGTGTGCTTGCTTGCTCTGCCGTTAGCTGGTCAGAGCACGTTGGGAGAGTTGCATTTGCGGGTGACCGACCCGCGTGGATCAGCGATCAAAACGGAGGTACAGGTCGTGAGCGAGGTCAACCAATATGACAGCACGTTGGCGACAGATGATTCGGGCGTTCTCATTGCGAAGCACCTGCCCTTCGGGTTGTACCGGGTTCGGATACAGCAGCCCGGATTTGCGACCGCGTCTCTTGGGTTCGAGGTGCGCTCCGCCGTACCCCTGGAAGCTTCGATAAGACTGACCCTGGCGTCTGTGACCACTTCAGTCACTGTGGAGGCGAAGGACACGTTGATTGATCCACATCGTTCGACCTCGGTAAATGAGATCGGGCAACAGACAATGCAGACGCGCACCACCTCGCTGCCTGGGCGCTCGTTGCAGGACCTCATCAACTCGCAGCCGGGATGGAGCTATGAGGGAAACGCCGTGTTGCATCCAAGGGGCACGGAATACCAAACACAATTTGTGGTGGATGGAATTCCGCTCACCGATAACCGCTCGCCCGGCCTAGGTCCCGAAATTGAAGCCGACGATGTCGATTCTCTCACGATCTATACAGCGGGAATTCCCGCGGAGTTCGGGCGCAAGATGGGTGGCGTAGTGGAAGTCAACACGCTAAAAAACGCTCCTGAAGGACTTCATGGGCAGGTCAACCTTTTCGGCGGCAGCTTTGACACGGCTGGAGCTTTTGCCCAGGCGCAATACGCATGGAAGGGCAACACCCTGGGTGGCAGCGCATCCGGAAGCATGACTGGCCGCTACCTGAATCCGGTGGTCCCTCAGAATTACACCAACAATGGAAGTACCCAGGATTCCGCAGTGCATTTCGACCGGGATTTAAGCGCTAAAGACAGCATCGGCGTGATGTCGCGGCACGATCTTTCCCGCTTCCAGATCCCAAACGAGCAGATTCAACAGGCTTCCGGGCAGCGCCAGGCCGGCGACAATTTCGAAACCATGGGGTTGGCCTCTTACCAGCATGTCTTTTCCGCTGATGTGCTGGGGAGCCTGCGAGGCATGGTTCGTGACAACAGCAATGATCTCACTTCCAATGCTCAATCAACGCCAGTCATAGCCTACCTGCATAATCATTTTCGCGAAGGCTATTTCAACGCTTCGCTCTCCGCCCATCGCGGGCACCACGACTTGAAGGTGGGCATTGAGTCGGACAATACATTTTTACAGGAGAGCTTCAGCGATCAGATTACAGATCCCAACCGCTTTGACCCTGGAACTCCCCTTACCTTTGTCTTTCCTGGAGCTTCGCCATCACAGGGACAACGTCCAGAGCTGGATCAGGCCGCCTATGTGCAGGATCTGATCCGCTACGGAAATTGGACGTTCAGCGCGGGATTACGCTGGGATCATTATCAATTACTGGTCAATCAGAACGCCGTGAGCCCGCGCCTTTCGGCGGCACGCTATTTTCCTTCGGCGGGGCTGGTAGTTCACGTCTCCTACGACAGAGTCTTTCAGACGCCATCGGCGGGCAATATTCTGCTGGCAAGTTCGGCGGAGGTTGTTTCCCTCAATCATAACGTGCTGCGGCTTCCGCTTGAGCCTTCGCATGGTAACTATTACGAGGTTGGCGCTACCAAGGCTATCGTCGGGCGATTGCGATTCGACGCAAATTACTTCCGCCGCTATTCCGACAACTACGCTGACGATGATCAGCTTTTGAGCACTGCTGTGAGCTTTCCCATCGCCTTCCGGAAGGCGGTAATTTATGGAGGCGAAGGAAAGATTGAGATGCCCCACTGGGGCCGCTTCTCCGGATTTCTAAGCTATTCGTATATGGTCGGTAACGCCTGGTTCCCGGTCAAGGGAGGACTCTTTCTTGGCGAAGATGCTATCAACGCGGACGTCCAGCTGACGGGACACTTTCCTGACAGTCAAGATCAACGCGACACATGGCGTGCTCGGATTCGCTGCCAGGTGGCGCCCAGGTTGTGGATTGCTGGCGGAGCCGATTATGGAAGCGGCCTTCCCTTCGAATTCACTGGAAGCTACGAAGAGGCACTCGCACAATACGGCCAGCGAATGGTGGATCGAGTGAACTTCGAGCGTGGCCGAGTCAGACCGTCGCTCTCGGTGAACGTTTCCGGCGGGTTGGAGATCTATAAGAGAGACAGAGTTTCCGCGCGCCTGCAAGCGGATGTGGAAAATCTCAATAACCGGCTGAATGTCCTCGATTTTGGCGGGCTGTTTTCCGGAAATGCGATTGCGCCACCCCGCAGCTACCAACTGCGATTGCAGACAAGTTTCTAACCTGCCAAGGTTCTGGAAGCTCGTGCACTTGTTCTTATCACGCGAAGACTAAACCACAAAGTATTTTGCTGCCGGATGATGCACAACGATGGCAGAGGTGGACTGCTCCGGTTCCAGCAAGAATCCCGAGGTCAATCTCACGCCCACGTTTTCTTCGGGCTTGAGAAGCGCAAACAACTTCGTTTGATCCTCCAGGTTGGGGCACGCTGGATAACCGAACGAATAGCGAGAGCCGCGATATTTTTGATGGAAGAGGTCGCGAATCTCCGGGGCGTCCTCCCCCGCAATACCCAGCTCTTCGCGCATCTTTTTGTGATGCAGTTCGGCGAGAGCCTCCGCGGTCTCCACGCTGAGCCCGTGCAGATACAAATACTTTGTGTACTCTCCACCCTCGAACAGGCGCTGCGTTTCCACGCTCGCTTTCGGGCCGATGGTGACCAGCGACAAGCCGATCACGTCTATCTTGCCGGAGGTTTTAGGCGAGAAGAAGTCGGCAATGCTTAGGCGACGCCCTTCTTTCTGGCGAGGGAAAGTGAAGCGCAAAAGCTCTTTCGGGTTTGCTTCCCACTTCTCACTGCATGGCCGTCCGGGCCGCGGGTCCGGCGCTTCGAAGACGATTACATCATTGCCTTCCGCTTGGGCAGGGAAGTACCCGTACACGACGGCGGGAGCAAACAAGCCAGACTCGACAACCTCCGCTTCAAGTTTCTTCAGAATAGGGCGGAATTTCTCGTCGACAAGACGCACGTAATCTGACTGCGAGGCCGTTTTCAGCTGCCATTGATTCTTGAACAACGCGGTCTCGTTGATGTACCGGAAGACCTCGGGGAGGTCGTAATCCTTCTTAACTCGTACTCCCCAGAAGGGCGGAGCGGGGATATTCGGGGCATCAGTCACAACCGGGCTGCGCTCGGCAAATACGGGGCCGGTTTCTTCATCGACGGCGGCGGCTTTGGCGTACTCTTTCACAGTCCTTCCCTCCCGCAGCCGAGTATCGCGTGCACCGTCCTCCGTCATCAGGTCCTCCATGATGTGCAAGCCGGCGAAAGCATCATCTGCATAGAAGACAGCATTGGCGTACTCGCGGCGTAAGTCGTCTTCAACGTACTTGCGAGTAAGCGCGGCGCCCCCGCAGATCACGGGGAACTCGAGCTTTTGGCGCTCGAGATCCTGGATGACATACTTCATCTCGAGCGTCGATTTGACCAGCAGGCCACTGAGGCCGATGGCATTCGCCTGATGTTCTTGCGCCGCCCGAATAATGGAATCTCCTGGCTGCTTGATGCCGAGATTGACCACTCTGAAGCCGTTGTTCGACAGGATGATATCAACAAGATTCTTGCCAATGTCGTGAACATCGCCCTTGACGGTCGCGAGCACGATGGTGCCTTTCTGCGACCCCGACTTCTTTTCCATCTTCGGCTCGAGATAGGCGACCGCGGCCTTCATCACCCCAGCCGAATCGAGCACCGATGGAAGCTGCATTTTTCTGGCCCCAAATAAGTCGCCAACAGTCTTCATTCCATCCAGAAGAACGGTGTTGATGAGCTCTAAAGGTGAGTAGCTTGCGAGTGCATCCTCAAGTAACACCTCAAGCGGCTTCTTGTGCGCTCCCTCGCCCACCGATTTCTCGCCATTAATGATTGCGAACTTTAACTTGTCTTCCACAGACAATGTATCGAGGTGGGCCGTAGTCGAGGCAGCCGGTTTACCTTTCATGCCGGCGAAATGCGCCATGTAAACCTGCAGTGGATCCCCCGCAGACTTGTCTCGATGGATGAGCTTGCGCGCAAGATCCACTTCTTCTTGCGGAATTTTGTACAAAGGATAGATCTTGGTGTAGTTGACTATGGCCATGTCCAGGCCATGATCCACAGCTTCGTGCATATAAACGGAATTCAGCACGCGTCGCGGGTAAGCATCGAGGCCGAACGAGATGTTGCTCACCCCAAGAATGGTCTTTACATTGGGTAGTTCTTTCTTTATCCGCTCGACGGCATTAAGGGTTTCTATTCCGGCCGTGCGATATTCCTCCTGGCCAGTTGAAATGGGCAAGGTCAGAGCATCGAAGATGAGATCGGTCGAGTCGAGACCATATTTTTTCGTCGCCAGTTCATGAATGCGGTGCGCGATCGCGACCTTCTTTTCCGCGGTGAGCGCCATGCCATCTTCATCGATGGTTAGTGCGATGACCGCCGCACCGTAACGCTTCGCCATGGGCAACACTTGCGAGGTCCGCTTTTCCCCGTCCTCCAGATTGATGGAATTGATAATGGCGCGCCCGGGAATACGCTTGAGAGCTTCTTCGACAACATCAGCCTCAGTCGAGTCGACCAGGATAGGTGCCGGCACCCGCGTCGCGATCTTCTCCAGAATGGAGGAGATGTATCCCTTCTCGTCCTCGCCAACGATCGCGCAGCAGAGGTCGAGCATGTGCGAGCCATCATTCACCAGCCTTTTGGCGAGTGCGAGGATGTCGTCGTATTTTTTACCCTGAACTAACTTTCGGAAATGCTCGACGCGGGTCGTCGTGTTCATTTCCTCGGCGACGATCAGTGGCTTGGGTTCAAGATCAAGCGGAACACTGGTATAGGCACTGGAGGCTGATCCCACGCGCTTCACATCCCGCCTGGCGGGTTCGACGCCGGAAACCGCGTCCACTACGGCTTTCAGGTGCTCCGGAGTCGTGCCACAGCATCCACCTACGATGCGGACTCCGTAGTCCTGCACGAAATGCTTGTGATAGTCGGCGAGTTCCTGCGGAGACAGTTTATAAACCGCATGCCCGCCAACGTTCTGCGGCAGACCTGCGTTCGGCAACACAGAGACTTCCTTGGTTGAATTAAGCGCCAGGTACCGGACCGCATCGTTCATCTCCTTCGGTCCGGTCGCGCAATTCAAGCCGATAGCGTCAACTTCAAAAGGTTCGAGGGCAGTGAGAGCCGCCCCGATCTCGGTCCCCAGCAGCATCGTGCCCGATTCCTGAAGGGTGACCTGCACGGTGATTGGCAGTCGCCTGCCCGACTTGCGCATCGCTTCGAGGACGCCGATAGTGGCAATCTTCGCTTGCAGAAGGTCCTGGGCGGTCTCGACCAGAAGCACATCCACGCCGCCTTCAATCAGGGCCGCAGCTTGTTGTTCGTAAGCTTCGACCATTGCATCAAAGCTGATATGACCCAGCGATGGCAGTTTCGTGGTTGGACCCAACGATCCGGCAACGAAGCGTGGCTTTTCTTTCGTGGAGAACTGTTGGGCGACTTGCTTCGCAAGCTGCGCGGCCTTGAGATTGATCTCGCGCACACGGTCCCGGAGATCGAATTCCCCGAGAACAATCGAACTTCCACCAAAGGTGTTGGTCTCGACGATGTCGCATCCGGCGCCAAAGAAATCCGCGTGAATGTCGCGAATAATATCCGGACGGCTGAGCACCAGGACTTCGGAGCAGTTCTCCTTGCCCCAGTAATCATCCAGAGTGGGGTTGCGCTGCTGGATGTTGGTCCCCATCGCGCCGTCGTAGATGACAACGCGCTCTTTGAGAATTTGTAAGAAGTCAGCCATTCCTAAGCTTCTAGCTCCTAGCCGCTAGCTCCCATTTAAAGGCGATGTTCAGATCCATGATGATCCGAGTGATACGTGGCGAATAAATAGTGTTGCACATGCACAAACGCCGGTCGCGATGGACCGGCGTGATCGTGGTCGAAACTGATCTCGAAGTCAGCTCCCCGGCACCATTTCTGCCGGCGCCCCACCGTTCACGTCGGCTCGATTGAATACGATGTTGGCTCCCATGTGCGCTGGCTTGGCAGCCAGCATCATCTCCTTCGTGTAAATGAGATTGGTAGCGTTGAAGGTGGCCAGTTCGAATCCGTGGCCATGCGTGATCGCGTCCGTGGGGCACGCCTCCACGCAGTATCCGCAAAAAATACAGCGGTTGTAGTCGATGTTGTAAACCTTGGCGTACCGCTCGGCGCCGCTGACACGATTGTTGGCCGTGTTCTCCGCTGCCTCGATGTAAATGCAATTAGACGGGCAGTTTGCCGCGCATAAGAAGCAAGCCACGCACTTTTCCAGCCCGTCTTCGTCCCGCTGGAGAACGTGGGCACCTCGATAACGGGCCTCGATGCGAGCGCCCCGCAACGGGCCTTTCCCATCGGGGTAATTTTCCACAATCGTCGGCTTGAACATCTCCGAAAAGGTGACGCTCATACCTTTCGCGATTGCCGCGATGTTTTTCAGCACTGACATGCATTATCAGTATACCGAAAGATGTGCGGACGCTGCTTGCACTCGGCCGGGACAGAGTTGTTGAGCGTCGATCACTGGAAAGCTGAGACGGCTGCATGGGTTCCGGCTTATACAGTTTCGTCGCCCGATCCTAGGGACGGTTATGCTGTCTTGGTGAGCGAGAACTTCAGTCCTGATGAACCTGAGAGCAAGAAGAGGCAAGTAGGCCTGTGTGTGCAATGCCTCCACATGCGACAGATCCAATCCGATCGCGGTTCGATTTTCTACATGTGTCAGCTCTCCGCCAGTGACGCGACATTTCCCAAGTATCCCCGATTGCCCGTTCTGCATTGCTCCGGGTATAAGGCGTCGCATCTTAAGTCGCCGGATAAAGACGCAATGTGAGTTTTCGAGAAGTGCTGGTGATCAGTATCACTGCGGCACGCCAATCGGAGTGTCACTATTTCGAAAAACCCGGATGAGTGAAGGAGTGAATCCATGCTGCTGAAGAGTCTGGCGGTGTTGGCGATCGTTCTGTTCTTTATATGACTCGTCGCTGTGCTCCAGGCCTGGAGCAAAGGAAGCACAACGCAGCATCTGGTCAATCTGGCTTTCGTGCTGATGTTTGGCGTTGCTGCAGTGTGGGGATTGCGCACGATCTTTAGGGTGGGGCCGTAAGCGTTGTTCGACCAGTCCCAGGTGACAGCTGTCCACATCGAAGTACCACCACGCTCAAAAAGCTAATGCCGTGAGGATGCTGGCGAAGATTCAAGCCGAGAACTGAGTGCCCTCAATCAAGGCCAAGGTCCTTAGCCAGAGCTTTCCATTTTGCGTCAACCGAAGTTCGGGTCTTTGAGTCCATGAGAATCTCGTCTGGCCAGGGGCGGCAAAAACCTTCGCCGGCCCACTTGCGGGTGGCATCGATACCCATTTTTGATCCGAAGTTGGGCAGCCGGCTGGCATGGTCTAGAGAATCTACAGGCCCGAGCGTGAACTGAATGTCGCGCTCGGGATCGATGTGATTGAAAACTTTTAGCGTCACGTCCGAGAGATCCTGCACATCGACATCCTGATCCACCACCACGATGCATTTTGTGAACATCGCCTGTCCCAGCGACCAGACGGCATTCATCACCTTGCGGGCCTGGCCCGGATAGGACTTCCTGATCGAGACGATCATTAGGTTGTGGAAGACGCCCTCAACCGGAAGGTTGACGTCAACCAGCTCGGGAATCGTCAGCTTCATCATCGGCAGGAAGATACGCTCCACAGCCTTGCCCATATAGGCATCCTCTTGCGGAGGTTTTCCGACAATAGTAGTGGCGTAAATAGGATCCTTCCTGTGCGTGATGCAGGTGATGTGAAAGACTGGATACAAATCCTGGAGCGAGTAAAACCCAGTGTGGTCGCCGAAAGGACCCTCCGTGCGGAGCTCATCGAGATTGACATAGCCTTCCAGCACGATCTCGCTTGCTGCGGGCACTTCGAGATCAACCGTCTCACATTTGATTAGGTCGACGGGAGCCCCGCGCAAGAAGCCGGCAATCAGATACTCCTCAATCTCCGGCGGAGCGGGCACGATAGCAGAGAAAGTAACCGCAGGCTCTGTCCCGATTGCGACCGCGACTTCCATTCTTCCCGACGGCCGCTCACCCTCTGCGAGTACGCTGCCACCCGAGCTGCGCGCCATGATGTCGACTGCTGCGGATTTTCCATCAACCGCGGCACGCATGCGTTCCCGCGCGTGTTCAGCTGCAACTTTCTGGCGCTGCCAGTGCATGCCAGTGGTGCGCTCGTCGTACACTTGCATTCGGTACATGCCCACGTTCCGCTTTCCCGAGCGCGGATCGCGTGTGACGACGCACGGTAGCGTGATGAATCGTCCCGCATCTTTGGGCCAGCACTGCAGGATTGGGAAGTCCAACAATGAGAAATTGTCCCGCTTGATCACTTCCTTGCAAGGTCCCGAAGTTACCGTGCGCGGAAAGAACTTTCCCGCTTCCGTCAACAGTGGCAGCATCTTCAGCTTGTCGAGGAATCCCTGCGGAGATTTCACATCCATGAACATACGGATTCGGGAGGCGATCTCGTCATAGGAATTCACACCCACCGCCAGCTTCATGCGAGCTTCTGACCCAAACTGGTTGATCAAGAGCTGAGAGCCAGGATGATGCTTGATGTTCTGAAACAGGAGTGCGGGCCCGCCAGGCTGCCAGGTTTCGCCCAGCTGGACACCCGAAGGCGGCTGTCCCGGCATGTGCATCTTTGATATGCGATCTGTGATTTCGGCCACTTCGAGAATGGGATCAACTTCGGTCTGAATGCGTTTCAGCTGGCCGGCGCGGTCGAGGGCGGCGATCCACTGACGGAGGTCTTCGAAGGGCAAGGTTTCCTCTCTCGTGTGACGGACGATTATAAGGGATTTGCGGCCGAAGACAGTTCAGCCGGATGCAGCGCCGATCAACACGGATCAAAGATCCGTCACTTCCTTTGTTCAAGCTTGACGCTTGCTGTAACCGGCTGGCCGTCGCGCAGCACTTTCACGTCGACGATATCCCCGATCTTGCTGCGGCGTAGGGCGTCGGTGAAGTCATACAGATTCTTGATGGGCTTGTCCCCGAACTGCACCAGGACGTCGCCAGCTTTCAGCCCTGCTTTGGCGGCCGGCGAATTTGGTTTCACATCCGAGAACTTAACGCCGTTCTCCACCTGGCCGAAATCTGGGATTGAGCCGAAATAGGGTCCATAGCCACCACCTCCTCCGCCCGCGTGAGGGTCTTCGGCTACAACTTGAAAGGTCGGAGCCTGTTGGGCATTTGCCAATTGCAGTGTCACACTTTCAATAAGATCGAGCAGGCGCGCTGCGGATGGGGCATTGATCTTGTCAGCCGTGTCCGAAGGCTTGTGATAGTCGGAGTGCAATCCGGAGAAAAAGAACAGCACAGGAATCTTCTTCGTAACAAACGAAGTGTGATCGCTGGAAGCGTAGCCTCCAGCAGAGTATTCGGTTTTGAACGGCTCATCCTTTTGCGCCTGCTCGAGGACCGCTTTGAAGCTTGAGCCCGTACCCACCCCACCGATGTAGACCTTATCGTCCTTAATGCGACCGATCATGTCCATGTTGATCATGGCAACTGCCTTCGCGAGCGGGCGCGTAGGCTCCTTGACCCACTCGGCGGAGCCAAGCAGTCCGAGTTCTTCTCCAGCAAAGTTCATGAAAAGGATGCTGCGGCCAAGTTGACCTCGCTGGGGAGCGAGTAGCCGGGCTAGTTCGATAACTCCGGCTGAACCACTGGCATTATCGTCGGCTCCGGGATGAATTTGACCAATCTGCGACGGAGCCAGGGAATCGAAGTTGCCGCGGCCGAGGTGATCATAGTGGGCGCCTATGATGATGTATTCGTCGTTTCTGCCGGGTAGCCAGGCGAGAATATTGTTCACCGTGGCACGAGTGGTTTCAATGTCAATGCGTAACGAGAGATGCAGAGTATCCGCAAACGCGAATGAGGCCGGCTTTGTGGTGGAGTTGATTTGCTCCTGGACTTCCTTCAGGGATTTTCCGGCGCCTTCAAACCAGGTCTCAGCCACCGCATTCTTTACCTGCACCATGACAATGCCGATATTTTCTGGCCCACTCACGCTTCCGAACCGGGTTAGCAGGTCCTCTTCACCATCTCCCAGCTTTCCGTTCAAAACGACCAGTGCCTTAGCCCCATGATTCCGGGCATTGATTGCCTTGGTGATCATTTGCGAGTGCTGCGTCAGGCCATGGTTGCCGCCTTTCGCTGCGAAGCTTGCCGGCTCATATCGCAAGACTACTACCACCTTGTCTTTAACATCGAGCCCAGCATAATCGTCATACTGGAACTCGTCCGCTGTGGCGCCATAGCCCGCGAACACGAGCGGCTGATTTAGTTCACCAGATAAGGAAAAGCTGAACGGCACAAAATCCTGGTTGATTTTGAGATTCTTCCGGGAACCTCCATTCTGGACAGAACAAAGGTTGTCGGATTTAAGCCGGGCGCCGGTGACAACGGTGAAAGGCTGCTCGTATCCATTCACCCCCGCCGGATCAAGATCAAGGTCCTTATATCGCTTCTCGATGAAATGTTCGGCTCGTGTCAGGCCCTTGGTCCCGTCGCCACGCCCTTCCATCGCGTGGGAGGCCAAGGACTTCACATCGTTCCAATATCGACCGGCATCTGCGTGCGGGACTGGAGTTGAGGCCGCAAACAGAAAGATCAGTGCGGGACCAGCGAGAAAAGTTTTCAGCAACTTTGACGGCGTTCGCATTATGTTTAGTGGAGATGCTATGGCCGCCGCCGGACGGTGTCAACGCCGGGTGTCAGATGGTCACAGCGCGCGAATGAAGGTGCGAAGCCCTATCCCGGACATGGCTGAAGTGCGGCTGAATGACATTGCCTAAATGAGTTTGAGAATTGTGTCCTCGACGTATTTCCAGGCGTTAGATCGCGGATCGATCAGCGCAAGGTGGTCCGCTGCGGCAATCTCGAGCAAACGCACGTTTTCTTTGGGGGAGCGCTTCTGCTTGGCGGTGACGTAATCACGACTGAACTCTGGGGGGACCGTTTCATCTGCAGATCCGTGAATCAGCGCCTGATGCGCTTTTGGAATCGCGAGCTGCATGGGATCGGCTTCGCGGTAATGGCGGGGAACCTCACTCGGCGTGCCACGAAGAAATTCGACCACGGCATCATTGCTCAAGTGAAGTTCATAGGCCCGGCGCAGATCAACGACACCCGCCAGCGACACCACTGCCTTGACACTCGGCTCATGGGCTGCCAGGCACAACGCAAGTTGGCCACCGGCGGAATGTCCCATCACCACGATTCTATTTGGATCGAGCCTGAAGCTTGCTGCGCGTTGCCGCAGCGCCTGATGGGCGGAGCGGATATCTGCAAACGTCCCCGGCCACGCCCCACCCTCGTTGCCGACCCGGCGATATTCCACATTTGCAGTCGCCACGCCCTTATCGGTAAGGGCCGCACAGAGATGTCCCGCATGATTCAGCGTGTATTTGGCTCGCCAGAAGCCCCCGTGAATATTGATCACAAGCGGGAATGCATGAGTTTGTGGTTTGGAAGGCAGGCGCAGATCTATAAACTGATTGGGATCAGAGCCGTAGGCGAAGCGCTGGTCCGCCGGTGGCGGCGCAAGACTCAGAATGTCGTCCGGCATGATTACTCGTAACGCAAGGCCTCGATCGGATCCAGGTTGGCCGCACGCATGGCGGGCACCATCCCGCTGATTACACCTACGACAGCGAGAATCGTGGTGGCCGTGAGCAAGATCATAGGCGAGACGATCAGCCGAATGTCGGCGGCTTCGGCGTGTTGGGCAAGGGCGCTGTAGAAAGTAATGCGCCCGGCGATCAGGGAGACAGCGTACGACAATAGGATCCCCAGCAGTCCTCCTGCGGCGGTAATGACCATAGCCTCAGCCAGGAATTGAAATAAAATATGGTGGCGTCTCGCGCCCAGAGCCTTTTCCACTCCGATCTCGCGTGTTCTTTGCGTTACCGAAACCAGCATAATGTTCATCAAACCAACGCCGCCGATTCCCAGGGTCACCGTTCCAATGAATGCCAGCAGAATCTTCAAAGCCATTGTGATGATGCCGAATTGCGATAGCTGTTTCTGGGCGTCAAAGATGAATACCGCACGCTGATCGTCAGATTTGAATCCGTGCGCCGTAGCCAGAGTGTCTCGAATGACTTTATCCATCTTCTCGTGACTAAGCCCCGCGGAGTCGAGCCAGATTCCATCAAGGTAATGATTGTCTTTGATGACGTCGGCGGAGGTGTAGGGAATGTAGATGACTCGATTGTTGTCATTGTCGCCTTCCTGCATACGTGGCGCCCCCACTCCGATCACTTCAAAAGTCACTCCATCGATGCGGATAGACTCGCCCACGGCTGGCATGCCAGAAAACAGTTTATCGCGCGCTTGCGACGCAATGACTGCGTAGAGCCCGTGCTGCATGTTGTCCTGGTCGTTAAGAAAGCGGCCTTCGGAAATGTCCAGATTCCAGATTGCCTGGATAGAGGGATCCAGCCCCATCACTGGGAAGGTGAATGAGCGATTGTTATTCTGAACCGTGGAATCCTTCTGCAGCATGCGAACCACGTGCCGGCACAGAGGAAGATTATTGCGCAGCAACTCGATATCATCGTTGGTGAATCGGACCTGCACACCAGCCTTATTCCCTCCCGCCTGCTGCGAAGTGCGGCCAGGGAATACTCCGACCGCAGTTGCCCCGAAGCTCTGAAAGATGACCTCGATCGCCTTGCCGAATCCGTTCCCGTAGGAAAGAAGAAGGACGACGGTGGCGATGCCCCACGCCATTCCGGCCATGGTGAGCACGGTTTTGCGCAGGTCATGTCGCATCGCGGAGTAGGCCTGTTTGAGTAGATCCCGATGCATAATTACTCTTTGCGGAGGGCCTCCACAGGTTCCAAAAGGGAAGCGCGGCGGGCAGGATAAAGACCCGCAGCCACTCCAGCGACCCCAAGCGAAGTCACTGCCAATATGGCTGTCGATGCGACCAGTTTCGGTGGATCGAACCCTCCACCCAGGTCTACTTTCGACAGAGCCGCCATAAGAGCCGCTGCCCCGCCAATACCGACGCCTCCGCTCAGCATAGTCAGAAAGGCTCCTTCCACGAAGAATTGAAACATAATGCTGCTTCGAGTCGCCCCAATCGCCTTACGAAGCCCGATCTCCCGGGTCCGATCTGCGACTGCAACCAGCATGATGTTGATGATTCCGATAGCCCCGAGTGCCAGGGTGACCAGCCCCACGCTGCCCAGAAACATGTTCATAGCATCGAAAATCTTCCCGATTTGATCGACAGTCTTGATTGTGTCCCACTCATCGAAGGCATCTGGATTGTTTGGATCGAATCCGTGATTGCGGGCAACAATCTTGTGAACTTCCTGCTTGGCAGACTCGTGTAAGGCCCGCGAACGTGGTTGGTAATTGATGAATGAAATCGTATCAGTGGCGATCCCCGCATTGAGCGGCCGGAAATAATTCTGCATGGCGTGGAAAGGAACAAAGCTGCGCAAGTTCATGTTCATATTGTCGCCATGTCCTACTTTTTGAAGCGTGCCAATCACCGTGAACCGAATCCCGTTCAAGAGGATGGTTGCGCCAATCGCGGGCCGGCCAGGGAAGAGAGTTCGGCGGACTTCGTCACCAATGACGATTACCGCACGCTTCTGAATGTCATCGAGTTCGTTAATCCATCGGCCCTCCTTGAGCGGCAGATTACGGATCTGGTTGAAGTTTGCGGGTACGCCGGCGATCTGGCCGCTGGCCTGGTAAAAGTCGCTGACGGCACGAATATCGCCTCGAGAAATGGCCGGAGCAGCCGCAGCCACGCTGGGGCATTCCGACGCAATGTCCTGAAAATCGCGGTAAGTCAGATAGTACTGGCGCAACGCCGTGAAACTGCCCTGCACGACCGGAGCGCGTCCCGACCAGATGAACATCACGTTTTCGCCGATGGAGTCGAACTGCTTCCGATTTCCGGAGCGGAATCCTTCGCCCAGACCCACCAGCAACAAAAGGGAACCAACGCCCCATGCAATCCCAAACATAGTTAGGAATGAGCGCAATTTGTGCGCCCAGAGGGTGCGAAGCGTTTGAGCAAAAATATCTACGATGAGGCGCACGCTGGTCTTCCTGATTATACGGGCTGACGCAGGCATGCAATTCGCAAACAACCCAGCGCAATAGGACCATTTTCATTTCCGGATTTGCGGCAGAGGAGACAAAAATTGTGCTGTAGCTCGCAGAAATTCGTTTCGCAGGGCATAGGAGTTGTTTATTCTCTAGCGAGATGACGACTCTCGCCCTTAGCGAACTCTTAGGCTCGCCGGTGTATGACCCGTCTGGCGCGGCCGGACGAGTGCGCGAGGTCACCATCGCTCCGCAAGAAGATCGTTCGAGGGTTTCTGCACTGATTGTCAAAACGAGATCGGGAAATCGGGTGCTGCCATTTGCCGCCATAGCAGCCATTAATGGAGGAATTCGCGCGAGCACCGCAGTTGCGGAATGGGGGGCAGCCACCGGCACCGAGGGATGGTTTCTTTTGGAACGCGATCTACTCGATCAGCAGGTAATTGACGTCAATGGTCGCAAAGTGGTCCGGGTCAATGATGTAGATCTTGAGTTCGAAGGGCAAAAAGACAACAATCTCCGGCCGTGTCTGCGGGTGCATTCAGTGGATGTCGGGGCACGGGGCGCTATCCGTCGTTTATTGCGCGGCGTTGCTCCGAAAATGGCGCTGCAGGTGCTTTTGGGAAAGATTCCGCCGCGCAGCATACCCTGGGATTTTGTCGATCTCATCGAGACTGATCCTGCCCGGCGGGTGAAGCTGAAAATATCGCATGAGGGATTGGCTAAGTTACACCCTGCCGACATCGCCGACATTGTCGAAGAACTTGCTCCCGACGAGCGCCAGGCGGTGTTCCAGACGCTGGATGAAGAAACCGCTGCGGAGGCGCTTGAAGAGGTCGAACCCAGGGTGCAGAAGGCCATTGTCGAATCCCTGGATTCCGGGAAAGCGGCTGAAATTGTCGAGGAGATGGATCCGGACGCGGCTGCCGACCTACTGGCCGACCTTCCTGAAGACCGCACAGAACAAATTCTCGTTCAAATGGAGCCGCAGGCGCAGCAGGACGTGGTTGAACTGCTCGAACACAAGGAAGAAACCGCGGCCGGGCGGATGACCACTGATTTTCTGGCGCTGCCGGTACATGCAACCGTGCAGAATGCCATCGATTCCTTACGGGAATTCGAGGGCGGAGTCGAGGTCGTCAGCACCATATATCTGGTAGGTCCCGAGGGAACCCTGGTTGGCGCCGTTCCGCTGGCCCGCATCGTTCTGGCACCCACGGATACACCGATGCTTTCGCTGACTCAGGAACCCCTGGTCCTCGCGCATGAGGGCGTTGAAGACAACGAAGTGGCTGAGCTCTTCGATAAATACAATCTACAGACGTTGCCGGTCGTGAACGAACAGAACAAGCTAACGGGCGTCATCACTTCCGATGACGTCATCAGCATGCTTCGCGAAAAACTGTAGAGTTCCTTGGGCAGAGGGAACATCGACTCTCCCCCCGGCCTTCTCCTGTCGTGAACTGCCGGTGAGCAGGTTACTCATGGGAAACTGCCCTTCGCATGATGACGTCTGAATGTAAAGGCTTCGTTTATAATCTAAAGACCGTGCCCAAGTACTCCATCGTAGTTCCCCTCCATAACGAAGAAGAGAACGTAACCGACCTCTACGACCGTCTCAAGGCGGTAATGGAAGCGCATGGTGAGAATTTCGAAATCGTCTTGGTTGATGATGGCTCGAGCGACCAGACGTTCGCCATGCTGCGCGAGATCGCCGCGGTCGATAGCCGGGTGACGGTCGTAAAGCTGCGCCGCAACTTTGGGCAGACGGCGGGTCTGGCGGCCGGATTTGATCACGCGCGCGGCGAGTACATCATCGCCATGGACGGCGATCTGCAGCACGATCCCAACGACATTCCGGTTTTTTTGGAAAAGATAGCCGCTGGCTACGACATCGTCAGCGGCTGGCGCAAAGTTCGCGTCGACAATTTCTGGTTGCGCCGCATTCCGTCGCGCATTGCCAATTGGACGATGGCTAAGATCAGCGGAGTTGATATCCACGACTTCGGAACCACGTTTAAGGCATATCGCCGCGACATTCTGGAACAAGTCCCCCTGTACGGCGAACTGCACCGGTTTATTCCGGCGCTGGCCTCGTGGCATGGAGCGACCATCTGTGAAGTGCCGATTCGCAACGTCAACCGCGAACGCGGCGTGTCGCATTATGGAATCACACGCACCTTTCGTGTGTTTTTTGACTTGCTGACCATTCGCTTTCTGCTGAAGTATCTTTCGCGCCCGCTTCACTTTTTCGGCACTTTAGGCATGCTAAGCATATTCGGCGGCAGCGGCATTGTGTTTTGGTTGGGCATGGAAAAATTCCTTCATAATGTGCACATCATGGCCACACACGGCCCGCTGATGATGGCGGCCATGGGGCTGCTGCTGGGAGGACTCAACCTGCTGGCCGTAGGCCTGCTGGGCGAAATGCAGGTACGTCACTATCACGAGCCTAGCCGCCGTGCACCGTACTCCATCGATCGTGTATTGCGCTCGCAGAATGAAGAGCACAGCGTATCCGACTAAGTAAGCGCCCCGTCCTCACTGCTACGGTCTGCCGACTCCGATTTGTTCATCGACCGGGTCCTAACTCCAATTTGCCTGCGGCATTCCGTTGCCTAGCCACACGATGAAGTCAGTAGTGGGCGGAACGCCGCCCAGTTCTCTGAGCCTGGTTGCATTCTGCGCCCGATGATAATGACTGTGCATCGCCACCTGCATGAGCGCGTGCCGAAGGCTTATCTTCAGAGGCGGATTAAACCAAGGGACCTCCACTATCTCCTCAAAGGAATTCGCGTCCGTGCTCTTCAGGCGCTTTCGGAGATCGGCGAGACCCTGCTGGCCATAGCTCTTCAAAGCTGCGGGCTCCGCAAAGTCTTCAGGCTTCTTGTAATCAAACGTAGAAGTTCGCGGTCCCGTGACCCACAAGAATGCATGTTGTACAACGTGAATGTGATAAAGACGCTGATAGAGCGCCTGATCAGCCAGCGCTCGGGAGTGTTCTGCGAACGCTCGCCAGTGTTCCGCATCCGCCCATTCCTGGTGAGCCAATAGTTCGTCGAGATAAAAGTTCATTGTTGCCCCCGTCGGGTTGAGTTTACCGCGTGACCAAGGGGCCCTTGGTCACAGGCAGCACGCTTCGTGAGGGGTATAATCTGCTGTTTGCCTTTTCAAAGGTCTTTCCCTCCCGGAGCTACCGATATGGAGAGAGCCACCGCACACGAATTGCAACTTGCCCGCCGCATGTCCCGCCTTGGCACTGAGACGGCCTTCGAAGTTCTGAACAAAGCCCGAGCGCTCGAACGCCAGGGCAGAAGCATCATCCATCTGGAAATCGGAGAGCCGGATTTCGATACACCCTCGAATGTAGTGGAAGCCGGCGTGACCGCGCTCCGTAAAGGCTGGACGCATTATGGACCTTCAGCGGGGCAGCCGGAGCTGCGGCAGGCCATTGCGGAGTATGTGAGCCGGACCCGCGGCGTGAAAGTGACGAGCGACGAGGTAGTCATCGTACCCGGGGGTAAGCCCATTATATTCTTCACAATTCTGTCGCTTATTGATGAGCAAGATGAGGTCATTTATCCCAATCCCGGATTCCCGATTTACGAGTCGATGATCAACTACGTCGGTGGCCGGGCGGTACCCATCCAACTCCGTGAAGACCGTGACTTTTCCCTCGATGTGGACGAATTGGCCTCGATGATCAATGAGCGAACGAAGCTGATTATCCTGAATTCCCCTCACAATCCCACTGGGGGTGTGCTAAACCGGAATGATATCGAGGGTATCGCCGCCGCAATCGGTGATCGCAACATCATGGTGCTCTCGGATGAGATCTACAGCCGGCTGCTGTTCGATGGCGCGCAGCACTTCTCGATTATGTCCGTCCCCGGAATGCAGGAGCGTACGATCCTGCTCGACGGATTCTCCAAGACCTACGCCATGACCGGGTGGCGCATGGGATACGGGGTCATGCGTGCAGACCTTGCCACCCACATGACCCGCCTGATGACGAACTCCAATTCCTGCACGGCAAGCTTCACGCAGATTGCGGGAATCGAAGCGATCAACGGCGACCAGAGTTCCGTGAATGGTATGCGCGATGAATTCCAGCGTCGTCGCGATATGTTCGTTGCAGGACTCAATAAGGTGAGAGGATTCTCGTGCCGAATGCCCAAGGGCGCGTTCTACGTCTTTCCCAACATCAAACAAAGTGGGTGGAAATCCAAGCCCCTCGCCGACGCCTTGCTGGAGCAAGCCGGAGTGGCTGCGCTCTCGGGTACTGCCTTCGGAGAATTCGGGGAAGGGTATCTCCGCTTCAGTGTTGCTAATTCCCTTGCGAACTTGCAACAGGCGCTCGAGCGTATCGATCAGTGGTCAAACAAGAACCTCTAGCCAATAGCACGTTCGTTCCACTGGTTGTGAACATCCGTTGGAGGCTCGTTGCCGTCACGGCTGGGAATTATGCCTACCAAGAAGAAGAGTCGAAGATCGGCTTTGCCAAAGCCCACCCGCCTGTATGCTCCTGGTTACGGCTTCCCCAAGAGCAGCAAGGGACTGCTGCCTTGGTCCTGGGCCGACCAGCGCTTGAAGAAATCTCATAATTATTGGATTACCACCGTCAAGCCGGACGGTACACCGCACACTATGGTCGTCTGGGGTCTGTGGCAAGAAGGCAGGTTAGTTTTCAGTACAGGCAGCCAGTCGCGCAAAGCGCGAAATCTTGCGAAGAACCCGAAATGTGTGATCTGCACAGAAGATGCGAGTGAGGCAATCGTAGTCGAAGGCGTCGCGCAGATCGCCGACTTGGCAGCCCGGCGGAAATTTCTCGCGCCTTACGAGCGAAAGTACGAGTTCGATATGTCGAGCATGAAAGACGATATCTTGTCGATGAAAGAACCAGTTTTTGCCGTCCTGCCTCGGGTCGTCTTTGCGCTTTGGGAAAAGCACTTCCAGAGTAAATCCACGCGCTGGGAATTCGGGTAACCTGCCGTACACGCAGTTACGGTTGCTCCCCTCCAAGCACATCCGCGGTTTGAGTTCGGCGCTGAGCAGATTGCCCAAAAGGCTCGCGGAACCCTCGGTTCTCAAGAAGGGAACGAGACGGCATACTGGAGGAAATGGCTGGGAGATCGTAGGTTTAAGCTGGCCATTACTAGGGTCATTAGCAAGGGGTTCCCGGGGTCACGGTACTAGCGGCGGGGTTGAATTTATAATGTCCATCGAGAAAATCAGGGCCATTCGGCGTCATGCATCCTAAGCACTCCAGGCAGATCCCGGCTCATCTACCGGGCATCGCAGTGACGCTGGTCTGGCATCATATGAGCCAATTGACACTCTGGTGGCCCTGCTGAACAATTAGTCTATCCCTAGTGCAATTCATTCGTTTCGCTTCCCAAGGAGGAAGAGTGTATGGCCGATGAAGGCGAACACATTCATATAGAAAATCAATCCAACGCTGGTAAGTGGATTTTGCTACTGCTGGGTATCCTCGTTGTGGCCGCTTTTGGATACGCCACCTATGTGACTCATTCGTCCATACGGCAGCTCAACCAGGATCTTGCGGCAAGCCAGGCTCAGGTGAAGGAACTGCAGAATCGAATGCAGACCGCCGAAGCCCAGGAGGAAACTCTTGCTCACCAAGCGGGCATGACAAAGAAAGAGTTGTCCCAACGTGCAGCCCAGTTGCAGGCCGAGCAGAGAGCCGCCGCCGCCCGTTTGGAGAAGCAGCAGCAGGAATCAATTCAAGCGGTGTCGGGGGATATCGCCGGCGTTAAGACCGATGTCGGGGGCGTGAAGACGGATGTCGCGTCTACTCGAGCCGACTTGGAAGCCACCAAGACAAGGCTGCAGGGTGCGGTGGGCGATCTTGGCGTCCAGAGCGGCCTGATCGCGAACACTCGATCTGACCTGGAGGTGCTCAAGCATAGGGGCGACCGTAATTATTACGAGTTCACTCTGCTCAAAGGAGCCAAGCCGCAACCGGTCTCCACCATTAGCCTGCAGCTGAAAAAGACGGATGCCAAAAAAGGCAAATTCACGTTGAATGTAACCGCTGACGATAAGACGATCGAAAAGAAGGATCGAAATGTTTCGGAGCCGATCCAGTTCTATTCCGGCCGCGATCACATGCTCTTCGAACTCGTTATCTGGACGGTCGAGAAGAACAAAGCGACAGGATATCTGAGCACTCCCAAGAATGCGCCCGTGCCGGTAACAGCCAGCAGTGCGACCGGCAGCGGCAATTGAGCGGAGCCCGTTCTTTTGCAACCGTGGCTCTGTACAGGAGTGATTTGCCTGCCGGTTCGCCACCGCGCGATTGCGGCCGGCACCTTGCTCATCTTCAACTATTGTCGCCGAACTCTCGGGCGCGCATCATCGTTTTCGTCCCTTGGTCCAAGGCCAACCGACTCTCGTGATTTACGACGGTAAGACCATTGAATCGCACATGCCGAAGGAGCACGTCAGCGCAGATGAACTGCAGCGTGCGCTTCGGGAGCACAGCATCAATCCCATCGATCAGACTGCGCTGGATGTGCTTTTGCAGATTATAATTACCGCACGGGGCGTAAGACCCATCCAGCTAAGATCATCATAAATTCAGATCAGACAATCATTGGGAGGCATTCATGAATCAGGGGACAACAACGCCTGATCACATCCTGCAAGTCGGGTTTGGCTTCTGGGCTTCAAAGACGCTGCTAAGCGCAATCGAGTTAGAAGTGTTTACTGAGCTGGCGAAGCACCCTTTACCTCTGGACGATCTGCAGGGAAGATTGGGCTTACATCCGCGCTCGGCCCGTGATTTCTTCGACGCGCTCGTAGCCCTCGGATTTCTCGAGCGGAGCGGCGTTACATATCGAAACACGACTGCCACAGATATGTTTCTTGACAAGCACAAGCCTACGTATATCGGCGGCATCCTCGAAATGTGCAATCACCGCCTCTACTCCTACTGGGGCCATCTCACTGAAGCCCTGCGCACCGGACATCCACAAAACGAAGTTCGGGAAGGGGCCTTGCCCTTGTTCGCAGCCCTGTATGCAGATCCCGCGCGGCTGAAGGAGTTTCTCAGGGCCATGACGGGGCTCAGCCAGCCTGCAAACCGCGCCATCGCACGGCAATTCCCGTGGGCAAAGTACAAGACATTTGCCGACATCGGCACCGCGCAAGGGGATCTTGCCGTTCAGATCGCATTGCACAATCCACACCTGCGGGGAATCGGGTTCGACCTGGCTGAGGTTGCACCCATCTTCGAAGAATACAGAACAGAGAATGCTCTCACCGACCGCCTCGTTTTTCAGAGCGGTGACTTTTTCAAGGATCCGCTTCCTAAAGCTGACGTGATCACCATGGGACACATCCTTCATGATTGGAATCTTGAAACCAAGGAGATGCTGATCCGCAAGGCCTATGAAGCGGTGCCCAGTGGCGGAGCGTTGATCGCATACGAAGCTATCATCGACGATGGCCGCCGAAAGAATGCATTCGGTTTATTGATGAGCCTTAATATGCTGATTGAAACTCACGACGGCTTTGATTACACGGGGGCA
>Ga0068856_100001713_pt1 | contig 22930 bp, 22 predicted proteins | sample KBSCornC62_FD_66595 | JGI IMG/M metagenome (GOLD analysis project Ga0068856, IMG submission 66595) | Corn rhizosphere microbial communities from Kellogg Biological Station, Michigan, USA - KBS Corn C6-2 | ecosystem: Host-associated > Plants > Roots > Rhizosphere > Soil ... | reverse complement strand
GTTCACGGGTGATTTCGGTCCAACACATGTTGTGTGCTCCCTCGAGTCTTCGCAAACACGAAGGAATCACAACGGGCTGGAATCACTCAACTTTCTTTTTCGGTCAGACTCTCAGGATGACGCTGGAAGAGGTTACAAATGTCCTCCACCGATGAATCCAGAACCTTCATTCCGCTCAACATCGCGGTGCTGACGATTTCCGACACCCGTTCGCTTGAGGACGACAAGTCCGGCGCGACGCTGGTGGACCGGCTCACATTGGCCGGTCACACCCTCGCGGCGCGCGAGATCATCGTCGACGACGTCGACGCGATCCGCGTCATCGTCAAGCGCTGGATCGCGGACGAGGGCGTCGACGCCATCATCACCACCGGCGGCACCGGCTTTACCGGCCGCGACGTCACGCCGGAGGCGATCGAGCCGCTGTTCGAAAAGCGGATGGACGGCTTTTCGATCGCGTTCCACATGCTGAGCCACGCCAAGATCGGCGCCTCGACGGTGCAAAGCCGCGCCACCGCGGGAACCGCCGGCGCCACTTTTATCTTTTGCCTGCCGGGCTCGCCCGGCGCCTGCCGCGACGGCTGGGACGGCATTCTGGCGGCCCAACTCGACTACCGCACGCGGCCGTGCAATTTCGTCGAGATCATGCCGCGGCTGGATGAACATCTGCGCCGGCCAAAGGCCAAGGGGGCGAGTGCGTGATCGTCATTCCGGGACGCGCGAAGCGCCCGCTCGTGTTCAGAACGGAACGAAATCACTGAAAAACATTGACACAGGGGTTGTGGATTCCGGGCCTACGCCCGAGAGGGCGTGCCCCGGAATGACATCAGAATTTCAAATCCCAGGTCTCGCCGACGAGATCGACCCCAAAACTGTGATGCGGCTCTTGTTTCGTCAGCTCGAACCCCGCGCGGGCGTAAATGCCACGCGCGGCGACCAGGATGCTCTGGGTCCACAGCGTGATCGAGCCGTAGCCGCTCTCCCTGGCAAAACGGATGCATTGCTCGACCAGCGCGCGGCCGACGCCGAGCCCGCGGGCTTTCTTCTCCGCCAGCAAGAGCCGCAGTTTTGCGACCTCGTCGGATCCCCGGACCAGGAAGATCGAACCGACCGGCTCGCCATCGACCTCGGCGATCCAGCAATGCTCGCGCCGGGCATCGAAGTTGCGCAGGAAGTGCGCGGTGATCTCGGCGACCAGCGCCTCAAAACTGATGTCCCAGCCATATTCCTGCGCGTAGACCGCGCCATGCCGCGACACCACCCAGCCGATGTCGCCGGGACGATGGCCGCGCAGCAGGAACCCGGCCGGCTTTTCGGCCTGTGGCTGCAACGCCTGCTCGATCGCGGTCATGGCGCCGACCACGCGGGCGCGCCCGTCGTTGTCGAGCCCGCCGAGCAGAGCTGCGACCTCGCTGCGCGAGCGGCTGTCGAGTTCGGCAAACGCCGCGCGGCCCTTGGCGGTCAGCACCAGTTCGTTGGCGCGGCGGTCGGTCTTGGAGGGCTTTCGCGCCACGATCTGGCGGCGCTGCAGCGCGGCCAGGGTGCGGCTCAGGAAACCGGCATCGAGGCCGAGGCTGCGGACCAGGTCGGTCGCGGTGCAGGTTTCCTGCTGCGCGATCTCGTAGATGATCCGCGCTTCCTGCAGCGTCCACGGGCTGTGGAGCAGTTTTGGTTCGATGATGCCGAGTTTCCGCGTGTAGAACCGGCTGAAGCCACGGACGGCGGCGATCTGGCCGTCCAATGCGGGGTCGGGCGACATACTTGATTTCATCAAATTATTATTTGACGAAATCAAGTAGTTTGCAAGGGCCTCCTGCAAACGTGAATGGCGGTCAGGCGACGATGATCCGGCTGCGCAGCAGCGTCCGCGAGGAGCGGCCGAGCTGCCGCAGCAGCCGCGCCTCCGGGCGGCGGCGGTCCGGCGCGTAGCCGCCGAGCCGCTCGTAATGATCGCGCGCGATCAAAAGCCCCTGTTCGGCCGAGGGACCCGCGATCATCCGGGCGAGAAATTTGAAGCCGTCGCGCAGCTTCGGGTCCGCATACGGCGACCGGGCGTAACGAAAAATTCCGGCGCGGGGCCGGTCGCTGGCCGAGACGCGCTCGACGAATTGCGCGGTCTCCTCGATCCAGCCGCTGTCGAGCACAGCACCTGCATGCAGGAACATCAGCCAGGGCGCCCGGGCCTGCCGCACGCCGGCCGCCAGCGCCGCGGCGCGCGTGCCCTTGAAGGCGAGGAAACGGCAACCGGCAACGTCGGCGACCCGCTCGATGGTGTTGCTGTCGGCGCGATCGACCAGCAGCACCTCGCGCACCACGCCCGCGGCCGCGCCCGGCACCAGCGCCGCCAGCGTGGCGACGGCGGGCTGCTCCTCGCCCTCGGTCGGAATGATGACGCTCAGCATGAGGCTACAATGGCTCAAACGTTGGAAAACGCCGCACTGTTATCATCTTGTCACATTCAAAACAGCCGCCGCCGTTGCGGCTTTTTCAGGCAGACGGAGGCAAAACTCCGGGAAAGAAAGATTTCACACGCCGTTGTGGACGGCGTCGACGTTGTTCTTGATTTGTTCTCATGACGTGCTATGTTCCTCCCCATGAGCCGAGCATCCTCACATGCCCTCAAGCACCCGCCGGTCACGGCGCCCTCCGAGCCGGCGGGTGCAACTACCTCTTTTCCGGAACTGGCGGCCGCGATCGAGCGCGAACGGCGGCGTGGCCGCGGCGCGCAATCCAACGCCAGCGGCCGTTTCGAGGCCGAAGCCCGCGTCGTGTTCGACGATGGCTGGCAGAGCCTCGACGAACTGCCGCCGTTCAAGACCACGGTCGCGCTCGACACCGCGCGAAAGGTCATCACCCGTAACGATTCCCCCGATATCGGTTTCGACCGTTCGATCAATCCCTACCGGGGCTGCGAGCACGGCTGTGTCTACTGCTTTGCACGGCCGACCCACGCCTTTCTTGGCCTGTCGCCGGGGCTGGATTTCGAATCGAAGCTGTTCGCCAAGCCCGACGCGCCGGCACTGCTGGAGAAGGAACTGGCAGCGCCGGATTACGAACCGCGGATGATCGCGATCGGCACCAACACCGATCCCTATCAGCCGATCGAGCGCGATCGCAAAATCATGCGCGGCATCCTCGAAGTGCTTGACGAGGCAGGGCACCCGGTCGGCATCGTGACCAAATCGGCACTGGTCACGCGAGATATCGACATCCTGTCGCGGATGGCGAAGCGCAATTTGGCAAAAGTCGCGCTCTCGGTCACCTCGCTCGACCCGAAACTGGCGCGCACCATGGAGCCGCGCGCCTCGACGCCGCCGAAACGGCTGGAGGCGCTCCGGCAACTGGCGGAAGCCGGTATTCCGACCACGGTGATGGTCGCGCCCGTGATCCCGGCGCTGAACGATTCCGAGATCGAGCGCATTCTCGACGCCGCCGCCCATACCGGCGTCAAGGAAGCGAGCTATGTGATGCTGCGTTTGCCGCTGGAAGTGCGCGACCTGTTCCGCGAATGGCTGATGGCGAATTATCCGGATCGCTACCGGCACATCTTCACCTTGATCCGCGATATGCGGAACGGCCGCGACTACGACTCGCAATGGGGCACGCGGATGAAGGGCACCGGGCCGATCGCCTGGATGATCGGCCGCCGCTTCGAGATCGCCTGCGAAAAACTCGGCCTCAACAAGCGGCGCTCGAAACTGACGACCGATCATTTTGCGAGGCCCGAGCGCCGCGGACAGCAGTTGAGTTTGTTTTAGGTGCATCGTCGTCCCGGCCCAGCGCCGGGACGACATCTGGATTGAATAACGGTAACAGCCCGCGGTTCCCGGTTGCGCCGCGCGGCCTGCTTGCGCAACCTGCCGGACATGATTCGCAAGCAAGCCGAAAAAACTCAGGCCAGACTGCCCAAAGGCGTGATCACGGTGGCCCCACCGAGCTTTCGCCGCGAGCGTGCGTTAATAAAACGCGGCATCTGGCCGGTAGCCGGTTGCGACGAAGCCGGCCGCGGTCCGTTGGCCGGTCCGGTGGTGGCCGCCGCCGTGGTGCTCGATCCCAAGCGAATCCCCAAAGGCATCGACGATTCGAAACGGCTGTCGGCCGAACGCCGCGAGGAACTGTTCGAGGAAATTTGCACCACCGCGTCCTTTGCGGTCGCGTTTGCCTCGCCGGCGCGAATCGATCGCGACAACATCCTGCGCGCCTCGTTGTGGGCGCTGGCGCGCGCGGTGCACGCGCTGCCGGAAATGCCCAAGCATGTGTTCGTCGACGGCCGCGACCGGCTCGATACGTCCTGCGATTGCGAGGCGGTGATCGGCGGCGACGCGTTGGTCATGTCGATCGCGGCGGCCTCGATCGTCGCCAAAGTCTCGCGCGACCGCCTGATGTGCGCGCTGGCGCAGGATTGCCCCGGCTACGGCTTCGAGCAGCACAAGGGCTATGGCGTGCCGGAACATCTGGAGGCGCTGAACCGGTTGGGGCCGACGGTGCATCACCGCCGCTTTTTCGCCCCCGTCGCCGCGGCCCGCGAAAGCCATCAGGGCACGATCACCGAAGCCGGTACGATCGTCACGGTGACGCCGGCCGATATCGAGATTTCCGCCGCGATTTGACCCCAGTTGCCTCGGCAGCTTGCCGGCTTTATCAATCCAACCAGAGCGTTTTCAAGCGAAACCGGTTCGGGTGAAGAAAACGCGTCAAAAGTAGACTCTCAACAGCTTCGATCGGGCATCCCGGGCATTCATGCGTTTCACCTCGCTGGTCATCGAACTGATCCGCGCCCGGCCGCGGCTGGTGGTGTGGATGGTGGTGCTGTCGCAGGCGGCGCTGTGGCTGATCGTGCCGCTGCTGCTGTATCGCAGCCCGCCCGGCGATCTCGCGACCGTGCTGGCGTTTGGCCGCGAATATCAGGTCGGCACCGATCTCGGGCCGCCGTTGGCGTTCTGGCTTGCCGACATCGCGTTCCGCGCCGCCGGCAATCACATGATCGGGGTCTATCTGCTGGCGCAAATCTGCGCGGTCGCCGCGTTCTGGACGCTCTATCAGCTGGCGCGCGCCGTGGTCGGCGGGCAACAGGCGGTGCTGGCGATCCTCTTGACCCTGACGGTTACGGCCTTCAGTTCGCCCGGCGTCGAGTTCGGCCCGCTGGTGCTGGCGCGGCCGCTATGGGCGCTGTTGCTGCTGCATTCCTGGCAGTTGATCGGGCAGGGCCGCCGCAGCGCGTGGTTCGCCTGGTCGATCGAAGCGGGTCTGTTGCTGCTGACGACCTCGGCGGCGATCGGCCTCCTGGTCCTGATTGCCGCGTTCGCGCTGGCGACCGAGCGCGGCCGGCGCACGTTGAAATCGTTCGACCCGCTGTTTGCGCTGTTGGTGATCGTGGTGCTGGTGCTGCCCTATCTGATCTGGCTGATCCGCGCCGACACCGTGGTGATGCCGCATTGGCCGGCGCTGGCCGATCTCAGCGCCAGGGCGATCCACTGGGGCCGGTTGCTCGGCGGCCTCTTGCTGGCGATGTCCGGCATCGCGATCCTGGTCGTGCTCGACGCCGGCTGGTTCGATCGCAACAGCGAGGAGGCGCCGATCATCTATCGGCCGCCGGTCGATCCGCTGGAGCGCAACTTCGTCTATTTCTTCGCCACTGCGCCCGCGCTCGCCGGCAGCCTGATCTCGGGCCTGTTCAATCTCGATCGCGTGGTGGGCGGCGCCGGCATCGCGCTGTTGATGTCGGGCCTGGCGGTGATCGTCGCGGCGGGCGATCTCGTGCAATTGCGGCGTCAGCGCCTGCTGCGATCGATCTGGCTGTTCGCGATCGTAGCCCCCGCGCTCGCGGTTTTCGTGTCGTCGGTTTTCCTGCCCTGGACCGGCAGCGGCGAGGCGGCGACATCGGCGCCGGCAAGGGCGATCGCACGTTTTCTCGGCGACAGCTTTCAACGGCGCACCAATCTGCGGCTGCGCGCGGTGGCCGGCGATGCGCAGTTGGCGAGCCTGGTCTCGCTCGATGCCGGACGGCCGCACCTCTATCTCGACGCCGCGCCGGAGCGAACGCCGTGGATAAGCCTGGAAAAATTCTACCAGACCGGCGGCGTGGTGGTGTGGCGCGCCTCCGACACCGCGGGCACGCCGCCGCCGGATATCGCCAAACGTTTTCCGGGTCTCGTGCCCGAAGTGCCGCGCGCCTTCGAATGGCTGGTGAACGGCCGTCAACCGGTGTTGCTGGTCGGCTGGGCCATCGTACGGCCGAGGGGGAATTGAACTTTTTGCGGTTTTGAAATTGGGGCACCAGATGGATTTGAATCCGCCGGCAGGCTCGAAAGTTTCCGTGGTCGAAAATAACGGCGATCCCACCGTCGTGATTCCGGCGCGCGGCGGCTTCAGCCGCTATTTTGCCGCGCTGTTCATGCTGTTCTGGCTCGGCATGTGGCAAATGGGATTTCGCGACGCAGGCTCAAAGGTGCTGGCGGGCAACGCCCCGGCTTTCCTGATCTTCTGGCTTGCCGCCTGGACCCTCGGCGGGATCGCCGCCGCATGCACCTTGTTCCGCGTCGTGCGTCCTTCGGTGCCGGAAACGTTGGCGCTGGGACGCAACAGCGTCACCTACGATTCCGGTGTCGCGCCGCCGCAGTTCAATTCCTACAGGCGAAACCAGAATCCGATCAGCGCCTGGCGCTCGGCGTTTCCCAGGCGGCTTCAGGCCGACCTCGACCGCAATGAGCTGCAAACCTTGCGCCTGCGCGAAACGGAAGCCGGCAATCGCCTGACGGTTGATGTCGAGGGCCAACGCATCGATATCGCGCAGGCTGCAAGCGAGATTGAGCGTGAGTGGCTAGCCAAACTGCTGGCGCGCCGTTATGCGCTTGCGCAGGCGCTGGGTGGCGCTGCCGCCGATCGCGCCTGAGCCGCTGTGCTTCCTTACGAAGTTGCCTGTTCCAGCGCCTTCGCGACCGAGCGCAGATCCTGCCACGCCATGCGCTTGTAGGATGGCGAGCGCAGCAGATAGGCCGGATGGAAGGTCGCCATCGCGCGGATCGTCCGGCTGCCGGTGTCGTAGTCGAGCCACTTTCCACGCGTGCGCATGATGCCCTCGCGGGTCTGCAACAGCATCTGGGTCGAGGGATTGCCCAGCGTGACCAGCACGTCCGGGTTCACCAGCTCAATCTGCCGCTGGATGAACGGCAGGCAGATCTGCGTTTCCTGCGGCGTCGGCGTGCGGTTGCCGGGCGGCCGCCACGGAATCACATTGGCGATGTAGGCCGAACTGCGGTCAAGCCCGATCGCCGCGATCATGCGATCCAGCAGCTTGCCGGATCGGCCGACGAACGGCAGGCCCTCGATGTCCTCGTCGCGCCCCGGCGCCTCGCCGACGAACATGATGCGCGCCTGCGGGTTGCCGTCGGCGAACACCAGCCTCGTGGCGGTGAATTTCAGCGCGCAACCGTCGAATGTTTCCAATAGCGCGCGCAGCGCCTCGAGCGTCGGCGCGGTCCGGGCCGCTTCGCGTGCGGAGCTGATGGCGGCTTCCGGCGCAGGCGCAATTTCGCCACGCGAAACGGGCATCGCGGCGGGAGGTTTCCGCGCCGTGGGGGATTGCGCCTGCTCGCTCGCCACCGCTGCAGCGGTTGCCGGGACAATGACGGGGTCCGCGAGCCGGTCGATCGGCGCATCCCCGAGCGCGCAATCGACCCCGGCCTCCAGATAAAAGGCCAGCAATTGCCGGACGGTAGGGGCGGGATCGGGGGTCATGGGCAGGCGCTTTGCGACATCGGCCCAATCTAGGATGCATTGCGCCATGACGAAACACCCCATGCGGTATTTCCATGGTTGTTCTCCGCCGAAAAATCGGAAACAACGGACGGGAGCGCGACCAGCAAAAGTGGGAACCGGTTTTGCGTCCGGTCGCGCTCCAGACTATTAGTGGCGCATGATCTTTTCGCCAAACCGCTCACACTTTGGCGGATCATGCGCTGAAACGTTCTCAACCGGGCTGAGATCAGATCATGAGCACCGAAGAACTGCCGCCGCGTGAGTCCATGGAATTCGACGTCGTGATTGTCGGCGCCGGGCCGTCCGGCCTGTCGGCGGCGATCCGGCTGAAGCAGCTCAACGCCGATCTCAGCATTGTCGTGGTCGAAAAGGGCTCCGAGGTCGGCGCGCACATCCTGTCCGGCGCGGTGATCGATCCGGTCTCGCTCGACAAGCTCATCCCGGACTGGCGCGAGGATGCCGACTGTCCGCTGAAGACGCAGGTCACGGACGACCGGTTCTATTGGGCGACCGCGACGAGCGCGATCCGGCTGCCGAATTTCGCGATGCCGCCGCTGATGAACAATCATCACTGCTATATCGGCTCGCTCGGCACGGTCTGCCGCTGGCTGGCGCCGAAGGCCGAGGCGCTCGGCGTCGAAATCTATCCGGGCTTTGCCGCCACCGAGGTGCTGTACGACGACAAGGGCGCGGTGCGCGGCATTGCGACCGGCGACATGGGTATTGCCAAGGACGGCAGCCATAAGGATTCGTTCACCCGCGGCATGGAGTTGCTCGGCAAATACACGCTGTTTGCCGAAGGCGCGCGCGGCAGCCTGACCAAACAACTGATCGCGAAGTTTTCGCTCGATGCCAGGAGCGAGCCGCCGAAATTCGGCATCGGGCTCAAGGAAGTCTGGCAGATCGATCCGGCCAAGCACCGGAAGGGACTGGTCCAGCACACGCTGGGCTGGCCGCTCAACAATACCACCGGCGGCGGCTCGTTCCTCTATCACTACGACGACGACAAGGTCGCGGTCGGCTTTGTCGTGCATCTCAATTACGACGATCCGTATCTGTCGCCGTTCGATGAGTTCCAGCGCTTCAAGACCCATCCCTCGATCCGCCCGCTGTTCGAGGGCGGCAAGCGGCTCGCTTATGGCGCGCGCGCGATCACCGAGGGCGGTTATCAATCGGTGCCGCGCCTGAGCTTCCCCGGCGGCGCGCTGATCGGCTGCGCGGCGGGCTTCGTCAACGTGCCGCGCATCAAGGGCGTGCACAACGCGATGGGCAGCGGCATGCTGGCCGCCGAACATGTTGCCTCAGCGCTTGCCGACGGCCGCGCCAATGACGAACTGGTCGACTATGAAAATGCCTGGCGCGATTCGGCGGTCGGCAAGGATCTCTACAAGGTCCGCAACGCAAAGCCGATGCTGTCCAAGTTCGGCACCATGCTCGGCATGGTGTTCTCCGGCTTCGACATGTGGTGCAACACGCTGGGCTTCTCGCTGTTCGGAACGCTGTCGCACGCCAAGCCCGACCGCAAGACGCTCGATCCGGCAAAAGCGCATGCGCCGATCCCAGCCCCCAAGCCGGACGGCAAGCTGACCTTCGACAAGCTGTCGTCGGTATTCCTGTCCAACACCAACCATGAAGAGGACCAGCCGGTCCATCTGAAGGTCGCCGACATGAACCTGCAGAAGACCAGCGAACACGATGTCTTTGCCGGGCCCTCCAACCGCTATTGTCCGGCCGGTGTTTACGAATGGGTCGAGGAAGCCTCAGGCCCCCGCTACCAGATCAACGCCCAGAATTGCGTCCATTGCAAAACCTGCGACGTCAAGGACCCCAACGGCAACATCACCTGGGTCCCGCCGGAAGGCGGCGGCGGTCCTAATTACGAGGCGATGTGACGAGGGGCTTTGACCACGTTTGCGTGAGCCGGTACCGGCCAGCGTGCGGCCCAAGGTCACCGTCATGGCCACGATACCGCCACAGTGAAAGCGTTTTGAAGCAAGCCGGTTGAATTGACTGGCGAAATCGGCTGATAGCGGCGGCCTTGAGGCCGGCCGGTCGGCCGTTCCTATCCTTGCGGTTGAACGCCAAACGCGGCATTGTTGAATGGCTTGATGCCGACGGTCAGGTTCGCATTCGAGACCGCGCATAACCCCGGTTTTCTGTAACATTCCGTCATAACATCCTGGAGCTAGGCGAATCGTGATGCTTTCCCTTCGTTTCAATCGCTGGACGATTGCCGCACTCTCCTTCGCCGTGCTCGCGCTGCCCGGCGCGGCCTCGGCGCAAACGCCGGATCATCCGTCGGACAATTCGGCGCAATTCCCCTCCAGCCGCGATTTGAAGGGCCTGACCACCGCAGGCAGCTATCTGGCCGCCCGCCACGCCAGCGTCGAGCGCGATGCGTCGTCGGCCGCCGCCTTCTACCGCTCCGCGCTTCGTTCCGACCCCAAGAACAATGAACTGCTCGATCGCGCGTTCATTTCGTCGGTCGCCGACGGCGATATCGACGAGGCGGTCAAACTCGCCGACAAGATCCTGACCATCGACAAGTCCAACCGGGTGGCGCGCCTGGTAGTCGGCGTGCGCGACCTGAAGATGAAGAAATACGCCAGCGCGCAACTCAACATCAACCAGTCGATCCGTGGGCCGATCACCGACCTGGTCGCGACGCTGCTGTCGGGCTGGGCCGCCTATGGCGGCGGCGACACCAAGGGCGCGGTCGCGGGTATCGACAAGCTGACCGGGCCGGAATGGTATCCGCTGTTCAAGGACCTGCACTCGGCCATGATCCTCGAACTCGCCGGCAAGGAAAAAGACGCCGGCGTGCGGCTGGAGCGGGCCTACAAGCTCGACGATTCCATGCTGCGGGTGGCCGATGATTACGCGCGCTGGCTTTCGCGCAACAAGGACGCGGCGTCGGCGACCGCGATCTACGACGCGTTCGACAAGAAGCTGCCGCGCCATCCGCTGGTGCTGGAAGGCCTGCGCGACACCAAGGCCGGCAAGAAGCTGCAGCCGCTGGTGGATTCGCCACAGGCCGGCGCCGCCGAAGCGCTGTACGGCATCGGCGCCACGCTGACCCGGCGCGGCGGCGAGGATCTCGCGCTGGTCTATCTGCAACTGGCGCTGTACCTGCAACCGAACCATTCGCTGGCGTTGCTGTCGCTGGCCGATCTCTATGAGTCCGTGAAGAAGCCGGCGATGGCGATCAAGATCTATGAGCGGGTGCCGGCCAATTCGCCGCTGAAGCGCAACGCGCAGATCCAGCTTGCGACCGATCTCGACGCCGCCGACCGCAGCGACGAGGCGATCAAGATCCTCAAGGGCGTGACATCGGACGATCCGAAGGATCTCGAAGCCATCATGGCGCTCGGCAATGTCGAGCGTAACCGCAAGAAATTCGCCGACTGCGTCGACACCTATTCCAAGGGCATCGATGCGCTGCCGGATGCGACCGACAAGACCAACACGGTCTGGTACTATTATCGCGGCATCTGCGAGGAGCGCTCCCACCAGTGGAGCAAGGCGGAAGTCGACATGAAGAAGGCGCTCGAGCTGCAGCCCGACCAGCCGCATGTGCTGAACTATCTCGGCTATTCCTGGATCGACCAGGGCATCAATCTCGACGAAGGCATGAAGATGATCAAGCGTGCCGTCGATCAGCGTCCTGACGACGGCTACATCGTGGATTCGCTGGGCTGGGCCTATTTCCGCATCGGCAATTACGAAGAGGCGGTGAAGAACCTCGAGCGCGCGATCGACCTCAAGCCCGAGGACCCGACCATCAACGACCATCTAGGCGACGCCTATTGGCGCGTCGGCCGCACGCTGGAAGCCAGGTTCCAGTGGGCACACGCCCGCGACCTGAAGCCGGAGCCGGACGAGCTGCCGAAGATCGAGGCCAAGATCAAGGATGGCCTGCCCGACCTGGCCGCGCCCGCGGCGACCGCGGAGAAGACCACGACGGAGCCTGCGAAAGACGGCGCCAAGGACGGCGGCGCCGCCACCAAGGAAGACGGCAAGGGCGGCTGATCGCGCGGGGCTTTTGGGGGCGTGTCGCCGATGCCGGCGCTGATCGAGGATGGACGGGCCAAGGTCAACCTGACCCTGCGGGTGGTTGGCCGCCGCCTCGACGGCTATCACGACCTCGAAAGCGTGGTGGCGTTTGCCGACTGCGCGGATCGCCTCAGCCTGTCGCCGGGGAGCGAACTCGGTCTGAAGACAACAGGACCGCTGGCGCAGGCCTGCGGCGAGGCCGCCGATAATCTGGTGTTCAAGGCGGCGCAATTGCTGGCTGAACGCGTGCCGGATTTGCGGCTCGGCGAATTCACCCTGGACAAGAGCTTGCCGGTCGCGGCCGGCATCGGCGGCGGTTCGGCCGACGCGGCGGCGGCGCTGCGCCTCCTGGCGCAACTCAACGGGCTTGCGCTCGACGATTCCAGGCTGATCGAGGTCGCGCAACTGACCGGCGCCGACGTGCCGGTGTGCCTCGCCTCGCGCGCCTGCGTCATGACCGGCGTCGGCGAGACGCTGCAGCCGCTCAGCCTGCCCAACATGCCCTGCGTGATGGTCAATCCGTGCGTGCCGGTGGCGACGCGCGACGTGTTCAACGCGCTGGGCCTGCGCAACGGTGAACTTCTGGTCGGCGCCACCGACGTGCTGCTGCAGGACGTCTCATGGCCGGAGGCCGGTGCCTCGGTCGGCGAATGGATTTCCGCGTTCGAGGAAGTCGGCAACGATCTCGAGGCGCCGGCGCTGCGCATCCAGCCCGTGATCGGCGAAGTGCTGTCGGCGCTTGGCTCGGCCGACGGCGCGCGGCTGGCGCGGATGTCGGGCTCGGGCGCGACCTGTTTCGCGATCTTCGAGAAAGCCAGTGAAGCGCAGGCCGCGGCGGAAAAAATCCGCAGGGATCAGCCCGCCTGGTGGGTGCATGCGGGCGCATTGAGCTAGCTCGTCGCAGGCCGTCGCGCCAGCGCCAGCGAAATGCTGAGGCCGGCGATGAACAGTCCCGATCCCTGCCGCAGCCGCCGCACCAGTTTTGGTCTGCGTGAAAGCATCGCGCGCGCGGAAGCCGCGATCGCAACCACGACAATGTCGGCCAGCATGTTGAGCGTCACCGAGATCAGGCCGAGCGTGATGAATTGCAGCGCCGGATGGCCGGCGGCGGGATCGATGAACTGCGGAATGAACGCCAGGAAGAACGCCGCGGTTTTGGGATTGAGCGCCTCGACCGCCACGCCGTCGCGGAACGCCTGCTTCGCGCCGACCGGCTCCATCGGCTCCGGCTGGGCAACGCCGGCCTCGCGAAACGTCCGGAAGCCGAGCCAGACCAGATAGAGCGCGCCGACGAATTTCAGCACGGTGAACAACTCGGCGCTAGCCATGATAACCGCGGAGACGCCGAGCCCGCCCGCGATCACATGCACGAGGCCGCCGGTCGCATTGCCGAATGTGGAAGCGATGCCCGCATTGCGGCCGCCTGCAATCGTCCGCGCCGCGACATAGAAAATGCCGGGGCCGAGGACCGCCGCGATGGCAAGCGCGGCGAGCAAAAACAGGGAAACGTTGGCGGTCATTCGGGGAATCTCTTTCGGCGGATCATCAGGAGCAGCTCATGGTGAGGAGCCGCGTAGCGGCGTCTCGAACCATGGGCCGCGCGTGCGGCCATCCTGCGAGTCAAATCTACGGTCAAATCAATGCGAGCGCGCCAGGCAGAACGCCACCACCTGCTCCAGCGCGGTCTTCATCGAGGAGGCGGGAAACAGCGCCAGCGCGTCGACCGCCATCGCGCCGTAGTGATGGGCGCGGCTGATCGTGTCTTCCAGCGCGCGGTGTTTTGTCATCAGGCCGATGGCGTGATCGAGGTCGGCATCTCCAATCTCGCCGCGCTCCAGCGCCCTGACCCAGAACGCGCGCTCACTGTCGTTGCCGCGGCGGAACGCCAGCACCACCGGAAGGGTGATCTTGCCCTCGCGAAAATCGTCGCCGATGTTCTTGCCGAGCTTCGCGGCCTTGCCGCCGTAGTCCAGCACGTCGTCGACCAGCTGGAACGCGATGCCGAGATTCATGCCGACCGAGCGGCAGGCGGTCTGTTCGGCCTTCGGCCGGTTGCCCAGCACCGGGCCGACCTCGCAGGCCGCCGCGAACAGTTCGGCGGTCTTGCCTCTGATCACCGCGAGATATTCGTCCTCGGTGGTCGCGGTGTTTTTTGCCGCCGCGAGCTGCATCACCTCGCCCTCGGCGATGGTGGCGGCGGCCGACGACAGGATGTCGAGCGCGCGCAGCGAGCCGACCTCGACCATCATGCGAAAGGCCTGGCCCAGCAAAAAGTCGCCGACCAGCACGCTCGCCTCGTTGCCCCACAGCATCCGCGCCGACAGTTTTCCGCGGCGCAATTCGCTCTCGTCGACCACGTCGTCATGGAGCAGCGTCGCGGTATGCATGAACTCGACGGAGGCCGCGAGCTTGATGTGGCCGTCGCCGGAATAGCCGGTCAGGCTCGCCATCGCGAGCGTCAGCATCGGGCGCAATCGTTTGCCGCCCGACGAGATCAGATGGTTGGCGACCTCGGGGATCATGGTCACTTCGGAGCCGGTGCGCGACAGAATGGTCGCGTTGACGCGCTCCATGTCGGCCGCGACGAGCTCGACCAGCCGGTCTATCGAGGGGTTTTGGGGGCTCTCGAAGGGTACAATAACCGCCACGCCGGTCTCCACATTTGCCCAAATCGCATTATCCTTGAGCTACAATAGAAAGCGCGGGCTGAAGCGGCAAGGGCAGGAAGCCGTCACGATGCCGTTGACATCAGCCGCGAAGGACTGGCACAGGGCCGATCGACGGGCAAAACAGGAGAACCCCAGATTGCGGGAATTGGTTCGAACCAACGATATCGTGCTGGTTTCAGCGGTGGGCGCGCTGCTCGACGGCGCCAACATCCATCATCTGGTGCTGGACCAGAACATGAGCATTATCGAGGGCTCGCTCGGTGTGCTGCCGCGCCGGATCCTGGTCCATGACGACGACAACCGCGAGGCCCGCCAGCTCCTGCACGACGCCGGGCTGTCGCACGAATTGCGGCCCGATGAATGAGACCGGATTATCCGCCGACCAATTTACCGAGGATGCGTTTCTCGGCGGCCGGTTGCGGCTGCGGCAACCAGGATCCGGCCATCGCGCCGGCCATGATGCAATCCTGCTGGCGGCGGCGACATCGGCAAGGTCGGGCGATCGCGTCGCCGATTTCGGCGCCGGTGTCGGCGCCGCGGGACTGGCGCTGGCCAAGCGCGTGGCCGGAATAAAGCTGGTGCTGGTCGAGATCGATCGCGAACTCGCCGAACTGGCGCGCGGCAACGCGCGAGCCAACGATATCGCGGCCGATATCGTCGCGCTCGATCTGACGAGCGGCGCCGAAAGCTTCGCAGCCGCAGGCCTCGCGCCCGACAGCCTTGATGTCGTGCTGATGAATCCGCCGTTCAACGATGCCGCGCGGCATCGCGCCTCGCCGCAAAAGGCGCTCGCCCATGTTGCGAGCGCGACGACGCTCGAGGATTGGATTCACGCCGCGCGGCGAACCCTAAAGTCCGGCGGCGTGCTGACGCTGATCTGGCGCGCCGATGGTCTCGCGGAAGTGCTGGCGGCGCTCGATCGCGGTTTTGGCGGCGTCGCGGTGCTGCCGGTTCACGGCGACGCGATCTCGCCCGCGATCCGCGTGCTGGTGCGCGCCACCAAGGGCGGCAAGGCGCCGTTGCAAATCCAGCCGGCGCTGATGCTCAATAATGAGTCAGGCGTGCCCGATAAATGGCTTGCGGATGTTCTGGCCGGGAAGGGGATTTTGTCGCTCGCGATCCCCTGAACGCTCGAATTTTGAGCGCAATGCTATTGGGGAAGCGTCTTGGAACGCTGTTCCGGAGCGGAAGTGAAGTGGACCGCGGTCAAAAGGGCGCCGATCAGCAGCATCAACAAATAGATTTTCATGTCTTTCTCCGCTGCTTCGATGCAGCCTGGTAAAGCACGGCAATGCAAAAGGCGTTCCAGCGTTTCAATGACACCTGCGTGATAAAGAATAGTTAACTCGAGGTAATGATATGACGGAGCAATCGAACGATCGCGCGGCGACCGGCTGGATGGAGCGGTTGAAACGCCTGCTTCCGGAACGCCTGAGGCCGGGAACAGCCGTGATTCCCGTGGTCCGTCTGTCCGGCGTGATCGGGGCGGTGACGCCGCTCAGGCCCGGCATGTCGCTCGCGGGCGTGGCTCGCACGCTGGAACGCGCCTTCGCCACCAAAAATGCCAAGGCAGTGGCGCTGGTGATCAATTCGCCCGGCGGCTCGCCGGTGCAGTCGCGCCAGATTTACTTGCGCATAAGACAGCTCGCCGCGGAAAAGAAACTGCCGGTGCTGGTGTTCGTCGAGGACGTCGCGGCTTCCGGCGGCTACATGATCGCGTGCGCCGGCGACGAGATTTTTTGCGATCCGTCCTCGATCCTCGGTTCGATCGGCGTGGTTGGCGGCACGTTTGGGTTTCAGGAACTGATCAAGAAGATCGGCGTCGAGCGCAGGCTCTACACCGCAGGCGTCCACAAGGCGATGCTCGATCCGTTCCTGCCCGAGAATCCGGACGACGTCGCGCGCGTAAAGGCGCTGCAGCGCGAGATCCACGCGATCTTCATTGCGCTGGTCAAGCAAAGCCGTGGGCCGCGATTGAAAGGCCCGGACGACGTGCTGTTCACCGGCGAATATTGGGCCGGCGAAACCTCCGTCTCTCTCGGACTCGCCGACGCCATCGGCGACTTGCGCTCGATCCTGCGCGCGCGCTATGGCGACAAGGTCAGGACGCCCGTGATCGCGCCTTCCACCGGGCTGCTGTCCGGCCTGTTGGGACGCAAATCCGGCAGCGCCGCCACGCTGGCGTCGTTGGCGTCACCCGATGGTATGGCGGGGTTGCCGGATGAGTTGATTTCGGCGCTGGAGACACGGGCAATTTGGGCGAAATTCGGGTTTTGAGCGCCGAACACGAGACTGTGCTTGCGCCATTTGGTCCCGCACAAGCCGATTGCGGGCGGGGGCGGCCGGGGTAGAATGCGTGCTGTGGGGGCGTGACGTATGGATCAAAAGGATCGAGCGATGCCGATTGTCGCAATCGCGGGCGCCTTGGGCGGGCTGGCGGTGGTCCGCTGGGCCTACCGCACGGCGGTCAAGATCAACCGCGAACTGGAAGAAGCGCGCATGGCTCGCGTCGCCGAAGCCGCGCGCTCGCATGACATTCCGACGCTGCGGCGCGATCCCGTTACCGGCGCCTATCGGCCGGGTTAAAGCCCGAATGCAGGCCCTCACCGTGAGGAGCCGCGCACTTTGCGCGGCGTCTCGAAGGGTGGAGTTCAGCGCACGGAGCCATCCTTCGAGACGCGCGCACCGGACAGCGCAAGTGCGCTGCCGGGAGAGCGCGCTCCTCATCAGGATGAGGGCCGTTTATCCAGCGATAGCTTGAAATGAACCCCGGAATCACTTGCGCCGGCCTCGGGGTCGGGCATGACCCACAGAGGACCGGCGAGCAAGCTTGGAGGCGGGATCGTTTTAGCAATCCCTTCGGTGTTCCCCGCTCACAATCCCATTGCTGGCAATCACGAACGCCGGAGCCGATCTTCGGGAGACCAATCATCTGAACCGCCCGAAGTACCCGGAAGCTAGGCCCTCAATTGCTAACGATCTCCGATGCTCCGCCGCGGGCCTGGCGCATTGGTTAGCGCTGGCTCACCCCATTGGCTGCAATTGCGCCATTCCAGGTCGCATTCCCGGGCATTTTCGGGCGCAAATCCACGCCCGTTCGCCTTGATTCCCCGTTCCCCCGCCGATACGGTCCCGCGCTCCTGCCACCCGTTTATGGATTTCGAATCGGACGATGGACGACCTGCCCCTGCATATGCGCCCGGAACGCTCGTTCCAGGGATTGATCCTGACGCTGCAGCGCTATTGGGCGGATTACGGCTGCGTGATCCTGCAGCCCTATGACATGGAAGTGGGCGCCGGCACCTTTCATCCGGCGACGACGTTGCGCGCGCTCGGCCCGAAGCGATGGGATGCGGCCTATGTGCAGCCCTCGCGCCGGCCGAAGGACGGCCGTTACGGCGAGAACCCCAATCGCTTGCAGCACTACTACCAGTTCCAGGTCATTCTAAAACCGTCGCCGCCGGATTTGCAGGAGCTTTATCTGAAATCGCTGGCCGCGATCGGCATCGACGCGGCGCTGCACGACATCCGCTTCGTCGAGGACGATTGGGAAAGCCCGACGCTCGGCGCCTGGGGGCTCGGCTGGGAATGCTGGTGCGACGGCATGGAAGTGAGCCAGTTCACCTACTTCCAGCAGGTCGCCGGCGTCGAATGCGCGCCGGTCGCAGGCGAACTGACCTATGGCCTCGAGCGGCTCGCCTGCTATCTGCAAGGCGTCGACCGCATCATGGACCTCAATTTCAACGGCCGCGAGGGCAGTGAGAAGGTCTTGTACAGCGAGATCTTCCTGCAGGCCGAGCAGGAATATTCGCGGCACAATTTCGAATATGCCGACACCGCGATGCTGTTCGAGCAGTTCAAGATGGCGGAAGGCGCCTGCCGCAAATATCTCGAAGACGGCTGGAAGAGCGGCAGCAACCGCACCGAACACCTGATGGCGCTGCCGGCCTACGACCAGTGCATCAAGGCCAGCCACGTCTTCAATCTGCTCGATGCCCGCGGCGTGATCTCGGTCACCGAACGCCAGAGCTACATCATGCGCGTGCGCGAACTGGCAAAGGCCTGCGGCGAAGCCTGGGTGCACACCGAAGCGGGCGGGGCGGGGTAAGCGGGGTCGCGAAGCTTTACCGCTGAGTTTCTTGATTGAGCTGTTTTCTAAAGACGAAGCGCCTCTGCTCCCCTCCCCCCTGCGGGGAGGGGTCGGGGGTGGGGGTCCACAAGCGATGACGGACATGATTAGCTCGCACGCGATGACCGATCGCCAGCGACAATTCGCGCGGCAGATGCGCGCGCAGCCGACCGATGCCGAGCGCGTGCTCTGGCAGCGGCTTCGCCATGACATCGCGTTGGCGGGGTCGCATTTTCGCCGGCAGGCGCTGATCGGTCCGTTCATCGTCGACTTCGCCAGCCGTAAGGCGAAGATCGTGATCGAACTCGATGGCGGCCAGCATAACTGGCAGCAAGCGTCAGATGCGTCGCGCCGGCGTCAGATCGAAGCAGCCGGTTATCGCGTGCTGCGTTTCTGGAACAACGATGTGCTGGGAAATCTTGATGGCGTATTGGCCGAGATTCAGTCCGCGTTGACCCCCACCCCCGACCCCTCCCCGCAAGGGGGAGGGGAGAAGCGACCGCGCCGTCCTCGCCAACCGCGTCGTCCGCGCAAAGAGCTGAACTGATGATCATAGACAGAATCCGAGCGCCTCTGCTCCCCTCCCCCTTGCGGGGAGGGGTCGGGGGTGGGGGTCCACAGACGATGACCGATATGATTAGCTCGCACGCGTCCGCAGGCGACCCTCCCCCTCAAGGGGAGGGTAGGAAGTAAGAGATGCCCGATCTTCTGTTCGAACTTTTCTCCGAGGAAATTCCCGCGCGCATGCAGGCGAAGGCGGCGGAGGATTTGCGCCGCATGGTGACCGACAGACTGGTCGCCGAAGGGCTGGTCTACGAGGGCGCGAAAGCGTTCGCGACGCCGCGGCGGCTGGCGCTGACGGTGCACGGCATTCCCGCACGGCAATCCGATCTCAAGGAGGAGCGCCGCGGCCCGCGCGTCGGCGGGCCTGAGGCTGCGATCCAGGGATTTTTGAAAGCAACAGGCCTTGCCTCGATCGACGAGGCAAAAATCCAACGCGACCCGAAGAAGGGCGATTTCTATATCGCGCTGATCGAAAAGCCCGGCCGCGCCACCATCGACGTGCTGGCCGAGATGCTGCCGGTGATCGTGCGCACCTTTCCGTGGCCGAAATCGATGCGCTGGGGCGAACGCTCGGCACGGCCGGGCGCGCTGCAATGGGTGCGCCCGCTGCACTCGATCGTCGCAACCTTCGGCATGGAGACCGAAGAGCCTGATGTCGTAAAATTCGACGTTGACGGCGTCGCGGCCGGTCAGGTCACCCGCGGCCACAGATTCATGGCGCCCGCGGAAATCAGCGTGCGCCGCTTCGCCGATTACGAAGCCAAGCTGAAGGCGGCAAAGGTCGTGCTTGACCCGCAGGCGCGCAAGGACATCATCCTGGCCGACGCCAAGCAGTTGGCATTCGCGCAAGGGTTTGAACTGGTCGAGGACCAGATATTGCTCGACGAAGTGTCCGGCCTCGTCGAATGGCCGGTCGTGCTGATGGGCTCGTTCGACCAGGAATTTTTGTCGATCCCGGGCGAGGTGATCCGCGCCACCATCCGCAACAACCAGAAGTGTTTTGTTGTCAACGATCCCAAGACAAACAAGCTGACCAACAAGTTCATCCTCACCGCCAACATCGAGGCATCTGACGACGGTAAGGCAATTGTTTCCGGCAACGAGCGCGTGATCCGCGCGCGGCTGAGCGATGCCAAGTTTTTCTATGAGACGGATTTGAAGACAAAACTGGAATCACGGCTGCCGAAGTTCGACAACATCGTGTTCCACGAGAGGCTCGGCACGCAGGGCGAGCGCATCAAGCGCATTGAGCGGCTCGCCGCCGAGATCGCACCTTTGGTCGGCGCTGATGTGGAAAAGGCAAAACGCGCCGCGCATCTGGCGAAGGCGGATTTGCTGACCGAAGTGGTCGGCGAATTCCCGGAGCTGCAGGGCCTGATGGGCAAATACTACGCGCTGGCGCAGGGCGAGGATGCCTCCGTCGCTGCCGCGAGCGAAGAGCACTACAAGCCGCAGGGGCCGGCGGATCGCGTGCCGACTGATCCGGTGAGCGTTGCTGTGGCGCTCGCCGACAAGATCGATACGCTGGTTGGGTTCTGGGCGATTGATGAAAAGCCGACGGGCAGCAAGGACCCGTTTGCGTTGCGGCGGGCGGCGCTGGGCGTGATCAGACTCGTCATTGAAAACACGCTTCGACTGTCTATTCTGAAAGTGGTCGAAGCTGCGATTGGTGGCTTACTTGAAACGGGAACGAAGTACCCGTTGATGGATTCTCATAAACTTCCGGCGGACCTGCTTTCCTTCTTCGCCGACCGCCTGAAAGTCCAACTCCGGGAGCAGGGAGCACGTCATGATCTCGTCGATGCCGTATTCGCGCTCGGCGGTCAGGACGACCTGCTGATGGTGGTCCGTCGTGTCGAAGCGCTCGGCAAATTCCTCGACACCGACGATGGCAAGAACCTGCTCGCCGGCACGAAACGCGCGAGCAACATCCTCTCGATCGAGGAGAAAAAAGACAAACGCATGTTTGATGGCACGCCGGATGCCGCGCTCTACAGACTCGGTGAGGAAAAGGCGCTGGCCAAAGCAATCGATCAGGTGAAGGCCGAAGCGAGTGCCGCCGTGGTTAAGGAAGATTTTGCCGGCGCGATGAGCGCGATGGCAAAGCTGCGTCCGGCGGTCGATGCGTTCTTTGACAAGGTCAAGGTCAATGACGATGAACCAAAAGTACGCGAGAACAGACTAAAACTGTTGAATGAGATACGCGCCGCCACGCGCGCGGTCGCGGATTTCTCGAAAATTCAAGACTCCAAACAGGACTGACACCATGGATCGCTCGACGCTCGCTGCCTATGACAGGGATGCGGCGTCGTTTGCGAAGGAGTGGCACGAGCAGCCGGCGCCGGTCGACCTGCAGGACATCGTCAGGCGTTTCTTCATCAGGAATGGTGCGACCGCCGATATCGGCTGCGGCAGCGGCCGCGAGGTGGCCTGGCTGAACGCGAACGGGTTTCCCGCCGCCGGCTTCGATGCGTCGGAAGGCCTGCTGGCCGAGGCGCAGCGGCGCTATCCGGATTTCCGGTTCGTGCACGCGGAATTGCCCACTCTCGCCGGCGTCGCGGCCGGTGTTTACGACAATGTGTTGTGCGAAACCGTGATCATGCATCTCGACCGCGCCCTGGTCGCGCCCTCGATCCGTCGCATGTTCGAGATCGTCAAGCCCGGCGGCGTGTTTTACTCAAGCTGGCGCGTCACCGACGCCGCCGACCTCAGGGACGGCCACGGCCGTCTCTACGCCGCCTTCGACGCCTCGATCGTGCGCGATGAATTGAAGAGGGCATCGACGCTGCTCGACGAAGAGGTCGTCAGCGCGTCTTCAGGAAAAAAGATTCATCGGCTGGTGGTGAAGAAGTAAGAGATCGCTTCTTACTTTCCCTCTCCCCTTGTGGGAGAGGGTGTCGCCGAACGAAGTTCGGCGACGGGTGAGGGGTAGCCGCAAGCGCTGTGCTCATGGCTACCCCTCATTCGGCGCTTCGCGCCACCTTCTCCAAGGGGAGAAGGGAAAAAGCACGCGTCTCGCTCTCAAATAATCCTTGACATCATTTTTGCTGATTTGCCCGTCGGGTTAATTTGTCGCACCCGTTCTCGTGGATTTTTACGGCAAATCACCGGCTCAATATGCGCATCCCGTGCCCGCAAGAGGGGCGTGTCGACCGTCACGAAACGTTGGACGCGGGGAGCGATGGGCGCGTCATGTCACGAGGCGAGTGACGTCGCGCGCACGGCGAAGTCGTGTGGTCCCGACGCCCCAGTGCTGGCGTCAAGTCGGCGTGATGCCCGCATCACGCTGATGATGGTGACACAGCGTGGACACCAAGGAGAGCGCGAAGTAAGCCGTAAAGCCATTGCGCAGGGAAGGCCGGAGTGTTTCCGCTGAACCTGTATGCTCGTGTGCGCATTTTCCAAAGCACCAAATGCACACGAGACCGCGGGTGCAGCGCGCACCCGGTCTTCCCCGCACCCTCTCTTGAGGGTCGCGTGCGCCCTCTTGGTTTTGAGGGCCGATGAATTTGAAAAACCTCGGACAGAGGCTGTCGCGAGAATGTGGACTCACATCCCGTCGCCCCTGCGAACGCGGGGGCCCATACGCCGTGTCCTCTCATTTTGAGCAGTGAGGTCGATGCTCTCTCGTCCGACTAATGCCAGGGGTTATGGGTCCCCGCGTTCCAGGCTGTGTGAAAACCCAGTGAGTTATGGTGTTTTGGATATGGCGTGATTCGAGGTGATGATGGCGCACGTGACGGGACAATCGCGATAT
>Ga0068856_100001712_pt1 | contig 22932 bp, 22 predicted proteins | sample KBSCornC62_FD_66595 | JGI IMG/M metagenome (GOLD analysis project Ga0068856, IMG submission 66595) | Corn rhizosphere microbial communities from Kellogg Biological Station, Michigan, USA - KBS Corn C6-2 | ecosystem: Host-associated > Plants > Roots > Rhizosphere > Soil ... | reverse complement strand
TGGCGAACGCGTGTACGCCGGAACGTGCCGCAACGGCATCGGCGATCGCGACGCGTCGCGCGCCGCGTTGCGCCTGCGCGTGCCGGCGACGCCGATTGCGTTCGTCGACCGCGTCTTCGGCGCACGGACACAGCGGCTCGACGTCGACGTCGGCGATTTCGTCGTGCGGCGAAGCGACGGCCTTTGCGCCTATCAGCTTGCCGTCGTCGTCGACGACGCCGCGCAACGGATCACCGACGTCGTGCGCGGCGCCGATCTGCTTGCGTCGACGCCGCGCCAGATTCTTCTGCAGCGCCTGCTCGGGCTGCCGACGCCGCGCTACCTGCACGTACCGGTCGCCGTCGACGCGCAGGGTCGCAAGCTTTCCAAGCAGACGCGAGCCGCGGCGCTGCCGCGAGCGCCGCTGGCCGCGCTGCTCGCGGCATGGCGATTCCTGGGCCAGGACCCGCCGCCGGCCGAGATCGGATCGGTGCGCGAATTCTGGTCCTGGGCCGCCGCGCACTGGCGCGTGGCGGCGATAGCGTCGGCGATGACGCGGCCCGTTCCAGCCCGGATCGTATAATTGGCGTCGCCGCGCGCCGCGAAGAACGTACAACCGGCCGCGGTACGCCGTCGATTTCCCATTCCAATGACCACGCTCGTCGTCGTCCGCAAGGGCGACTCCGTCGCCATCGCCGCCGATTCGCTGACGACGTTCGGCGATACGCGGCTCGCCGCCGAGCACGACCGCACGTTCGACAAGATCGTCCGTTACCGCGACACGTACATCGGTCTCTGCGGCTCGGCCGCGCACCAGCTCGTGTTCGAGAGCTTGCTCGCCAAGCACAACGACCTCGACTTCGCGAACAAGTCGGCGATCTTCGAGACGTTCCGCAAGCTGCACCCGATCCTCAAGGAACAGCACTTCCTGAATCCGAAGGAGGAGGAGGACGACCCGTACGAGTCGACGCAGATCACGGCGCTGATCGCCAACGGCAGCGGCATCTTCGGCGTGTTCTCGATGCGCGAGGTCTTCGAGTACACGCAGTTCTGGGCCGCGGGATCGGGCCGGGAGTTCGCGCTCGGCGCGATGCACGCGCGCTATGCGCAATTGAAGACGGCCGACGCAGTCGCGCGGATCGGCGTCGAGGCCGGCGCGAAATTCGACCGCAACTCGGCGCTGCCGATGACGATCTACACGCTGCCGCTGGCGCCGTGACCTTCGATTTCCCGACATGAGCCTCTACACGCCGTCGCATTTCGCAATGTCGGATCGCGTCGCCACCGCGCGGCTGATCCACGACTATCCGTTCGCGACGCTGGTGACGCCGGCGACGCCCGAGCCGTTCGTCTCGCACCTGCCGCTGCTCCTCGTCGCCGACTGCGAGCCGCGCGGGACGCTGCTCGGGCACATGGCGCGCGCGAATCCGCATTGGGAGCATGCCGCTTCGGTTACGTCGATCGCGATCTTCCACGGACCGCACGCGTACGTCTCGCCGTCGTGGTACGCGGAGCCCGCGAAAGCGGTGCCGACGTGGAACTACGCCGCCGTGCACGTTCACGGTACGCTGGAAATCGTCCGCGATCCGGTCGAGACGCGGCAGGTGCTCGATGCGCTGGTGCAGCGGTTCGAAGGCGCGCGCGACGCGCCGTGGCGATTCGCGATGCCGCAGCCGCAGCGCGATGCGCTGGTCGGCGCGATCGTCGCCTTCCGGCTGCGCATTCGCGCGCTCGACGCGAAGTTCAAGCTGTCGCAGAACCGCCCGCGCGGAGACCAGGTGCGCGTCGCCGACGCGCTCGATGCCGAAGGTCATGCCGAGGCGACCGCGGTCGCGCAATGGATGCGCCGCTACGCCGGCGGCGCGGGCGAATGACGCGGCGGACAGAAGAAGCTCCGGCTCCCGCGCACGAGCGCCGCGTGCGCCTCGACAAATGGCTCTGGGCTGCGCGCTTCTATCGGACGCGAAGCCTTGCCGCGGAAGCCGTCGATACGGGCCACGTGCGCGTCGACGGCGAACACGTGAAGCCGGCGCATCCGGTGCGTGCGTCCACGCGCGTGACGATCCGCAAGCGCGACCTCGTCTTCGACGTCGACGTGCTCGACGTCAGCGACGTGCGCGGTCCGGCGCCGAAGGCCGCGCTCCTGTATCGCGAGACGGCCGAAAGCGCGCAGGCGCGCGAGCGTGCGCTGGCCGAGCGCGCGAACGCGCGCGCCACCGCAACGGGACGCCCCACCAAACGCGACCGCCGGCGGCTCGAGGATTTCCTGAACGAGCCTTAGGAGTTTCCGCCAGCGAAGGCGTCTGCGGCCCCGCTTCGGTTTCAGCACAGGCGAATGCCGGCGAAATCGAGGATGAAATCCGGCTGCCGATAGGCCGCGAACACGAGCCATGCGACGGCGAGCGCAAGCAGCAGCGCGAACACGTGCCATAACGCCCGCGTCCCGCGGGAACCCGGTGTCTCGGAGGCGTGCGGAGCGTCGCGCGTTTCCACGCGACCCGATTCTACGCCGTCTGCGACGCGCCTCCGGGCGCTTCGGGCACACGCGTGACGGGCGCGGCCGGAACGATGCCGCGCGCGCGCAGCGCCGCCATCACCGAATTGAAGTCGGCGGCGACCTGCACGTGCTCGATCGGCTTCGCGAGGAGATTGACGGCACGGCCGCTCACGATCAGCGGGACGCCGTCGGCGAGCGCGCGGCGAAGCGAGCGGATCTCCTGTCCGGCGATCTTGCCCGAGATGCCGCGATCGAACAGCAGCACGACGATCGATGCGTGATAGGCCTCCGCCCCCGCGGCGATTTCCTGCGCCGGGACGCCGGTACCGAGCGTAAGGCAATGGATGCCCTCGGTGAAAAGCAGCAGCTCGAGAATCACGAGCCCGAGCGGGTTCGGATCGTTCGGCGGCGTCGCGAGCAGCAACTGACGTGCGTCGCGCGTCGGCCGGACGAGACGCGCCACGTCGCGGAGCAGCCGCTGCACGAGATCGCAGAAACGCAGCTCCTGGTACGTCTGCATCTCGCCGCGCACGACGCGCTCGTGAATCGCCTCGTTCAGCGGAATCAGTGTCTGCTCGAGGAACTTGCGCAGGCCCAGCGCGACGAGCAGCTTCGACAAGTGGTTCTGGAGATCACCGATGCGGTGCTCGCCGAGCAGTCGCAACGCATGCGAGATTTCCGGCGGCAGCGGAGCGGGCTCCGCGACGGCGAGTCCCACCATCGATTGCAGCGCGCTGTCCGTGAGCGGCACCACGGCGCCGGCACGCCAGCCTTCCGACAGCAATTGCTTGATGAGCTTGAGGCGCGCGACCTGGTCCGCCGGGTAAACGCGATCGCCGAATGCGTCGCGCAGCGGCGCCGGAAAACCGTAGCGTCGCTGCCACATGTAAAGCTGCTCGCGGCGCAATCCGGTGATGCGGACGACCTCGCGAATGTGCAATGCGCCCGCAGGCTCGCCGACGGCGACCGCCGGCGCGTTCGCCGGTGTTCCGCTCGCGTCCTGTCGCCGCGAAGGCGCTTCGATCAGAATGCCCATGTCCCGAACCCCTGCATTTCGCATCGCGCTCACGCGCGCCGAACGATGCGGCACGCACGGCAATGCTTCGCAACACGCTCCCTTCGGCCAACCTGTGCCGGCGGTCCGCTCGCTGTGCTGCACGGGCAGCCGTCATGCAGGATGTGTGCCACGAGGATTTCGGAGCCGGGCCGATCGCTCGGTTTGCCGTGGCGCAATTTCGGTCCGAAACTTGCAGCGACCGCCTACCGAAACAGGCGGGGACCGCCGATAGAGACGCGCCCACTCTCGAAATGCCGACGAACGGCAGCGATGGGAGTGCCCATTCACCGCTGTACCTGACGCATTGCGACCGACGATGTTCGGATTTGGGAGGTCGGGCAAGGATCCGTTGTCCGATGTGCGATCGGCGACGAAATGGCTGTCGACGCTTCCGGGCGGCGACTCGCTCGCCGTGCACACGGATGTCGTCACGGAGCTCGACCGCGTCGGGGGCCACGCAACGACGCGCACGCCGAACCGTCTGCGCGCGGTGTTCCTCGTCGATGCGCAGACCGGCACGCAACGCAACGCGCTCGTCGCGCAATACGTCGAGCACGCGCGCCGCAGCTCGCGCATCGAGAACCAGCTCTGGACCGCGCTTTTCCGGCTGACGCAAAGCTTCCTCGCGACGTATCAGTCGTTCGCGCGGGAGATCGCGGAACGGCCGCAAAGCGCACGCTGGCAGGACCTCTTGCCGGAGCTCGTCTGCCGGCAGGTCGTACACCTCGCGCTCGATGCACGCGTACGGCTCTTTCGCCACGAGCAGTGGATTCCGGCGAAGTGGGCGGAACTGCACGGCCTGATGTCGCTCGCGTGCTCCGGCCGGTTCGAGCGACAGATGGTGACGCTCGCCGAATCGACGGCGACGACGATCGAGCACGAATACCTGCGCGCGCTGGTGCTGCAGCTCATGAGCGCCGGCAGCCTCACCGCGCGGCAGGTCGAATTCATCTGGGGCGAGCTCGACGACTGGTGCTCGCCGTTGCGCCTGACGCTCGAGCCGGGCGCCGCGACCGCATTTTTCGTCGATCTCGCGGGACGCGAAGGTCTGCGGCGCCGCAAGCCGGGACCCCTCGAAAGCGGCGTGCTGTTCCTCGATACGCGGCCGCTGCACGCGGTGATGATGCAGCACGTCGTCACGCTCGAGCACAAGATCAAGGCCGATCCGCTGTCGGGCAAGACGCCGCGGCGCAGCGAGCAGTTGACGCTGTTCACGAAGCTCGCGGCGCAGGTCGATCCGGAGTTCAAGCCGTTCGCTCGCCGAGGCGAGCGGATCGCGACGAGTGGAGCGGTCGACGCGATCGTCGGCTTCCAGAAAATCGCGAGCTACTTTCGCGAGGACGCGCGACAGCCGCTCGACAGCGTCGACTCGACCGGCGAGAGCTTCGACAGCACGATGGACATCGCCGTGTTCGGCCGCATTCGCGACGAGCCGACACGAAAGCGGGAGATTGCGCGTCGCCGCATCGGCGCGCATGCGGCGCCCGGCGGTCCGTGGGAAGCGAAGGACGTGTCGCAGACGGGATTCAAGCTCGTCGCGCCGATCCAGGTCGCGAATGCGGTCACGCTCGGCACGCTCGTTGCGATCCATCCGCACGGCCAGCCGCGCTGGACGCTCGGCATCATCCGGCGGATGAAGCGCACGTCGGCCGACCGCGCGGAGATCGGGCTCGGCATCGTCGCCGACACGATCTCGGCCGTCGACGTGAACGAGCAGCGCAAGCGAAGCGCCGAGGAGTATTCGATCGACGGCGAGGGCACGACGATCAACGGGCGGCGCTTCGGCGCATTGCTGCTCTCGTTGCGGCAGCGCGACGGCGAGCCGATGGTGCAGTCGCTGATCGTGCCCGCGGTCGAATACCAGCCTGCGAAGCGCTACCTGGTCTCCACTGAGAAGGCGGAGCACCGCGTGCGATTCGGACGCCTGATCGAGCAGCAACCCGACTGGGTGTGGACAGCGATCGAGCCGCTCGACAGCACACGCCATCATGCGCCGAGCGCGACCGGCGCTCCCACCACCGTCACCGGGCCGTCCACGCTCTCCCAGCGTCGCTGACGAAGCGCGGCCCGCGCCGCCGCGAGGCACGCAAGTACCGACGGTTATACTGCGCGCGATGAGCGTCGTCGATCGCTACGCGGAAATCCATGCGTCCTGGCGATGGGACGTGCCTGCGGATTTCAACATCGCGCACGCCTGCTGCACACGCTGGGCGAACGACCGCTCGCGCTTCGCGATGTACTACGAAGACGAGGACGGGACGCGTGCGGCGTACACGTTCTTCGACCTCTCGCAGCAGGCGAACCGGCTCTCGAATGCGCTCGCCGGATACGGCATCGGGCGCGGCGACAGGGTCGCGCTGATCCTTCCGCAACGGCCGGAAACGGCGATCGCGCACGTCGCGATTCATCAGCTCGGCGCCGTGTCGGTGCCGCTGTCGTTCCTGTTCGGGCCGGAAGCGCTCGAATACCGGCTTGCGAACAGCGAGGCGAAGGCCGTGTTCGTCGATCCGCAGTCGTTGCCGAACCTGCTGCCGATCCGCGAGCGCTGCGAGAAGCTTGCCCACGTGATCGGCGTCGCCGGCGCGCAGTCGCGCGGCGTCGTCGCGTACGAGACGCTCGTCGACGGCGCTTCGCGTCGTTTCGAAGCGGCGAAGACGCGTGCCGAGGATCCGGCGATCCTGATCTACACGAGCGGTACGACGGGCCCGCCGAAAGGCGCGCTGATGCCGCACCGGTGCATCATCGGCAATCTTCCCGGCTTCACGCATTCGCACGACGGCTATCCGCAGCCTGGCGATCTTTTCTGGTCGCCGGCGGATTGGGCCTGGACCGGCGGACTGATGGATGCGCTGCTGCCGGCGCTCTATTTCGGCCAGCCGATCGTCGGCTATCGCGGCCGCTTCGATCCCGAGCGCGCGTTCCGGCTGATCGAGCGCTATCAGATCCGCAACACGTTCCTGTTCCCGACCGCGCTCAAGCTGATGATGAAGGCGTTCCCGCGGCCGCGCGAAGCGTTCGACGTCAACCTGCGCACCATCATGAGCGCCGGCGAGGCGGTCGGCACTGCGGTGTTCGATTGGGCGCGCGACGCGCTCGGCGTGACGATCAACGAAATGTTCGGGCAGACCGAGATGAATTACATCGTCGGCAACTCGCACACGCTCTGGCCGGCGAAACCCGGGTCGATGGGCCGGCCGTATCCGGGCCACCGGATCGCGCTCCTCGACGAAGACGGGAACGAGGTTCCTCCGGGCGAGCCCGGCGACATCGCGATCAACCGTCGCGCGCCGGACGGCACGGACGATCCGATCTTCTTCCTCGAATATTTCGGCAATGCCGAAGCGACGCGGAAGAAGTACAGCGGCGACTGGTGCCGCACCGGCGACGTCGCGGTCTGCGACGAGGACGGCTACTTGTGGTACCAGGGCCGCGCCGACGACGTGTTCAAGGCCGCGGGTTACCGGATCGGACCCTCCGAGATCGAGAACTGCCTCGTGCGCCATCCGGCGGTCGTCAACGCGGCGGTGGTGCCGTCACCCGACGAGGTGCGCGGCAACGTCGTCAAGGCGTTCATCGTGCTCGCGCCCGGCTACGCGCCGTCGCCCGCGCTCGAAGCCGACATCGCGCAGCACGTGCGCCGCCATCTCGCGCCATACGAGTATCCGAAGGAGATCGAGTTCGTCGACGCGCTGCCGATGACGACAACCGGCAAGGTGCAGCGCAAGGTGCTGCGCGAGCGCGAGGCGCTGCGCAAGCGATCGACTTAGCCCTTCAGCGCTCGGCCGGCGCCGGCGAGCCCGTCGCGCGCAACGCCGCCACGTAGCGGCCGTGCATCGCCACCCAGAGGACGGCCGGCGTGACCGCGGGCAGGATCAGCGATCCAAACTGGAACGCGAACGCGATCGCCTCGCGCTGCCACGGCGCGAACCCCGTCTGCGACGCGATGGCGGGTCCCGCCGTGATCGCGACGTTCTTCAGGAAATCGGCGAGCGCACCGAACGCGACGACCGGCGTCAGTGCCGCATAACCGATCGCGAGCCATCGCTTCCATCGCGTCGTGTGCGCAGCGAGCGTCAGTGCCGCGAAGAGCGGCATGCCGAACGCGTACGCGCGCAGGTTGACGTCGACGGTGACAAAGCCTTCCGCGGCGGCGACGCCCGCCCCGAGCGTCGTCACGAACGTCGCGACCCCACCGGACTGCTCGACCACGCGAGCGAGATCGGCGAAACTCGTGTGCGCCACGGCGCGCACGATCAGCACGGCTGGCCACAGCAGGATCGGCGCGGCGAAGTACCAGACGGCGAACGCGAGCGGCAGCAGCGCGAGCGTCCGAAGAACGAAGCGTGTCACGCAGCGGCGAGCGGCGGCGACGCCGCCGGGTTGCGGGCCACGAGCCGTACCCAGACGACCCAGACGATCAGCACGTCGAGCATGATCAGCGCCTGCCACACGTACAGGTGCGCCCACTCGAACACGTCGCGGTCGTAGCGGCCGAGATAGAAGAGGCTGATCACCCGCAGCACGTTCAGGACCTGGACCGCGACGACGCCCACGACGATGCCGCGCAGCCGATGCGGCCACGGCGCGGGGAACGCGAGGATCGCCGCGACCAGCACGAGCGTCGCCTCGACGCCGTTGCACCCGGCCTCGATCGACACGGCGAACGGGCTCGTCGACGAGGCGATCACGTTGCCGTCGGTCGTGACCGTCGCGTCGAACGTGCGCATCAGCGCGGCCGACGCCGAGGCGACCGCATCGGTCCACGGCGTCACCAGATGCGCCTGCGCGAACGGCGTCAGCTCGAATGCGAACGCGAACGCGAGCAACGCGACGAACACGACGAGGAAGCGGCGCATGGCGGCGGATTCTAGCGCGTGCGCGCCGACGAGACGTCAGGCGCGCGCGAGCGGCGGACTCTGCGCGAAGTAGCGGTGGATGCCCTCGGCGATCGAGTCGGCGAAGCGCTGCTGCTCGCGCGGGTTGCGGAGCTTGCGCTCCTCGTCGGGATTCGAGATGAACGCCGTCTCGACCAGGATCGACGGAATGTCGGGCGCCTTCAGCACGGCGAACCCCGCCTGCTCGACGATGCCTCGATGCAGCGGGTTGTGAGCGGCGATGCCTTCGAGCACCTGGTGTCCGACCTTGAGGCTGTCGCTGATCTGCGCCGTCTGCGACAAGTCGAGCAACGTCCGCGCGAGCACCGGATCCTTCCCGTCGAGATTGACGCCGCCGATCAGGTCGGCCGCGTTCTCCTTCTGCGCGAGCCAGCGCGCAGCCGCGCTCGTCGCGCCGTGTTCCGACAGCGCGAAAACCGACGAGCCGCGTGCCGTCGAATCGCGGAAAGCGTCGGCGTGAATCGACACGAAAAGATCGGCCTGCACGCGACGCGCCCGGCGCACGCGCTCGGCGAGCGGAACGAAATAATCGTCGTTGCGCGTCAGCATCACGCGCATGTTCGGGTCGCCGGCGAGCACTTGCGAAAGTTTGCGGCCGATCGCGAGCACGACCGTTTTTTCGTAAGTCCCGTTGCGTCCGATCGCGCCCGGATCCTCGCCGCCGTGGCCCGGATCGAGCGCGACCGTGATGCGGCGCGACGCCGCTTTCCGCGGCGCGCGCTTCGGCGCCTCCGGCGGTGGCGCCGCTGCGCCGGTCCTCGGTGGCGCCGGTTCCTGCGCGTCGAATCCTTCGGACTGCAGGAACGCAAGCAGGGGATCGACCGGCGTCAGCGGATAGAGGTCGAGCACCAGCCGATAGCCGAACTCGGCGACCGGCTTGAGCGCGAAGACCTGCGGCCGCACCTCGGTCTTGAGATCGATCGCCACGCGAAGGAAACCACCCGAGGGGCTGCCGATCCGGATCGCCGCGATGTACGGATCGCTGCGTTGCACGTGCGACGGCAGTTGGTCGAGCTCGCGCGACGGCACGACACGCGCGAGATCGATCACGACGCGACTGGGATCGCGCAACACGACGAGCTGGTGCTCGATCGGCGACGGCGATTCGAAAATGACCCGCGTGTACTCCTGGGCGGGCCACAGGCGCGCTGAGGCGATCCGCGATGCATCGGCCCATGCCGCCGGTAGCGCGCACTGCGCAGCCGGCAACAGAAGCCAGCGGAACGCGCGGCGACGCGCGAGCGAGACGCGCGTCAGCGTGACGGCATTGCCCGCAGCGCGCTCACGCATCGCGCACCTTCGCCGGTGTTGCTTTCCGCGACCAGGTCGCGGCCGCCGCCGGCTGCGTACGACAGCGATAATGCGAGGTCCGCAACGGGCAGAAGACCTGCGACGCGTTCCGGCCATTCGACGATGCAGACGGCGTCGTCGCGGAAATGGTCGGACATCCCGGCTGATTCCCATTCATCGGGACTCGTGAAGCGATAAAAATCAAAGTGATAAAAGTCTAATCTAGAAACTGGATAATGTTCAACCAGGCTGTAGGTCGGACTCTTGATCGGACCTGCGACGCCACGGGCGCGCAACAGTCCGCGTACGAGCGTCGTCTTGCCGCTGCCCAGTTCGCCGTGCAGTGTGACGATCATGCCGCCTCGAAGGCAAGTCGCCAGCGCGGCGCCGGTGCGCGAGGTCGCCTGCGCATCGGGCAGATGGAGCGTCAGCGTTGACACCGGATGGGGACTGCGCCGCGCCGGCCGCGTCGACATCGGAACCCGATTACGCGGCGTTGGCTTCGCGAATCGCGCAGTGGGGACGCGAGCTCGGATTCGACGCGATCGGCGTGTCGGACACCGATCTGACGCCCGAGGAGGTGCGGCTCCTGAACTGGCTCGCGCTCGGACGCCATGGCGAGATGGATTATATGGCGCGCCATGGTGTGCGCCGCGCGCGCCCGGCCGAGCTCGTGCCCGGCACGATTCGCGTCATCACCGCGCGGCTCAATTACTGGCCGCGACGCGCACAAGCACCGGGCAACGTGCTCGCCGACCCGCGCCGCGGCTATGTCGCCCGCTACGCGCTCGGCCGCGACTATCACAAGGTGCTGCGCAAGCGTCTCGCGGATCTCGCGCGCCGGATCGAGGAAAGCATCGGTCCGTTCGGTCATCGCGTGTTCACCGACAGCGCGCCGGTGCTCGAAGTCGCGCTCGCCGCGAAATCGGGACTCGGCTGGCGCGGCAAGCACACGCTCCTCCTGTCGCGCGACGTCGGCTCGTACTTCTTCCTGGGCGAGATCTACACGAACCTGCCGCTGCCGCTGACGCCAGCCGTCAGCGCGCACTGCGGCACGTGCAGCGCGTGCATCGCCGCATGCCCGACCGGCGCGATCGTCGCGCCCTACGAGCTCGACGCGAGGCGCTGCATCTCGTACTTGACGATCGAGCTCGCCGGCAGCATTCCCGAGCCTCTGCGGCCGCTGATCGGCAACCGGATCTACGGCTGCGACGATTGCCAGCTCGCATGCCCGTGGAATCGCTACGCGGTGCCGACGACGACGCGCGACTTCGACGCGGTGCGACACGGCCTCGACGGCGCCGAGCTGACGACGCTCTTCGCCTGGACCGAGGACGAGTTCCTGCGCAAGACCGAAGGCAGCGCGATCCGGCGGATCGGTTATGAACGCTGGTCGCGCAACGTCGCGGTCGCGCTCGGCAACGCGCCATGCGACGACGCCATCGTCGCCGCCCTCTCGAAGCGCGCGAACGACCCGTCGCCGCTCGTTCGCGAGCACGTCGCGTGGGCGCTCGCGCGGCAGCGGGACGCGAGGCCCGGCTAGCCGAAGGCTTTCGCGGTGCGGGCTCGCGCGCCCCCAGGCTCGCTACTTCTTCATCGTGTCGTGGCCCATGCCGTCCTTCATGCCGTCCTTCTTCATCGCGTCCGGCATGCAGTCCTTGCCGCTCGCGCCCTTCTTCATCGTGTCCTTCGCCATCGCGTCGTGCCCCATGGCGTCCTTCTTCATGCCGTCGTCCGCAGCAGCCATCTTGTCGCCGGCCATCTTGTCGCCGGCCATCTTGTTCTTGGCCATCGCGCCCTGGTCCGGACAGTCGCCGGCCACCGCGTCCTTCTTCATCGCCTGGGCATCCTTGCCCATCGCGTCCTTCTTCATCTCGTCCATCGCGGACGCCATCCCGAACTGCATGGCCAATCCGACCGACAGGATCGCCGCGGCGAGCCGGCTCGTGTTACACATGGTCTTGCTCCTCGAGGTTGAAAGGAATCGCGGCGCCGCGGCGACAACTCGCCTGAAGCGCCCGCCGTACGTTTCGTAGTTCGTTCGACGCCGGCGGGCGGTTACAGTCCTTTGCGAAGAGCCGCCCGCGTCGCACGCCAACGCTGTAACCGAACGGGCACATGCTGCGAATTTCGACCAAGCCGGCATACGACGCACGCGAAGCGCGCCTGCGCGCGCTGATGGTCGCCGCGCTCGCGGGCGACGCCACCGCCTATCGCGCGTTCCTGCGCGAGCTTGCCGCCCACCTGCGTCGCTTCCTCGGCAAGCGCCTGCAGGGCCGGCCCGACGACGTCGAGGATCTGGTCCAGGAGTGCCTGATCGCCGTGCACGACAAGCGACAAACGTACGATCCGTCCCAGCCGCTGACGCCGTGGGTCCACGCCATTGGGTGCTACAAGCTCGCCGATCACCTGCGCCGCAGCGCGGCCGGCGGAATTGCGCGCTCGGACTTCGACGACGAAGCGGACGAGGCTGCCTCGCATGCGCGGGACGCGGCGGACGCGGCGCGCGATCTCGCGAAGCTTCTCGCGCGATTGCCGGATCGCCAGCGCCTGCCGATCCTGCACGTGAAGCTCCACGGACTTTCCGTCGCCGAAGCCGCCGGCATGACGGGCCTGTCGGTTTCTGCGGTGAAGATCGGCATCCACCGGGGCCTGAAGGCGCTGGCCGCGATGGTCGGACCACGCGCATGAAGACGGACGCGCTGATCGACGCGATCGTCGCGAGCGGCGGCGCAGCGCAGACGCGATCGGTGCGCCGCCGCTATGCGGTCATGCTCGCCGTCGGAACCGTCGTCACGGCGCTCGTGGCGATGTCGACGCTAGGGCCCCGTCACGATTTCGCATACGCGATCGCGCTGCCGATGTTCTGGATCAAGCTCGGGTTCGTCGCATCGCTCGCAATCCTCGGCACGCTCGGCGCGTTTCGCTCGGGACTGCCTGGCCGGCGCGTGTCCGCGCTTTTGATCGGCATCGTCGCCGTCGTCGGCGGCATCTGGATCGTCGCCATCGCGGCGCTCGTCGAAAGTACGCCCGTCGCGCGTGGCGCGCTGCTGCTCGGCGATACGTGGAGGACGTGTCCGTGGCTCGTGGGCGGACTGTCGATCCCGGTGTTCGTCGCGATCGCGTCGGCGATGCGCCGGATGGCGCCGACGCATCCGCACCGCGCCGGCGCCCTCGCCGGCTTCGCATCGGGCGCGACGGCCGCGCTCGTCTACGCGTTCCACTGCCCCGAGCTCGCCGCGCCGTTCATCGGCACGTGGTACGTGCTCGGCATGCTCGTGCCGACGCTCGCCGGCGCGGTGCTCGGCGCGCGCCTGTTCCGCTGGTAGCCGCTCAACCGTCGCGCGCCGCGGCGCGCGGGTTCAGGCGAGCGTCTGCGCCATGCGGCTCGCGATCAACTCGCGCACGTGCGAGGGGAGCGCCCGCTGCAGCCGCGTCGACACGCGCGACTCGTTGCGGCTCCACCAGATGCCCGCGTAGACGATCGCGAGACCGATCAGCGTCAGCGCGATCGGGAACAGCCACGAGTCCTTGAAGAACCGATAGCTGATATCGGACAGCACGATCGCGATTCCGATCGCGCCGAACACCGTGAACACGCGCCGCACCAGAAGCGCGCCGAGCAGGACCAGCACCACGTTGATCGCGAGGTAGACGAGCTTCCCGGACAGCAGGTCCGAACCGAGCGACGAAAGGCCGCCCCAGAACGCGAGCATCCCGAACAGATACAGCCAGAACGCGTAGTCCTTGCCGAAGCGCGAGCGAACGTCGACGACGAACGCGAGCGCGAGCATCGAGAGCCCGAAGACGATCGAGAACCATTTGCGGAACTGCCATTCGCCGGCGGACCAGGGCGTCGTTCCGGCGGGCATCAGCAGCATCGCGAAATCCATGCTCATGTACCACAGCGTCACCGCGATCGGCATGACGAGAAACGGCGTGCGATGGCGATACAGCATCGCGGCGCCGGCAACCAGCGTGACGAGCTCGAGCGTCGCCCAGCGCCAGTCGATCTCGTAGTGGTAGTCCCGGTAATGCTCGGCGTGTCCGCCGGGCGGCCACATGCCGAGCGCGTGCTGCAGGCCGAATACGGCGAGCGGCACCAGCACGACGATCAGCGCCGCCATGATGCCGGTCGGCACGACGAGCTGTCGCGACTCGAAGCGTTCCGCGAGCGCCCAGGCGACGGCCATATAGGCGAGCGCGATGAACAGGATGGCCGAGCCGCCGAAGCGCTCGAAGCCGAGCGTCATGAAGAGCGACAGCGCGCCGATCGCGAGCATGCCGCCCAGGTAATAGAGAACGTTGGTGAAGGTGAAGCGCGGGCCCTTCGACGCCGCAGCGTCGGCGCGCTCGCCGTGCGCGGCGAGAAATGCCCACAGGCGCGCGGCCTGGTCGCCGGTGATGATGCCCGCCTTCACGCATTCCGCGAGCTGAACCTGCTCGATACGCACCATCGCTTCCCCCTCGCCGACCCGCTCGAACGGTGGCTTTCTCGAGTCAGGTTCTGGTTGTACTCCGGGTTGCCGACCACTTGCGCAGCATCGCGATGAACTTGGCCTCGTCGTAGCTCTTGCCGGATTCGAGAACGCCCGTGTCCTGCGAGTGGACGAGGCGCCCGCGTGCGTCGAGAACGAAGAGATGCGGATAGCCTTCGATCCTCGGCCAGCGCGCGAGCAGCGCGCGATTGCGATTCTCCTTCGAAACGTTCACCTTGACCCAGACGTATCGCGCGTCGATCAGCGTGCGCACCTCGGGATGGCTCGCGATGAACCGATCGAGGATGTGGCACCACGAGCACCATTCGCCGCCGACGTCGACGATGACGCGCTTGCCTTGGGCGCTCGCGACCGAGACCGCCTGCGCAACGTCGGCGGCCGCATCCCGCGTCGGGTCGAAGCGCGCCGGCAGATCGGCGGCGCTCGCCGCGGCGCAAAGCAATAGCGACAGCAGGACCACGAGGAGCGGCGACTTCAGCAAGGGCGGCGCTCACGAAGGACGCTTGATACGCGATCCTAGCGCACGAGCTGATTCATCGTCACGATCGGCAGCATGACGGCCAGCACCAGCACCAGCACGATCGCACCCATCAGGACGATCAGCGTCGGCTGGATCAGCGCGGCGATCCAGGCGAGCCTGCGCTCGGCTTCGCGCTCGAGCTCGCGCGCCGCCCGCTCGAGCATCGGCGCGAGCGCCCCGCTTTGCTCGCCATTGGCGATCAGGTGGACGAGCACCGGGGGAAACGCGTTCTGCTCCTTGAGCGCGCGCGACAACGATACGCCTTCGCGCACGAGCGACGACGCGGCACGCGACGCGCGCGCAAGCGGAATCATCCGCACCACATCCGACGCCGCATCGAGCGAGCGCAGCAGCGGCGCACCGCTGCCGACGAGGATCGCGAGCGTGCTCGCGTAGCGCGCGGTGTCGAGGCTCGACGCGAGTCGGCCGACGCCCGGGATGCGCAGCAGCACGGCGTGGATCCGTGCGCGCGAGCGCTCGTTTCGCAACGCGGCGAGGAACGCGGCCAGCGCGGCGATGACCGCGATCAGCCAGAACACGCCGGTTTCGCGAAAGAACGCGCTGATGGCGATCAGTCCCCGTGTGAGCAGCGGCAGCGTCTGCCGGCTTTGCTGATACACGGACACGACCTGCGGCACGACATAAGTGACGAGCACCGCGATCACGCCGATTGCGATGATCGTCACGAGCGCCGGATAGATCAGCGCGACGGTGAACTTCTGCCGCAGCGCGAGCCGGGCATCGAGATAATCGGCAAGGCGGGCCAGCACTTCGGGCAGACGACCCGTCTCGCCGCCGGCGGCGATCAGTCCGCGGTAGAGCGGCGAAAACGTGCGCGGGTAGCGGCCCATCGCGACCGACAGCGATTCGCCGGCCTGCACGTGCGTACGCAAACGCTCGGCGAGCTGAGCGACCGCCGCGTCGTCGGCCTGCTCGGCGACCGCGGCGAGCGACTGGTCGAGTGGCATGCCGGACTGGACCAGCGTTGCGAGCTGCTGCGTGAAGAGCGAGAGCGCGCTGGCCGCGAGTCGCGTGCGCGACGACGAATCGCGCTCGGGGGCCGCGTCGACCGCCGTCGGCGTGAGACCGTCGGCGCGCAGGCGCTCGAGCACGCCGCGCACGTTGTCCGCGTCGAGCGAGCCGTGCCGAAGCCGCCCCTGCGCGTCGACCGCTTCGTAGCGATACGCGCTCAAGGATCAGGAATCGCGGGTCACGCGCGCGAGTTCGGCGAGCGACGTGCGGCCTTCCGCGATGAAGCGCGCGCCGTCGGCGCGCAGCCGCTGCATGCCGGCGCGAAGCGCCGCGTCGCGAAGCGCAAGCTCCCCGGCGCCGTCGTGGATGAGACGCCGCAGCGTGTCGTCGATCTTCAGGAGCTCGTAGATTCCGGTGCGGCCGTTGTAACCGGTCCCGTTGCACGCGTCGCAGCCGTTCGCGTGAAAGACCGCCTGCGCCGCGGGAAGGCCCATCGCTTCGAGCAGCCTGCCTTCGCCCTCGGTCGGCCGCGCCGGTGCACGGCATGCGGGACAGAGCGTGCGCACGAGGCGCTGCGCGAGCACGCCGAGCAGGCTGGACGCGAGCAGGTACGGCTCGACGCCCATGTCGGCGAGCCGCGTAATCGCGCTCGCCGCGTCGTTCGTATGCAGCGTCGCGAGCACGAGGTGACCGGTGAGCGACGCCTGCACCGCGATCTGCGCGGTTTCGAGATCGCGGATCTCGCCGATCATGATCACGTCCGGGTCCTGGCGCAGGATCGAGCGCAGCGCACGCGCGAACGTCAATTCGATCCGCGCGTTGACCTGCGTCTGCGCGACGCCGTCGAGCGCGTATTCGATCGGGTCCTCGACCGTCATCATGTTCGTCGTGTCGCGCGGCAGCCGCGACAGCGCCGCATAAAGCGTCGTCGTCTTGCCGGAGCCGGTCGGTCCCGTCACGAGGAGGATGCCGTGCGGCTCGCGGATCAGGCGATCGACGTCGCGCAGTGTCGTGTCGCTCATGCCGAGCGTCGTGAGATCGAGCCGCGCCGCTTCCTGGTCCAGCAGGCGCAATACGACGCGCTCGCCCGCGCCCGTCGGCAACGTCGAGACGCGCACGTCGACCTGGCGATCGCCGAGCTTCACCGCAATGCGACCGTCCTGCGGCAATCGCTTTTCCGCGATGTCGAGGCCGGCCATGATCTTGAGACGCGACACGAGCGCGCCATGCAGCGCGCGCGGCGGCTCGATCGCGTCGCGCAGCACGCCGTCGATGCGAAAACGCACGACGGCGCGCGCCTCGTACGGCTCGAAATGCAGATCCGACGCGCGCTCGCGCAGCGCCTGCAGCAACAGCGCGTTGATCATCCGGATCACCGGCGCCTGCGCGCCGGCGTCGAGCAGGTCCTCGCTCGTCGGCAGCTCCTGCATCAGCCGCGCGAGGTCGGCCTCGTTCGCGAGGCTCTCGCTCATCGCCAGCGCCGCGCCCGCCTGGTTGTAGGCGCGCGCGAGCTCGGCCGCGAACACGTCGGCGGCGACCGAACGCGTGACCAGCGGCCGGTTCAGGACGCGCCGAAGCTCCGCGATGCCGTCGACCGTCGCATCGGGACGCAGCAGCACGACGACACTTTCGCCTTCATCGCGCCATGCAAGCACGCCGTGCGTCCGCGCGAACGCGTAAGGAATGCGCACCGACGGCGGTGGTGCCGCGTCAGGGCTTGCGGGAAGGCTCGCCACTTTGCGTTGGCGGAGTCGTTGCGGCGGGCGCCGGCCCCGGCGCGGGCGCCGGAAGCGGCGGCGCATAGCCGCTCGTATTACCCTGCGGCGAGCCGGGCATCGCGCCCTGCGGCGGCAATTGCGGCACCGTCGGATCGTTCCAGAACCAGCGCGGGTCGAGGCCCATCCTCGACTGCTCGCCGCGCAAATAATCGTAACGCTCCGACGTGATCTCGTGTCCGCCGGCCGAGCCGCGCACGATCGTCGGCTTCAGGAAGATCATCAGGTTGGTCTTCTGCCGCGAACGGTTGTCGTAGCGGAACAGCGACCCGATGACCGGGACGTCGCCCGCGTACGGCAGCTTCTGCGTGCCGTCGTTCATGCTGTCCTGGATGAGACCGCCGAGCACGACGATCTGCTGGTCGTCGACGACCACCGACGACTCGAGCGCGCGTTTCGAGAGGATCGGCCCCGCCGTCGAATTCTCCTCGACGCGCGACACTTCCTGGTAGATGCCGAGCCGGATCGTGCCACCCTCGGTGATCTGCGGCTTGACGCGCAGCACGAGGCCCACGTCGCGGCGCTCGATCGTCTGGAACGGCTGCACGGTCGCCGTCGTGCCCGTCGTCGCGTACTGGCCGGTGATGAACGGGACGTTCTCGCCGACGATGATCCGCGCCTCCTCGTTGTCGAGCGTCAAAAGCGTCGGCGTCGACAGGATGTTGGCCGTCGAATCGGTCTCGAGCGCGCGCACGAGCAACCCGAGGTTGCTGATGATGCCGAGGCCGGGAATCGTGATCGTGCCGTTGATGATGCCGAGGTTGAGACCGTTCGCGACCGATCCCAGGTTCACCGACGCGTCGATGATGTTCTGGCCGCTGCCGCGCTCGCCGAAGTTGGTGCCGCCGATCCCCTGGACGCCGTTGCGGCCCGGCTTCGCGCCCGTCAGCACTTGCCACTGGATGCCGAACTCGGCGGCCTTGTCCGACGAGACCTCGACGATCAGCGCCTCGACGAACACCTGTGCGCGGCGCGTGTCGAGCCGCTCGATCACCGCGCGCAAGTTGTTGTAGACGGGTTCCGGCGCCATGATGATCAGCGCGTTGTTCGCCGTGTCGGCCTGGACCATCGCGCCGCCGGCGGCGAACGCCGTCTGCGGACCGCCCGTTGCGCTGGTCGCAAGCGGGCTGGTCGCGGCCGGTGACGTGCCCAGGGTCGTCGTCATCGTGGCCGCCGCGCCCGACGCCGTCGGCAGGCCGGCCGTCGTCACCGCGGTCGTCGGCGAACGTTCGCCGCCGTAAAGGCCGCGCAGCGTCTCGGCGACCTGCGCCGCTTCGGCGTTCTTCAGGTAGACGATGAATACGTTGCCGCCGGTGCGCGACGGCGTATCGAGCTGCTCGATGAGCTGGCGCACCCGTGCGGCGCGAGCCGGATTGTCGGCGCGCACGAGAATGCTGTTCGAGCGCGGGTCGGGAACGAGCGCGACGCGTTGCTGTGCTTCGACCTGCGCAGCCGGCGCGCCGGGCGCGTTCTCGGTCAGCACGCGATTGACGAGCGCCGCAACGTCGATCGCCGACGCGTTCCTGACCTGCACGAGCATCGGCTCGCCAGCGGGCGGCTGGTCGAGCGACGCGATGATGCGGTCGATCCGCTTCACGTTGTCCGCGTAGTCGGTGACGATGACGGCGTTGTTCGGGACGTACGCCGAGATCACGTTGTTCGGCGTGACGAGCGGACGCAGCACGGTCACGAGCTGCGCAGCCGATTCATATCGCAGCGGAATCACCTGCGTCACGATCCGGTCGCCGCTCGCGTTCACCGTCGCGCGCGCAACGGGACCGGCCTGCGTTTTCGCTTCGGCTTCCGGCACGATCTTCGTGATCCCGTCGCTTTCGACCGCCGCGAAGCCCTGCATCCGCAACGCCGACAGCAGCGTCGGATACACGAGCGTCCGCGGAACGGGACGCGCGGACACGATGTTCACGGTTCCCTTGACGCGCGGGTCGACGAGGAAATTGCGGCCTGTGATCTCGCCGACCGCCTTCACCACCGCGTCGATGTCGGCGTTGACGAAATTGAGCGTGACGGTGTCGCCTTCCTGCGCCCGGCCCGCGGTTGTCGTCAACAGCAGCGTGCCGATAACGGCCGCGCCGAGCACGCGAAGCGCACGGCGAAAGCGGGACGGGGGTGGTGCGCAATGGCCCGCGCGCGCCGGTGGTGGCTTGCGCAGGAGGAACGAAACGAAGGCCATCAACGCAGGAATTCGGGCTCCGGGATTCCAATCGCGACGTCGTCGCCTTCGAAGAGTGCGCCACGAAGCGGAATCGGCGGCGATGATAGCATCGGTACCGGTCGCGATGCCAAGCGTCCGGTTGCGTTTTTGCAACATGATTGCCGAATCCGCCCGGCATGTTTGCCGCATCCAACCGGCGACAGGTTCGAGGGAGATCTCATGCAGCATCCGCGCAGTCCCGCCGCCGGCGCCGACGTCCGCCGGCTCGTTCTGGGCGCTGTCTTCGCGGCCGGCGTCGCGTTCGCGCTCGCGCCGCACACGCTCGCGGTCCGCGCAGCGAACCTGCACGGGGACGTGATCGCGCAGGCCGACACACCGAAGGCAGCGAAGGCGCCCGCTCCGGCAACGCCGCCGGCGGCCGGGAAGACGAAACAGCCGGATGCCGACGCGGCCGCCAAGGGCGGCGCGGGCAACGATGCCGACACCGATTCCTCGGACGACGATGCGGCGAATGCCGCCGACGAGAACACGGCGAAGGCAACGCCGCGTTCGGGCAATCACGGCATCTTCATCCAGAAGGGCGACAAGAAGATCACGATCGAGGGGCTCGGCGGCGAAGACCGCGAGTTCGACTCGTTCGAGGAGTTCGTCCGGAAGGCGCCGCGCATCGCGGTGATGTTCTTCATCACGCTGATGGTGCTGTTCCTGCTGCCGCTTCTGATCGTCGTGCTGCTCGTCTGGTACAAGCTGCGCAAGAACCGTCTCGCGAACGAGACGATGCTGAAGCTCGCGGAGCGCGGCGTCGTGCCGCCGGCCGCCGCGATGGACGCCGTCGCGTCCGGCACTGCCGCGTCCGTCGCGGCGAGCGCGGCGCCGCCGCCGCCCCCCGGCATGCCGGTCTACGAGCAGGCGCGCTACCTGCGCCGGCGCGTCGTCTGGTCGGACCTGCGCAAGGGCGTGATCCTGACGGCCGTCGGCATCGGCCTCAACTTCTGGTCGATGTTCGACGACAGCACGGCAAACGGCTTCGGCCTCGTCCTTCTTTTCGTCGGCCTCGGCTACTGCGTGCTGTGGTTCTTCGAGGACCGCACGACGACGAACGCGGGCAACGCGCCGACGCCGCCCGGAAACGCGTGATGCGCGAAGGTCCGATCCTCCGATGCGTTGCGGGCCGCCATGCATGAACCGATCCGCGATCGCGAACTGCCCGCGCCGAAGCGGCACGCGGACGCCGCCTTCGCCTTCCGCGTAGTCGATGCCGGCGACACCGTCGCACGACGTGCCCGACGCGCAGTTGATCGCGCGCTGCATCGTCGCGGACGACCGCCATGCGTTCGCGGAGCTCGTCAAGCGCCATCAGTCGTCGGTGCGCGCGTGTCTGCGCAAGCTGACGGCCGGCAATCATGCGCTGGCGGACGATCTCGCACAGGACACCTTCGTGCTCGCGTGGCGCAATCTGAAGTCGTTCCGGCAGGAGGCGCGGTTCTCGACGTGGCTGTACCGGATCGCGACCAATTGCTGGCTTGCGCAAGCACGAAAGCCGCGCGAGGAACTGCTCGGTGAGCGCGATGCGGACGTCGGCGAAGACGATGCGGACGCCGTCGCTCCCGGCTTCGGCGAAGGCGCCGACCACGCGGCGACGGCAACGATGAAGATCGATCTCGAGCGCGCGATGGCACGTCTTTCCGACGCGGAGCGGGCGGCGATCGTCCAGTGCTACCATAACGACCTGTCCCACGAAGAGGCCGCGTACGTGCTGGGCTGGCCCGTGGGCACCGTGAAGACGCACATACTTCGCGGCAAGCAGAAGCTCAAGGCGGCGCTGAGCGCCTGGGCGCCCGCAACGTCGACGCGCACGCCATGAACGCCCGTTCCACGCCAATCCCGGAACCGCAAGCCGACTGGCTCGATGCATTCTTGTCGGCCGAGGGCGTCGACGACCGCGCCGGTTACATCGGCGACGACGGGTTCACCGCGCGCGTCATGCAGGAGTTGCCGGCGCCGGTGAGCGTGCCGGCGTGGCGCAGGCCCGTCGTCGTCGCGCTCTGGCTCGTGGCAGCGGTGGTCATTGCGACGATGCTTCCCGGTACGGTCCTCGACGTCACGCGCGAGTTCGTCAGGCTCTTCGCCGCGATTCCGTTCTCGCTGTCGACGCTCGGCTTCGGCATCGTCGCCGTCAGCATCGCGATGTGGACCGCCACGGCGGTCGCGCTCAGGCGAGACTGACTTAGTCGTTCCGAAGGCCGCGGGCCATGCGCGGCGCGGGCTCCGAGTCCGTAGACGCCGGGCTACGGGTACCCGGTGCCTCCTTCGCGAGACAAACATGTCTCGCTCGTCGGCCCCACCCGTTACGCCCGGCACTCCCAGTCGCCCGACGCCGCGCATGGCCCGCGGCCTCGGAAATGCCAGCGGTGAAGCCGGATGCGGCGAGTCGCATGCGACGCGAACGTATCGCGCAGCGAGACGCGAGCGACGCCTTCGTGACGTTGTCGCGCAATCGGCGAAGGGCCGCGGCCTCATTGCGCCACCGTCGATTGCAAGCGGCGGCGCGTCGGCCTTGCCGCCATCGCGCGGCGCCGCGCCCTCCGGGCCTTGGCTCGGCTTCGCCTCGCCCGCCGCGCTCAGGCGTCCCCGAGCCGATTGCGGAAGATCAACCGGACGAAAGTATCGTGCGCGCAATCCATGTGCGCGGAACTTCCGTCCGAAGCGCTACTCGTCCTTCAACGTGAAGTTGATCTCGACGGAGGCCTTGTATTTCTCGCCTTCGCCGACGCACTTCCAATCCGCGAGCGTGTCGCGCACGACGCGATCGAACACGCGCGGCGGCGACGACTGCACGATCTGCACGTCGGCGACGTTGCCCTTCTCGTCGATCGTCAGCACCGCGTCCACTCGGCCCTTCTCGACGTGCGCGCGAATCGCCTCGCGCGGAAACTGCGGCGGGTCGCGCTTCGTGCACGAGACGCCTTGCCGGATCGCCGGCTTCGGCGGCGCCGGCGGCGCGATCACGACCGGTGGGGGCGGCGCGATCACCACCGGCGTCGGCGGCGGCGTCGGCGCGACGTTCGCGATGACCGGCGGCGGCAGCATCGCCGGCGGCGGCACCTCGGGCGGCGGCACGTACGGCTGCTCGATCACCGGCTTCGGCGGAATGACCTGTTTCGGCGGCGGTGGCGGCGGCGGGGGGGGCGGCGGCGGCGGTCGCACCTCCTCGACGATCTGCGCGGTCAGCGGCTTCTTGACGACCTGGATCACCTTCTGGCCGAGACCGGTCA
>Ga0068856_100001709_pt1 | contig 22938 bp, 18 predicted proteins | sample KBSCornC62_FD_66595 | JGI IMG/M metagenome (GOLD analysis project Ga0068856, IMG submission 66595) | Corn rhizosphere microbial communities from Kellogg Biological Station, Michigan, USA - KBS Corn C6-2 | ecosystem: Host-associated > Plants > Roots > Rhizosphere > Soil ... | reverse complement strand
GGCGGCCCGGTCATCGCGAACGACGAGATCGGCTACTCGTGGACGACCTACCCCGAGCGGCTCGAGCAGGCCGGGGTCAGCTGGAAGGTCTACCAGGACGCGGGCGACGGCCTCGATGCCGCCGGGTTCTGGGGCTGGACCGGCGACCCGTACATCGGCAACTACGGCGACAACTCGCTGCTCTACTTCACGCAGTACCAGAACGCCGCGCCCGGTAGCGCGCTGTACGAGAAGGCCCGCACGGGTACCAACGCCAAGGCTGGGCAGGACCTGTTCGAGATCTTCGCCAAGGACGTCGCGAACGGGCAACTGCCGTCGGTGTCGTGGATCGTCGCGCCGGAGGCGTACACCGAGCACCCGAACTGGCCGGCCAACTACGGCGCCTGGTACGTCGCGCAGATCCTCGACATCCTCACCGCGCACCCCGAGGTGTGGAGCAAGACCGCGCTGTTCATCACCTACGACGAGAACGACGGCTTCTTCGACCACGTCGTGCCGCCGTACGCGCCGATGACCGCGGCCGACGGGGCGTCGACGATCGACACCGCGCAGGAGATCTTCGACGGCACCGGCGGCACCCCGGGTGGCAGCAACGGCGTGCCCGGTCCGTACGGGCTGGGCCAGCGGGTGCCGATGCTCGTCGTCTCGCCGTGGAGCAAGGGCGGCTGGGTCGACTCCGAGGTGTTCGACCACACGTCGGTGATCCGCTTCCTGGAGCGCCGCTTCGGTGTCGTCGAGCCGAACATCTCGCCGTGGCGGCGGGCGGTGTGCGGTGACCTGACGTCGGCGTTCGACTTCGCCAGCAAGGACGCCCGGGTGCCCACGCTGCCCGACACCGCCGGCTACGAGCCGCCGGACCGCGACCGGCACCCCGACGTCGACCCGGTGCCGCCGGCCGACCAGTCGGTGCCGCGGCAGGAGCGTGGCGTGCGCCCGGCCCGCCCGCTGCCTTACGACCTGGACGCCTTCGCCCACGGTTCGGGTCTGCGCCTCGTCAACCGTGGCCGGGCGGCGGCGGTCTTCCACGTCCGCACCCACGTCGCCGGTGACGTGCAGCCGCGCGCGTTCACCGTCGGCGCCGGCCGCTCGCTCGAGACGCCGCTGGTCGCTCCGTACGACGTCGAGGTGCACGGTCCGAACGGCTTCTACCGGCACCTGAAGGCCGCCGGCCCGCACCCGATCGGCGTCAGCACGTCCGCCGCGGGCGGCGAGCTGGAGGTACAGGTGCGGGCCGGCGGCGCGGACGTCCGCCTCACGATCACCGACCACCACGGCCGGCGGGTCGAGCGGCGGAAGCTGGACCGGCGCGAGCGGCTCGAGTTCACGATCGGCCACCACGGCTGGTACGACGTCACGATCGCGAGTGCGGACGGCCAGTTCGTCCACCGGCTGGCCGGGCACGTCGAGACCGGACGGCCGAGCATCAGCGACCCGCAGCTGGGTCGCTGATGCCCGCCCGCTGAACTCGGCGTCCGGCGCGACGATCGGTGGAGGCGGGGCTACGCTGAGCCGATTCGCCGCCCCCAACCGAGGTGATGGCATGCGCAGTCGAGGCACTCGCGTCGAGCTGGTCTGGATGCGGCCGCACGACCACATCGGTTGGGCGTTCTCCGGGCCGGACGAGTTCGCCGGCGTCGCCGGAGACTTCCTGCGCGAGGGACGCGAGCGCGGCGAGCGGCTGATGTTCGTCGCCGCCGAGCCGGGCGAAGAGGCGTACGCGCGGATGATCGGCTCGTTCGGTGCGTCCGACCTCGAGGTCGCGAGCATCGCCGACGTGTACGGCGCCTCGGGCATCGTGGACGCGACGGCGCAGCGGGCGACCTTCGCGACCGTGCTCGAGCAGGCGCTGGCCGACGGCTACACCGGCATCCGCGTCGCGGCCGACAACACGCCGCTGGTCCAGACGCCGTACCGGTTCAAGGCGTGGATGCACTGGGAGCTGGTCGCGGACGGTTTCATGGCGGCGAACCAGGTCATCGGCCTGTGCGGCTTCGATCGGACGGCCATCAACGTCGACACGCTGCGACACCTGGTGACGCTGCATCCGCTCTCGTCGGCCGCCGAACCCATCCCGCAGTTCCGGCTCTTCGTCGACACGTCCGGGCTGTGCCTGGAAGGCGACGTCGACGACATCGCGCTCGGGTACCTGCACCGCGCCCTGGGCGTGCTGCCGAAGGGAACGCCGACCGCGCTCGATCTCACCGGCGCCCGCACCCGCGACGCCGCCGTCGAGCGGGAGCTGCGCGAGCTGGCCCTCGCCGGGGTCGCCGTCACCTACTGACCGGCGCTGGCGGCCGGGACGACCCCACCGACCACTAGCAGGTGTACGGCGCGATCGTGGCGATGGTGCCGCCGCCGGGGAACTTGTTGCCCGACTGCGTAGCGCCGCAGGTGGCACTGGCGTAGAAGAACGTTTCGTCCGTCCCCGGCCCGGGCTGGTAGTTGTTGGCGACCGTGATGGTGTCGATGCCGCGCACGTTCACCACGACCACGCAACCGCAGTCCTGGTTGTAGATCAGGTAGGCCGCGGTGTCGCTCGTGTTGTTCGCGAAGGTGAAGTTCGACCACCGCTGGCCGGACGCCGGGTAGATCTGCGTCGTCAGCGTCATCCCCTTCACCGTGTTGCCGGTGACCGAGATGCCGTTGACCAGCCCGCCGCCGGAGTTGCCCACGGCCTGGAAGAACGGCTCGAGGTGGCCGCCCGGGGTGAACGTGCTGTTGCTGACCGTGACGTTGACCGCCCCGGTTGCGCCGCCGTTGGGCTCCACGTCCACGCCCCACAGCCCGGGCTGCAGCACCGAGTTGTGATCGAAGAGAATCCCGTTGCCGGCCGTCACCGACATGCCGGAGCGTCCGTTGCGGGAGCAGGTGCTGTCGTGGACGTTCACGCTCTTCGTCCAGGTCGTGTTGTCGTACCCGACGCCGACGTAGAAGCAGTCGCCGTAGACCTGCTGGACGCTCACGGTGCTGATCTCGACGCCCTGCACACCACGCAGGTCGATGCCCATCTGGTGCTGCAAGGAGGAGACGTACGCGCTCGACGTGCCGCCGCCCGAGTCGGCGCCGATGATCGTCAGGTTGCGGATCGTGAGGTGCGACCCGTACAGGAAGCGCAGGTGCGAACGGGTGTCATCGGCCGCGGTGGTCGCCTTGAGGGTGGCGCCATTGCCCTCGAAGGTGAGCCCGTTGCGCGAGCGGAACTCGAGCGTGCCCTGGACGAGGTAGCAGCCGCCGGAGGCGAAGGCGATCGTCGAGTTGTCCGGCACGCCGTTGACGAAGCTGGTCAGCGCACTCGTCACGTCGGTGGAGCAGTTGCTGGCGACGCTCGTCGGGACGGCGTACGTGGGCGTGCTCGCCGTAGTTGACGTGGTGGGTGTCGGTGTGGGCGTCGGCGTGCTGCTGGTCGAGGAGGTGCTCGACGTCGAGGACGCGGGCGCCGTCGGCGTGGGGCTGGTGGTCGAGCTCGCGGGCGCGGTAGTGGTCGGGCTGCCGGCCGGGCTGCTCGTCGGCGCCGGCGCGCTGGACGAAGTGGTCGGCGAGGCTGCCGGCGGGGTGAGCGCCCAGCCGCGGACGCCGAGCACGGAGACGCTGGAGGCCGGCGTGTCACTCGCGACGCTCGCCGTCAGGCCGACCTGGCCGGCGGACCCGATCTGTGCGCTCGTGGAGTCCGAGGACGTCAGCTGCCAGGCGGGCACGGCCGCCCCGGACAGCCAGGCGCGAGCCTGCAGCTGGACGGGGGAGGAGCCCGCTGCGTATCCCTCGACCACGAGCGAGCCGCCCGCCGTGGCCGCCGCGGCAAGCGTTGTCGGGCCGGCCAGGACGGTTGCTACGCCGCGCCGCACGCGGGCGACGGTGAGGGCCAGGGCCCCCTTCGGCGCGACGCGCAGCGTGATCGCGTACCGGTCGCCGTTCGGCTGGCGACGAAGGTCCAGCCCGTACGTCACCCCGGCACCGGCACTCGGGAGGGCCGGGAGGGCGAAGGTGGACTGCAGCTGCTCGTCGAGGTGGGTCGCCGGCTGGAGCGTGGCCGAACCGGACGAGCCGGCGGCCAGCGAGCTGACGTGCCCGACGCCGGGCGTGACGCTGAACTTCTTGCTCGGGGACGTGCTGTAGCTGCCACCGAGGTCGGCGGTACCGAAGCCGCTGGACGTCGTGCGCTGCAGCGAGTCGGCGACGTCGCTGGTCAACACGTAGGCGGTGCTCGTACCGTCAGGGGATGGATCGGTTCCGGAGGCCGGCCCGGTCGCCGCGATAGCGGCGACGGCAAGGGCAAGGACACCACCATGGGCGACCAAGATCCATGGGCGGAGCGTACGGGGACGGCGGGGAATCGCGTGCTTGCCCATTGCGTGGAGCTCCTTCGTCATCCCCCGCGCCGTGGACGACGACCCCTAATTCGTCCATCGGAGAATATCGGCAGCGACCCGCCACTTGTAAAGCCTGCATCAAAGTAGTTGGGCCGGTCACATGACATTCCGGACTATCGCCTCAACCCACGGAAAGGCCGTCGATGCCGTCGGACCGCGCTGAACCACTACCTTTCGCCCGGCCCTGGATCGGTGACGAAGAGGTCGAGGCGGTCACCGAGGTGTTGCGCAGCGGATGGCTGACCACGGGCGCGCGTACGCACGAGTTCGAGCGCCGGTTCGCCGAATCGGTGGGGGCCCCGGCGGCGCTGGCCTTGAGCTCTGGGACGGCGGCGCTGCACCTCGCGCTGATCGCTGCCGGAGTGGGCGCCGACGACGTCGTGCTCACCACGCCGCTGACGTTCTGCTCGACGGTGCACGTCATTGAGCACCTCGGTGCGCGGCCGGTACTCGTCGACGTCGATCCGGACTCCCTCAACGTCTCGCCGGCGGCGCTCGCGCACACCGTCGAGCAGCTCGACCGGCCGCCCGCGGTCATCCTGCCCGTGCACCTCGCCGGCCGGCCGGTGGATCTGGCCGCGGTGCACGCAGTGGCCGAGCAGGTCGGCGCCACGGTGGTGGAGGATGCCGCGCATGCGCAAGGTGCGTCCGTCGCCGGCCGTCCGATCGGTGCCCTGACGGGCTCGGGGCCGCGGCAAGCGGCGTGTTTCTCGTTCTACGTCACGAAGAACATGACCACCGGCGAGGGCGGCATGCTCACCGGCGACGAGCAGTTCGTCGAGGACGCCCGGCGCTGGAGCCTGCACGGCATGTCGAGGGACGCGTGGCGCCGCTACGACGCCGGCGGCGCGTGGCGCTACGACGTGACCGTGCCGGGATTCAAGTACAACATGACCGACCTGCAGGCGGCGCTGGGCCTCGTACAGCTCGGGCGGTCCGAGCAGCTGCTGGAGCGCCGCCGGCAGATCGCCGCCACCTACGACGCGGCATTCGCCGACCTCGTCGCCGTGCGTCCGGTCTCGCGCATCGATGAACCGGGCCACGCCTGGCACCTCTACCTGCTGCAGGTCGACCCCGAGCAGAGCCCCGTCGACCGCGATGGGTTCATCGCGCGGGTGAACGCGGCGGGTATCGGTACGAGCGTTCACTTCATCCCGATCCACCACCTCGACTACTACCGCCGGCACTACGGCTTCGCGCCCGGCGACTTCCCGGTCGCCTCGGCGGCGTTCGAGCGGCTGGTCTCGCTGCCCATCTATCCACGGATGACGGACGAGGACGTCAGCGACGTCATCGACGCGGTCCGGCGGGCCGTGGAGCAGCCGTGATCGACGGCAAGCGGGCCTTCGACCTGGCTTGCTGCCTGGTCGTGGGGCCGGTCGCCGCCCTGCTGGGGACGGTGATCGCCGTGTTCGTGTGGGTCCGGTCGGGCCGGCCCGTCCTGTACCGCGGGCGGCGGATGGGCCGGGGCGGTATCGAGTTCGACATCCTGAAGTTCCGGACGATGACCACGGACGGCAGCGGACCGGGCATCACCTCGGGCGGTGATCCGCGGATCACGCCGACCGGACGCTGGCTGCGGCGCACCAAACTGGACGAGTTGCCCCAACTGCTCAACGTGCTGCGCGGCGAAATGAGCCTGGTCGGGCCGCGGCCGGAGGATCCGCGCTACGCGGCTCACTACCGCGGCCGGTTCGCCGAGGTGCTGAGCGTCCGCCCCGGCATCACCGGACCGGCCGCCGTCGAGTTCCGGCACGAGGAGGACCTGTTGCGCTCGATCGACCCGGCCGACGTCGAGCGGCACTACGTCGAGTCGGTGCTGCCGGCCAAGCTGGAGCTCGACCTGGCGTACGCCCGCCGGCACGGGGTGCGCACCGACCTGTCGATCCTGGCCGCGACGGTCCGCGCCGTCATCGGCCGACCCGAACCGGACGGGCGGTGACCCCGGTGGCGTTGATCCCCCTGTCGGCGGTGCGCGAGCTGTTGAGCTGCCCGGCCTGCCGTCGCCCGCTCGAGGCCGGCCCGACCTACCGGTGCGGGAATCCCGACTGTTCGCTGGAGACGTTCCGCGTCGTGGGCGGTCGCTGGCCGGTGCTGGTCGACGGATCGGCCAGCGTCCTCGACCCCGCGGCCGTGTCGGATCCGGGCCCCTCCGGCGGCACTCGCCGCTCGCGCAGGAGCCGGCTGTTGGAGCCCGTGCGGCGCCTCGTCCGGCCCCGCAACGAGGTGGCGGCCCGACAACTGGCGCAGCTGAAGGAGTTGATCCGGCCGGGCGGGCTCGTCCTCGTCGTCGGCGGCGGCAGCGTCGGCAACGGCGCCGACCGGCTGTACGACGATCCCGACCTGCGCGTGCTCGCCTTCGACATCTTCGCCGACGAGCGCGTGCAGCTGGTCGCCGACGCGCATGCGATCCCGTTGGCGGACGGCACCGTCGACGGCGTCGTCATCCAGGCCGTGCTCGAGCACGTCCTCGACCCGGCCGCAGTGGTCGCGGAGATCCATCGCGTGCTGCGACCGGAGGGTGTCGTGTACGCCGAGACGCCCTTCATGCAGCAGGTGCACGCCGGCGCCTACGACTTCACCCGGTTCTCCGACAGCGGTCACCGGTGGCTGTTCCGGCGCTTCACCGAGATCGACCGCGGCGTGGTGGCCGGCCCCGGGACGAGCCTGTCGTGGAGCATCGATCATCTCGTCCGGTCGCTCACGCGCTCCCGCGCGGCCGGCCGCATCGCGCGGCTGGCGTTCTTCTGGGTGCGCTTCGCCGACCGGCTCGCCGACCCGCGCTTCGCGGCGGACGGCGCGTCCGCGGTCTACTTCCTCGGCCGGCGCGCGGAGAGGTCGATCACGCCCGCCGAGGCGATCCGGGGGTACGCCGGCGCTCAGGTCCCGCCGAGCACGGTGGCCGGTACCGCCGGCGGAGACGCGCCCACTGCCCGATAGGCCGCGACGAGCCGGTCGAAGACGGCGGACTCGCGGAAGCCCTCGTCCACGGTGGCGTAGGCCGCCTCGGACATCGCCGAGTACTCCTCGTCCGAGAGGTCGGCCATCGCCTGCAGCGCCCGCGCCAGCGCCGCCGGCTCGCCGGGCGGCACGATGAACCCGTTGTGCCCGTGCCGGACCAGTTCCCGGCAACCGCGGACGTCGGTGACCACCGCGGGCAACCCGGAGGCCATCCCCTCGATGATCGAGCGCGGCACGCCCTCGCGGTAACTGGGCAGCACCAGGAAGTCGCACCGCCGGTGGGCCGCGCGCATCGCCGTTCGGTCGAGCATTCCGAGCAGCTCGACCCGGCCGGCAAGGGGGGCCGCCGCCGCCCGGGCGGTGACGGTCGCGCCCACCCCGTCGCGCTCGGTGGGCAGCTCGGCGCCGGCCACCCCGACCGCGACGTCGGGCGCCGACTCCAAGGCGTCGAGCAGGTCGAGGATGCCCTTCTCGCGCACCAGCCGTCCGACGAACAAGCCGCGCCGGCCGACCCGCTCGGCGCCGCTCCGCGCGCCGGTGAACCATTCGTCCTGCACGCCGTTGCCGAGGTAGAACGTGCTCGTCCGGTAGCCGCGGCTGCGCACCTCGTCGAGGTCCTCCCGCGACTGGAACAGCAGGGCGTCGGTCCGGCGGGCGAGCAGGCGTTCGACCCGCTCCAGGGCCGTGTTGCGCAGGGACGTGCGGTCCCACACGTGGGCAAAGCCGTGGACGGTGTAGAGCACCTGGGCGCGCGCGGGCAGCATCCGCCGGGGAAGCAACCGCGCGGTCATGGCCACGGACGGCGTGTGGAGGTGGACGACGTCCGGATCGAGGTCGGCCAGTACGCGCCGGAACCGCTGCAGCGCCCGCGCCATGCCGGCCGGACGGATGGACCGGGGAAAGGCGACCGTCGCCGGTGCGAAGCGGGCGAGATCGGCGCCGAACTCGGCACCGTCCGGCGCACAGACGAGCCGGACGTCGTAGCCCCGGTCCTGGAGCATGGTCATCTGCGGCGAGAGCAGTGCTCTCGCCGTGTATTCGACGGCAGCGACGTGGACGATCCGCGGAGCGCGGCTCACGCCGACCGTCCGCGGTCCTCGTCGTCGGCGAAGTCGGCATCCCGGTCGAACCCGCCCCCGCGGCCGCCAACACCGGCCAGCGACAACGGCCGACGCCGGTCGCGCCGCCGTTCCAGGCCGAACCAAGGTAGCTTCGGCGCGCCGACGGCCTCGGCCGCGACGTCGGGGTCGCGCTGCACCGCCATCGTTGCCGGCGGGGCGGCGCACATGTTCCGCAATTCCCGGATCACCTGGACCGGGTCGGCGGTCGGGTCGAGCCGGGCCAGATCGGCTAGGTGCAACGGCGGGACGGGCACCTCGGAGACCAGTGGGTGGAACGGGCGGTTGTCGATCTCGCCGGTGCCGAGCAACTGCTCGTGTAGCTTCTCGCCCGGCCGCAGCCCGGTGTAGACGATCTCGATGTCGTCCTCGACGGTCGCGGCCACCCGGTGCGCGACGTCGGCGATGCGCACGGGCTCACCCATGTCGAGGACGAGCACGCCCCCACCGCGCTGGGATAGTGCCGAGGCCTGCAGCATGAGCTGGACGGCCTCCCGCACGGTCATGAAGTACCGGGTGACCTCCGGGTCGGTGACCGTGATCGGGCCGCCGGCGAGCGCCTGGGCCCGGAAGGCGGTGAGCACCGAACCGCGGCTGCCCAACACGTTGCCGAAGCGCACGCTGACATAGTCGAGCCCGGTCTGCCGGGCGACCGTCGCGGTCAGGCGCTCGGAGAGCCGCTTCGAGTAGCCGAGGACGCTGCCCGGATCGGCGGCCTTGTCCGTCGACACGTTGACGAAGTGCTGGGCTCCGGCGGTGACGGCGGCCTGCAGGACGGATAGCGTGGCCCACACGTTCGTCTTCACGGCCTCGCCGGGGTAACGCTCGAGCATGGGCAGGTGCTTCAGCGCGGCGGCGTGGAAGACGATGTCCGGCTGCAGGCGGACGAACGTGTCCACCAGGGCGGCGCTGTCGCGGATGTCGGCCAGCACCAGGTCGTCGGAGTCGAGCAGCGCGCGGCCGGTCATGCTCAGCTGCAGCGCGTGCAGGGCCGACTCGTCCCGATCGAGCATGAACAGCCGGGCCGGGCCGTACTGGTCGATCACTCGGCACAGCTCCGAACCGATCGAGCCGCCGGCCCCGGTGACGAGCACCCGGCGCCCGCGCAGGTGGGCGCCGATGGCCACCGAGTCGATCTCGATCGCGTGGCGCCCCAGGAGATCGTTGAGGTTGACCTCGCGGAAGTCCTGGATGCTCACCCGCCCGCTCACCAGGTCGTTGACCGAGGGGAGCACCTTCATGACGAGCTCGGCCTCTTCGCAGCTCGTCTTCAGCGCACGGAGCAGTTTCGCGTCCGCGCTCGGCACCGCGGCGACCAGCAGCGTCGCGCCGTACCGCTGGGCGGTGGCTGCGAGGGCGTCACGGGAGCCGACCACGGGCACACCCATGATCCGCAGGGCCTGCTTGTCGGCGTCGTCGTCGAGGATCGCGACCGGGTGGTACCGGGAGCGCGCGTCCGAGACCATTGCGCGGATCGCCTGGCTGCCGCCTTCGCCGGCGCCGAACACGATCACGCGTTCGGCCGAGGAGCGCGCGTGCCGCAGCGACCGCTCACGAGTGATCCGCCGGGCGGCCCGCGTGGCGGACATCAGCACGATGGCCGCCGATGCCGCGACGACGGGGCCGGTGACCGGGAACGGGCGATGGCTACCGGCGGCCACGTTGATCGCGACGAGCACGGCCGTGCTCACGACCGTGCTACGGACGAGTGCGACCACTTCGTCGAAGCTGCCGAACTGGAAGCGCCGGCGGTAGAGATCGTGTGCGACCGCGGACGTCAGATGGACGGCGCACGTCACGAGCAGGACGGCGGTGATCGATGCCGGACGCGCGCCGGAACTCGTGACGCCATAGTCGCTGTCGGACGTCGCCAAGATCGCCGTACTCCAAGCGAGAAGATCGATCAGCGCTTGGAGAAGCTGCCAGCGATTCTTGGCAGCGCATGCGAAGAGAGCAGATGCATGCTGGAACAAGACTTCGGTCTCCCCCGAAAACCGGTCACGAGTCGGTGGCCCGTTTCACTGCCCCCTGCAGTGCCACGTTCTCGCTGTTGCTGTGCAAAGCTAACCCGCAATATGGCCATTTGCCAGGGCCGTTTGGGAAAGAATCGGGCGGTGTCTCGTGAACGGAACCGCCTGTAACGCGGAGACCGTGCTGAGCGCTGTAACCCCCTACGGGCGGGGCGCTGGGAGTTCGCGGGTTCGCGTTCACGAGTGGCTCGACCGAGTACCCGACGTCTCGCGCGCGTATCCGTACGCCGGCCTCGCGGGAGCGGGCCCGGCAACGCTGCTCCGGCACCCGCTGCGCGTCGCCCGGGCCGAGCGCCGGCTGCGGGCCCTCGCGTCCGCCCACCCCGGTCGCCTGTTGGTGCACCGGGAGGCCTCGCCGCTGAGCCGGGGCGCGCTGGAGCAGCGGCTGGTGCGGGCCGCACAGCTGTCCGTGTACGACTTCGACGACGCGCTGTACGCGGACGTCGGGCAAGGACCGCCGTACCGGCGCATCGCGCCCAAGGGGCCGAAGGCCACCGAGGTGGCGAGGGCCGTCGATCGCGTGGTTGCCGGCAACGAAACCCTGGCCGACTGGGCCAGCCAGCACAATCGCGACGTGGTGATCGTCCCGAGCTGTGTCGATCCCGCGGCGTACGACGCCAAACGCACCTATGCGGTGAGCGACCCGCCGCGGCTCGGGTGGATCGGGTCCTGGTCGACCGAGGCACACCTGGTGGCGATCGCCCCGGCCCTGCTGCACCTGCACCGCCGGTTCGGCGCCCGGCTCGTACTCGTCGGCGCGCCGGCCGGGCAGCTGGGCTCACTGGACGCCATGACTGATCGCATCGCGTGGTCCCCCGACACGCAACGGCGCGAGGTCGCCCGATTCGACGTGGGCGTCATGCCGCTGACCGACGACCCTTACTCCCGCGGCAAGTGCGGGTACAAGCTGCTGCAGTACCTCGCGGCCGGCGTGCCGTCAGTGGCGAGCCCGGTCGGTGTGAACGCGAACATCCTGGCCCGGGCCGGGTTACCGGGCGCGACCACCATCGACGAGTGGGTCGAGGCGATCACCGGGCTACTGGAGGCCGCCGAGGCCGATCGCGCCGCGCTCGGCCACGGAGCACGGGCGATGGTCGAGGAGCACTACTCCTTCACCGCGTGGCAAGCGCAGTGGCGAAGCGCCATGTTCCTGGACGGCTGACCCGTGCCCGCCGGAGCCGGAAACGGAGCGACGCCGCCGACCGTCGACGTCGTGGTCGTCAACTGGAATGCCCGCGAGTACCTGACCGAGTGCCTGGAGGCGGTATACGAGAGCACTGCTCTCACCGCGCTCGGGCGGGTCGTCGTCGTCGACAACGCGAGCACCGACGAATCGATCGAGCGGGCGCGAACGTGGCTGGGGCGCGATCGGTCGATGCTGATCGTGAACCAGGAGAACCGCGGCTTCGCCGCCGCCTGTAACCAAGGTGCCCGCGCCGGTTCGGCCCCGTACGTTCTCTTCCTCAATCCCGACACCCGCGTCCGACCCGGCTGCATCGAGCGCACGATCGACTTCCTCGAGTCGTCCGGCGGGCGGCCGGTCGGCCTGTGCGGTGCGCGCGTGGTCGACCGGGACGGCCGCCCGACCATCGCCGGCGGGCCCTTCCCGACCCTGCGGCTGATCACCGGGCAGGTCAGCGGCCTGTCGCGCGTCCTGCCCGGCCTGTTCCCTTCCAAGCGGATCGCCGGCGACGCCCCCACCGGCCCGATCGATCACGCCATCGGTGCCTACCTGCTCGTCCGGCGGGACGTGTTCGAGCGCCTCGACGGTTTTGACGAGGGCTTCTTCGTGTACTACGAGGAGGTCGACCTGTGCCGGCGGGCGCGCGATCTCGGGTGGCTGACCTACCACCTCGCCGAGGCCGAGGTGCTCCACGTCGGAAATGTCAGTACCGATCAGGCACGGGCGCAGCGGCTCGCGTACTCGCTCACGAGCCGCCGGCGCTACGCGCGGAAGCACTGGTCCCGGCGGGCGAACGTGCTGCTGACCCTGGTCACGTTCGGCATCGAGCTGCCGGCCCGGCTGTCGACCGAACTGTTACGGCGCCGGCGGTGGCCGGCCGAGACGCTGCGCGGCTACCGGCAGTTCGTCGTGGCCGCCCGCCACGATCTTGACGTAGCCTGACGCGCATCGACGGGAGGGGGCCTCGATGCGATGCCTGGTGACGGGGGCCGCCGGCTTCATCGGCAGCCAACTGGCCGAACAACTGGCGCGCGAGGGGCACGCCGTCCGCGGCGTCGACTGCCTCACCGAGTACTACGACGTCGCGCAGAAGCGGGCGAACCTCGAGCAGGTGCGAAGCGCCGGCGTCGAGGTCACGACCGACGATCTTCGCGTCTGCGACGTCGATCGGCTGCTGGACGGCGTGGAGGTCGTCTTCCATCTCGCCGGGCAACCCGGCGTGCGCGGGTCGTGGGGAGATCAGTTCGCCGACTACGTCTCGATGAACGTCCTGGCGACGCAGCGCCTGCTCGAAGCGGCCCGCCGGGTCGGGGTACCCCGATTCGTGATCGCGTCGAGTTCCTCGGTGTACGGGGAGGCGCCGCGGTACCCGACGACCGAGGCCACGCTGCCGGCGCCAGTGAGCCCGTACGGCGTCACCAAGCTGGCCGCCGAGCAACTCGCCGGTGCGTACGCCCACAACTGGGGAATCGGCACGGTGGCACTGCGCTACTTCACCGTGTACGGCCCGCGCCAGCGCCCGGACATGGGCATCCACAAGTTCCTGCGGGCGGTGGCCGACGGGGCGCCGATCACCCTCTGGGGAACCGGTGAACAGATTCGCGACTTCACCTTCGTGGGGGACATCGTCGCGGCGACCGTTGCGGCGGGCACGCGGCCGGTGCCGCCCGGCACGATCCTCAATGTCGCCGGCGGGTCGAGCGTCTCGGTGAACGAGCTGATCGAGTTGATCGAGCACACCACTGGCCGTCCGGCGATCGTCGACCGCCAGGCTCCGCAGCCCGGTGACGTCACGGTGACCGGCGGCTCGACCGAGCGCGCGCGGGACGTGCTGGGGTGGGCGCCCCGGACGTCGCTCGCGACTGGGGTGGCGGCGGAGTGGGAGTGGATGCGGGGATGGATGGGCGGGCGCTAGCCCGGTGCTCCCGCGGGCTTGACGCCCATGCGGCGCCCGCTGTCGTCGACCCGCATCAGGAACGGCGCGTCCGTGCGGCCGGCGAAGTACTCGTCGGTCGCCTTGCGCGCGCCGCCCCACCAGCCGTAGTCGTCGATGATCAGGACGCCGCCGGGGACCAGCCGCGGGTAGAGGTGCTCCAGCTCGTGCTTGGTCGAGTCGTACCAGTCGGTATCGAGTCGCAGCAGCGCGATGGTCTCCGGAGCGTTGGCGGGCAACGTCTCCTCGACCGGGCCCTTCACGAAGTGGACGTTCTGCTCTGGATAGCCCACCGATCCCACAGCGGCCTGCACGGCCTCCAGTGGCGCACGGGCCCACAGCAGCGACGACTCGGGGTCGACGTCCTCCTCCAGCAGCGATCGAGCCGACTCGCCGCTGCGGGTCACGTCGTGCTCGGACGGTGCGGTCATGCCCTCGAAGGTGTCGAAGAGGTGGAGCTGGGCGTCGGTCCGGCCGGCGGCGACGAGGGTGCGGGCGATCGCCATCATGCTGCCGCCCTTCCACACGCCGCACTCGACGAACGCGCCCGGCGTCCCGGTGTGCACGAGGTGACGCACGGCGGCGGCCAGCGTCACGATCGCGTCGCGGGAGGTCATCGTGTAGGGCGCGACCTCCTCGCAGAGGGCGATCTCCTCCGGGCCGAAGTCGCCCGGCCAGTTCGGTCCCAGGCGGACGACGTCCCACCCCGTGCGCCGCAACGTGCGCCGGGCCGCCCGCCGGATTCCCCCCACCGGCCCCTCCTCACTCGAGGGCCCCAGCCTCCGTGATCGGTGGCCGACTGCGCAACCTCGCTATCGCGGCATGCGGGCGTGGACGGGATGAAACGCCCGGCGCCCGTCCGCCCGTCCCTGCTCGGCGCGGATGGTCGCCGGCTCGATGAGCCGGCCGGTGGCGTTGAAGTAGGCGTCGTCCTCGGGTGAGTGCCACGCCGAGCGGAAGCCGGTCTCCACCACGGGGTGCCCAAGGACGTCCGCGAACAGCGGCCACCGCAGCTCGTCGTGCCCCAGCTCCGGCACGTCGAGCGCGGCGTACTCGTCGAGAAAGCTCCGGGGCAGGCACGGACCGACTCCGAGGCAGGCGCGCGGCTCGCCGGCGAAGCCCCAGCGCTCGCGGGCGGCTGCGAGCAGGGCGTCGGTCTGCTCGCGGAGGTCGGGGCGGGACACCCAGTCCCAGTCGGGGCCGATCTCGTCTAGCCCGGTGCAGCAGGTGAGGCCGAGCGCGTCGGGCGGCACGTGCGCGTACACCGTGGCCAGCGGCGCGGTGAGGACGAGATCCCACTCGACGAGGTGGAGCACGTCGAACTCGACGTGCCGCCCGACCTGCCGGTACCAGTCGGCCAGCGCCAGGTCGCCGTGCTGCCAGTTCCACCGCCCGTCGTGCGGCGGCCGGTGGATCCCATCCAGCCCGAGCACGGCCCGGCGGCCGAGGCGAAACGCGAACGCCCGCCGGCCCCCGGCGCCGCCGTACAGGCCGAACACGGCAACGCCCGGGTTGAGCCGGCGTAGCTGGGCGACGCGCTCGCGGCAGATCGCCGGATTGCGGTCGAAGCGGAACACGACCACCCGGCGAACCATGCTCGGAGGGTACGGCGCGGTGATCGCTGTAGGGTGAGGGCCGCTGGACGGCTCGAGCGGAGATCGTTCCGGCGAAGGCATCGCAGGGGGTCGAATGCCGTCCACCACACCGGCCTCCGGCGCGCCCGAGTCGGCGGCGCCGGTCGCCTTCTACGCCGTCGCCGACCGGCGCCACTTCGTCGGCGCGGTCGCGCTGCTGAACTCCCTGCGGCTGGTGGGTCACGAAGAGCCGCTGTTCCTGGTCGATGCCGGCCTGACCGCTGATCAGCGGGACCGGCTCGCGCCGCACGTCACCCTGCTTCCGGCGCCGGCAGGCATGCCCCCCGTGTACATGGCGCCGCTCGGCCCGACCGCCCGGCCGGCCGACGTGGAGATCGTCATCGACGCCGACATCATCGCCGTCCGGCGGCTCGACGAGCTGATCGACTCCGCGCGCGGCGGCCGCGTCGTCGGCTTCGTCAACGACCCGCCGAACGACCTCCGCTACTTCGCGCAGTGGGGGGAGCTGCTGGGTGCGGGCGAGGCTCCGCCCCGCCGTCCGTACCTCAACGCCGGGCTGTTCGTGTTCCCGAGAGCGGTCGCGGATCGGCTGTTGCCGCGCTGGCTGGAGTTGCAGGAGGCGATCGACTACGGGCGGACCAGGTACGGCAACGCCGAGCTGGACGACCCGTTCTACTTCGCCGATCAGGACGTTGTGAACGCGTTGTTCTCCGTCTCGCTCGCCGACGACGCCATTGACGTCCGCGAGCACCGGCTGGCGCCACACGTGCCGTTGACCGGGGTGCGGATCCTCGACCGGGATCAGCTGGTCTGCGAACACGCCGACGGCCTGCGCCCCTTCGTCCTGCACCACACGCTGACCAAGCCGTGGCTGGCGCCGACGGTTCCCAACGCGTACTCGCGCCTGCTGCCCCGGCTGCTGCTCGCCCCGGACGTGCGCGTCCGGCTTCGGCCCGAGGAGCTACCACTGCGGCTGCGGGAGGGCCGGGCCGCGGCCGCGGCCAGCCGGGTGACCGGCGCGGCGGTGGCCACACGCCGCCGCGCCCGCCGCCAGCTCGGGCGCTTCGGCATCCGGACCCGGCTCGCCGGCCTGCGAGCCGGGCGATCCGCCGGCGAGCGATGACGGCGCGGCGCGATGGAGCCTGACGGCACTCCCGGTGAGAGCGCCGCGACGCTCGGGGCGGACGAGGTCCGCCGGCGGGCTTCGGCCGGCCTCGTCGTCGTCGGCACCCGCGGCGCAGCGATCGCGGTCGTCGGGCTGCTCAGCAACGTGGTCTTGGCCCGGCTGCTGACCCCGCACGACTTCGGCGTCGCCGCCGCCGGCCTCACGTTGATCAGCGTGGTCGGGCTGCTGTCGGACGGCGGGCTCGGCGGCGGCCTGATCCGCCGGGCCGAACCACCGGCGCTACCCGAACTGCGGGCGCTGCTCGGCTTCCAGTTGCTGGTGACCGTCGGCCTTTCGCTGGTGATCGGCCTGGCCGCGCTGCCGTTCGGCGAGTCCGGCCGCGTCGTGCTGGTGATGGTGTGCGCGATGCCTCTGGTCGCCTTCCAGTTCCCCGGCAAGATCCAGCTCGAGCGCGAGCTCCGGTACCGTCCGCTCGCGTTCGTCGAGGTGTCGCAGGTCGTCGCCTACCAGGTGACCGCGATCGTGCTCGTCGCCCTCGGCGCCGGGGTGTGGGGGCTGGCCATCGGCTGGTTCGCGCGCGCCGTCTTCGGTGCCGTGGTCACCAACGTCGTCGCTCCGCGCCGGGTGCTCCGGCCGTCCTTCGCATGGGCGCCCATCCGTTCGTTGCTGGCCTTCGGCACCCGCCTCCAACTGGTCAGCGCGACCGTGATCGGCCGTGATCAGGGTCTGAATGCGGTGATCGGCGGCATCGGTGGCATCGCCACCCTCGGCCTGTTCAGCCTCACCCGACGCCTGCTCGAGGTGCCGTACCTCGTCCTGACGACGCTGTCCCGGGTGTCGATGCCGGCGATGTCCAAGCTGGTGCTCGCGAAGCAGGATCCGGCCCAGCTCATCGAGCGCGCGCTGTCGGTGGCCTCCGTCGGCACCGGGATCGCGCTCGTCGCGCTCGGCGGCTCCGGCCCCGGGCTCGTGCCCGGCCTATTCGGTGATCACTGGCGGACGGCGGCGGACGTCCTGCCCGGCGCTTGCCTGGGCATGTTCATCGCCGGCACCGTCTCGGTGTCGACGCAGGGGTTCCTGTACGCGGTGGGTGACGCCTCGGCCGTCCTGCGCGCCACGATCGCGTCCGCCGTCGTCGTGCTCGGCGTGACCAGCGCACTGTTGCCCGCGCTCGACGCCTGGGCTCCGGGCATCGGGTTGCTCGTGGCGTCGCTGGGCGAAGCGGCGCTGTTGGTTCGCGGCACGCGCCGCCACGCGTCGACTCACCTGGTCGGCATCCTGGCGGTGCCCGCCGCCCTCGTCGCCGTCGCGATCGGCGGTGGTTGGGCGGTCGCGGCGTTCGGGGGACGGAACCTGCTGTCCGGGCTGGTCGGCGCGCTCGTCGCGGTCAGCGCGTACCTCGCCGGGCTGGCACTGCTGCGACGGGGCCAGGTCTCGTCCTTCGTCCGGGTCGTGCGGCGGGCCGTCCGGAACTCGCGCGGACCGACGCCGATCCCGGCCGAACGTTGAGAGCGGCGGTCGTCGACGCACCAGATCAGGCGAAGGTCGGTTAACCTGAGCTTGGCGGTTCGAATCACCCGGATGGAGAGGCACCCCGTGGAGGGAAGGCTCTACCTGCGGCTGCTCCTCCGCAATCGCGTGGTGATCGTGTTGATCACGATCTTGGCCATCGCCGCTGGCGGTGCGTTGTACGCCGCCGCACCGGCGACCTACCGGACCTCGATGACCTTTACCGTGCAGTCCGACGCCGGCTCGAACGACCCGTCCCAGATCTACCAGGCGGAGCTGCTCTCGCAGGCCCGGGCCCAGACCTACGCGCGGCTGGTGGCCGGTCAGGCCCTCGTCAACCGGGTGCGCGCGCAGCTGAAGTCACCCGTGTCGACCCAGCGGCTGCTCGACGACCTTTCCGCATCGACCGCTCAGTCCTCGGTGCTGCTGCGCGTGACGGTCACCGACCGCTCGGCCGCGGTCGTGAACGCGACTCGCAAGGCACTGGCCAAGGTGCTGCCGGAGTACGTCACCTCGTTGCAGCCGGCCGGCGCAGCGCAGATCACCTCGGTGGAGGTGGCCGAGTCACCGGCGGCCCAGCAGATCGCGCCGACTAAGGTGCGATACCTCGGCCTCGGCCTGCTGGCCGGCTTGCTGCTGGGGCTGCTCGTCGCGCTCGTGCGCGAGGCGGCCAACCGGCGCGTCCGGGACACGGAGGACGTGCGGTCGGTCGTCGGCGCCGGGCCGGCCGTCGTGGCCCTGCCCAGCGGGGGACGCCTGCGCCGCAAGCGCGGTATCGACCCGGCCGTCGCGCTCGCCGGCGTGATCGCCCGGGCCTCGGTGGACGGGCGGGCCATCGCGTTCGTCCCCCTCCCGGCCGGGCGGCGCGCCGCGGCGGCCATGCTCGACCTGGGCCGCCGGATCGCCGTGGGCGGGCAACGGCTCGCGCTGATCGACGCCGACGTCGACGGCCGGTATCTCACGACGCTGAGCCCGGCCGACCGGCGCATCAGCGTCGCCGACATCGAGGGTGCGGCCGGGAGCGGGTTCCCGCCGAGCGCGCCGTCGGTGGTCGTCGTGCCGGCCGACGCGGTCCTCGAACTGGCGGCGGACCAGACGCCCCGCTCGCCCTCGGCCCGTACGGACGGCAGCCACGTCGGGGCCGCGGTCGGCAAGGCCGCCGCCGCCCTGCAGGGCCGCGTCGACCTGATCGTCATCGTCGCCGCCAATGTGCTGTTCCGCGCCCAGCCGTCGTTCGTGTCCTCCGAGCCGTCCGAGTCGATCCTGCTCCTCCACGGCCGCGAGGCGACGAAAGCCGAACTGGCGACTGCCGTCGACGTGCTGGGCCAGTTCGGCTGCACCGTCGGCGCCGTCGTGCTGATCAGCGGCTCGTCCCGACGCCGCCGGTGATCGTGCGCCCGGCTACGGATTACCGGCGCATCGGGCTCGGCCTGCTGCTACTCGCCGCTGCCGCGCCCTACCGCTATTACGGTTCGTTCCCGCTCGTCGCGTCGGTGTCCGTGCTCGACGCCGCCCTGTTCCTGGCCGGCATCGGGCTGCTCGCGCGGCGGGTCGTGCTGGGCCGCATCGAACTCGGCGATCATCGGTTGTTCGGCCTGCTGTGCGTGCTGCCCGTCCTGTCGCTCACGTCGCTGCTGTGGACAGTCGACACCGTCGAGACGGTGCGTGAGGTGCTCAGCTACGGCGAGTGCGTCCTCGCGTACGCCTACGTCGTGCAGCAGACCAGCGGTGTCCGCCCGGAGCGGATCATCGCGTGGACGCGCCGGTTCACCTACGCGTTGCTGCTGCCCTGCTTCTTCCTGCTGCTCCACGTCCCCGGCTTCGCGCCCCAGGCGCCCGGGATCAAGCACAGCGCCGGCGACTACCTGTCGTTCTTCAGCCGCCTCTCGCACCCGTTCATCGGTCGGTCGAACAACCTGGCCACGATCCTGCTGATGCTCGTCGTCGTGCTCGTCTACTGGGCGGTCACTCGGCACGACGTGGCCACCTACGTTGCTGCCGCCGTCGCCACGATCGCGCTCGTGCTGACCTTCTCGCGCGGCGCGCTCCTGGCATTGGTCATCGCCGCGCTGGTCTGGCTCGTGCGGCGCACGCCGGGTGGCTCGACCGCCCGCCGCCGCCTGGCCACGACGGTCCGCAGCGTGCTGGCGGCGGCCGTCGCCGCCGGCTGGGCGTTCTACGTGCTGAACCCGGACACCCGCGAGTTCATCGTCGGACGGCTCAGCCTCAGCAACCTGTTCCTGCGCGAATCGCGCCTCTCGCACGGGTTCGACTGGCTGGCCAACCGTCCGCTGCTGGGCTACGGCGCCGGGACGTTGCCCGGCAACGACGCGGCCATCGCCGGCGGCGTCCACAACACGTTCCTTCAGCAGTTGCTCGCCTACGGCGTCGTCCTGGGAGTCGTGGGCGTGATCGCGCTGCTCGAGGTGACGCGCTACTTCCTCGGCGGCCGCGCCAGCGGCCTGCGACGCGCGATCGGGGTCGGCATGGTGGCCCTGCTGATCGACTTCTCGGTCGAGGCCAGCTTCGAGGGCCAGGCGCTGCGGGTCATCGTCTACGTGTTGATCGGAATGGCGGCCGGTCTGCTGCGGGCGACCGAGGCGGCGGTGCCGTCGGCGGTGTCCGGGCCGTCGAGAACGGCGGCGAAGGCGGCGGTGCCGAGTGCTTGACGGCGGCGGGCGCCGCGTGCTGATCCTCGGCCAGCTGGACGGCTTCGCGAACGGCAAGTGGCCGGTGGCCGTGCAGCGCTTCCTCGCCGATCACGGGCACCACGCCGAGATCGTCGACACCTACCATCTGAGCCGGGCCGGATCGACCGGCCGGCGACGGCGCTGGCCCGGTCGCGCTCCCTTGCAGTGGCTGCTGTTCGGGGTCGAGGCGGGCCTGAGCGTGCTCGCGCGCGTTCGCGGCCCGCTGCGCCGTCGGTTGACGGCGCCGCTGCTCACCGCCGAGCTGCGGCTGCGGGGCGCCCTGTTGCGGCGGCGGCTGCCGTTCGCCGGCTTCGACCTGGTCATCTGCGAGACGCCGCACGACACCGATGCGCTGCGGGGCTGCCCCGTGCCCACCTTCTACCACTGTCCGACGCCGTGGGCCGATGAGCTGCTGCTGGAGGGCCGCGTCACCGCCCGGCAGCATCGCCGGATGCGGCGCCGGGAGTCCGAGCTGTTCGAGTCGGTCGACTACCTGTCCTTCCACTGGGACAGCTACGCGCGCTACGCCGTACGGGAGTACGGGATCTCGGGGGACAACCTAAAGTCCATCGTCTCTGGCTGCGATGTGACGGATCGTCGCGCCGGCTACGCCCACCCAGCCCGCATCGTCTACCTCGGCTCGCTCAGCTCCTGGTTCATCGACCTTGCCCTGCTGGCCCGGCTGTCGCGATTGCTGGACATCGACGTCTACGGCGGGCCTGCGCCCCATCCCGCTCTCGGCCTGCGCTACCGCGGTTGGGCCGCGCCGGACGTGCTGGCCGACTACCAGTTCGGGCTGATCACCTGCACGAACGATCCGCTGCGCCGGTCGGGGTTCTCGGCCAAGCACCTGGAGTACTTCGCCCACGGCCTGCCCGTCCTCGTGCCCCGGTGGCGCGACGATCCGGCGCTCGCGGCGGGCTCGATCCCCTACGACGAGTCGTCGTTCGTCGACGCCGTGGCCGCGGCCAGTACGCCCGGCGCCTGGGCCGAGCTCAACGCCGCGGCGCTCGCCCAGGCGCGGCGGTTCTCGTGGGACGCCTCACTTGCCAACCTGGACGCGTTGCTGCGCCGCGGCGGCCGCGATCAGGTGACCGGCAGCGCGTAGACGAAGACGTTGTCCTGGTACTCCCCGGTGTAGGGGTCGAAGTTGCCGCCGCACGAGACGAGCAGCAGCCGCCCAGTGCCCGCGCCGTACGACTGGCTCTGGTCGTAGAGGACGCGGCGCAGCTGCGGGTGCCCGGCGAGCTCGTCCTTCGAGTACTCCACGCCGTTGCGGATGCGGTAGCGCAGCGTCCGCCCGTCGGCCAGGTGCACGGAGATGATCTTGCCGATGGCGTGGTCGGCGTACTCGGCGAGGTCGGCGAACGCACCGGCGACCGTCCGGCCGTTGATCACGTAGTTGACGTGGCTGACGAGGATCGCGGTACCGCGGGCGCTACCGGGCGCGGCGTCCTGGCTCGCCCACGCCACCCGGGTCGGGTCGGCCGGCACGAACAGCGTGCGATCGGCGTTGAGGCCGTGCGCCGTGATGACGGCGTGCAGGCCCTTCGGGTGGTTGGTGCTGCGGATCGGGATGTCGATCGAGACCGGCACGCCGCCGCGGCGAGCGGCCGACGAGGTGTGGCCAACCGGCTTGGTCGCCGGCGTGGTCGTCGTGTCGGTGCTCGCCGCGTCGGACGGCGCGGGTTCGGGCAGCGGCTGGGCGGACGTCCGGGCGGGCGCGTCGGCGGCGGGCGGTGTGGCCTGGGCGAGCCGGACCGCACTCACCCCGCCGCCGACGATCAGCGCCAGCGAGCCGGCGATCAGCAGGAGCCGGCTCGCGTTGGTGCGTCGCTCAGTGGCCACGGCTGCCGCGTCGCGGACGCACGCCGGCGAACAAGCCGCCCACACCGCCGGCGAGGATCAGGAGCGAGCCCCAGATCGCCAGGCCCGAGCGGACCGTGGCGGGGGCGTGCAGGCCGGCGTCGGCCGCGGCCGGGATGGGTCCGGCCGACTCACCGGCGACCCCGGCCCCGCCGGAGTCGGACGGGTCGGACGCCCGGCTCGAGCTGGCACCGGAGAAGTCCGCACTGGAGGAGGCCGCGGCGCTGGTGCCGTCGCTCGAGCTCGATGCGGCAGCCGAGCTGCTCGCCGGCGCGGTAACCGTCTGCGTCTCGGTCTCGGTCTCGGTGACGGTGCTCGCCGGCGCGGTGACCGTCTCGGTCTCGGCCGGTGCGGTCGTGGTGGCCGTCTCGGTGACGGTGCTGGCCGGCGCGGTGACAGTCTCGGTCGCACCCGGTGCGGTCGTCGTGGCCGTCTCGGTGACGGTCTGGGTCTCGGTCGCCGTTTGGGTGGCGGTCTCGGTGACGGTGCTCGGCGGCGCGGTGACGGTGACGGTGTCCGTGCTCGGCGGCGCGGTGACGGTGACCGTCTCGCCCGGCGCC
>Ga0068856_100001707_pt1 | contig 22944 bp, 16 predicted proteins | sample KBSCornC62_FD_66595 | JGI IMG/M metagenome (GOLD analysis project Ga0068856, IMG submission 66595) | Corn rhizosphere microbial communities from Kellogg Biological Station, Michigan, USA - KBS Corn C6-2 | ecosystem: Host-associated > Plants > Roots > Rhizosphere > Soil ... | reverse complement strand
ATCACGATGGCGACGCCGATGCTGGCGGTGATCGCCATCTCGCGGATCACCTCCACCGGAATGAGCAGAATGGTGACGAATCCCACCAGGTCGGCAAGCAGCGCCACGATCGCCGGCGCGAGCAGCTGACGGAACGTGCGGCGTGCGGCCTCCATGCTGCCGAGTCCGGCGAATGCCCCATCGCTCACTGCGCTGATCTTCTGCACGCCGTGACTCACGCCGATGGCGAATATCAGGAACGGCACCAGCAGCCCGATGGGATCGATTCCGTAGTGCAGCAGCACCAGCGCTCCGAGCTGCCATAGCACCGCGATCACCGAGCAGAGCACCGGCACGAACGCGACCCGCCAGGACTGGCAGTAGAGGCGCACCGCGAACAGCGTCAACACCAGCGTGATGACGGCGAACAGCAACACCGATGCCGCTCCATCGGCAATGTCGCCCACGACCTTGGCGAAGCCGATGATGTGCACATCCATGCCGTGACCATCGAGCGGTGCGCGTACGCGCCGCTCGAGCTCGTGGGCGATGCGGATCGGATCGACCGCCCTGCCCTGCGCATCGGTGTCGAGCACGATGGCGCTCACCAGCGCGCCGGAGAAGTCATTCGCCACCAGCCGTCCGCTGATGCCGGCCTTCCTGATGTTGTCCCGCACCCGTGCCATGTTCTCCGGCGTGGGGGTGAAGTCGGCCGGAATCACATTACCTGCTTCGATGCCATCCTCGACCACCTCGAGGTAGCGCACGTTGGGAGTGAAGATCGATTGCACCTGCGTGCGATCGATGCCATCCATGAGGATGACCTCATCGGTGGCCTTGCGCAGTGCGCTGAAGAACTGGGGCGTGAACATGTTGCCATCGCGGGCGATCAGCGCGATCAACACCCGGTCGGCGCCGCGAAACTCGGCCACGCGCGGGTCGAGATAGGTGCGCATGTATTCGTGGTGGATGGGGAGAGTCTTGTTGAACGAGGTGTCGATGCGCAGTCCACGCACCGCCGTCGCGCCGAGCAGCACGGTGCCGAGTGCGAACACCACCAGGATCGCGGTGCGGTGGCCGAAGATCAGCCGCTCGAGCCGGCCAACCAGCGTCGGCGACAGATGTGGAGCATCTCCGCCGGTCGTCATGGAGCTGCGTCCCCGGCAACGCCGCCCGCCCCGGCGAGCACGATGAGCCGCGCGCCGTCCTCACCGACCACAGCGAGCCGCGCATCCCCGGCCGGGCTGACGCCGGACAATCCGGAACGATCCGCCTGCTGTTGGAGAGCGAAGCTGCGGCCGCCGTCGCGGCTCACGAGCACGACGCCCGCGAGCCCGACCACGGCTATCGCGTCCGGCCCGAAGGGCGCCGCGCCGGTGAGCATCGCCACGGTACCCGTCTCGATCGCCTGCCAGCTCGCGCCCGCATCGGCTGAGCGGTACAGATGGCCCCGCAGCCCGAAGGCAAGCAGCGTCCCATCGGCGAGCGGCAGCACGCCGAAGAATGAGCCCTCGTAGGGCGATGCGAGCGCACGCCAGCTCGCGCCCTGGTCGTCCGAAGCGTACAGATGCCCCGCTTCGGCCGCGATGTACAGTCGTCCCTTGGCCCCACCGACGATGCGATTGAGGTGGTAGCCGCCGCCGGCGCCCTGCTCGTCGGCGGCATCCGCAGCTGTCGGCGGTGGGGCCGCTGGCGCGCGGCTTCCGCTGCGTGCCGCAGGTGAGGCAGGTGAGGCCGGGTTGAATTTGACCGCGTGCCAGCTGGCCCCGCCATCGGCGCTGGTGAAGTATGCGCTGTAGGCGCCTACGGCAATCGCCTGCCCGCCCGTGCCGCACCAGACATCGAGCAACGGCCGCTGTGCCTCGGGAGCATAGTGCCTGCGTTGCCAGTGAGCGCCGGCGTCGGCAGTGGTGAGGATGACCTCGTCGTGACCGACAGCCACCCCATGCTGCGCATCGAGAAAGCACACTCCGGTCAGCAGCGCCTGCGTCGGGACGTACTCAGCCTGTCTCCAGCTTGCGCCGCGCTCATCCGACAGCACGATGATGCCGCGATCACCGACGGCCACCAGCCGCTGCCCCGCGGTGGCGATGGCGACGAGCAGACCACGGGCCGCGAGCCGTGCGGGCTCCGCGGCGCGCACCGGGTCCGTTGCCGCCTCGTCCGCGGTGGCCAGAGACACAGCGAGCAGCAGGGCGGGAAACGCCGCTCGCCGCCCCCGAGCCAGGTCCATGGCAGCCGACCCGTTCCGCGCTCGTGAAGCCTCAGCGGATGCCGCGCCGCTCCAGCACGCTCGGCTGATAATCGGCTGGTGTGCGCTTGATGTTGAAGTCGTACGAGCCGTGCTCCTCGCTCTGCAGGCCGAGCGCGAGATAGCGACCGTTCGAGAGATCCATGACCAGCTCCAGGTCATCCCACAGCGAGGGCAGGTTGTAGTAGTTCATCGCGTGTCCTTCCTGCACGCGGTACAGCTGGCCGCGCGAGTCATAGCAGTCCACGACCAGGATTTGCCAGGAATCCTCATCGACATACAGCGTGCGGCGGCTGTAGATGTGGCTCACCCCGGGCTTGAGGGTGGAGTCCACGACCCATACACGATGCAGCTCGTAGCGCGCCAGATCCTGGTTGATGTGGTTCTTCTTGAGCAGCTCGGAGTAGCGCAACTTACCGTCCTGCAGCCGATAGGCGTCGTAGGGTACGTAAATCTCTTTCTTGCCGATCAGCTTCCAGTCGTAGCGCTGCGGGCTGCCGTTGTACAGGTCGAACTGGTCGGCGGTGCGCAGGTTGTCTGCGTTCGTTCCGGGGTTGTCGAACGCTACGTTCGGCGCGCGGCGCACGCGCCGCTGGCCGGGGTTGTACACCCAGGCACGCCGCGCTTCGCGCGCCTGATCGATGGTCTCCTGCACCAGCAGCACCTCACCGGCGAGACGGGCCGGAGCCGTGGTCTCCTGCGTGAAGTACAGCAGGATGTTGTTGAGTGCCGCCTCGGTCATCCCGGGCTCGTAGTACTGGAAGTAGAACTCCTCCTTGAAGTTCACGAGCGTGTACCCGCCACCGGCGGTCATCGGTGCCTGGCCCACGTTGAGCGCGGCGGCCACTCCGCGCCAGCGCGTCACGTGGTTCCAGTAGACCTCGACGCCGCTCTGCGGAATCGGAAACGGCGTACCGCCGAGCGCGCCGGTGAAGCCGTTGCCATCGGGCACCAGCTTCGCCGTCGTCGCATTGCGCTTGGTGGCCTCGTACACGCGCTCGGGCGAGGCGCCGCTGCGGTGCGTGGGATAAACGATCATCTTGTAGTCGGGATAGGTCTTAAACAGCGCCTTGTGCCCCTCGCTGAGCTTGGCGGCGTACTGCGCAAGGTTCGCCGAGGTGATGGTAAAGAGGGGCTTGTCGTTCGCGTAGGGGTCGGGGTAGTGCTCGCCGTTGTGGTAGTTGGGAAAACCGGCATCCGCTGCGGACTTCAATCCACCGGTCCACGCCGGAATGCTCCCGTCCGCGTTGCCGGCCTTCTCGCCGCCGAGCGGCGTGAGGTCCTGCCCCAGCCGCGCGGCCTCCTGCGGACTCACGGCGCCGAGGGCCACGGATGCGAACAGCACTCCCGCGGCGGCAGACCGAAGCAGCATTCTCATTGCGCTCCCTCCATCGTGCGTGTCCAGCGCAACCGCGCGCACACGTTCAAAACGAGAATTTCACACTCGCCGCGACGAAATCACGATCGTTCAGCAGGTTGTACTGGCCCGCGCCGCCGTAAGTGGTGAAGGAGACGTCGAGCTCCAACATGTTGCGAACGCTGGCCGTGAGACCCATGGTGGCCGCAATGCGCCCCGCGCGGAACGCTCCGCCGGGACCCGGCGACACACCGGTCACGTCCTGCTGCCAGGTGAAGTGCGGCAGCAGGTTCCAATCGCCGATCGCGTTGTTGTATTCGAGCCGTCCGGCGATCACGTAGCCCCACGCCCACGTGGTCGCGAACGCCGCGCCGGGCTCGAGGCATTGACCGTGGGGATTCGGGACCGAGCTGGCGACGCACTGCCCGCCGACCGCCGGAAACTCCGGGTAGCCGCCGAGGTTCGGATTACCGCTGAGATTGGTGCCCGGTCCATCGAAGCGCAGACCGAAGCCCTGGGGACCACCGCTGAGCTTGTCCTCGAGACCCGGAACGTAGTCAGCGCCCGCTTCGAAAATCAGCACCGCCTGCGAGGCCTTGAAGACATTGGCAAACACCTGCGTGGCGGTGAGATCGAAGTGGTAGGTGTCCTTGAGCGCGTAGCCCTTGACGGTCTGCGAGATCAATCGGCCCTGTGCATCCGTCTTGTAGTACGAACCGAGCTGGTTGCATCCGGTGATGGGCGTCGCCGAATTGGGCACACAGTGCCCCGGTCCGGTCACGGGCTCATGGAGAAGGTTGGCGAGGCCGGTCTCGAAGGGCGTGAGCGAAGCGTAGATGAGCTCGACGTCATCGATCTGCAGCGGAACGTCGTGCCGGTACGCCACCTCGCCCTGGATCGCAGTGCCCGTGCTCTGTAACTGCGAATTGAAGGACAGCCCGAACATCTTGATGTCTTGCGGAAACTCCTCGTAAAACCCCTGGGTCCTGCTGTACTCGGAGGTCGCCAGGTTCGCCGCCTGGGCGTTCACGTTGCCGCCCGCGAGCAGAGTGTTCGCGCCGATGGTGGCGTACTGCTGCGCCGTGGCGGCAGTGAGATTGCCGCCGGTGGCTGCGGCCGCCTGCTGGCCGGCGGCGGTGCCGATCTGCACGGCCGAGCTAAACGAGTTGCCCGCAGCGAGCGCCTGTGCGGCGGCAGCGACCGAGTTCACCGCGCCATAGGCGTTGCCCAGGCCCGCCGGCGTGCCGGTCTGGAGCGACACCACCGGCACACGGCTGGTGTAATTGAGGAAGTAGAAGCCGAGCTGCGTTCCCTGGCCGAAGTTCGGCAGGTAGTACTTGAAGTTGATGCCGTACTGGCCGGACTCGGGCGGCCTGTGATCGGGCAGCCGTGGAATCGTCTGGAAGTCCTTGACCAGCCCGCCACCGAGGGGGCTGAAGTCCACGCCCATGTCCGAGACCGCACCGAAGCCGAGGACCACGCGCTGATTGCTGCCGGCGCCGGCGACGTCGTTGGTACTGAAGTAGGCTCCGGTCGGCTCGAGAATGTCCGGATGCCAGCTCCACAGGTATAGCAGCTGCGTGCTCAGGTTCTTCGACAGCTGCGAATTGAACACCACCATGGAGTCCGGCAGCAGCGCCTGCTTGAGCTCCGCCCCCGGGACCTGCAGCGCGGTAACATCGAAATAGTCGACCGAGTTGAGTCCGCCCGGAATGAAGGTGCTCTCGCCCCAGGAGACGACCTGCCGGCCCACGCGCAGCTCGGAAGGCAGGCTGCCGAGATCGAACCGCAGAAACCCAAAGGCATCCAGCAGCCGGGTATAGCTGCCGACGACACCTTTGGCCTCGTGGCTCAGCGGCGTACGGTCGACGTCATTGCCCATGACTGAGAAGTCATACAGTCCCGAGGCCCGCACGAAGGCGCCGAATTGTTCCTTGTATTTGAGCTGCAGCTCGGTGACGCCGGTGAGCGCCTTGGTGTACTCGGCCTTGTGCAGGTAGTTGAGATCGCCATCATCGATATTGGGGGAGTAGCCACAGCCGCCGTTGGCGATTGCGATCAGCCGGCAATCGGGATTGGACACACGCCAGCCCATGCCGTAGCCGATGGTGGTATCCCAGCTGCCCGCCCAGTCACCGGAGTCGCTGCGGAAGCTGAAGGCTTGTGCGCGTGGCAACACCGCCGCCATGACACAGGCGACCGTTGCCGCAAACCCCAAGGCACGGCCGGTGTGAACTCTCCTCATGTGTTCCCCCCTGCTTCCCCTGCAGACTCGCGGCGACTCGCGTCTGCCAGGAAGGCTGCTTGCGTCACTCGAGCTCAGTGTGCAGCGAAGCCCCGTCGCGTTCTTGTTTGTTGCGCAAATACAAACCCGCGTGGGGTCAGTCTATTACTCGGCGACGCAACGCGGCAAGCATTCTACGCGTGCATGATCTGCAGGATACTGTGACGCAGCTGCTCACTCAGGACGAATTGTGCGTCCTGCGCCACACGTACCAGCACCTCGTCGAATTCGAGTAGCCCGTCGGCGCCCGCGCGAATCACGGCGCGACTTCGCAGCAGCGTGATGAAGTTAGTGAACATCGCGCGGTCGGAGAACTCCGGCGAGTCGAGGCCATAAAGCAGAGTCATGCGCTGCGCCGTCTGCTGACAACGTTCCTCGAGGGCCGCTTGCGTGAGCGCGCCGCTGCCGGCGGTCACCAGCTGCGCGACCACCATGTAGTAGCGCTCGATGGTCTGCAGGGTCGCCTGCGCGAGCAGTGACAGCTGCATGGCCTGCGCGGATGCTGGCGCTGGCCGCCGCCAGTCGCCGCTTGCCGCATCGGACTCGATGAGCCCGTGCGCGGCGAGAGCGGCGAGTGCCGTTTCCACCACTGTGGGCAGCTGCGCCTCGTTCCACTCGAGGAACAGCTCCGCGGCGATGTAGGGGTAGACGCGCCACGCCAGACGCTGGATATCGGCCGTCGATACGCGCGCGTTGCTCACGAATACGCACGCGATGAGCGAGGGCAACGCGAACAGATGCAATACGTTGTTGCGGAAATAGGTAGCGAGCACCGCATTCTCGACGGTCATGCGCACGATGTCTCCGAGGCGGTGCGGCTCGCGCTCGATGAGCCGCAGCGTCAGCCCGTACGCAATCATCTCCTCGCCAGAAAGCGCGGTAACCGTCACACGGTTGCTGTACGGGAAGGTTGTGAGCAACGAGCGGTACAGCTCGAGCTGCCGCATGAGATCCGGCTCGGGCAGCGCCTGGCGCGGCATCGCCAGCAGTGCGAGCGCGAGCAAGTTGACGGGGGTCACCGCCGCGGCGGCATTGATGTTGCGCATGATGCGCTCGGCGAGCTCATCGACCGCCCTCGCGAGCCAGAGAGCGCGCGTCTCGTCAGCGAAGCGGCGCTCGCGCCAACGCGCCTCATGCCGGTCGAGGATCGCCGCGAGCGCGACCGGCTCACCGAGATTCACGTACACCTTGCCGAAGCGCTCGCGCAGCACCCGCCAGGAACCGAGCAGTCCGCGGATCGTCTCCTTCTCCTTCGGGCGACCCGACAGCTCCCCGACGTAGGTGGCGCCCTCGACCAGACGCTCGTAGCCGAAATATACCGGTACGAACACCACCGGCCGCACCGGATCGGCAAGGAAACTGCGCACCGTCATGAGCAGCATTCCGGTCTTCGGCTGCAGCAGCCGTCCGGTGCGGCTACGCCCGCCCTCGATGAAGTACTCGATGGCGTGACCACGACCCATGATGGCCGCGAGATACTTCATGAACACCGCCGTATACAGGCGGTCGCCGGCAAAGCTGCGGCGGATGAAGAAGGCACCGCCCTTGCGCAACAGGCGCCCAACGAGTGGCAGGTTGAGATTCACACCGGCGGCGGTGTGCGGCACGGCGTAGCCGTGCACGTAGATGGCGTAGCCGAGCAGCAGGTAATCCATATGGCTGCGGTGGCAGGGGACGTAGATGACCTCGTTCCCTTCCGCGACCGCGGCGAGAGTATCGGCGTGACCGAACTCCACGCCGTCATACAGCCGGTTCCACAGCCAGCCGAGCGCATGCTCCATGAAGCGCACGAAGGCATGGGAATAGTTGGCCGCAATCTCCCAGGTGTAAGCGCGCGCGCGTTGCAGCGCCTTGTAGCGCGGCCAGTGCCGCTCGCGCATCTCCTGCGCGACGGCAGCGCGCACCGCGCGCGTGCGCAGCACCTGATCGACGATGGTGCGCCGATGGGAGAGATCTGGCCCGATGCGCGCCGCGCGCCGCCGAGCGTAGAGGGCGCGCAAGGTGCGTGCGACGCGAAAGCCGCGTTGCGCAGGAGCGGGCTCCTCGCCGAGCAGCGCACGCAGCGACAGCGGCTCATCCAGCTCGAGGAGCGTGTTGCGGCCGTTGAACAGCACTTGCATGAATTTGCGCGCCCGGCTGGGGACACCGAAATTCTCACTCAGCAGCAGACCGACCCAGGAGCCTTCCTTCTGTGGCGCGCGTCCCCAGTAGACCGCCGCCGGCACCAGATCGAAATCCAACTCGGGATCGGAGCGTAACGCGCCGATCATCTGTGCGAGCTGTCGTGGCGGCCGGCGGTCGAGCCGCCGGCCGAAGAGCCCGCGTGTCTGCGCCAGCCACATATAGGAGCGCAGCTCATGCGTGCCACCCCCGAGCGGTCGGCCCGGTCTGGGAAGGCGCAGCCTGGCGCACGCCTCCTGCAGCACCGCCAGATCGGTAGCGCTGCGCTGCTCGAGCACGTAGCACAGCGGCCGCGGGCGGCCGCGCAGCTGGGCGGCGGCATCCTCCGGCAGAACCCGGTAGCGCACCCATAGTGCCAACACGCGCCGCAACAGCCACTTCATGGCCGATTACGCTGCGTGCACGCGCGCGGGCCGAGCCGCCCGGATGCTACTCGGAAGTGATCGCCGGCAGATCGAGGGCGATGAGAAAGTACTCGAACAGGTACTGGATCACCCTCACCTGGTTGTGCAACCGGTGATCGCTCTCGAGCAGGTGCAGCGCGCAACGGTAGGTGTGGGCAAAGCGCACGCTGTGCTCGTAGGGCACCACGTCGTCGCGCCAGCCGTGCACCAGCGCGGCTGGACAATCGAGCAGCCCGCTGCGCAGCTCCGGCAACCCTTGCATGTACAGCGCCGGCGCCATGAGGAATACGCCGCGGGCGTGCAGGAGCGAAGCCGAGGCGACCGCGACATAGCCGCCGAGACTCGAGCCCACGAGCACCAGATCGCCGGTGAGCTCCTTGCAGAACTCCACCAGCTTCGCCACGCGCGCGCGCGGCTCGTCGATGCCGCGGTAATCCACCGAATGCGCGTCGTATCCTTCGGCGCGCGCCACCTCGGCGAGCGCGGTGATCTTGCGTCCCCAGGGTCCGGCTTCCTGGCCGTGAGAGAAAACGACGTGGCGGGAAGTCACGGGTGCTTGCATGGCACGGCATCCGGCGCTGGGCGCACGAGGAGCATGGGCGAATAATGCAGGCAATGGAAACCACAAGCCAAGCACCGCGCGATCCCGTCCAGCGCACAGGCTGGCAGTTCTGGATAGATCGTGGCGGGACTTTCACCGACGTCATCGGGCTCTCGCCTGCCGGTGCGCTACACGTGCGCAAGGTCCCTTCCATAGCAATGGATGCCGCAGCGGGCGATCCGGGCGTGCGTGCGGCATGCGCCATCCTCCGCGATGCGGCGCGCACTGGCGGCGCTGCAGCGCCAGCGACGGTCGCAGCGGTGAAGGTCGGCACCACGGTCGCCACCAACGCGCTGCTGACGCGCAGCGGCGAGCCGGTCGTACTGGTGACGACCGCAGGGTTCGGCGAAGCGCTGCGCATCGGCTACCAGAATCGTCCGGCCATCTTCGCGCGTAACATCGTGCTGCCCGAGCGGCTGTATGCCAGTGTGATCGAGGCGCAGGAGCGCATCGACGCCGCGGGCGCGGAGCTGCTGCCCCTCGACCTGCCGCAGCTGCGCAGCGAGCTCGCGCGCGTGCGCGCGCGCGGGCTGCGGGCCGTGGCCATCGTGTTGCTGCATGGCTGGCGCTACCCGCAGCACGAGCGTGCCGCCGCGGCATGCGCGCGCGAGCTCGGATTCGAGGAAGTGTCGGTATCGCACGAGCTCTCACCGCTCGTACGCTACGTAGTACGCGGCGATACCACCGTGCTGAACGCCTACCTGGCGCCCCCGCTGCGCAGCTACCTGCGCGCACTGCAGCAGGAGCTGCGCGCCCTCGATGCGGGCGCACGGCTCACTCTCATGCAGAGCAACGGTGGACTCGCCTCGGCGGAGCGCTTTCACGCGATGTCGAGCGTGCTGTCGGGTCCCGCCGGTGGCCTGATCGGCATGCGCTGGGTGGGGGAACGGCTCGGCTTCGCCAGACTCATCGGCTTCGACATGGGCGGCACCTCGACCGACGTGTCGCTGATCGATGGGGAGCTGCCGCAGCGCTTTGAGCATCTGATCGCCGGCGTACGGCTCGCGCAGCCGATGCTCGACGTGCACAGCATTGCCGCCGGTGGGGGCTCGATCCTCAGCTACCGCGATGGGCGCTTTGCCGTCGGCCCCTCCTCCGCCGGCGCGGATCCCGGTCCCGCCTGCTACGGACGTGGCGGGCCGCTCACGCTCACCGACGTGCAGGTGCTGCTCGGACGGCTGCGGCCGGACACTCTGCCGGCAGTGTTCGGCCGCGACGGCCGGGGTCGTATCGATGAGTCCGTGGTCGCCGCTGAGTTCGCCGCACTCGGTAGGCGCGCAGCGGGCGAGGTCGGGGGCGAGTGTTCCCCGGAAACGCTGGCCGCGTCGTTCCTGGAGGTGGGCGTGGAGTCGATGGCCAACGCCATCCGTCAGGTGTCCACACGTCAGGGACTCGATGCCGCTGACTTCACGCTCTTTTGCTTCGGCGGAGCCGCCGGGCAGCACGCCTGCCGTGTAGCCCGTGCCGCGGGAGTACGGCGAATTCTGCTGCATCCGCTGGCGAGCGTGCTCTCGGCGTTCGGCATCGGTGTAGCCGACCGCCTGGCGGTGCGCCGCGCCAGTCTGCGGAGCGAGCTGAGCCCATCGGGCCTTGCCGAGGCACATCAGGCGCTCGGTGGCCTTGCAGAGCAGGCGCGCGCCGAGCTGGCGGCCGACGGCGGCGCAGCGCAGACCGTACGCCTCACCGAGGTGCTCGAGCTGCGGGCCGGCGACAGCGAGATCACCTTGTCCGTGCCGGTGGCGCCGCTCGAGGAGCTGCGTAGCCGGTTCCATGCCGAGCATCTGCGGCGTTTCGGCTTCGCCGCACGCTCGCTCGAGGTGATCATCGAGGCGCTGCGGGTCGAGGCGCGTGCGCCTCCGGTCGAGCTGAGCTCACTCATCCTGCCGCGCGCGGCGCGCATGGCAGATCTGCCGCTGCAGGCGCGTGCCTGGTTCGGCGCGTGGCGGGAGGTGCCGGTGATCTCGATGGAAGCTGTGCGCGCACCCGTCACTGGACCGGCGCTGATCGTCGAGCCCAACAGCACGCTGGTGCTCGAGGAAGGCTGGCGGGCGCAGCCGCTCGAGGGTGGTGAGCTGCTGCTCGAGGATGAGGGGGCGGTTGCCGGCGTCGCGGCGGCGACCGCGGATCCGGCTCGTATCGAGATCTTCAACAACCTGTTCATGCACATCGCCGAGCAGATGGGCGAAGTGCTGAAGGCGACCGCGCAGTCGGTCAACATCCGCGAACGGCTCGACTACTCGTGTGCGCTGTTCGACTCCGGCGGTGCGCTCGTGGCCAATGCACCGCACATGCCCGTGCACCTCGGCTCGATGGGCGCGAGCGTGCGGGCCATCGTACGCGCGCGGGCTCGCCAGCTCGTCTCCGGGGACTCTTGGCTGCTGAACAGCCCCTATCACGGCGGCACACACCTGCCGGACATGACGGTCGTGACGCCGGTGTTCATGGCAGGAGGTGCGCAGCCGGACTTCTTCGTCGCCTCGCGCGCCCACCATGCCGATATCGGTGGCATGACTCCCGGATCCATGCCGCCCGTCAGCCGCAGCATCGAGGAGGAAGGAATACTGTTCGAGTGTTTCCACTTGGTGCGGGGCGGCACGCTGCGCGAAGCGCAGCTGCGCGCACAGCTCGCGGCAGGTCCCTGGCCGGCACGCAATCCCTCACAGAACGTCGCGGACCTGCGGGCGCAGCTGGCTGCCAACGCGCGTGGCTGTGCCGAGATCGAGCGTGCAGTGCGCCGCCACGGGCTTGACACGCTGCACGAGTACATGCAGCAGGTGCAGGACAACGCCACAAGGTGCGTGCGGCGTGCGATCGCCAGACTCACCCCCGGGAGCTTCCGCTACGAGCTCGACGACGGGGCGGTGATCGCGGTACGCATCGACATCGACCGCGCCGAGCAGCGAGCGCGCGTGGATTTCAGCGGCACCTCGCTCCAGGGAGCCCACAATTTCAATGCGCCGCGTGCGGTATGCACCGCCGCGGTGCTGTACGTGTTCCGCACGCTGATCGAGGAGCCGATTCCGCTCAACGAGGGCTGCCTCGCGCCGCTCGAGATCGTCATTCCGCCCGGCTCGATGCTCGACCCGCTGCCGCCCGCGGCGGTGGCTGCCGGGAATGTGGAGACCTCGCAATGCATCGTTGATGCGCTCTATGGTGCGCTCGGCGTGCTCGCCGCCTCTCAGGGAACCATGAACAATCTGACCTTCGGCGACGCGCAGCTGCAGTACTACGAGACCATCGCGGGCGGTGCGGGCGCAGGTCCCGATTTCGACGGTTGCGACGCGGTGCAGACGCACATGACCAACTCACGCCTCACCGACCCGGAGATCCTGGAAGGCCGCTTTCCGGTACTGGTGCGGCAGTTTGCCATCCGCCACGGCTCCGGCGGGGCGGGCCGTCACCGGGGCGGTGATGGCACCGTTCGCAGGCTCGAGTTCCGCCGGCCTCTCTCGGGCGCACTGCTCGCCAATCACCGCCGCATCGCACCGTTCGGGCTCGACGGCGGCGCGAACGGCGCGCCGGGTGCAGCCTCCATCCGCCGCACCGACGGTAAGCTCGAGCACCTCGCGGCGACCGCGCGCTTCAAGGTCGATGCGGGCGATGAGCTCACCATTCTCACTCCCGGCGGCGGTGGATTTGGATCGCCCCAGGCTCACTATCGGCACGGACACACCTGATACCGTCCGGCTGCCTGCCGGCAGCGGCCGCCCAATTTAACCGCGCAGGATCGAGGTCTCGATCTCCCATTCCACGCGCTGCTTCGAGGTCGCCGCGCGGTTCACCGAGACCGGCCGCACGCGACTGGCACCGGCGCGGTGCGTCACCAGCCAGGTGTCGAATTCCCCCGGTTTGCTGGTAGCGAAGCCGAAGAGCAGATTGAACTTGCCCTCGGCGAGGGTCTGCGGCCGATTGACCCGCTCATCGGCAATGACGAAGTGCGACTCCTCCGCGGCGGCCCCCGCGAATGCGCCCTGCGCGGCGAGCTCGTCGAGAAAACTTTCCACCAGACCCTGGGTTCGTTTCCAGGTCGCTGGCCCATTGTGCTCGAGCAGCACCCAGCGGGTGCCCCGCTCGATGCTCGCCGCCACGAACAAAGCGAGCCTCCGCGCCGAGAGGTACCTCCAATCCGAGGCTCCCCCGCTGCCGGCGGCGAGCGTGCGCGGGCTGATACCGTTAGCAGCGCTGGTGCGTACCGAGAGCAGCGTGTTCACGCCGGCTTGTGCCAGGCGCAGGCGATCGGCCTCGGAGACGGTCACCGCGGGCCGCAGGCCCGGACGCAGGATGGCCTCCTCGCTTTCGGCGGCCGTCCACACTGGCCAGGTCTCGTCCGAGCGGGCGATCATGCCCGCCGCGGCGCCACAGGCGGCGAAGGTCTCGACGCGCCCGCGCAGCCGGTCGAATGCCTGCACCCGCGGGAAGTACATGGCAGCGCTGTCGCTGCGAAATGGCCAGGTACGCAGCCCCTCGAGGACCGCGCGTGCGGAGTTCCAGGCTGCCGGGGGATCGACCAGCAACAGCGCGTGATGCTCACGGCATACGCGCGCGGCGACGAGCAGCGTCGAGAGCCCGACGTCGCGATCGCGTGCGAGTGGCGGGATGCACAGCAGGTTGAACCCCGCCGCGCCGCCGAACGCGAACAGGCCTGTACCGCTGCCGCCCGCGCCGATGATGTCGTAATCGGTGAGCGGCGCGCCGTCATCGCCATCAGGGTTGGAAAACGTGTAGCCGATCGCGACGCCCCCGGGACCGCTCGCCGAGCGGTCCGGCCGCTGCGCGGGCAGTTCACCGAACACGCGCACGAGTCGCGACTCGAGCAGCACGTCCGCGACGAAACGTCCGGAGGCGGGAGCGACCGACAGCCGCCGGTAGATCTCCTGGTCCTCGACCAGCTCGGAACCTGCGGTGCGCACGCGCTGCACCACGAGGTTGAAACGCTCCTGCTCGGTCGCAGTGAGCCCGTCGTAATCCACCGAAGCACGCAGGTATTCGCGCGAGCCGGGGTTCAACGCCGCGAGCCGCAGTGCACCACGGCCGGCGGGCAGCGTGACCGTCGGCGGCCGCGCACCGTTCGCGACACGCACGATGCGCGCCTCACGCCCGCCGTTCTCGAAGAACTGCTCCACCGCGTACGCGACCGTCGAGGGCTGCCAGAGGCCGCCGAAATGCTGCTGGAACTCGTTGAAATTGCGGACCGTCAGCGCCTGATTGACGGGCCCCTTGAGTGTGCGGCCGATGAAGGCGGCGACAGCGGTCGGCACACGCTCGATGGTGTGATGGTCGCGGCGTTGTTGTGCGAGTTGTGCGCCTGCGCTGCGGCTGTCGGGCACTCAAGCGCCTCGGTGAATCTGCCGGCGCGACTCTAACACAGCGTGTCAGGTCGTGGTCAGACTCCCGCGTCACGATCGGACGGATTATGCAAGCTGCGCTCCGCCTCGCCCGCCCTGCGCAATTGCTCCGCACGCGCCTGCTCGAGCTCCTCGCGCTTGCGCCTGATCTCCGCGAGCATGAGCGTCAACCAGGGCGACAGTGCTGCGCCGGGTGCGACATCGGTGTCTGAAACCTGGGTGAGCACTGCGCTGCGGTGAGCCCAGCTCGTCAGCCGCCGTTCTTCTGCGCGGCTCGTTCACCCCTCGCGGCGCCGGGTGCGACCGGAGCCGGGCTCGGGGCGCTGCCCGGCTCGATCTCCGACACGACTTGACGGAAGGTAGCCTCATCCATGGGCAGATCCGAAGTGCCATCCCAGGTCGAGCCTTCCGGCAGTACGTTCTGCACTCGCGGCGCCGCGGCCAGGATCTGCTCGAGACTCGAGTTGGCCTCGGTGACGGACACCGGGACGCCGCGCGGATTGCGGGCGAGACTCCTGACGACGCTCCAGTCGACTTGTTCGTGATGCGCCTTCAGCTGCTGCTGCAGGCGCGTGGCGAGTGAGGTGGTGAGGAGCTTCTTCTGCGCATTCTTCCAGTCACGGGTGTCGTCCTCCATCACATCAAAGGCCTGCATGTACAGCTCGCCGTCCTGCCAGCCGAAGACGAACGGCTGATTGACGACGCGCACCTCTGTACCGATGGGAACCATGTTGAAAAACTGCTCGATGTCCTCCGGGTACAGCCGGATGCAGCCATGGCTCGAGCGCAAGCCGACCCCGGCGGGCTTGTTGGTGCCGTGGATGAGGTAGCTCGGCCACTGCAGGTAAAAGGCATATTTGCCGAGCGGGTTTTCCGGTCCCGGTCCGATCACCGGCTCGAGCTCCTCGCCGTTCTCATGGTGCTCCTTGCGCACCGACTCGGGAACTCGCCAGGTCGGGTCCTTCTGGCGGCGCACGATCTTGGTCACCCCTTCGGGCGTGCGCCAGCCGACCTTGCCGATGCCTATGGGATGGGTGATGACCACCGGTTGCTCGCCGCGCTTCACGGGTGGGTAATAGAAGATGCGCATCGCCGGGATGTTGATCACGATCCCGGTGCGGGGTGCGTCCGGCAGGATGAACTGTGAGGGGATGACGATCTCGCGTCCTTCTCCGGGAAGCCACGGGTCGACCTTCGGGTTGGCTCGCAGGATCTCTTCGTAGCCGACATTGAAGCGGCGGGCGATGTCCGTGAGCGTGTCGTCCTTGCCGGCCGCTACCACCTGCACCACACCGACGACGTCCTGATCGGCACTCAGGGTGAAACGCTCGTTGGCGACCGGCGGCGGTTGCGGTGGTGGCGTGGGCGCCGCTGGCGGCGCCGCAGGGGGCTGCGACCCGTGTCGCCATTCGGCGAACAACGAGCAACCCGCGAGTGCGAGGCAGAGGACGGCCGCACCGGCGGCGCGGACCTGCTCAATCTTCATGGAAGCAATTATGACCGATGTCTCCTTCGCCACCGGTGAAATCGCGCTCAACTCTGCACATCACCGCGCCTCGAGCTCGCTCTTTACAGCAGCACCGGCTGATTCGGCAGCTCATTGTCGCTGCGGCGTGTGCCCGGAAAGTGACGTCCGAGCAGCGCTCCTACCCCGAGGATGCCGACCACCGAGCCCTCGCGAAAGCGGCCGGCCCGATAGTGGTGCTCCATCTGGCGGCACACCGCGTCCCATTCCGCCGCCTCGACGCGGGCTGCGATGCCCCGGTCGGCGACGATCTCGACGGCATGATCGGCCATGAGCACATAGATCAGTACACCATTGTTGTGCTCGGTGTTCCAGACGCCGAACTGTCCGAACAGCTGCAACGCACGCGTGCGTGATGACAGATTGCGCCACAGCTCCGGCAGATCGAGCGCCGTCTCGATGACGAAGCGGATCTCTCCTCCGTGGCGTGATTCACACTCCCCGATCGCCTGCTCGATGGCGTCACGCGCGGACTGCGGAAAGTGCCGCCGTGTGCTCCAGCGAGTGGTGCCGATGTGACGCACGAGCCGCAGGATGTTCATGGACTGCTACCAGCTTCCGGATGAGCCGCCACCGCCAAATCCGCCGCCGCCTCCGCTGAAGCCTCCCCCTCCGAAGCCACCGCCGACAATACCTCCACCGAAACCGCCCCAGCCGCCGCCAAAGCCGCCCGAGCGCGGAGTGCTGGACCAGCCGCTGCCACGCGGCAGACCCATCAACAGTGTGAGCAAAAAACCGCCGATCGCCGCGACCACGGCCAGCGCGAGCGCATAGCCGGCAATCCACACTAATGCGCCCGCACCGAGACCGGTAAAGACCGACCCGAGCGTGCGGCCGAACACCGCCCGCAGCAGCACTGAGCCGATGAGCACGGCAAAGAGCAGCTGCGGAAAGATGTTGCCGCCGGCACCGTGCCGCCCGCTTTGCCAGGCATGCTCGGGAGGTGGCAGCGGCTCGCCCTCGATGAGCTTCATCATCTGCCCGACGCCCGCATCGATGCCCTCGTAGAAGTTGCCCTCACGGAAAGCGGGCGCGATCGTCTCGGAGATGATGCGGTTGGACATCGCGTCCGTGAGGACCCCCTCCAGACCGTAGCCCACTTCGATGCGTATGCGATGGTCGTCCTTGGCGATGAGCAGCAGCGCCCCGTCATCGACTTTCTTGCCGCCGACGGTTCCCCGTCCGAGCTTCCACTTGTCGACCACCCGTATGGAGTACTGCTCGATCTCCTCCGGGTGCGTCGTCGGTACGATGAGCACCGCCAGCTGCGAGCCCTTGCGCGCCTCGAAGGCGGCCAGCCTCTGCTCGAGCGCGGTTTGCTGCTCCGCCGTGAGCGTGCCGGTGAGATCGGTGACGCGCGCCGCGAGGGCCGGTACCGGCTGCAGCCCCGACACGCCCCCCTGTGCGTGCGCATCGAGGCACGCCGCCACCAGCAACAGCGCCACCAGGCGCGCGCAACGAGCGGCGCCATGCGCCCGGCTGGTCATTGCTTCGGCGGCTGTCCCGCAGGTTGCGGCGGTGGCGTGGCCGATGAGCCCGGAGTGGAGGTATCGAAGCTCACCGCCGGCGCGGTCGAGATCTGCTGCTCGTTGGCGACGGTGAAGTTCGGCTTCACCTGGAAGCCGAACAGCTTGGCGGTGAGATTGGTGGGAAAGCTGCGTACGGTTACGTTGAAGTCCTGCACCGACTGGATGTAGCGATTACGCGCCACGGTGATGCGGTTCTCCGTGCCCTCGAGCTGCGACTGCAGATCGCGGAAGTTCTGGTCCGACTTCAGCTGCGGATAATTCTCGGCGACTGCGAACAGGCTCTTCAGCGCGCCGGTGAGCTGGCTCTGTGCGGCCTGATATTTCTGGAACAGCTCGGGGTTGTTGAGCACCTCTGGCGTCACCTGTATCGAGCCGACCTTGGCGCGCGCCTCGGTGACCTCGACGAGCACGCGCTGCTCCTGGGCGGCGTAACCCTTCACCGTGTTCACCAGGTTGGGGATGAGGTCGGCGCGGCGCTGGTACTGATTGACCACTTCGGCCCAGGCTGCTTTCACCCCTTCGTCCTTCGCCTGCAGGGTGTTGTAACCGCAGCCCGACAGGGTGAGCACCGCGAATGCCAAAGAGGCGACTATCCAAGCGCGCATCGGCTTCTCCTTCATCGTGTAGCGCCCGTCCGACTCCCGGGGGCGCGGATTATTGTCACATGGCCGCGAAAGCGGCGTCGATCGCGCAAAAAAACCCCAGGTTTTGAGGCCTGGGGTTGGTAAGGGCGGACCTTCGATGAAGGGAAGGAAGTCCGCCAGGGGATACTCAGTGCAATCGGGCCCAATGCAGGATGCGGATGTCGTCCGAATCCAGGTCAAAACTCTGTGCGAGCAGCGCACGCAGCTCACGATTCGCGCGCGCCTGCGTCAACGGCTCCCGCAGCTCCACTACACCACTCCACTCGTTGCCGGTTGCGTGCCGGGCCTTGCCAGTGTGGGTCACGAAGTGCGTGTAGTACTTGGTAGCCACGCCAGCAGGTTAGTAGTCCGCAGCGGGGGGCGTCCGTGAGATGTTCCACAGAACCCCGGATTTCTGTAAAAGTGGGTGCGACATAATCCACGGAATTCAGGGCATGGGACGCTTCCGGGCGCCGCCTCCGGCAGCTTCGAAATACGTCACGCCCGCCGGGGCGCGGCGACTACGGGCGGAGCTCGAGCAGCTCTGGCGCGAGGAACGGCCACGGCTCACGCAGGCGGTTGCTGCGGCCGCCGCGCAGGGCGATCGCTCCGAGAATGCCGAATACATCTACGGCAAGCGGCGGCTGCGCGAGATCGACCGCCGCGTCCGATTCCTGCGCCGCCGCCTCGAGGGGATGGTAGTCGTGGAGCAGCCGCCCGCGGATCGAGAGCGTGTGTATTTCGGGGCATGGGTGGGCATCGAGGCCGAGGACGGCACGCATGCGCGCTACCGCATCGTCGGACCGGACGAGTTCGACATGGCGCCCGGCTACATCAGCATGGACTCCCCACTGGGAAGGTCGCTGCTGCGGCGGCGCATCGACGAGGAGGTCACCGTGGAGACCCCCGGTGGGGATCGGATCTACGCGATCGTGTCGATCGAATACGACCAGTCTTGACCGGCTGGTTACCAGATGACCCGTACGTTCTTGAACTGCCAGGGATCGCTCTTGTCGATGTCTTCCGGGAACAGGCGCTCGCGCTCGTGCAGCGGTGTCCAGTCGGTGTACTCGCCAACCACGGGTCCCAGGTACGGCATGCAGATCTCGAGGTTGCGGCGGAAGTCCATGTCGTCGGGCTCGACGACGCCGAGATTTGGATTCTCCATGGCCCAGATGACGCCCGAAAGCACCGCGACGCACACCTGCATGCTGGTCGCATTGTTGTAGGGAGCGAGCTTGCGCGCCTCGAGCACCGAGAGCTGCGAGCCGTACCAGTAGGCATTTTTCTTGTGCCCGGCGAGCAGCACTCCGAGCTCGTCGATCCCGCCGACGATGTCTGCCATGAGGATGCGCTGACGCTCCTGCTGCACGTAGTTGCGGCCGGCGAGCTCGTGCACGGACATTACCGCCGCATCGCACGGGTGATAGGCATAGTGGACAGTCGGGCGGTAAGCCACCTGCGCACCCTCACGCACCGTGAGGTAATCGGCGATGGAGATCGACTCGCCGTGAGTGATGCAGAAACCGTGAAAGTGCCCGGCCTTCGGCGTCCAGGTGCGCACCCGCGTTCCCGCGCCGGGCTGCGTCAGGTAGATCGCCGCCATGCAGCCGAAATCGTGGCGTTTGCCATCGCGCGGAAAATTGCGCTCGTGCGTGCCCCAGCCCATCTCGCTCGGCTGTGAGCCCTCGCTCACGAACCCATCGATGGACCAGGTGTTGACGAATTCGCCCGGTTGCTTCGGTGTGCTCGATACCTGGGTGTCACGCTCCGCGATGTGAATCACCTTCACGCCGAGCCGGCGCGCGAGCTCGCCCCATTCGGCGCGCGAGCCGGGAATGCTGGCCGCCACGTTGCTGTCGCTCGCCAGGTTGAGCAGCGCCTGCTTTACGAAATGCGACACCAGGCCGGGGTTCGCGCCGTGAGTGAGCACGGCGGTCGGCGCACGTGCGTTGCCGGCGCGCAGCGTCAGCGCCTCCTCGCGCAGTGCATAGTTGGTGCGCTTGCCCGCCGGCACGGTCGGGTCGGTATAACCCCCCGGCCACGGCTCGATACAGGTATCGAGGTACATCGCGCCCTTCTCCCAGCAGAGCTTGATGAGGGCAATGCTCGACACATCCACCGAGACATTGATGAGGAAGTCGCCCCGACCGAGCAGCGGATTGAGCACGCGCCGGTAATTCTCACGCGTAAGGCCTTCCTGCACGAACTTGATGCCGTATTTCGCCGCCTCCTCGCGCCCGCGCTCGTCCGCAGTCACGATGGTGATGCGCTCGGAGGCAATGCCGATGTGCCGCAGCACTAGCGGCAGCACCCCCTGGCCGATGCTGCCGAAGCCGATGAACAGGATGCGTGCCGGAAACTCGACATGAACCGGGTTCTTTTCGCTCATGATGCCTGGCTGACACTCCACGGTCGGCGGAACAGTCGAAGGGTATCAATCGGCTCTGCGCCGCTCAATTTTCGACGCAGCAGCCCGTCGCCTGCTCGAGTCAGCTCGCCCGCCAGTGCGGGGGATAGGTGCGCTCGTAACCCGGCAAGCCCGCGACGCGCGCCAGCCAGCGCCCGAGCGCAGGATAGTGCACCTCGACCGGCATGAAGCGCGAGGACAGCTCCGCGGCGCGCGGCTTCTCGAGTGCGCGTTTCAGCAGCTGGATGCCGGGAAAGATCACCAGGTCCACCGCCGAGCAGGAATCTCCCACGATCCACTCGGACTTCGACAGCCGTCCTTCGATGGTGCGCGCTTCACTCGCTACCGCGTGCATCGCGCTGGTGATGGCATCGTCGCCCAAATCGGCGCTACCGGAGAATACCGCCGTGGTGATGAGGTGCAGCTGGGGCTCGATGTACGCCTGATACTCACAGATGACGCGCATGATAGTGCCCGCTTCCTCGGGCGTGCGGCCGAAGAGCGGCGATTGCGGATACTTGAGATCGAGGTAATAGAGGATGGCGAGCGACTCGAAGCACACGTACTCGCCATCCTTCAGCACCGGCACGCGCCCGCGCGGATTGAGCGCGAGCATCTCTTGGGACTTGTGCTCCTGCTTGGAGAACTGCAGCAGGTGGCTCGCATACGGCAAGCGCTTGTACTCGAGCGCCAACAGCACCCGCCAGGAGTAGGGACTGCCGCTGCCCCAGAAAACCTCGATTGCCATCGTTGCCTCGCCGAGGTAGTGCTCGCGATTGTAACGACAACCCCGCGCGCCCGAAAATGCACCCATGCCCTCCACACTGATCGAGCCACGGCAGCTCGCCGCGCACCTCGATGATCCCGACTGGGCAATCATCGATTGCCGATTCGATCTCGCCCGCCCGCAGTGGGGGGCGCAGGCCTACGCCGCCGGTCATATCCCGCACGCGCTGTACGCTCACCTCGACCAGGATTTGTCGGCGCCGCGCACGGCGCGCTCCGGGCGGCATCCGTTGCCAGCGGCGGAAGCGCTCGCGGCCACCTTCAGCCGCTTCGGCATCGACGAGCGAGTGCAGGTCATCGCTTACGATCAGGGTCCCGGAGCCTTCGCAGCACGGCTGTGGTGGCTGCTGCGCTGGCTCGGACATGCGCAGGTCGCGGTTTTGAACGGCGGCTTTGCGGGATGGGAGCGCGCCGGACTGCCGCTTGCCCGGGACAGCGAGCCGCGCACCCCACGCCGCTTCACCGCACGCCCCGATCCGCGCGCGGTGGTGAGCAGCGCCGAGGTGGCGGAGCTGGTGAGCTCGGGCACATTGCGCAGCGGTCAGCGGCTGCTCATCGACGCGCGCAGCGCCGATCGCTTCGCGGGGGAAAACGAGACGCTCGATCCGGTCGCCGGGCACATCCCCGGGGCGCGTAACCATCCCTTCGCCGACAATCTCGATGCGCACGGGCGCTTTCTCGAGCCGGCGCAGCTGCGTCAGAGCTGGGAGCCGAGGCTGCGCGGCGCCGCGGCGCCGGAGCTGATCGCGATGTGCGGTTCCGGAGTCACCGCCTGCCACAACCTGCTGGCGCTCGAGGCCGCCGGACTCTCCGGCGCACGACTCTACGCGGGCTCGTGGAGCGAGTGGATCAACGATCCTGCGCATCCGATCGCGCGCGGCCCGCAAACCGAGTGCTGACACACTCTTTTTTTAAACACATTTTTGATATAAACGCGCCCCGTGGCAGCCGATCCCAAGAGCGCCCTCAACGGTGCCCGCAAGTTCAATCCCGCCCAGCCGTGGCGGATTGAGGATTCGCTCGATCTCTACAATGTCACGGCCTGGGGTAAGGGCTACTTCGGCATCAATGCGAGCGGGCACGTGGTGGTGCGCCCCGATACCACCGCGCAGCACGAGATCGATCTGTACGAGGTGGTCGAGGGCCTCAAAGCGCGCGATTTGACTGCCCCGGTAGTAGTGCGCTTTTCCGACATCCTCGCGCATCGTCTGCGCCGACTGCACGAGGCGTTCGCGCAGGCGATCGCCGAGAACGACTACCGCAACCAGTACGCGGCGGTCTACCCGATCAAGGTGAACCAGCAACGTCTGGTGGTCGAGGAGGTTTACCGCTACGGCAAGGAGTTCGGCTTCGGGCTCGAAGTCGGCTCGAAGCCCGAGCTCCTCGCGGTGATGGCGATGACCGAGAACGCCCCCGAGCGGCTGATCGTCTGCAACGGCTTCAAGGACGACAGTTACATCGAGGCGGTGACACTCGCCACCAAGCTCGGCCGCACCATCATCCCGGTGGTCGAGAACTTCGAGGAGCTCGGGCTGATCCTCAAGCACGCCGAGACCTACCAGGTGCGCCCGCGGATCGGCGTGCGCGTCAAGCTCTTCACTGAAGGGTCCGGGCGCTGGAGCGCCTCGGCCGGTGAGAAGTCCAAGTTCGGCCTGTTCATCACCGAGAT
>Ga0068856_100001706_pt1 | contig 22948 bp, 23 predicted proteins | sample KBSCornC62_FD_66595 | JGI IMG/M metagenome (GOLD analysis project Ga0068856, IMG submission 66595) | Corn rhizosphere microbial communities from Kellogg Biological Station, Michigan, USA - KBS Corn C6-2 | ecosystem: Host-associated > Plants > Roots > Rhizosphere > Soil ... | reverse complement strand
CTCAGTGGATCCCTTCCGATTGAAATCTCGGGCTCGAACGCGGGAGCGACCAAAGAGCAGGGCGAGTCGCCCGTGAGCTCCTCCGCCGCCGGCCATACGGTCTGGTTCGAATGGGCGGCCTCCAGTACCGAATGGGTGACGATTGGCAGCTGCACAGGCACCCTCTACCCGAACGTCGGCATCTTCGAAGGGACCTCCTTCGGCTCACTCTCCAGCGTCGTCAGACACGGTTTCCTCGATACCTCCGAAGAGGGTCAGAACTGCGGCTGGATCGAACGGGAGTACACGATCCGGGCGATCGCCGGTCATCACTACCTGATCGACGTCGACGGCAGCACCAACCCGTCGATCCAACCGCCGGCGAGCGAAGGCAGCTTCCTCCTGCACATCGAATCGACGCCAGTTCCCCCAAACGACGATTTCACCGCAGCGATACCGCTCGAGGGCGAATTCTTCGGTGAAGACGATGGCTACTACCGGGCAGAAGCACGGGGCTACAACTGGGGCGCGACGAAGGAGGCCGGCGAGGCCAACCACGCAGGCGATCCCGGCGGAGCCTCCGTCTGGTACTCGTGGACGGCACCGGTCTCTGGAACAGCGACATTCTCCACCTCATGCTGTCCTGTCTGGCCGCCGGTGATCGGCGTCTATCAGGGCGACAACCTGGGCAGCCTGAGCACGTTCGGCAGCGGGGAACGTTTCACCGCGCCCGTTAGCGAAGGACAGACCTACATGATCGCTGTCGACGGTCAGGCCAACTCCGGTGAAGGCGTTCTCTGGATGGGCAGCTTCCTGATCTCGGTCTCGATGTTCCCGCCTCCGGTCCTGCCGATCGGAGGCCCCGTGGACCAATCCTTCCCGCCTACTGCGACGACCGACACCTTGTCCCCAAATACGACGATCTTCAAGCGCAGCGTCGCGGCCCCCCAACGAGCTGCGACCTTCGACTTTCGCTCCAGCGAGCCAAGCGCGGGCTTCCAATGCAAGCTCGACGACCACCCCTTCGCTGCCTGTCGATCGCCGAAGACCTACCGTCACCTCAGTGCCGGCAAGCACACCTTCAAGGTCAAGGCTTTCGATGCCTCCGGCAACCGCGACACGACACCGGCTATCGCTCGATTTCGGATTCCAAAGTCCCGGCCACCCGCATCCTGAGCTCGCTCCACGGGTGGCGAGCCGGGAAATCGGCGACCACCGACGACCGGACGGCACTTGACCGAGGCGCGGCCGTCCGCACCTCCCCGACCCTCGTTTGAGATCACAATTTGTGATCTCAAAGCTTCTGCCTCGTCGCTTGTCAGCTGAAACATGAAGTCGCCCGGGAAGCGCTTTGCGTTGCGCTTGACCTGCTGAACAAGCACCCTGGTCTCGACGCCGTAGAGATCAGCCAGGTCCTCATCGAGCATTACCTGGCGCCTTCGAACGAAGAAGATCCGCTTCTCGATCGCTGGAGTCGCTATCAACTCCAGCGAGTCGGTTTCCTCTGTCGCGTGAGCCATCCGGTCAGTGTGTCAAACGTGCCGGATGCTTTTGTCTGCGAGTCGACGCGCCGCTTCGATCGCGGCCGACCCCATGAGAGGACCGAGTACGAATTTCCGTGCTCCAGTGCTCCCCCAATATGAGAAGCCCTTAGAGACCAAGGAGCGGCTTGTGCATACCTCCAAGCAGTGAAGGTCTAGGCAGAGTCGTCTTCGTTCTCCGAGGCCTCGAACGCCTTCCCCTGCGTAATGCTCAAACCGTCGCGACAAAGCATCGGGCCCTGGGCTTCCACTGGATCGAGCTACTCAGACCCAGACGAAAAGCCCGCTTCCCAGGCGGGCCCTCGTGTATCGGCCTAACTGGATGGTATTTGAACCACGAGACGGTCAAGCAGATCGAGACGCTGCACTCAGAGTGCAGCCGATGAGCTTGCACTGATGTCCGGCCTCAGTCGGCCGCATCGAGGTACGTCGAACGAAGACGGTGTCGCCCCCACCCCAACAGGTCACCCCTGCTCGTTGGGCGGCGCCACACAGCTCATGCTGTAGATGGCGCCCGACCTGATGCGTGGCATCCCGTTCGCGTCGAGCCCGATCACGTCCTCAATCGCACAGTCGAGCTTGGGTTGCCAGCCGCGCTCCAGGCAGTCCCGCCACCTCGCTTCGAAGTACTCCCGTATCCGGCCTTCGCGCTTCCGCTTGTCCCACAAGAGCCCCGCACCGACCGCAACTGCCAGCCCGGCGCCCGCGAGGAACGCGAGATCCTCGATAGCGAACGCGCGCAACGGTCCGGCCTCACTCTCGATTCGTGCGTCCTGAAGCGCGAAACCGTCACCAAGGTCGTGCGCGACTACCGACCACGAGAAGCGGGTCTCTTCGCCATCGAGATCGAGTGCGATCTCCGTCTCGCGCGGGATGTGGGCTCCCTCCAGCAGCTCTTCGCTCGCTACGGCTCCGACCGTCAGGCCGATGTGTGCCGGGACCTCGTGGTCGAGCAGCGAGCCGATGAGCAGCATCCGCTGGCCGTCGAGGGACGCCGCTCCAAGTGTCAGGGACAGGCCCTCCGCCGCGCGGACAACTAGATCCAGGGTTTCGTGATCATTCTGAATGTTTTCAACCTATCAATGGCGCATGCCGCATCAGCGTCAGGCAGGCGCCTCGCCATCCTGATCAGGCGACCAGCCGGTGCGCGGTGGCAGGCGAGCAGCCCATCTCCCTCGGCGGGTGTAGGTAATGCCAGTGAACAGCACGAAGACGAATGCGTTGCCGGTTCAAATGAGAGCCACCGGCTCCTCGCTAATCGGCCCAACCCGGACGGTGAGCCGCGTTGAGAAGCTGATGAACCTTCGGGCTGCTCAGGAGGGGAGTGCTGCGATATAGCGCTTGAAGGCGTTCTCCAAGCGGACCATGGTGTCGATCATTGCCTCTTGGACCACATGCCAGTCCGATTCCTCATCGCGGTAGCCGCCAGCGGGAAGATTTTTCCTGATCGCGCACTTCTTGCGTCCCCCTACCAGGCTCCAATTCAACGGCCCACCGAACTCCGCCTCAATCTCGGCGCGGTCCTGCTCCAACGCGCGGAAGATGCGGTGGTTGCCTGCTTCGTCGCTACCCTCAATCCTCAGCTCAACGTCGGTGTCGTGCTGATGCAGGACGTAGGTGTAATGAATGTCACTGCGCCCTGAGCCCGCGCTGAGCCAAGTATCGGTGTTGGGCGAAACGGCGGCATGAAGCTTGGTTCGCTGCTTCGCCCGCTCAATCAACGCCGCCCAAAAAGCTTCGCGAAGATCGTGCCGCTCAACTCGCTCCTGCTTCTTGGCCCCGACCTCCCGCGTCTCGGGGCTCGGCCCAGTGATCAGTGTCAGCAGCGGCGCCGGAAGTGAATCCCCGATTCTCACCGCCTCGGCCTGGAGCAGGTAGAACCGCGCCTCGACCGTCTCGTTAAGCCAGGTAATTGCCCCGACATGCTCCGGACGCGGCTCGCTGACGATCCAGATTGCAGTTTTTGCTTCCAGCGCGGACAGGTAGGTGATCAGCTTGCCGAGGTGATCGTGATTGCTCTTCTCTAGTTGGTTCTCGATTACGACCATGTCGCCGGATTGGTCTTCGGCGACGAGATCGACACTGAAGCTGCCCGCTCGTCGCTCCCGCTCGACATTCTCCAGCGGAAAGTCGAGCAAGTCGCTCAGCGCATCCGGATTTCTCTCGAGCCAGGCCGTGAAGTCTCGCGCCTCGTGCGGCCAAACCTCCCGCAGAGGTACGCGACGAAGCTTGTCGATCCCGAAGCCATCGGCCATGCCCGCAGGCTAACGGCTAGCCGATTGCGGGATCATCTCCTTGATCGGAATCAAATCACATCCTTCAATCGAGGTTTCCACGGTGACAAAGATTGATAGCAACCACATCAGCGAGCTGCTCGCCCCAGGCGATGCCGAGAGGGCAAGCAACGCCGACAAAGGAACCGCCCTTGAGGGAGCAATCCGCTATGCCTTCACGCAAATCCCGGGTGTCGCCTGCGAGACGCAAGACACCCGAAACGCCTTCGAAACCGAAGAGCTAGACCTTCTCCTAACAAACCTCCCCCATGTGAAAGGTCTCGCTCATTTCGGACCAGAGATCCTGGTCGAGGCAAAGAATTGGTCATCGAAGGTGGGCGCAATCGAGATCAACTGGTTCGCCACGAAGATGCGCCGCCGTAGCTTGACGGACGGGATTCTCGTCGCGGCACGAGACATCACCGGAGATGCCGAGCGCCTCACGGCCGCTCGGCAGCAGATTGTGCTTGCCCTGAACGAGGGGCAGCAGGTCCTAGTGCTTACCCGTAAGGAGCTGGAGGCAGTGCGCAGCGGCGAGCGACTCGCCCAGCTTCTGCGAAAGAAGCGCACCGAACTGATAGCGAGGCAAGACATCTACCTCGCTGCGCCGGAGGAGCTGCGCCATCGCGGCGGTGAGATGAGACGGGGAAGCCGGGCATTCAAGGAGCTATTGCGTGAGGAGCGCCTCGGCCGAATCGAAGAGGCCCAGGCACGGAAAAGGGAGCTACCGGCTGAGGATGCCGAACGGGCGACCCTGCTTGAAGTCGGCCTTGACGCAGTCGATCGCGAGCTTGAGACCCATAAGGCGAACCCCGGCCGAGATCCACGTGGTCGTGCCCTGCGAGAAGAGCTGATGGAGATCGCTGCGACTTGCGTCGCATGGCTTGAAGGAATGGGATTCGAAGAAGCCGACACGATCTACGTCAACGGGATCCTCTCCGGCATGGACCGCATGCGAGTCAGCCCCGGCTCGAAGCTTTGGAAGCTGCTCACCAAGTACTACGGCGAGGAACTGGCAAGCACCCAACCCGAGGTAGGCAAGGATCAAATGTTGTTCGCCCTGACGACCTTGCTGATTGAGGAGATCTGGAGCCTCGACGAATACTGGCCCGAGCCAGATGAATGCTGAGCGACGCCACATCTACCCGGCCTGCTATTTACAAGAACCCACGTGTTCGGTACAGACGATGAAAAAGGCAAGGAGACAATTAGTAAGTCTCCCTCTGCATCCGAGCAGGAGAGCCCGACGCCCGTTCCCTTCTCCGTCCAGGTCTATCTCCCATGCGGAGTATTCGCCATGGTCTTGCTCCTCGCGCTTCTCCTCGGCCCGGATTCAGTGAATTCTGCGTACTTTGTAGCGGTAGCCCAGGTGACTCCGCTTTTGATGATCGCTCTTGCGATCGATCTGGGCTATTTCCGCAATCCACTTCCGCCGGTGGCCTGGTTTTTTATTCTGCTCGGAAGAAACTCGCGCTGGTGGACGCCCTTGCTATTCGCCCTCTATCCGCTTTCCACGTTCTTCTTGCTAGCAATTGCCGAGAGCGCAGCCCTATGGGCGCTGACGAGCACTGCCGGGGGCTCAATCGAATTCGCCCTCTGCGCTGCTGGATTGAGCGCGGGTGCATCGGCCCTGTTCTTCGCAATCTCGTTTCACAGCATCAGCCTGAGGAATGCAAAGTAGCCCATAGAGCAGTCGCCCGAATCCGACGCGTCCGCCGTCTAGGGAATGCTCAATTCGGTGAGCGACCCCGAAAATAGCCTTGAACCACCGCTAAATCGGACCGGGGGACCGAGCGCTGAAGTCATCCAAGCACGTGCAACGCAGGGCAGCGCTGCCGCCAACAATCGCGACATCTACGAGCCAAGGATCGATGCTCACCTGGAGGCCCATCGAGGTGCGCTGGAGTTTCTGCGGAGGACCCATGAATCTATCGCCGACAACTACGACTTCGACGTCGACGGCGAGACTCGTTACGCCGCCTCGTGGCAGATGGCGGGCCGCTGCCTAGGCGTTGCTCTTCTGATGGTTGACAGTCTTCAACTTGGCTACACAGCCGAGCTCCCACATCTTGCCCGTGCCCTCCATGAGGCCGACCGACTGCTCGACCTCTTCTTGATGCCGAATGAGGACGATCTGTTGAGACGATGGCTCAGTGGGGGCAAAATCTCACCTTCCGACGCCCGAAAGGCAGAGGAGCGATATGGCGCCACAATCAGCCAAGAGATGAGGGAGGCAGGCATAGATGACGAGGGAAATTTGAACGTCGGCGCTGGCCTCAGCCGGACGATGTATTCAAAACTCTCGGAGCCTGCACACCACTTCCGGAAATGGACCGAAGATGCCGTCGCGCCGGACCTCCGCCAAATGATCGTTGGCCCTGCCGAAGCTTGGGAACGGCGAGCCGCAACGGTCGCCTCAATGGTCGCTGTTGTCGAAGAGTGCATACTGTCAGTCGGAGATGCGCTCGCCCATTTCATGCCTCCTGGTTGGTGGGACGAACACATCGAGCGTTATCGCAAGTCGTTTGCCCTCCTAATAAAAAATCAGCCGCTCACCGAGGGGTGAAGCTTTGCTTGCCCGTCGAGGACAGGACGGCCCTCGACTTGCGCCTGGCGCTGGCATCTCAACCGGGGCCGACACGGGGAAGACCTCCCCTGAGGTCCTGTGGCCTCCCCGGTCGGCCCCGCTTCTCACCGCGCCGTGCCCTACTTGAGGGCGTAGGCGCGAGGAGTTCGTTTGGCCTGGCGGACCTTCCCGTCTTCGGCCAGGCGCGTAAGGCAGTTGGCGACGGCACCGGCAGACCGCCCACCGAGGCCCTTGGCGATGGAGGTGGCGGTCAGCGCGCCGTCCTTGCGGTGCCCCTTCATGTAGTTGAGGACAAGGCCGTCGAGCTGGCCGGGACGCAGGCGCTTCAGCTTGGTGGGCATGGGTCAGCCCCTCTCGCCGTCGAGACTGGCGAGCAGCTCCTCGCAGGTGTCCTTGGCTCCTTGGTAGAGCGCCTTGGCCCGCTGCTCCTCTTCTCGCTGGAGGCGCATGCAGGTCGTGCCGTCGAGCACGCTCTCGGCTTCGCCGCGCAGGCGGGTGAGCAGTTCGGTCAGGTCGTGGGGCTCCATCGTCAGCTCGACCGTTTTGCGTTTGTCCTCGGGCTCCCAGCCCAGGTCAGCAAGCAGGCGGAAGTCTTCGCCGAACTCGATCCCCATTCGCTCGGCGAGCATGTACTCGCCGTCTTGCTCCAGGGCGATCCAGATGTCGCCGATCCCGCCCAAGTGATTGCGGACCAGCTCGTAGAGGCCGTCGCGCTGCTTCTTGTCGATGGTCGTCGTGGTGCCGGGCACGGTGCCCCTCCTTTTCGGGTAGGGCACCGAAGGCGGCCGTGATGCCTCGCCGGGAGTACTTCGGCGAGTAGCGTTTCGCTTGCATCGAAGGTCAACTCTTCGGTGCCGGCCCCGGGGCGTGTCGAGCGCCGCCGGGGCATTTCAGTTTTCGCGACTGTAGCTCGGCCGCCGAAGCAAAGCGAGTAGCCATTTTGCGCGGCGATATGCGGGGATGCGCGGCGATTACGGAGCCGTCGAAAATCGACTGGACTTCTGCGCGTGACGGAGCTATTGAAGATGGCATGAGCTTCGATCCGGCCTCTCCTCGCACTTCCACAAGCCCTTCCGGTGGCCCTTCCGCAAGCCCTTCCAGCAGCCCTTCCGCTTCAAGTTCGAGGCTGCGCGCGCGATCCCAAACACGACGCCCTTTGCGCGCTTCAGGGTTTGCCGACATCTCTGCGGATCGCCGTAGTCGGTCAGGCATCTCCACGTTCTCCTCGCTCTCGATCATCTACGCGCCCTTCGCTCCCGGCGCCATCGCTATCGCCTCCGCGCTGGCTTCGCAGCGCTTCCTCTGCCAACCGGGCGGCCTCCGCGCCGTGAAGGCGCGTCATGTGGTGTCGCACGCTGGCCACCCGCCAGGCCACCCGTGCGGTCGCCCGTCAGGTCGCTTCGCGCTCTCGCCGAAGGCCGGGCTTTCGCGAGCGCACTGCGGGTTTGCGGGCTTTCGGTTTTGCCGACATATCTACGTCGCAACAAGGTCGGTGCAGGGGTTGGATGCGCCTTCGTCGTCTGCGTGTGTTCTTCGCCGCCCGTCCCGACGCCCGGCCATCGCCTCCGCGCTGGCTCCGCAGCGCTCTTCCCGGCGAACCGCGCAGGCAACGACTCGCGCCGCCCGGTGCGGCGCGGTCGCAGGAGATGCTCATGCCAAGTAGACGCGAGAGCTGCCAGCAGACGCGGCGTGCGCGCGGCAGAGCGCACTCGGCGCGGGTCGTGGCCCTCCACCGCAAGGAGGCCGACCTTGACCGTTTCGTAGCCGCGCTGCTGGCGCTGGCAAGCGATCCCGGCGGCCCGCATTCGGGGCGACGTCACAAGGCGACTGGAGAGTCGCGGGCAACGGAGCGAACATGTCGGCGATGAAGCGAGCTGCGATCTATCTGCGGGTATCGACGGCGGCGCAGGCAACCAGGGGACGCGAGCCGGAGGGCTACTCGATCCCAGCCCAGCGCGAAGCTTGCCAATTGAAGGCGCCGAGCTGGAGGCCGAGGTCGTCGCCGAGTACGTCGACCGGGGCGAGTCGGCGAAGACAGCCGACCGCCCTGAACTGAAGGCGCTGCTGGCCCGCTTGGAGGAGAAGCGCGACCTGGACTTGGTGATCGTTCACAAGGTCGATCGCCTCGCCCGCAATCGCTACGACGACGCGACGATTACCTACGCGCTGCAAGAAGCGGGGGCAGAGCTGGTCTCGGTGACCGAGAACATCGACCGCACCCCGGTCGGGGCATTCATGCACGCCATCGTTGCTGCCAACGCCGAGTTCTACTCGGCCAACCTGGCGGCCGAGGCGAAGAAGGGTCTCGTCCAAAAGGCGAAGTCGGGCGGGACGCCGCACCGCGCTCCGCTCGGCTATCTCAACGTCCGCAAGCTGATCGAGGGACAGGAAATCCGCACGGTCGAGGTTGATCCCGAGCGCGCGCCCCACGTTCGCTGGGCATTCGCCGCCTACGGCTCAGGCGCCTACACGTTGGACACGCTGCTTGCGGCCCTGACAGAGCGAGGCCTACAAACACGGCCCACCGCGAAAAAGCCCGAAAGACCCCTCTCGCGCTCGCAGCTGTCCACCCTGCTCCAAAACACCTACTACGTGGGCACCGTCCGCTATGCCGGGGTCGAATACGAGGGCCGTCACGAGCACCTGATCGACGCCGCCACTTTTGCCAAGGCGGGGGCGGTCCTCGCCGCCCACAACCACGCCACCGAGAAGGATCGAAAGCACCACCACTACCTGAAGGGCTCGCTCTTCTGCGGACGTTGCGGCTCGCGAATGAGCCTGATCCAGGCCAACGGCAACGGCGGTCGCTACCCCTACTTCTTCTGCATCGGGCGGATGAAGGGAACGGGCTGCGAACAGCCCTACGTACCCGTCGATCTGATCGAGACGGCGGTAGAGCGCGCCTATGGCGAGGTTCGGATGTCGCGCAAGCAGGCAGAGGCGATACGGGAGAAGCTGAACAAGGCTCTCGTCGGAATGCGAACACAGGCCGAGGCCGAATCCACCCGCCAGCGCCGCCGCATCGCCAAGCTGACAGAGGAGCGCGAGAAGCTCCTTCACGCCTACTACGCGGGGGCGGTGCCAATCGACCTGCTGCGTCAAGAGCAGGACCGGCTGACCGCCGAGACCAACCAGGCCGAGCGGCAGCTCGAAGTCGCCGAGGCATCCTTCACCGACATCGAGGACACGCTGGGCAAGGCGCTCGACCTGCTGGCCGACTGCCAAAACGCCTACCTGGCCGCGCCCGGGCACCTGCGGCGCCAGTGGAACCAAGCGCTCTTTGAGCGCCTCCTCGTCTACGACGACGACATCGAAACGGCGGAGGTCGCCGAGCCCTTCGCGACGCTGGCTAACCCTGAACTCCCTGCCCAGCTGGATGGTGAGGCCACCACGCAAACCGCCGCTTCTTCTGGCGGCGGTTCAAATGAGGGTCTTCTCATCGGGGAGACAGGATTTGAACCTGCGACCGCTCGGCCCCCAGCCGAGTGCGCTACCAGACTGCGCCACTCCCCGTGGCTGTCTGCATTCTGACGAATCCGCGAGCTTGCGGCTAGGCTCCCTTCTGGCGCGGCGGTAGCTCAACGGTAGAGCCTCAGCCTTCCAAGCTGATGACGCGAGTTCGATTCTCGTCCGCCGCTTCTTTCGATGGCGGTCGACGCTCAAGGCTTCCCGGGGGGAGCCGATGCAGAGCGAGACGTGCACGATCGACTGAGGAAACCTTTCGGGGCGCTGCTTGCTGTCGTTGCGCTGATCAGCGCCCTCGGCGGCTGCGGCGACTCAAACCGCGATGGCGAGGCTTCGTCTTCAGACCAGCAGGCAACGCTTGTCTCCTGGCCGCTCTTCGGCCGCGTGCCGGAGCGGACGCATTACCTGCCCACCAAAGAGCGCTTCCTCGATCCACCCCTGAAGGAAGCTTGGTCGATCAATACGCATGCGCTGATCGAGTTCCCACCGGCGATCGCGGATGGGGTCGCTTACGTGGTCAACAAGTACGGCAACGCCAAGGCGGTGCGGCTGCGCGACCGCAAGGTCCTCTGGGAACGGAACGCCGATCCCAAGGACTCGGGCACGCCAACCGACGTCACGGCGCCGGTGTACCACGAGGGCAAGGTGTTCTTCGCGGACGTCGACGGCGATCTGGTCGCGGTCGACGCCAAAAGCGGCAGGGAAGTCTGGAAGCGCAAGCTGGTCGGCCACCTCGAATCCTCGCCGATGGCGGTCGGCGGCACGCTCTACCTCGGCACCGACAAGACCAACGTCGTCGCTGTGCGGGCCTCAGACGGGAAGGTGCTCTGGCAGTTCAACTCCCCGGCAGCGATCAAAGCCAGCCCCAGCTTCCACGACGGGCGCCTCTACGTCGCCGACTACGAGAGCGGCGTCTTCTGCCTCGACGCCAAAGACGGCAGGCTGATCTGGCGCACCAACACCTCGAAGGTGGCGCCGTTCGGCAAGGGCGGCTTCTACTCATCTCCCGCGATCGCCTTCGGCCGCGTCTACGCCGCCCGCGACGACGGCACGGTCTTCGCCTTCGACGAGAGGAGCGGCAGGGTCGACTGGTCCTTCCCGACCGACAACTTCGTCTACGGCTCGCCAGCCGTCGCGCGGGTGCCCGGCACGCCGCCGAGCGTCTACATCGGCTCCTATGACGAGCACCTCTACGCGCTCGATGCGCGCAGCGGCAAGCAGCGCTGGCGCTATGACGTCGGCGGACCCGTGCCCGGCACGGCGACCGTGATCGGCCACACCGTCTACACCTCCAGCTTCAAGACCCGCGAGTCGATCGGCGTCGATGCCCGCACCCACCGCAGGACCTTCCAGATGAAGCAGGCCGGCTACACGCCGATGGTCTCCGATGGCCGCCGCCTCTACCTGATCGGCTACTACGAGTTGATCGGCCTGCAGCCGACGCGGCGCTGATTCGACAGCGAAACCCCGTCTCAGACGACACATATCGTGGCCTGAGACGGTTTCGAACCTCAGTAGCCGGGCGGGTGGCGGGCGACGAAGCCGGCGGGGGGCGTGCCAGCGACGTGCCAGCGCGGGCCGCTGCCGCGGGCGTCGCCGACCGTGTCCCAGCGCAGGCCGGCGATCACCGCATAGGCATGCGTGGCGCTGGCGTAGACGGTGATCCAGCGGCCGGGACCGGGCGCGCCCCAGCTCTCGAGCGGCCCCGAGGCGAGCGGCTCCGAGAGGAAGCCGCCCCCCGCGAGCGCGTAGCTGACCGCGCCCGAGCAGTCGTAGCCGCGGGCGTACCACGAGCCATGGCCACCGCCCCAGATATAGGGACGGCCGACGATCGTGTTGGCGGCATTGATTGCGCCGGCCACGCGTTCGGGCGCACCCGCCGGAGCGAGGGCGATGCCGCTGACGTAGGTCGCGGTCGGGTCGCCATATTTGTTTGGCGTCGCCGGGATGCGGGCGACGAACGGTTCGCCGCCGCTGCCCGGGGGCGGCGGGATCGGCGTGCCGTTGGTCCCGGCGGATGCCGGAGGGAGCGGTTCGCCCGGCTTGTAGGCGCTTCCTTCCCCGCTGTACACCGATCCTGGAGCGCGGGACTCCGCGGCCACCTTCTTGGCGGTGGACGAGCCTTCGTACTTGGCGCTCAGGTAGACGAGGCTGCCTTCGATTGCGTCGAGGACCCCGCTTGCCTTGGCGGCGGTCATCAGGGTCTGGCCGAGGGCGCCTTCTCCCCCGTCCTTGGCAGCCGTGGCCCCGCTCGTTGTTGTCGCGCTGAACAAAACGATGGCAAGCGCCATCGCAATAAGCAGCCTCAGTGCAGTCCCGGTTCGCGACCCACCCATCGCCCAGAACTGTACCCTCGCGCAATGCTCGCCCGGCGATTCTTGCTGGCCCTTATCTGTCTCGCAACACTCGGCGCCTGCGCGTCGGCCGCACCGCTGGCAGTCGCCGAACCGGCTCCCTGGGGCGCAGGCTGCATGCCCACCCCCGAAGGCGCGGTTCGCACCAGCGCCAACTGCGGCGGGGAACTCTCCAATGGGCGTGCCGTCGCCCCCAGCGGGGCCCCCGACGCGGTCAAGCGAGCGATCACGGCGGCCAACCGGATCGACGGAAGGCCCTACGTCTGGGGCGGCGGCCACGTCAGCTTCCTCTCCCACGGCTACGACTGCTCGGGCGCGGTCAGCTACGTGCTGCACGCTGCCGGCCTGCTCGACCAGACGATGGTCTCCGGGCAGCTCGCCTACTGGGGCGAGGGCGGCCTCGGCCGCTGGATCACCGTCTACGCCAACAGCGAGCACGTCTTCATGGTCATCGCCGGGCTGCGCTTCGACACGCGGGAAGACCCGCCCGGCGTCAACGGCCCGCGCTGGCATCGAGCCGAGGTGGAGCCGTCGGGCTTTGCCGCCCGCCACCCGACTGGCCTCTAGCGCTGTCGTCGTGGCGAACTAGCGCCGGACGTCGTAGTGCAGGTAGGCGAAGCCGCCGTTGAAGCGGTGCTGCTCCAGCAGCTCGAGCCGGCGGAGAGCCCGTCGGGCAGAGCTCGCTTGCCGGCACCGACCAAGACCGGGGCGACAAACAGCTGGCACTCGTCGACCAGGCCCGCCTTCAGCGCCTCGGCCGCCAGTCCGGGCCCGCCGATCGCGATGTCGCGGCTCGCCGAGGCGACCAGCTCGCGCACCGCACTGGGGTCGAACTCCCGCTCGAGCCTGGTCCGCGCGCTCGAGACCTCGCCAAGGGTGCGCGAATAGACAACCTTCTCGGCCGCCCGCCAGATCTCGGCGAAGTCGTGCATGACCGGCGGCTCGCCAGGCCCGCTGCCCTCCGTCTCCCAGAAGGCCATGACCTCGTACATCCGCCGCCCGTAGAGGTAGGTCCCGATCGGCCGCTCGAGCTCGTTGACGAAAGCGTGCACCTCCTCGTCGGGCGCCGCCCAGTCGAAGTTGCCGTCCGTGTCGGCGACGTAGCCGTCGAGCGAGGCGATCGTCGAATAGATCAGGCGGACCACTGGCGGAGCGCTATCGCGGGACCTACTCGACCAGGTAACGGGTCGGCACGAAGGTCTGCGTCTCGACCGGCGGCCGCACGTAGGCGCGCTCCTGGCGAGGCGGCAGCTCGAGCTTCTCCGCCGGCACCGGCTCGTAGGGGATCCGTTCGAGCAGGTGGCTGATCAGGTTGAGCCGGGCGGTTCGCTTGTCGTCGGCCTCGACCACGAACCAGGGCGAGTCCTTGGTGTCGGTGTAGGCGAACATCTCGTCCTTGGCTTCGGCGTAGTCGACCCAGCGCGCCCGCGCCTCGAGGTCCATCGGACTCAGCTTCCACTGCTTGCTGGGGTCCTCGATGCGGGCCTTGAAGCGCCGCTCCTGCTCCTCGTCGGAGATCGAGAGCCAGTACTTGACCAGGATCAAGCCCGAGCGCATCAGGATCCGCTCGAAGCTCGGGGTCGAGCGCATGAACTCCCGGTACTCCTCCTCGCTGCAGAAGCCCATCACCCGCTCGACGCCGGCGCGGTTGTACCAGCTGCGATCGAAGAGGACCATCTCACCCGCCGCCGGCAAATGAGCGACGTAGCGCTGGAAGTACCACTGCGTCCGCTCCCGCTCGGTCGGCACGCCAAGAGCGACAGTCCGCACCACGCGCGAGCTGGTCCGCTCGGTGATCCGCTTGATCACCCCGCCCTTGCCGGCGGTGTCCCGGCCCTCGAAGAGGACCGCGACCCGCAGCCCGGCGTGGACGATCCACTCCTGCAGCTGCACCAGCTCCTCCTGCAGGCGAGCCAGCTCCTTCTCGTATTGCTTCCTGCTCAGAACCTGGGGCGAGTCGCCACTTTGCGCCACGTCCCAAGCCTAAAGCGGCGCCCACGGCGGGGTGGTCGAGCGACCGGCGCCGCTAGTCGAGCAAGATCAGCACCACGGTGAAGAGGCCGAGCAGCACGCCCCCGACCGCCAGGGCCGTGTGAGCGAGGCGCGGCGAGGAGGGAAAGCGGCCTTGGGCAAGAGCCGTCTCCACGCTGCGGCGACGAGCGCTGCCGTAGGCGATCACGGCGATGCCGTAGAGCGCGAAACCGACGCCGGCGATCACGTACGGCCAGCGCTGGGAGCTGCCGTCGAGGCCGGGGACGATCCGTCCGACCGCCAGCGCCACCGCCAAACCGGTCAGCCCGGTACGCCACCAGGCGAGCTCGGTGCGTTCGCTGGCCAGCAGCGTGCGCCGGGTGGCGTCGACAGCCTCCACCGACTCTGCATTCGCCCGAGCTGGCCTCTCGCGGCTCTCCATCGCCCGCAAACGCTAGACCAACCCGATCCCGACCCACGTCGCGACGGCCGGGCCCGCAAACAGCAAGGATGCGCGGATGCCCAACCCACACCGCGCCAAAAAACGCCGTGAACCCGAAGACCACGGCTGGATGATCTCCTTCGGCTGCAAAACCGCCGGCAAGCTGATGCGGCTCAAGGTCGACACCGACCCGGCGAGCGACACCAGTCCGATCGAGGTCCCCTGCCCATGCGGCGAGACCCACCGCGTGATCGTCTCGCCCTACCGTCGACGGCGCTCCGCCGACGAACCCTTCGACCTCGAGGTCACCTCGCTCGACGAGCTGCGCTGAGCCAGGCGGAGCCGCGCTCAGCCGAGGCCGAGCACCGCCATCGTCTGCGCCCCCATCTCCGACTCGCCGAGCGCGTTGGGATGCACGATCACCGGGTTGGTCCCCTGCAGGACGGGCTCAATCCAGCGGACGCCAAGCGGCTTGCAGGCATCGTGGCCATTGGAAACCGTGCTGAAGTCGACGTAGGTCGAGCCGGTCGCCGCGGCGGCGCGGCTGATGGCGTCGTTCAGCGTCGCCTGGATGCCCCGCACGTAGGGAACGTCGCCTTCGGCGACCGGCATCTTGTCGAAGCAGCCGCCGCTCGCCGGCATGATCCAGGGGTAGCCGAGGATCGCCACCCGCGCCGCCGGCGACTTTGCCCTCACCGCGTTCAGGGCGTTCACCAGCGAGGGATAGGTCACGGTATTGATCGTTTCTTCGAAGGTGGAGCCGTAGCGGTCCTTGCAGGGGCTGCCCTGGCCCAGGGTCGAGAGACCGGCACTGCCGCAGGCGACGATCGTGTCGATGAAGACGCCGCTGTCGTTGCCGCCGATCGTCATCGTGACCAGCTGTGTGTCTTCGCTCAGCGCGTCCAGCTGGGGCGCCACGCCCGGGTACTGCGATTCGAAGAAGTCACTGGTTTCGGCCGCTCCGCAGGTGACGTCCTTCAGCTGTGCGCCGGTGTCGGCGGCGATAACGTGGGGGTAATTGCGGACCGAGCGCAGGCACTCGGGTGGCGCGAAGAGGTCGAGTGGCAGGACCCCCGAGGCGGCGCTGTAGGAGTCACCGAGCGCCACGTAGCGAAGCGGCGAGCTGACAGCCTGCGCCACCGGCGCGGCAAACGCGACCAGAAGCGCGCCAATGACGGAGAGCAGCAGACGGCGGATGTGAGCTGGACTGGGTCGCACCTTCGTTCTCCTCTTCCTCGAAGACCTTTGAGGAAAAGCTTGCCCAGATCGAACGAGATCGAAACATGCACCCCTGCACCGGGGTGCGCACCGGCTCAGCCCTTGCGTTTGGCCATTCGCTCGAGCTGCTTGCCGAAGGCCCTCTCGACTTCGTCGGACATCGTCATCCGGTAGACGGCAACGAGCGCCTGCATCGAGAGCGGGCGCAGCTGATCCAGTGCGGCGCGGACCTCCGGCCAGCGCTCCTCCGGGTAGCCCTCTTCTTCGAAGGGCCTCCAGATGTCCTGCAGGAAGAGCTTGACGAACTCGTGCGAGACCGACTTGCAGCGGCTCTGCACCTTGGCGATGACGACGAGCGCGTGATCGAGCGGCACCCCCGTCGCGACGACGCCCTCCGCTGCGTCCAGCAGCGATGGGAAGGGCGCCTCGAAGCGGTCGTCGTCGATGGCCACCAGGGCGCCGGCATCGATCGCCCGCTTCAGCGCATCGTCGATCTCGGTGCCGAAGCGATCGGCAAGGTCTTTGCGCGTAAACGTCTCCGGCTCCTCGCCGTCGAAATCGTCCAGCGCCCGCTTGAAGGAGAGGAACTGCTCGGCCGGCCCGAGGTTCTGGCTGAGCAGCCGCTCGATGCCCTTGAGGTTGAAGCCGTCGGTCTGCAGCTCCTGGATCATCCGCAGCCGATCGAGGTGCACGGGCCCGTAGTAGCCGACGCGGTCGCGCACCTCGGGGGCCGGCAGCAGACCCCGCGCCCGGTGCGAGCGGATGTTGCGGACGGTCATCCCCGTCTCCGCGGCGAGCTGTTCGATCGTCAGGTTGTTCTCGGGGTCGGCGGCCGCCATCTGTGTGAAACCTATCACTGAAAGACGGCGCGCCGGTTGACGTGACGGCATTTGGTGTTACGTTGTCCCCCGTCACGGGTATTGCTGTCAAAGCACAGCACGGAGGAGGAAAATGAGCCCCACAGCCACAACCAGCGTGCCATCTCGCCCTCGTGGGATTCGCGCCCAACGCCTCTTCGACGCGATCACCGGGCCGCACGGGCTCGATCGCTACCTCGAGCAGATCAGCCCGACCCTCGTCATCGGCGAGTGCCGAGCCGAGATCGTCGCGGTCGAGCGCGGCAGCGAGGACAGCGTCACCCTGAGCCTGCGCGCCAATCGCGCCTGGAGGGGGCTCCGGGCCGGTCAGTTCGTTCAGGTCGCGGTCGAGATCGACGGGGTTCGCCACACTCGTTGTTACTCGCCGGCTTCACCCGAGGGCAGCGGTCGCGAGCTGGAGATCACGGTCAAGCGCCATCCCGATGGACTCGTCTCGAACTTCCTCGTCGACCACGCGCGGCGGGGCATGGTGCTCGGCCTCTCCCAGGCCGATGGCGACTTCCACCTTCCCGAGAAGCGCCCTGACTCGATCCTTCTGATCGGCGGCGGCAGCGGGATCACACCGCTGATGGCGATCCTCCGCACCCTCTGCGCGGAGGGGCACGCCGGGCCGGTTGCGCTGATCCAGTACGCCCCCGACCCCGAGCGCACGATCTACCGCGAGGAGCTCGACCGCCTGGCGGCGGCGAACCCCAACTTCACGCTGACCCGCTCCTACACGCGCGCCCCCGGCGCTGGCGAGCTCGATGGGCACTTCAGCCCGACCCACCTTCCCCAGACGGACCCCGACTTCACCGCCGCGGAGACCTTTGCCTGCGGTCCACCCGCCCTGCTCGACGCGGTGCGCGGCACCTGGGCCAACGGCCTCGAGCAGCGGCTGCACGTCGAGAGCTTCCTACCCCCCACCCTGCTCCCCGCTGATGAGCCCGGGACGGGCTCGATCCGCTTCGCCGGCTCAGACCTCGAGATCGAGAACAGCGGCGCCTCGATCCTGGAGCAGGCCGAGCAGGCCGGCGTCCCCGCGGAGTCGGGCTGCCGCATGGGCATCTGCCACACCTGCACCTGCCGCAAGCTGAGCGGCAGCGTCAAGAACCTGCTCACCGGCGAGGTCTCCGCCACGCCCGACGAGGAGATCCAGCTCTGCGTCTCAGCTCCGCTCAGCGACCTCGTCATCGACCTCTGAACCAACTTCCACGCTTGAGCCACTTCCACGAAAGGCCACCAAGATGAGCACCACGACTGAAAGCCAAATCCCCCTCACCCCGGAGCAGATCGAGAGCTTCGGCGAGGAGCTCGACGCGATCCGCCAGCGCGTGCTCGCCGATCGCGGCGAGAGCGACGCCAACTACATTCGCAAGGTGATCCGCGCCCAGCGGGGGCTCGAGGTGGCCGGCCGCGGCCTGCTCTGGGCGGGCGTCTTCCCGCCGGCCTGGGTCGCCGGCACTGCCGCCCTCTCGCTCTCCAAGATCCTCGACAACATGGAGATCGGCCACAACGTGATGCACGGCCAGTACGACTGGATGAACGACCCGGCGCTCTCCGGCAAGAAGTTCGAGTGGGACAACGCCTGCCCCGCCGACCAGTGGCGCCACTCGCACAACTACATGCACCACACCCACACCAACATCGTCGGCAAGGACCGGGACATCGGCTACGGCGTGCTGCGCATGTCCGAGGACCAGAAGTGGAAGCCCTATTACCTCGGCAATCCCGCCTACGCGACCCTGCTCGCGCTGCTCTTCCAGTACGGGGTGGCCCTGCATGACCTCGAAGCCGAGCGCCTGGCGAGCGGTGAGGTGAAGCTCGCCGACAAGCGCAAGCTGCTCGCCGGCATCTGGAAGAAGGTCCGCCGCCAGACCCTGAAGGACTACGTGATCTTCCCGGCGCTCTCCGGACCGTTCTTCCTCTTTCCCCTGGCCGGCAACGCCACGGCCAACCTGGTCCGCAACGTCTGGTCGTTCACGATCATCTTCTGCGGGCACTTCCCGGAAGGCACCCACGAGTTCACCGAGGAGGAGACCGAGAACGAGAGCCGCGGCGAGTGGTACTACCGCCAGCTGCTCGGCTCGGCCAACCTCAGCGGCAGCCGGCTCTTCCACATCCTCTCCGGCAACCTGAGCTTCCAGATCGAGCACCACCTGTTCCCGGACCTGCCCGCCAACCGCTACGCCGAAATCTCAGCCGAGGTGCGCGAGATCTGCGAGCGCTACGGCATCCCTTACAACGTCGGCCCGCTGGGCAAGCAGTTCGGCAGTGTGGTCAAGAAGATCTGCCGCCTCGCGCTTCCCGACCGGAAGAGCCGGGCGGGCGATCCAGTGCCTGTCGCCGAGCACAGCGGCGAGAAGGAGCGACTGCCGGTCGCGGTCTGAGCCGATCGCTCAGCGGTGCTCGGGGTTGGGGAAGTCGTAGCGGCAGCCGGCGTCCCAGCCGGGGCGCTGGTTGCCGTGGGCGGGGATGCCGCCGGCGTCCTTCAACATCCGTGCCAGGTGCAGCATGTTCCAGGCGGCGAAGGTGGTGTTGCGGTTGGTGAAGTCGTTCTCGGGACCGCCCGAGCCCTCGTCGAGGTAAGACGGGCCGGGCCCGGCCTCGCCGATCCAGCCCGAGTCCGCCTGCGGCGGGATCGTGTAGCCGAGGTGCTGCAGTGAGTAGAGGACGTTCATCGCGCAGTGCTTGACCCCGTCCTCGTTGCCGGTCACCAGGCAGCCGCCGACGCGGCCGTAATAGGCGTACTGGCCGGCGTCGTTGAGCAGGTGCGAGTTGCCGTAGAGCCGCTCGACGATCTGGGTCGCGATCGAGGACTTCTCCCCCAGCCAGATCGACATGCCGAGGACGAGGATGTCGGCGGCCATCACCCGTTCGAAGATCTCGGGCCACTCGTCGCGCTCCCAGCCGTGCTCGGTCATGTCGGGCCAGACGCCGGTGGCGATCTCGTGGTCGACGGCGCGGATGCACTCGACCTCCACCCCGTTGCGGCGCATGATCTCCATCGAGATGTCCATCAATCCCTGCGTGTTCGACACCTCCGGACTGCGCTTCAGCGTGCAGTTGATGAAGAACGCCTTCAGGTCCGAGTAGTCGGTCTCGCTGCTCTCGCACAGCTCTGCCTGCTTGTCGGTCAGCTCGGTCACTTCTTCTCTCCTCGCTCGGTTGATTGGACGCTACGTGCATCGGTCGCTGCTCGATTGGTGGGAGCGCCGTGGTGCATCGGTCCTACGCGGACCGCAGCGTGAAATGGACCCTGGTTCCCGGCGCGCCGTCCTCGAACCAGATCCTGCCGCCATGGGCCTCGACGATCGCCCGCGAGATCGCCAGGCCGAGGCCGGCGCCCTCCTCGCGGCGGGCGGCGTCGCCGCGATAGAAGGCATCGAAGACCCGCTCGCCGTCGCTGGCAAGGATCCCCTCGCCGTCGTCGGCGACCTCGACCTCGACCCCACCGGCGGCGGGGCGTGCCCGCACGGTGACGCTGCCGTCGGCCGGGGTGTGGCGGATCGCGTTCTGGATCAGGTTGAAGAGGACGCGCTGGACCTTCTCGGCGTTGGCGTTGGCGAGCAGATCGCCGGCCGGCAGCTCGGCGGCGAGGCTGACGCCGCGCTCGGCGGCCGGGGCGCGCATCGCCGCCACGGTGTCGCCGATCAGCTCGCGCACTTTGACCTGGCGCATCGTCCAGGAGATGTCGCCGGCCTCGATCCGGGAGAGCTCGAAGAGGTCGTCGATCAGGTCGCTGAGGACGGCGACGTGGGTGCGGATCTCCTTCAGGTAGCGGTCGCGGGTCTCGCCCGTGGCGACGCCGTCGTCGATCGACTCGACCAGCAGCCGCAGCGAGGCCAACGGCGTGCGCAAGTCGTGCGAGGCGGCGGCGACCAGCTGGCGGCGCGCCTCCTCGATCTCGCGCCGGGAGCGCTCCTCCATCGCCAGGCGCACCGCAAGCGCCGCCGCCAGGGCCGCGCCGGCGGCAGCCAGCAGGACCAGCAGGATCTGGTCGGCCCCCATATGGCCGGGGACCGCGACCGCGGCGGCGCCGGCGAGGAAGGCGGCGACGGCGATGACGACGGCGCGCTTCACGGTCGCAACCGGTAGCCGATTCCCCAGACCGTCTCGATGAAGCGCGGCTCGGCCGGGTCGTCGCCGAGCTTGGCGCGCAGGCGGCGGACGTGGACGGTGACGGTGCTGGTGTCCTCGAAGAAGGGCTCGCCCCAGACCGCTTCCATCAGCTGGTCGCGCGAGTAGACCCGGCCGGGGTGCGCGGCCAGGTGGGCGAGCAGGTCGAACTCGCGCATCGTCAGCGAGAGCTCCTCGCCGTCGAGGAAGGCGCTGCGGGTCGCCGGCTCGATGCGCAGCGGGCCGTGCTCGATCGGCGGCGCCTCCTCGTCGGGGGGCGAGACGCGGCGCAGCACCGCGTCGACGCGGGCGACCAGCTCGGCCGGGGAAAAGGGCTTGACGACGTAGTCGTCGGCCCCCTGGCGCAGGCCGACGAGGCGGTCGGACTCCTCGCCGCGAGCGGTCAGCATGATCACCGCAATCCGCGGTCCGGGCTCCTCGTGCAGCTGGCGCATCACCTCAATCCCGTCGATCCCCGGGAGCATCAGGTCGAGCACCACCAGGTCGGGACGGTGCTGGGCGGCGAGGCGCAACGCCTCGGGGCCGTCGATGGCGCGGTGGGTCTCATAGCCGGCCCGCTCCATGTAGCGGCCGACGACGTCGAGGATCGTCGGCTCGTCGTCGACGACCAGCACGGTGCCCTTGGCGGAGTCGGCCATCGGCGCGATTGTCGCGCCTGACCGGGCGGCCTCGCGGCTAGCCGAAGGTGAAGGCATAGCCCATCACCCCCGCTTCCGGCTCCAGGGTTAGGACATGGTGGCCGACCCGGGGCAGGTCGACGAGGTTGTAGAGGCGCTGGCCGCTCACGGTCACGACCCCGCCATGGACGTCGGTGCCCGCCTCGGCGCTGGAGATCGGCCGCCCGTCGAGCAGCACCCGGACCCTGCGGTCGCGGCCGGGCGAGCCGAGCACGAGATAGACGCGGCGGGCGCCGAAGTTGAGGTCCAGCGAGGCCCCGCCCCCGGCGGTCGCCGACTCGAGGCTGATGCGCCACCTGCCGCGGTAGGCGAATTCGTTCGGCGGCAGGGCCCTCGGCGCGGTGAAGTCGTGCAATCCCGGCGAGAGCATCGCGTTGGTGAAGCGTTCGGCGCGGGCGGCCCCAAGGTAGGTCTCCGGGGTGGTAACGGTCGCCGACGGGGCGACTGCATGGACCCGCGTCTCCCCTCCCTTGACCGGCTTGCCCGCTTCGGCCAGGAGCTCGCGGATCACCTTCTCTTTCTCGCCATATTCGCCCTCGCCGAAGTGCACGTAGCGGACTCTGCCCTGGGCGTCGATGAAGTACTCGGCAGGCCAATACTGGTTGCCGTAGGCGTTCCAGGTCGCCTGTTCGTTGTCCTGGACGACGGGATAGTGGATCCCGTTTTCCTCGATCGCCGTTTCGACGTTGCTCGCTTCGCGCTCGAACGGGAACTCGGGAGTGTGCACGCCGACGATCGTCAGGCCGTCCCTGCGGTACTTCGCGTCCCAGGCCTTCAGGTAGGGCAGGGTCCGGATGCAGTTGATGCAGCTGTAGGTCCAGAAGTCGACGAGGACGACGTGGCCGCGTAGCCCGCGCAGGGTGAGCGGCTTGTCGCCAGGCGTGTTGAACCACTGCTGAGTGCCGACGAATTCCGGCGCCACACCGAGCACCGGCAGTTTCTTCAGCTTGCCGTCAGCGCCGGTTTCGGGAGCGGCTCCACTGGCTTCGCTGCCGACCCCGTGGCCGCCGTCGCCGCGGATTTCGGCCAGGGCCGTCTTGGCCGAGGCGGTGTCCTCCAGGTTCTTGGTCGGGTTGACGAGGAAGCTCGGCAGGCTGCTGGCGATGTGGTTCTGGAAGCGGATGTCGTAGTTGCCCAGCATCGCCAGGGCGACTACCACCATCACCGCACCCATCGCTATCTGGAGGCCGGCGCCGCGCCGGGCCAACGGTCGCACCACCTTGCGCCCGCCGAGCATGAGGAAGTAGAGGACGACGGCGGAGCCGATCCCGTAGCTGAGCGCCACCGCCAGCCGCCCCGTGCTGAAGGACTGCGAGGCGGAGACGGTGATCACACCGGCCAGGATTGGCCCCGCGCAGGGCGCGTAGACGAGACCGAGGCTGAGGCCCACGGCGGTCCCCGACCAGAAGCCGTCGCCCCTGCCCTTGGCGACGCCCGCCCGGCT
>Ga0068856_100001703_pt1 | contig 22976 bp, 24 predicted proteins | sample KBSCornC62_FD_66595 | JGI IMG/M metagenome (GOLD analysis project Ga0068856, IMG submission 66595) | Corn rhizosphere microbial communities from Kellogg Biological Station, Michigan, USA - KBS Corn C6-2 | ecosystem: Host-associated > Plants > Roots > Rhizosphere > Soil ... | reverse complement strand
GCTTTCGAGATAAAAATTGCAGATTGTGGGCTAAAAGGATTGCGGCGCGAGGAGGCGGAACTATGGTTACGGCGACGAACACCGCAGGCCTTCTGGTCTGCAAACCTGCGGTTTTTGGCCGAAATGAGGTAGCGAGGTGAGTTTCAAGCCGGCGCATGTTACCGCATCTGTAAATACCGGTATGTCGATGAGCAGTAGCCGGATCGCGCGGGCGCGTTTTCATGCAAAGCTGATGAGCATGGCAATGGTTGGGCTTGTAGTTTTGGCGATTGTGGTGGGGCTTGTCTTCTGGCTTGCCGGCGGCAGCCATTCCAAATCTCCGGCTAAAGGTGTGGTTAAAACACCTCCTGCTAACACTGACGCGGAACAAAGGGCTCAGTACTACGCCGATACGGGTCAGTACGAGCAGTCCGAACAAACCTGGGAGGCACAACTGGCAAGTGCGGCAACTGCCAGCGATAAGGTTGCGATCTACTACCAGCAAGCCGCTGTAGCTATCCGCTACAAGCAGTACAGCGATGCCAGGAAGTACGCCAATGATATCAAGCAGATAGCGCCTGATGCGCCAGACTCGTATGTGGTGCTGGCACAGCTTGCCAAAGCACAAAACAACATTCCACAGGCTAAGCAATATTGGCAGCAGGCTATCGACCATGTTAATGTCGATACGCCAGCGGGTAAGATGGTGAGGTCAGATTATATAAACCAAATGGACGCACTAAAATGAAAAGGATGACGTACACCAAACTCCTGTCGATTGCCGTATTTGCTTCAGTCGCCATGGTAATCATAGTGTCGTCGGGCAAAGCAGCGGCAGCGACGTTTTGTGGATGCGGGATGCTGTCGCAGGTCAACAATAGTAACTCCGATGCTAACTGCGAAGACGAAAACGATGCGAACTGTAATGCCCGCTATCCTGGGCACACGGTCGCGAATAATTTCGGATCCATGACTCTTGAAGGCTCAGGTAACGAGGCAACAATTAAATCCAATTTTATTAGGAACTTACAGTGGTTCGCGGGTCAGCACCCTTACCAGCAAATCAGCGCGCAGTGGATAGAATCCAGGCTGGGTGGTAGCGATTGGGCAGCCCGAATCAACTCGCCTAACGTTGTATTGAAGCTCGAAAGTCATGCGTATGGACAGAACACGATGTACATGCCAGCAAATAACAACGGCAAGCCCAGTACTACCAACGGGTCGGTCCAGGCGTATTCCGAGAATGGATCAGCGCTATCCATTGTGATATACGTGAACGGTGTAGTGTACGACGCCGTAAAGGTCGACTGTGGGAACATGATAGGCTCGTGGAGGGCATTGCCGCCGCCGAACCAACCGCCGTCGGGGAGCTTTATATCACTGGTGTGTAATGCCGGGGCCGAAACCTACACGATTTCGGTGCAGTTCAGGGATCCCGACGCTGCAACGACCGCTGAGTTGAGAGGTTCGGGCGGTGCTGTATATGCAACATCCGGCGGTACGTCGGCGACCTGGACGATATCCACGAAGACACTGCAGCCCGGCAGCTTCCCGGTAGGGTTATGGGTCAGAGATACCGGCCCTTCGGGGCCCAACACCTACAAAGAAGTCGCGACGCATGCAATTGCCAACTGTAACCCACAGGGTAACATTGCGGCAACGAGCTGCGACCAGGTCACGGCCAGCATGTGGGACCCGAACCAGCCTGCCAGCGGTATGACTATTTATGTGAGTGTGAATGGCGGGGCCAGGTGGACACCGTCACCAAGTACGGTAAACGGCCAGGGTACGTCAACCTCATTTAGCATCCTGAATGCACCGGGCTTTGATCCATGGAAGAAGAACAATACGGTTGCGCTGTATGGCCGAGACTTCCAGACAGGAGCGTACGTTAATGTCTCGAACACCGCCACGAATGCCATTTGTGACTCAATTGCGTGCGATCCGCCGGGCAATTCACTGCCGGGTGATCTGGTGGCGGGCGAGAAATATCCGTTCAAAGTATGGATGAAGATAAACGGCCCGAAGATTGTTGCACCTCCGGGAGCAAGCTTCAGCAGCATTAAGATCGAAGCGCTGAACACTAGCAGTGCGTACGCGAACCCACCGGTAGGTAACGACTTGTATAGCAATTCCGTAAACTTTACGCCGCAAACGGCGGGCAACTATACACTGAGCTGGACATTGAGCGGCGGTGAGGCGTTCCCGGCCTCTACTACCTGCACACAAAACAACATACGTATTGCGTATGAACCGTACTTCGACGTACTCGGCGGTGACACCTCAGCGGGCGAAGGCTTTGGTGGAAGCTGCACACCGCAAAATGCTGACATCGCCGGCAACAACAACCCCGGCAATAACTACTTTGGTGCCAGCTCGAGCCAAGGCGCTCTGGCAACGGGCAAGATCAGCCAGTTCGCTTCTGACACAACCAACAACCTCGCAACGAATATGGGAGGCAGCACTGATGGGCTGGCGACGCACCAGCCGAGTGGCCTGGCATTCGCAAATAAACCGCCGCTTGCCGCAAGCACGTACGGAGGAAGTTTCCTTGGCTCGCCGTTCCCGGCAACACCACAGAAATGGTGCGTACCCGACTATGTGACAAACGACACAGAACCAGCCACCGCGCCTGGACTTCCGGCGTCATTCGGCACTCTGCCGGCCAACTCCAATAACGTCTACAGGGTAAGCGGCAATCAGACCATCGGTGGATTTGTGCTACCAAAGGGTGTGCACGTGACGGTGATAGTAACGAACGGCGACGTGTTCATTAACGGCAACATAACGTATGCCGGCTACACTAAACTGACTGAGATTCCTCAGTTCACACTTCTGGTCCAGAACGGTGATATATATGTGCGCGCGTCACCCTCCGCAATAAATAATGTGTCCGAGCTGCACGGCTTTTACGACGCGCAGCCGAACACTGCAGGCAACCACGGTGTTATATATACCTGCTCAACGGCTTCGGGCAACGAATCGACCAACTACTCAATCTGTAGCAACTCAGTGCTGAACTTCTACGGTGCGGTATCGGCCAAAATGATTGTGCCGGGACGCATGATTGGTAATGTAGCCCCGAGTGCTGTGTCAACAAACCCGGCAGAGGTGTTCGACTTTACTCCGGAGCTGTGGCTTGGATCTATTTCGAGCACGACTACCAGCTGTGCAATTGACCCGTCGCAGGTAGGCTGTTTGTACCAGTCATACACAAGCCTGCCCCCAGTACTGTAGGGCATCGCCGCACGCTGCGCACTTCCGGCGAGCTGGTCCGTTCCTCACTTCGCCGTAGCTTTCAAGCATGTTTACGCTCCGGTACCCCTGGTTCACCGAAACTGCATCCACGTACAGCAATGCTGGCCTGTGTTCGATAGGACTATATATCCTCGCGTTCAGAGCTCGCTTTTCACCCCGAACTGCATTGGCTACAGGGCGCCTTACTCATTCCACCGGAAAGAATCAGAAAGCGCTTGCGTTTTTCGTAGGTGCTCCTCTATAATCAAAACCAATATGAGCCTCGCTTGGTCGGCATAAATGACAGTGTAGGCGAAAGGGTGCGGAAATATTGCCAAATGACAACTAAAACAAAAGAGAAAACGGGAGCCCGGCTATGAGTTTGCTGAGTGGCGTTTCGGCATTTTTCGGCTTGGACATTGGTACTACCGGTGTGCGTTTGGTGGAGCTGCGTGGCGCGGGCAACAGCAAGGCACTTGTGAAGTACGCGTATGTACCCGTTGACCCCAAAACTGCACAAAGCGATAGCAAGGCCGACCAGCAGAAGATGGCACAGATTATTGCTAATCTTGTGAGCGAGGCCAGGCTTACGACTCGGAATGTGGCTGTCGGTTTGCCAAGCAGCCGAGTATTCACTACGGTTGCCGACATGGACCGGCTGCCCACTGCCGAGCTTGGCAGGGCGCTGATGTACCAGGCCGACTCGCTCATCCCGACACCACCGGCCGAAAGCAAAATTGACTGGGCGCTTCTGGGCGACTCACCAAAAGACAAGACAAAAGTGGAAGTGCTACTGAGCAGTGTGCCGAACCAGTTCGTTGAATCCCGGCTGGATATGCTCGAAGGAATCGGTCTGAACGTGATTGCGTTCGAGCCAGACGGCTTGGCGCTGCCGCGGGCTGTTGTACCACAGGGCACGACTATGCCGCAACTCGTCATAGATATGGGCAACCTGAGCACTGATCTGGTTGTTGCGATGGGCGATGCGCCGAGACTGGTGCGTTCCATACCGACTGGTGCTGACGCCATTGTGCGTGCCGCACAACAAAATCTTGGGATTGACGATAAGCAGGCGCAGCAGTTTGTGTACAAATTTGGTGTCAGCAAAGAGAAACTGGACGGCCAGGTGTACCAGGCGATTGTGAATACGGTGGACATCCTGGTAAGTGAAGTTGACAAATCGATCAAGTTTTTCCAGGCCCGGTACCCAGAAAGCAAGCTCGAGCGCGTGATTGTGACCGGCGGTGCCTCAGCCATACCGGAATTCCCACTGTATCTGGCAAACAAATTTGCTCTGAATGTAGAGATTGGCAACGCCTGGCGCAACGTAAGCTTTGCCGCCAACCGGCAGAACGAACTGCTGGCGGTCTCCAATCAGTTTAGTGTTGCCGTTGGTTTAGCGGAGAGGAGCGAATAGTATGCTTCAGTTCAACCTGCTCCCGGACGTTAAGCTGGAATATGTCAAAACACAGCGCACCAAGCGCTTTCTGACACTGGTTTCATTTGCGGTCAGCGCAGCCGGTATAGCCATTCTGCTGGTAGCGATCATTACTGTGGATGTTGTGCAGAAAAAGAGTCTGCACGACGAAAATAGCGATATTGCACGCTACAGCCAACAGCTCAAGAACATTCCTAACCTGAACAAGATTCTTACCGTGCAGAACCAGCTCAACACACTGTCAACGCTGCACAACCAAAAGCCGGTAACCAGCCGTCTGTTCACGTATATTTCGCAGGTTACGCCGGCGCAGGCCAGTCTGAACCAGCTCAGTGTCGACTTTGGTGCCAAGACGCTGACCATCGGTGGCAAAGCACCTTCGCTTGACGTTGTAAGCACGTACACCGACACGCTCAAGGCTACGCGGTACCAAATGTCCGGTTCCAACTCGGGCAATCCGTCACACGCGTTTTCCAATGTGGTACTCAGCAGCTTTGGCCGCGACCAGGATGGGGCGACGTTTACCATTACGCTGAGCTTTGATTCGGCAATTTTCGACACAAAGAACGACATTACGCTGGTTGTGCCGCAGTCTGCCGGTGCTACCCAGTCCAATGTATTCCAGGGGAGTAACTAGACTATGGCAAACGCAGCTCCATCTACCAAGCGCGCACTGATCGACAAGGCAAATACGCGCATTGTTATATACGTCAGCGTGGCGGCCTTTATACTGGTGTTTTCACTGGTTGCGACCAAGACACTGATTAGCCAGGCGGGGTACCAGAACCGTATTATTGCGGCGAAGCGTGTTGCGGTAGACCAGCTAAAGGCGGACATCACCGCCTCTGGTCAGCTCCAGAACTCGTACGATGCATTTACAGGTACGTCGTCAAACGCGATTGGCGGCAACCCGAATGGTACCGGCCCGCAGGACGGTGACAACGCCAAGATTGTGCTTGACGCGCTCCCCAGCAATTATGACTTCCCGGGCCTGACAACCAGCCTGGAGAACCTGCTGACCGCGCAGAACGGCGTTAAGATTGACAGTATATCGGGCACCGACCAGGAGGCAACACTCGGTAAAAACGTGTCGAGCTCTACCCCGACACCGCAGCCGATTCCGTTCAGTGTTTCCGTTACGGGTGATTACGGTGGCATACAGAATGTGATCGCCACGTTCGAGCGCTCTATTCGCCCCATCCAGGTGCAGACACTGAACATCAACGGTACCGGCAGCAATGTCAATATGACCGTTACCGCACAGACCTACTACCAACCGGCTAAATCGCTGAACATTTCGAAGAAGGAGGTGCAATGAAACAGAATGACATCGCACTGATTATCGTCATCGCTTTTGTAAGCGCAGTGCTCTCGTTTATCGTCTCAAACAAGATCTTCGTGACGCCTGCCAACCGCCAGCAGATGGTGGAAGTGGTGGATAAAATCAATACGCAGTTCCAGCTGCCGTCACAGAAGTACTTTAACAGCAACAGTATAGACCCGACGCAGAACGCACAGCTCGGCAACAGCAACAACCAAAATCCGTTCAGCGGCCAATAGGAGCAACCCATGAGCGTTCTCTCGGCTACCGCACAAACCCAGGTAGAAGACAAGCTTGTCGAGGATAAAATCCTTGCCCGACCAGATTTAGCTATGCTAAAGGCCGAGTCTAAGGAAAAAGGCACGCCACTGTTCGGACTGCTCGTTAGTAGCGGCAAGATCACGAACGAGCAGCTTACAAAGACCATTGCTCATGTTACAAAGATCCCATACGTAAACCTGACAGAGGCAAAGATTGACCCGAAGGTGCTTGAATTGTTGCCTCAAGATATCGCTGAACGTTATATGGCTGTACCACTTGGGGAAATGCAGCACCGGCTGGTGGTTGCTATGCTCGACGCCGACAACGTGCAGGCAGTAGACTACCTGAGCAACCGTATCGGCCGTCCGCTCAAGGTGTATGCCGCAAGCGAAGAGGGAATTCGACAGGTGCTGCACCAGTACGAGGCGCGTCTTTCCGAAGATGTGATGAACCAGTTCGCCGAGCCGAGTGAGGATATTAAGGTTGATACCGATGCACCGAACCAGAAAAAGTCGGTCAATCTCGGCACCATAGTGCAGGACTCGCCAATCAGTAAAGCACTGAGCACGATCATTGAATATGCTGCCAAAAACCGTGCCAGCGACATTCACATCGAACCACTTAAAAATGGCCTGAAGATCCGCTGTCGGGTAGACGGTATCTTGCGCGAGCTGATGCGGTTGCCGAAGAGCACTGAGCCGCCGCTTATCTCGCGTATCAAGATTCTGAGCAACCTGAAGATCGACGAACACCGCGTCCCACAGGATGGCGAGTTTAGCGTGACAGTTGCCGAAAAAGATATCGACATGCGTGTTTCGGTAAGCCCGGTAGTATGGGGCGAGCAAGTGGTTATTCGTTTGCTCGACAAGAGCAGCACATCGCTCAGGCTTGAAGAAATGGGCTACCGCGGTCGGGCGCTGCGTGCCATCCGTGCGGGCCTGGAGCGTACCAACGGCATGATCTTGACCTCTGGTCCGACCGGCTCGGGTAAGTCGACTTCGTTGTATGCGCTACTACAGGAAGTCAAGAGTGATGGTGTAAATATTGTCACGCTGGAAGACCCTGTTGAATACAAAATGGAGGGGGTCAACCAGATACAGGTGAACGGTGATGTTGGTCTGACCTTTGCTACCGGCCTCCGTTCTATCCTCCGTCAGGACCCCGACATCGTGATGGTGGGGGAGATTCGTGATAAGGAAACTGCCGAACTGGCCGTGCAGGCCAGCCTAACGGGGCACTTGGTATTTAGTACGCTGCACACGAACTCCGCGGCCGGCATTCTGCCACGTTTACTCGACATGGGCGTGGAGCCGTTCCTGATTGCCAGCACTGTACACACAGTGATTGGTCAGCGTCTGGTCCGGCACGTGGGCAAAAAGCACGAAACATACGTTTCCGGACCGGCAGAGACTGCCGCCATAAAGAGTGCACTGGGTACAGTACTGCCGCAAGCCAAAGACCAGGCCGAGGCAGTCGCCAGAGATATGGGCTACCAGACCTTGCCCTTAGGCACCGATTCCGCTTATACTTTAACCAAGGGCGTTGAAAGTTCGGATTCGCCTGGTGGCTACAAGGGTCGAATGGGCGTCTACGAAGTATTTGACGTCAGCGAGGCCATACAACAGCTTATCCTTAAACGGGCAACCAGTGCGGAAATCCAGGCACAGGCACAGCTGGAAGGCATGATTACCATGCGCCAGGACGGGTACCTGAAAGCCTTGGCCGGCGAAACTACCATTAAGGAAGTTGACCGCGTAGCATCGGCCGACAGCGCATAAAAAGAAGGAACGAAAGAGAAACCAGGGTGGCAGCACAAGGACAACCAAGAATCGAGATCCTCCTTGAAGAGGTAGTGAAGAAAAAAGCTTCGGACTTACATTTGCAGGTTAGCCTGCCGCCCATGCTCCGCGTGGACGGAGCGCTGGTGCCGGTGGGCGGAGCGGATGTATTGACCGAAGAGTCGGTTGAGTCGCTGATTTTCGCCATTCTGGACGAAGACCAGAAGCAGATTCTGCTCAAAGACAAAGAATTCGACTTTAGCTTCGCCTTCGGCGACCTGGGACGGTTCCGCGTGAACGCGTTCCACGAACGGGGCAACCTGGCTGCCGCTCTACGTCTTATTCCGAACGATATTCTGACCGTTGAACAGCTGGGGCTGCCGACAGTGGTTACTAAGTTCGCGGAATACCCCCGAGGTCTGGTGCTGGTTACCGGTCCGACCGGTTCCGGTAAGTCGACCAGCCTGGCGGCATTGATTCATAAGATCAACCTCGAACAGGCCAAGCACATTATTACCATTGAAGACCCTATCGAATACACACACAAGAGCAAGAAGAGCGTGATTGTGCAGCGGGAAGTGCACTACGACACGTACTCGTTTAGTGCCGCACTTCGAAGCTCACTCCGTGAAGACCCGGACGTAGTGTTGATTGGTGAGATGCGTGACCTCGAAACCATTGCCAGTGCTATTACCATTGCCGAAACGGGCCACCTGGTATTCGCGACGCTGCACACCAACAGTGCCGCTCAGAGTATTGACCGTATGGTCGACGTGTTCCCGCCGCACCAGCAGCCGCAGATTCGTTCGCAGCTCAGCAACATCCTGATGGCTATCTGTAGCCAGCGACTTATTCCAGCAATCGGCGGCGGCCGCATCGCAGCAGCTGAGGTTCTAGTGGCGACTCCGGCGGTACGTAACATCATCCGCGAAGGCAAGACGCACCAGCTTGATGCCGTTATTCAGACCGGTGCAGAGTTCGGTATGCAGAGTATGGACAAGACACTCGTCAGCCTGATTCACGCCGGTACTATCAGCTACGACGAAGCCCGCAACTTCGCCGTTGATCAAGACGAGCTAGACAGGCTCATGCGAGATTAAATAAATGCTTACCTATCAATACACCGCACGCAACCCGCAAACTGGCCAACAGGTCAAAGCAACAGTGGAAGCCGACAGCGAAGCTGCCGCTGCCAAGCTCCTGACCACTCAAGGTCTGGTTGCGACCGATATTCGTCTGCAGGGTGGGGGCGGCGTAAGTGCTCTAAGCAAGCTTAGTTCGCATGTGAAGGCTAAGGACCGGGTGCTGTTCAGTCGTCAACTAAGCACGCTGATAAACGCTGGCCTGCCGCTGCTACAGGCACTCCGCAGTGTTAACCAGCAGACGGTTAACAAGCCGCTCAAAGTGGTGCTAACTCAGATTATTGGTGATGTAGAGGGCGGTTCCACGCTTTCTTCGGCCATGGCCAAGCATCCGCAGGTATTTAACCAAGTGTACATTAGCCTGATTGCTGCCGGTGAGACTTCCGGCACGCTTGACGCTGCCCTGGAGCGCCTGGCGATCCAGCAGGAAAAGGATGCCGACCTGAACAGCAAAATTCGCGGTGCCATGATTTACCCTGTCATCGTGCTGGCCGTGATGATTGGTGTGGTTGGGTTCATGATTGTGAAAGTACTGCCACAGGTGAAGACGCTGTACACCAGCCTGCCGGGGGCGCAGCTGCCGCTCATTACTCGGGTGTTGTTGGCGCTTTCCGACTTCGTTATCCACTTCTGGTGGGTGGTAATTATTGTGCTGGGCATTATTGGATTTATGACGACTCGCTGGGCACGTACCGGCCCGGGCAAGGAAGTTATCGACCGCCTGAAAATGAAAGCGTGGCCTATTGGCCCACTGTTCATGAAGCTCTACATGGCGCGGTTTGCGCGTACCGGCTCTACGCTTATCGCCAGTGGTGTGCCGTTGCTACAAATGTTGGCAATTACCGCCGATGCGGTCAACAACGTGCACATTCAAAGCGCCATACACAAGGCATCCGAAAAGGTAAAAGGTGGCAAGGGCTTGGGTGAAAGTATAGAGAACGACCCTCATTTTCTGCCGCTGGTGCCGAACATGCTCAAAATTGGTGAGCAGTCGGGCGCTATAGAACAGATGATGGCAAAGGTTGCCGACTACTACGAAAAAGAAGTCGACAACGAGGTAGCAAACATCTCGGCTATCATCGAGCCCGTTATGATGGTCCTGTTGGGCGTGGTCGCGTTCATTATTGTTGCGGCTGTACTGCTGCCGATTTACGGTTTGGCCGGGAACAGCAGCTTCACGGGATCGTAGTCAGACTATCCGGCGCCTTACGGATAAGAAAAAGCACCGGAACAGATGAGCGAAGATGTGGAAAAGCGCTTGTGCTAAATGCCCGTAAACGGTATGATGCCAAGCAGAGCATTAATATAAATTTGCAAAGGGGCACCTGCACTATGTTTAAACAGTTACAGAAACGTAAAGGAGGCCAAGAAGGCTTCACCATCATCGAAGTCCTGATTGTGCTTGCAATCGCAGGTTTGATCATGGTTATCGTGTTCCTCGCCGTTCCGGCGCTGCAGCGCAGCCAGCGTAACCAGTCTCGCAAGACTGACGTTAACAACGTGCTGTCGGCTATTAGCGATTTCACCGGTAACAACGGTGGTACTCCGCCTTCGACTCAGGCTAATATCAACACGGCAGTAGGTAACGTGAAGCTTGGTTACTTCAAGTCGACCAGCGTTTTCTATGGCGCCACACCTTCTGCAACTGTATCGGCAGCAACCACTACTCCAGCAGCGGACACCAACTCCACTGAAGAGGTAAACGTGTACGTCGGTTACACATGTAGCTCCGCAACCGCACCTCCAGTGGCAGGCAACTCACGTAATGTAGCACTGGTGTACGTAGTCGAACAGGCTTCCGGCAACGGCATCCTGCAGTGTACTTCCAGCTAGGAACGATCCACTAGCGATATAAGGGCTCCGGTTTCTGCCGGAGCTCTTTCTGTTAAGGATCTCGACTATGTGGATTCTTCAGGGAAGCTTGATTTTTCTTCAACGAATCGGCACTATATAAGCATAAGGATAAACAAATAACACGAAGGGCACCGCGCGGATGTTTGCTAGCAGGGGAATACAGAAGACACATAGAGGCGATTCCTCGGCATTGCCTTCGCAGCAAGGCTTCACCATCATCGAAGTCCTGATCGTGCTTGCTATTGCTGGCTTGATCATGGTCATCGTGTTCCTGGCCGTTCCGGCGCTGCAGCGCAGCAACCGCAATCAAGACCGTAAGACGGACATTAAGGCACTACTGGGATCCGTTGATGACTTTGAGGGCACTAACGGCGCGGCAATACCTTCGAGCCAGGCGGATATTGACAAGGCAACAAGTAACATGAAATTTAGCTACTATAAGGCAGCAAATGTCTTTTACAACTCATCAGCCCCGGCAGGTTCCCCCACAATTTCCCCAGTCACTACCACACCTGCAGCCGGCATACTGAGCGCCGAAACCATCAACGTGTACATGGGGTATAGCTGCACCGCCGGCGCGACTTCGCCCCCTACGGCAGGTACGTACAAAAACGTCGCAGTAGAATTCGTGCTGGAGCAGGCCTCTGGCAACGGCATCTTGCAATGTCTGTCCAGCTAGGGCTGCGGTCGCGTAGGGTCTTCAATTGGAGTCCATGCGGGTAAAGCTGTGGTGCGTCATGCTATAGTAGTGTAAATGGTTATGATTGCGGTTATTACAGGCGTATTCGGGCTTATTCTGGGCAGCTTCGTGAGTGCGCTGACCTATCGACTGCACGAGCAGGCAGAGCTGGAAGGTAAAAAAGGCAAAGCGGCCGCTAAGCGGCGCAAAGAGCTCTCGATGGTCACGGGCCGGAGCATGTGTCCGCACTGCAGTCGCGAGCTGGCGGCCAAGGACTTGGTTCCGGTGCTGAGCTGGCTGTGGCTGCGGGGTAAATGCCGGTATTGTGGTAAGCCGATTCCGGATAGTCCGCTTACGGAAGTAATGCTCGGTGTAGCGTTTGCGGTCTCGTATCTTTCCTGGCCGCATGAAATGCACGGCGTAGGGCTTTTCCGTTTTATGTGCTGGCTGGTGTTCCTGGTGGCGTTTATGGCGCTGGCCGTGTACGATTTGCGCTGGTATCTGCTGCCAGATAAAATCGTTTTTCCGCTTACCGGCCTGGTGATTGTGCAAGTTGCGGTAGTGGCGATCTGGGCGCACAGCTTTAGCGCGCTGCTGCAGCCGGCCGCGGGCGCTGCCGTGATATTCGGCGTGTTTTGGGGGCTGTTTCAGGTATCTGGTGGCAACTGGATTGGCGGAGGTGACGTAAAACTGGCGATTGCACTTGGGCTGCTGGCCGGATCGCCGTTCCGGGCGCTGACGGTTATCTTCCTGGCCTCGCTGGTTGGCACGTTTGCAAGCATCCCACAGTTACTCAAAGGCAAAGAAGGCTTGAACCGGCGCATACCTTTCGGTCCGGCGCTGTTGCTCGCGACATTTGTCGTGGTGGTTTACGGCGACCGGCTTGCCACGTGGTACCTCGGGCTCACCATAAGGTAGTAAGTGTTGTAAAACTGCTGGTGTTCCGCTTATGCTTCCTGCTATACTTTAAACATATGAAACGGGGTGGCTACCACAAGGCGGCTGGCGGCTTTACTATTGTTGAAGTCATGATAGTGATTGCAGTGACCGGTGTAATGCTTATAAGCGCTGTCTTGCTGGTAAATGGCAAGCAGGCGCGTACCGAATTCCGGACTGGCATTAATGATGAACTGCAGTCGCTCCAACAGATCGTTAACGAGACGGCAAGCGGCTTTTATCCAAACACCCATGATTTCACCTGCCAGGGCAACGCGGCAGGTCCGGTGCTGTTTAGTCTTTCGGCGCCCGGTGCGGGCGGCCAGGGTAACAACGTAGGCTGTGTATTCCTGGGGAAGTCGGTGCAGTTCGGCTTGGGCTCTATAGACCCGAAAAACAGCATGCTGGGTGTATTTCCCGTAGCCGGGAACCAGTACCAGAACAGCGGCGGCAACCAGGTGGCGGTACTTACCATAGGTAACGCGGTGCCTCGTCCGGCGTATCCGATAAGTGTCTCCGAGGAGTCAAACGTGCCGCAGGACACGCTCGTAAAACAAACGATGCAGTACGGGTTGCACCTTGCCGCGTCCAACAGTTCCTGCAGCCCTGGCGTGACCACGAGTGCTGTGTGCTACGTGCCTTTAAGTGGTGGAAACCCAACTCCAACGGGCATGACAGCCTTCCTTACGGGTGACAGCCAGGGAAACATTACGGCTATTGCGTCGGGTACGACCACGAACTTGCAGTCTGGTTCACAGGCGCTGAGTCTGTACGCCGTTAAGGTTGACCCGCTCAGCGGCGTCACGTCCAATAGCCAGGTAGGCTTGAATCCGGAGCGGGCTGCGGCAAGCATGGGTCAGATTCCGCGCGCCAACACATCTCCGGCGAACCTGGGCGACCTGGATCCGGCGCAGAAGGTAATGATATGCGTCGCCAGTGCCGGTACGAACCAATCGGGGTTGTTTACCATAAGCGGAAGTGGTAGCGTAAGCGTAACGTTAAAAATATTTGGTGACACAACATGCGCATAGTAAGGTGGCAAAACGGTATGGTGCTGACCAAGAGCCAAAATGGCGACACACTTGTAGAAGTACTTATAGCCATCACAGTGGTTAGTATGGTGCTGGTGGCGGCGTATGTAACGACATCACGCAACCTGGGTACTTTGCAAGACACCCAGGAGCACAGCCAGGCACTGCAGCTGGCTCAGACTCAGCTGGAAATTTTACACAACTCGAGCTCACTGTCGACTTTTCCTGCGCACAGCTGCTTTAAAAATGACGGCTCCGGCGCGATTGTAAACGGCACAAACTGCAAGGTAGACGCTGGCGGCACCCCGACGCCTAATCAGCCGCAATTCACCATTGATATCACCAACCCCAGTGGCACAAACTTCACCATAGCCGTAAGCTGGCCCAGCATTCATCCTGGCGAGACCGATAACGTAACATTGTTCTACCAGCCGTAATATGAAGTATCGCCATAAAGCCTCCAGATCAAAGGTAAGCCAGGCAGGGTTCACTATTGTTGAGCTGATGATTGCAACGACCGTGTTCTCGATGGTCCTGCTGGTGATTATTTACGGAGTAATAAGCTTTACGCGCGCCTACTATAGCGGCATAAACAGTTCCTCTACCCAGGACACTGCGCGCAACGTGGTTAATACGGTTGCGCAGGCCATAGAGTTTAGTGGCAATATCATTACAAAGTCTGGTTCAGTGGGCGGGGGCAACCCGGCCTACTACTTCTGCGTTGGCGGCACGACGTATTACTACATTCCGGGTGTCAAATTTAACAGTACGCAAGCAGTCAGCAGTACCAATCCGGGCCTGTTCGCAGAGCCGGGTGCGTGCAACCCCAGCCCAAACTTTTCTGACCCGAAAGGCCAGGAGTTGCTGGGCAATGCTATGCGTGTTACGTACATGAGTGTACGGTCGGTGCCAACAAATTCTCGGCTCTACACGGTGAGCATTGGACTGGCGTATGGCGACGCGGACCTACTCTGTAACCACTCGATTGGAAGTGGTAAGGGGAGCTGCGTGTCCGGTCAGCCGACGTACACGCTCGGACCTCCGGAAGATCCAGTGGTGGGTACCGATGCGAACGATGTGGTATGTAAGCTAGCCGCCGGTGAGCAATACTGTGCCCACGCGGGTTTGACCACCACCGTATCGCTTCGCGTCGCAAGTAGTGAATTACAGCCGTAAATTAGGTACAATATATGACAAGCATGAGCAAAACGAGGGAAAACGAACAGGGCATAGTTTCTATATTGGTGACTATGATTATGATTCTGGTCATTAGCTTAACGGTGCTTGGGTTTGCCCAGATTAGCCGGCGCAACCAGCGCGAAGCACTCGACAATCAACTCAGCACTCAGGCTTACTACGCCGCCGAGAGCGGCGTGAACGCAGCGGTGAACTACCTGACGAACCCGGTTAATATCGATGCCAACTTTAACAACACAAACTGCACCGACTTCCTAAATACATTGGCCTCGACGGGTGTATCAAACAAGCTCGACACCGCCACCAACACCAAGTACACCTGCCTTATGGTGAACACGCAGCCAACCACGCTTAACGTTGCACCGCTAACTCAGACATCAAATACCATCCTGCACATGGAGAACGCCGATGGCAACCCTCCTGGCCCCGTGAAGCCGTTTACGCAGCTACAATTCTTATGGCAGCAGCAGACGGGCACTGATTTTCCGGGCGGCCCATGTACGGCAACCGGTGGTACCGGCGGTACACTGCCAAGCATGGGTGCGTGGAACTGTCCTTACGGTATATTGCGGCTTGACCTTACCGACGCAACGACCATTGATAGCGCCGACCTTACGGCAAACAAAAACACAACGAGCTTTTACTTCATACCTTCGTACAATTCTGGGGCACCGTTCTATTCCGCTAGCAAGCCAAAGGCCGTGACATTGCCTGCGCTTGCAGCTAGTGCCTGCACCAATGCAGCTGGTAACTGCCCGGTGAATATCGTGCCAGTGACGTGTTCGGCCGGCGGTGGTTGCGGGGTTCAGCTTAATCTCTCTGGTGCGGGCGGCGAATACTTTGCTAGGCTCAGCATGCTGTATCAAGATTCTGCTAGCGTAACAGTTAAAGCGGGCGACTTAGCGCACAGCATTGCTTCTGGGGGTGTGCAGTTCACAGGTGGGCAGGCAGTTATTGACTCAACCGGCCAATCCCAAGACGAGCTCCGTCGCATACAAGTACGCATCCCACTCGTTGCATCCAGTGGTACGGTGCCTGTGTACGGACTGCAGACGACGCAGAGTATTTGTAAGCTGCTGTCCGATGGACCTGGGATCACCACGCAAGACGATTGCGATAACCCCGCCCACCCGTAGATCTTCGGGGCAGGCATAGCGGAAGAGCCCTTACCTTACGGTACATTTTCGAGCAGGGTTTGCCGCAAGACGATATTACCTCGAGTCTGAAGGCGAGGCCTAAGAGCGATATTCAAGCAGGCAATACTCATGCTCTACAAGTGGTGGAACTGCTCGTGCACGCTCTTCAAATGCGGGTCGGTTACATGGGTATAAATCTGGGTGGTCGCAATATTACTGTGGCCAAGCATGGCCTGCACGCTACGCAAATCGGCACCGTTCATCAGTAGGTTTGTGGCGAAGCTGTGGCGCAAGGTATGCGGACTGACGTGTTTGGTAATGCCGGCGAGCAGCGCGTAGTGAGCGACCAACCGCTGGATGCTCCGGGCGGTCAGGCGGTGGTAGTTGCCACTTAAATCTACTTTTTTGTTGCCGGCAAAACGAATAAAGAGTGGCTTGGTGTTGTCTTTGCGCATGTCGAGATAGCGCTGCAGCCAATCTGCCGCTTCGGCGCTGATGAATATCGGCCGATCCTTCTGGCCCTTGCCGCGGACCATAAACTCGCGTCGCTTCAGGTTTATGTGGTCACGGTCGAGCCCCACTAGCTCACTCACGCGCAGGCCGCTGCTAAAAAGCAGCTCCAAAATCGCGCGGTCGCGCGAACCGGCCAGTGTTGTAATGTCGGGCTGTGTGAACATGCTTTCCAGCTCGTCTTCGTTCAGGAAGGTGACTTGCTTGCGCTTGGTGCGCGCTAGCTCTATCTTGTCGGCGGTGAGGGCGGGGATGTCGCGTTTGGCACAGAACTTCAAAAAGCTACGCAGGGCTATTAAGTGGTAGTTGGTAGTGGTTGGCGTAAGCTCGTCACTGGTATTGGTTCCAAGCCGGTTCAACCACAGCCGCCATTTGCGCACCAGCTCGGCATCGATGTCGGCAACGGTCAGGTCGCCGGCATAATCCAGTAATCGGGTGAGGTAATGGTCGTAATTGCGGATTGTCTTTTGCGATCGGTTTTGTTCGATCTCTAAGTATTCTAAAAAGTCAGTCTTTGCTTTGCTAAAACGCATTGCTTTATTATAGCATTTTGCGACATACCGTTTCGGTAGAAAAGACGGTATGTATCTGTTACAATCCTAACGAGATTACTAGTTAAACAAGGAAGATTTAGTGCAAGAAAGAACCCTTATTATTCTCAAGCCAGATGCCGTACAGCGCGGCCTTATCGGCGACATTGTTGGCAGATTTGAAAAGATCGGTCTGAAGATTATCGGTGCCAAGTTTTTTATACCAACCGAAGAGTTGCTAAACAAGCACTATCCGGTTGAACGCAAAGAGTTTATCGCCGGCATGGGTCAGAAGACGCTCGACAACTACAAAGACCTTGGCATGGACCCACACGAGTACTTCGGCACTGACGATGCATTCGAAATTGGCAAGGTAGTGCAGAAGTGGCTCGTAGACTTCATGGTTTCGGCGCCGGTTTTTGCCGTTGTACTAGAAGGTCCGCATGCTATTGAAATCGTGCGTAAAGTTCGCGGTCACACCCTGCCGCTTAAGGCCGAGCCGGGAACCATTACGGGTGACTACTCGTTCGACTCGTCCTCGCTCGCCAATAACGAGCAGCGGCCAATCCGCAACCTGGTCCATGCATCGGGCAACAAAGAAGAAGCTGAGTTCGAAATAAATCTTTGGTTCAAGCCCAAAGAGCTGTTTGACTATCATACGCCACACCAGCCGAAAAAGTAATCTAACAGATAAGGAATTGAACACAATAGTTGTTCAATCGCACCTTGTACAATATTGCAGCTGAACAAAAAGGTAGCTTTGCGACTGGCGGCGAAAGTCGTCGAGGCTGCCCGAAGCACTCACCACGCCGCGGGTGCTTCGCCTACTGGCCCGGTAGTTCAATGGATAGAACACCACCGTCCTAAGGTGGGTGTTGGGGGTTCGATTCCCTCCCGGGTCACCATGCAGATTAATTCCAAGTGGGGCAACAGTATGAGTGAATTCCTGGACGTGGCACTACGCGCAGTCAAAGAGGCCGAGGCGGTTATTATGAGTTACTACCGCGGTGACCTGCAGGTTGAAACCAAAGCAGATGCATCTCCCGTGACCATTGCCGACCGTAAAGCCGAGGAAAAGATTCGCGAAGTGATTCTGGCGGCTTTCCCGGACCATGTCGTGTACGGCGAAGAGGGTGCGAAGCAAATCGGTAACGATGACCAGTATACCTGGGTAGTTGACCCAGTCGATGGCACCAAAAGCTTTATACGTCAGCACGGACTCTTCGGCACGCTGCTTGCATTGTTTTATAAAGGCGAAATTATATTGGGTGTTTCAAACATGCCGGCGATAGGCGAGCTGATGTATGCAGAAAAAGGCTCTGGCGCGTTCCTGAACGGCAGCCCGGTGCATGTCTCGAACGTGACCGACCTGGCGCAGGCCTACATGAGCTATGGCTCGGTTAAATACTTTACGCGGCTTGGGTTGCAGCAGAACCTGCTGGCACTTGGTGAGCAAGTGAAGTGGGCGCGCGGTATTGGCGACTGCTGGAGTTACCATTTGCTGGCACAGGGCAAGATAGACATTGTCGCCGAAGGTATGACCAAAGTGTGGGATGTGGCGGCGCTAAAGGTGATTGTCGAGGAGGCTGGCGGCAAGATGACGCAGCTCGACGGTTCTTCTGTAGACTTCTCGCTCGTAAACGACATTGCCTCGAACGGGAAGCTACACGAGCAAGCACTCGCTGCTTTGCGGCAGGCCTAACTACAAGCCTCTGATTTCCTGATACAATACGCATATGGCAAAACGAAGTCTGCTCCGTCGCAAGCGAGCTGAGCCGGAAGATCCGGAACGGACTGAGCGCGAAGAAGTACAATCCGAACAAAGCGAGACACAGTCTCAGGTTAAACCGACTAAACCGGCGCATGTTAAGTACTTCCCCGATCAGTTCGACGACGAGGAAGTTCTATACGTATTCCGCAAGCACCCGGTGGTGATGCGCAAGGGTCTGGTATGGGGGTCGTTCGGTCTGTTGGTCGGTCCGCTGTATACGCTCGTTATGACGTATATGCATCCGGATACGCCGCCGAGCATCAACTTCTTTTACCTTAGTGTATTGGCCAGCTTTGGTATTGGTGCGTTACTCTTTTTCCCGGATTGGATGAGTTGGCACTACAGTGTATTCGTTGTCACCAACCAGCGCTTCATACAAATAACCCAAAAGGGTTTCTTTCACCGCAGTGTAGTGGATATGGGGCTTAATCAGATACAGATGGTGAACTACGAAATTTCGGGCTTGCAGGAAACACTGCTCGGATTTGGTACAATAATGATGCAGACGTTCGTCGGAGATTTGGTTATACACTACCTGCATCATCCGCAGAAGATCCAGAAGCATATCTTGGAGATTCTGCGTGACAATGGGGTGCAAGTGTCTAACACACCCCAGGCGGCTTCGACCGAAACTGCGTAAAGTTTTATGAAGAAACAATCACATCGACCCCGCCGATTGAACACGGAGCGCCTGAAACAGGTTCGCAACGTCATTCCGCCCGTGCCCAAGCGCTTCAAGCGCGTGAAGGGCGAGGAGAAGATTCAAGAGGCATTCGAAAACATACCGCGCATAACCAACGAAACGGTGGCAGAGCACCGTGAGCATGTGCTGCGTGGGGCGCGTAAGTACAAGTACCCGCTGGCGCACAGTAAACATCGAATCGTCATTATAACCACGGCACTTATCCTAGCCGCAATTATTGGGTTTTTTGTGTACAGTATGCTGGCGCTCTACAGGTTCCAGGATTCGTCGGGTTTTATTTACCGCGTTACGCAGGTGCTTCCGTTCCCGGTTGCCAAGGCGGGCAGGAACTATGTGTCGTACGAAAACTACCTGTTCGAGCTGCGGCGCTACGAGCACTACTACCAGTCGCAGCAGCAGGTCGATTTTAGCACCCGGTCCGGCAAAGACCAGCTGAACAGTTACAAGCCCAAAGCTATGGGCGAGGTCATCGAGAATGCCTACGTTAAGCAATTGGCTGCCAAGAACGGAGTAGGCGTGTCCAAAGCCGACCTGAACGCCGAACTTGACTCGCTGCAGGCGCAGAACCAGTCGAGCGCTCAGGAGCTGGCAGATGTAACAGGCAAGTTCTTTGGCTGGTCAATGGACGACCTGAAGCGCGAGATTACCCAGGAGCTTCTAGCCCAGAAAGTTGCTGCCAAACTTGACGTTGCGGCGCAGTCAAAGGCGTCTGGTGTGGCCGCGCAGCTGCAGGGCGCCGCCGATTTTGCCACACTGGCAAAACAGTACTCGGATGCGGCCGACAAAGCAAACGGTGGGCAGTACGCCGACACAGCTATTACAGCTGCCAGCACGGATGTACCTCCGGCGGTCGTGCGCCAGCTACAAACCATGTCGGTGGGTCAGGTGAGTGGGGTGGTTGAAGCCGGCAACACACTCGAGATAGTCAAACTGACCGCCAACAACGGCGGCAAGTTACAGGCGGCTCATATTTCGTTTAACATCACGCCGATATCGACGTATGTTGCGCAGTACGAAAAAACGCATCCGTCTCATACGTACATAAAGATCAAATAGTTTTTCTGTTGCCGCCATGGGTGGCGTATAGATAATGGGGGTGTTGTACCGTCGCTGTGCGCGGCGTGAGTATACGTGACGAATATGACAAGCAGACAGGGGGTGGTACAGAATTGTACGGGCAACCGTACGCTTCATCCTGCCTGCTGCGGCGTTGTCATATTCGCCGTGCATCACGCGGTGGCTTGTCTGGCGGACCAGGGCTGCGTGCGCAGTGATTCGATGCGTGCCCGCAGCTCGGCGAGGAACGCCTCCTCGTTGTCGTAGTCGGTCGCGAACATAGGCTCGCCGAAGTTGACGGTAACGTGCTGGCGCTGCTCCTTGCGGAACATGTGCCAGGCGCGGGCCAGGCCGATGTTGGCCGTGCCGTCGGAACCGAACGGGATGACGGGTGCGCCGCTGGCCAGGGCCATACGGTAGACGCCGCCCTTGAAGTTGCGGAGGATTCCGGTGGGTGGTGTGCAGCCGCCTTCGGGGAAGATGACGATGGTTCCACCCTTGTCTCGGGGGTTCCGCCGCCGGCTCTTGCCGAAGTTCAGGACCCTAAGCGCGTTCTTCTGCGCCTTGGCTCCCGAGTCGCGGTTGCCGCGTTCGACCGGTATTTGCCCCGAGACACTCATCAGGAACCGCAGGATCGGGTTCTTCCATCGCCATAGCTCCGCCTTGGAGATGAAGACGACGTTGCGATCGAGCGTGCCGTACATGAACGGTGCGTCCCACGGGTTGGGATGGTTCCCGGCCACAATGTTGCCGCCCGTTTCGGGGAGGTATTGTTTGCCGGTAGCGGTGACCTCCAGGATCTTGAACCTGGCGATCGGTCGCAGTACCAGGCGCCGAAGCGTTCGACTGATGACGTAGTTGTGCCACCAGAGTCCAACGGGTCGTTGGGGCATGACGTACCTGTCCTTCGATAGGGGATGGTTTTCTGTACATACAAAATGAGACTCTGGCGCCTTGCCGGTAGGCGGCAAAATCTCATTTTGTATCTGTCTGCTTGTCAAATAACACCTGTGCGAGCAAGCTCAACAAAGGCTAGCAAATAATAACATAAACTTTGTCTTATATCAACTTACGATGCAGGTGCCGGAGGGCTACTTTCGGCCGGTGGCCCAGTGGTAACCCGGCCGTCACTAAAGTAGCCTTCCACGGTCTGAATATCCAGCGGAGGTTCCAGGGGTGAAATCGTGCCGGCCTCCACGGCGGCAGCGATTACTTCGCCGCTTTTTACAGGAGCGACACCGTTGGCGGTGGCAATGGTAATGTGCGGATATTTATTGGTAGAGAGGGGTTCGCCATCGGTAGGCTCTACAAGCAGGGCATGCACACCTTCGGCGGCAACCTGCCCGATAGCTCGAACTGTTCTGAGACGGCCCGGTGTCACATCTTCGGCGCCGTTTTCGGGCCGGAACTGCTTGGTCACGTGGTGGGCGTACACCCGGGAGCCTTCGCCGGTGATCTGTGGAGGTACTTTGGCCAGTAGTTCGTCGGGCTCACGTACAAAGTGACCGGTGTAAATTATGTTGGCTGCCATGGAAGTGTGGTCTGAAATGATTTATTTATATTATCATGTTTATGCTATTGAGTCAATTTAATGTCAATGCACGGTATGTACATGCTCGTGCACTTGCTGGTATAAAAACCAGCGTTCATACTGTCGAACATATGCTGGGCTTTAACTGGGTTGATGTGGTTATTGTCGTGTTGCTGCTGGCTGCGGTAGTGGAGGGGATCCGCATCGGTCTGCTTTCGCAACTGTTTGTTATCGCCGGCTTCTTTGCGTCTCTGTTTCTTGCCGGCTGGCTGTTCCCCTATATTATCCGGTTCCACGATCCGACATTACGCACGTTGGTGAACGCAGTGCTGGTACTACTGACTTCGACGTATGTCGCTATCCGCTGTTTTGATATAGGACAGAGCGTGCACTGGTCTTTTCGGCTGGGGCGACTTGTAAAAGACCACAAGCTTAAGCTGGTCGAGTCGGCACTGGGTAGTGTTTCGGCGCTGGCGGCGGCGCTGGTTTTGGTCTGGCTGCTGGGAGTGATGATAAGCCGCTTGCCCTTTGTGGGCCTGAGCAACAGTGTGGCCGACGCGAGCATTATCCAAAACTTAACGGCTGTACTCCCACAGGTGCCGGCGGTGTTTGCCGAGTTCGACAGGCACATTGACCCCAATGCTCAGCCACTCGTATCGGTTCCGCCGAAACCTCAGGCCGATTTCAACTACGCTACCGTCGATGTGCAGTTGGCTGCAGACAAAGCGGCATCGTCTGTCGTGCGCATCACCAGCTTTAGCTGTGGTGGTATTGTGAGTGGTTCCGGGTTTGCGGTGACGCCGGACCTGGTGGCTACCAATGCGCACGTGATTGCCGGGTCGCAACGTCCAATTGTTAAGTATCACGGTTTGAGTCGCGAGGGTGT
>Ga0068856_100001694_pt1 | contig 23055 bp, 16 predicted proteins | sample KBSCornC62_FD_66595 | JGI IMG/M metagenome (GOLD analysis project Ga0068856, IMG submission 66595) | Corn rhizosphere microbial communities from Kellogg Biological Station, Michigan, USA - KBS Corn C6-2 | ecosystem: Host-associated > Plants > Roots > Rhizosphere > Soil ... | reverse complement strand
CGTTGGACATGAACTTGAACGGTTCCTGCGGACGCAATTTTGCCTGACGATCCATGTCGGGGAACAATTCAAACGGCGGCTTGCGCATCAGGCCGCCTTGCAAGCCCAGGATGCCGAAGGCCACTGCGCCGATGGCGGCACCGATCAACACGATGGAAAGGATGATGCGCATCAGTCTTTGTCCTCCACGATATCAATGTGCGTGCCGCCGACGGTTTCAAGCAGCTTGCGGGTTTCCGTCGCGCAAAATTTTTCGTCGAGCGCGCCGATGACCATGATGAACTTGTCGCGGGACGCGCCTTCAAAACGTTTTTTCGCGAAGAGCGGATGATGCAGGCGGGGCAATTGATTCAAGCCCAGCATCCCGATCAACGCGCCGATCGCGCCGCCCATGATCAACATGATGTAAGCCGGCACGAACGTCATCGGCACGCTGAACATCGGCTTACCGCCGACGATGAGCGGATAATCAAAGGCGTTGGCGAACCAGATCAGCCCGACGACGTTCAGGAACATGAACGCGCCACCGGCCAGCGACACCCAGCCGACGAGTGAATTCTTAAAGCCCATCAACTTATCCATGCCGTGAATTGGGAACGGTGTGAATACGTCCCAGCGGCGATAACCGGCCGCACGGATTTTTTCCGCCGCTTGCAGGAGCGCGCCGGGCGAATCAAATTCGGCCATCAAGCCGTAAATCTTCTCACTCATGGCCAGCCTCCTTCTGCGCACCGCCGAGCGGATGGTGCGGGTCAGCCTGCGGCATGACGCCTTTGACTTCCGAGATCGCAATCATCGGGAGGAATTTCACGAACAACAGATACAACATGAAGAACGCGCCGAGCGTGCCGATGTAAAGACCGATGTCCCAGATCGTCGGCATGTATTTGCCCCAGTTCGCCGGCAGGAAATCCTGATACAGCGAGCCGACCACGATGACGAAGCGTTCGCTCCACATGCCCACGTTGATGAGCAAGCCGATGATGAATAGCCAGAGCAGATTCGAGCGGACTTTTTTGAACCACAGCAACTGCGTGACGCACACGTTGATGCCGATCAGAATCCAGCCCATGATCATATAGGTGTGACCGAACAGGCGATGACCAAACACCCAGCGTTCATAAGGATCACCGCTATACCACGCGATGAAGAATTCCATCAGGTAGATGTAGTCAATGATTAGACCGCTCACCAGCGTGAGCTTGGCCACCTTGTCAATGTGACTCTTGGTGATGATGTTTTCGAGGCCGCACCATTTTCGCAGCGGAATCATCAGCACCAACATCATGCCGAAGCCGCAGAACACGGCGCCGATGACGAAGTAGAGCGGGAAGATCGTGGCGTGCCAGCCCGCGATCTGCGCGGTGCAAAAGTCGAGACCGACGATGGAACTGACGGTGAACACAAGCAGTGTGCACAAGCCGCAAAGCACGACGTAGGCTTTTTCGTAATGATGCCATTGCCGCGCGGAGCCGGTCCAACCCATCGCGAGGAAGCTGAAGATCGCCTTGCGAATGCGCGTCGTCGAACGGTCGCGCAACACCGCGAAGTCGGGAATCATGCCCATGAACCAGAACAGCGACGACACCACGAGATAGGTGTTCACGGCGAACACGTCCCACATCAGCGGCGAACGGAACTGCGGCCAGAGACCGTTGGAGTTCGGCACCGGAAACATGAACCAGTCGAACCATGCGCGACCGACGTGGATCGCCGGATACAGGCCCGCCATCGCCACGGAAAACACCGTCATGGCTTCCGCCATGCGGCCGATGGTCGTGCGCCAGTGCTGCCGCGTCAAAAAGAGCAGTGCGGAAATCAACGTGCCAGCGTGAGCCACGCCGACCCACCAGATGAAATTCACGATGTCCAAGCCCCACATCACGGGATGATTGTTGCCCCAAACACCGACGCCGGTGAACACTTGGTAGAACAGGCACGTCGGGAAAATGACCGTGGCCGCAAAGGCGGCCGGGATGAAGAATATCCACCACCACAACGGTGTCTTGCCTTCGGCGAACGCGGACAATTTATCCGTGAGCCAGCCGAGGCCCTGATTGCCCTCGACGACCGGCGCGCGGCGGAGTTCCGCCGGCGGCGCGAGTTTTTTCAACTCTTCCAAGTTGAGCGCGGGTTCAGACATTAGCTGTGCCCTTTCGTGAGGCTCTGGCTTTCGTATTCTTCCGTGCTGAACGGAGCATGGTAATCAGGCATCGCCGGATTCGGGTTGCGGATGCGCGCGAGGTAGGTCGTGCGCGGCTTCGTGAGCAGATCGCCGAGAACGGAATAATTCTGCGGCAGCAATTTCAATTTCGACACCGAGCTATTTTCGTCGCTGACGTCGCCGAAAGTAATCGCGCCCGCCGGACACGCCTGTTGGCACGCCGTCTTCGGCACGGTTCCCGCCGCTTCGGACAGACGCACGTCGCCCGATCCGCCGGCCTTCGCCTTCTGGGCGATCTTGGCGTGTTCGATGCGCTGCGTGCAATAGGTGCATTTTTCCATCACGCCGCGCATGCGGACCGTGACGTCGGGGTTCTTCGAGAGCTTGATGAGATCCCACTCGTCTTCCGTCCTCATGCCGCTGTTCGGATCCTTCCACCAGCGCAAAATATCCGGCACGCCATCCGTCCTGTGCGTGAGCGTCGTGGAATAAATCGTCCCCTTCAGCTCCGTCAACGGGCGCTTGTTGAAATCGAGGTAATTGAAACGACGAACCTTGTAAGGACAGTTGTTCGAGCAATAGCGCGTGCCGATGCAACGGTTATACGCCATCACGTTCAACCCTTCCTGATCGTGGACGGTCGCGTTCACGGGGCAGACGCTTTCGCAAGGTGCCGATTCGCACATCTGACACATCATCGGCTGGTTCACCGCCTGCACGTCGTCAATCCACTCCGCAAATTGCTGGTTCTCGTCCGTCTGGTTCGCATCCGACTTCGGATCGAACAGGCTCGGATTATTCTTCCGCTTCGGATCAGTCGTGAAATAGCGATCAACGCGCAGCCAGTGCATCTCGCGGCCGCGCTTCACCTGATCTTTACCGACGATCGGAATGTTATTCTCGCTCTGACACGCGATGACACAGGTGCCGCAGCCGACGCACGCGTTCAGATCCACAGTCATGCCCCATTGGTGCAACGCCGTCTTCTTCGCCTCGTCGAGCGGATTCGGATAAAGGGATTTGACGATGGGCGGCTCGGTGCCGTGGAACGCCTCTTCCGCAAACTTCGGTTCCTTGAGGAACTCTTCCAAATTTCCTTCGCGCACTGCCGGACGACCTTCCATGCTCCAATGATGCTGCGTGCAGGCAATCGTGTGCGTCTCGCCGGTCTTCTTAATCGTCGCGCCCGTTTCGATATATTTACCGGAGAAAATCTTGTAAGCGTTGAAGCCGACGCCGTTGCCGACGCGGCCGGCTTTTTCGCGACCGTAACCAAGCGCGAGGCCGAGCGAATAATCCGCCATGCCCGGCTGCGTCCAGATCGGACCGGAAACCGTTTTGCCGTTCAGGGAAATTTCAACCATGTCGCCATTGGCCACGCCGAGTTCACGCGCCGTCTTGCGGCTGACGAGCACCGCATTGTCCCACGTCATCTTCGTGATGGGATCAGGCAACTCCTGCATCCAGCCGTTGTTCGCATAGCGACCGTCATCCGCTTTTGCATCACGGTAGAAAACGACTTCGAGGCTATTCGCGGAAGGCGCGGCAATGGTTGCCACCTTGGGAATAGACATGGACAGATTCGACGGAAGGTTCGCCTGCGATCCGGCGGAACCTTCCACGAAACCGCTGAATAAAGCTTTCTTCCACGCTTCTTCCGAACCGCCCAATGTAGTGCGAACAATTTCGTAAGCGTTCGTTTGCGATTCGCCTGCAAGCCGTGCGAGAAATTCCAATTCCGTTAGGCCGCCGAATAATGGTTGAATCAACGGCTGAACCGGAACCGTGGTTCCGTCGCTAGTCGCAGCGTCGCCCCATGATTCGAGGTAATGCGTTGCGGGGAAGTTCCAGCCAGCTTTGTCAGACGTCTCATCCTGATAGTAGCCGAGACGAACCACCGACTTGGCTTTCGGTGACCAATTCAAATTGTAGGCCGGATTGGCACCAATTATGACCAATGTTTCCCCAGTGCCGGTATCAAAGGCTTTCAGGTCTGCCTGCGCTGGCGTTGTGGTCGAAACCAATGAAATCGGTCCAGTGAACGCACCGAGCGACATATTGATCGCCTGCGCAAGCAAATGAACTTCCAGCGGCTGACGTTGGCCGACAACGACCATGGCCTTCCGGCGATTGGCCATCAAATCTTTCGCACATTCAGCAATCCATTGCGCATCAACGCCCGCAGGCACAGCAACCTTGCCTTGAGAAACCGTGGCTTGAATAGCCGCAACAATCCCACCAATCAAACTTGCCGGCACGCGCAACCGATGATCCGCACTTGCGCCGGTCAGCGTGAACAGTGACTCAACGCTGTAAAGCCGGCTCATGTCTTCACCCGCCTTGCGACCGGCGGCAAATTTGCGGATGTGATTATGTCCGTCGTCTTCGCCGCCGAGGAAATCGCAGTCGAGCGAGAGAATGACCTTCGCCTTGTCGAAATGGAAAACCGGCTTCACCGGCTGGCCGAACGCCTGCGTCGCCGCACGTTGGTGGATGCCGGAATCGATCGCGTCGTAAGTGAACCACTGCGCTTTCGGAAATTTCTGCGCGATGATTTTTTGGAGACGCGCGCGGGACGGCGACGTGCTGCTTTCGGCGAGGAACGCCAGACCTTCACCGGAATTCGCCGCAAATTTCTTGGAAAGTTCGTCAAGGAAGCTCAATGCTTCTTCGCGGGAAATCACTGCCTGTTTGCCGTCAGCGCCAAGCTTTGTGAAATGACGGGCGCGATCCGGATCGTAGAGATCGAGGATCGAAGCCTGCGCGTAACGGTCGGTGCTGCCGTTGCTGCCGGGGAACAGCGCGTTGCCCTCGATCTTGACCGGACGGCCTTCGTAGGATTTAACGACGAGCGGAATTGCTCCCGTGCGCGTCGGCATGGCGGTCGCAAAATACTGCGCCTCGCCAAACGTATAATTCTCCGGCTGTTTGCCGAAGGGTTCGAGCTTCTCTTCCGGACGACGGCAACCGGAACCAAGCGTCGCCACGCCCGCAAGCGCGAATGACGCGGACATGATCTTCAGGAAATGGCGGCGGCTGGAACCGTCTTCGACCATCTCGCTCGCGCCGGCGGGAAATTCACGATGCAACCAGTCCTTGAACTCCGGCGTGTCGGCCAGTTCGTCTAGGCTGCGCCAGTAACGGCGGCCGGTGACGGGGGCGGGAGCTGAAGTTGTGGGCTTACGTTTCATTTTTTAACGGTGACAGGCCGAGCAGCTTTGCAGCGATTCCACTTTCCAATCATGCACAAATTTCTTGCCGTTCACGTCCTGCAACTTCGCGTTCTCGGCGGCATTCGTGCTCCATTGCCAGCCGAGCGACGTGACTTTGTCCACCGGCCGGATGGCGGCGGCGGGATTGCGATGGCAATCGAGGCAGAAACTCATGCTAAATGGCTTCGCGTGCTTCACCTCGTCCATCTGATCCACGCGACCATGACACTCCACGCAGCTCATGCCGCGACGGACGTGGACGGAATGGTTGAAATAGACGTAATCGGGAACCTTGTGGATCTGAACCCACGGAATCGGCGTGTTGTTCGCCGCGCTGTCGCGGACGATCTGCAAGCGAGGGTCGTCCTTAAGCACCTGATTGTGGCAATTCATGCAGGTGGACGCGCCCGGGAGATTCGCGAACCAGGATTTTTCCACGCCATTATGACAGAAGCGACAGTCCATGCCCAACTGGCCGGCATGGATGTTATGGGAAAACGGCACCGGTTGCACGGGCTGGTAGCCGGCGCGGGTGTATTTGGGCGTGAGATAATACGTCACGCCTGCCGTGACGGCACCGCCGGTCAGTGCGGCGATAATGGCCAGCACCAACGGCATACTATTTGTCCACTTCGGAAAAATCACTGCTGCAAAGGTTAAAAAGCCAACCGGCTAAAAATTGTCCAACCAACCGCAAAGTTGAGCGCGTGTTTTAGCAATTGGGGCGATTCTTCGCAAGAAAAGTTTGTGAAATTTTTCACTTGAGCGCCCTTAAACTGGAACGATGCGGTCAAAAGTGATTGAACCACGTATCAACTCGGATGCGGAAGATTTTTTACGCGAATTTCACCAATTCACACGAATTAAAAGGCGGAATCCGATTCGCGGCAATTCGCCAACTTCGCGTAAAAGCTTGTGTCGCTCGGCTTCAAAATCCGCGTCCATCCGTGCCCATCCGTGGTTTCAATTGAATCTTTCCAACTAAAACCACCCGCCGGGATTTCAATCGAGGCACGAAGCGCGAAAGCGACAGTCTGGTTTTTTCACGGAAATAAACTACCCTTCCGCTTGCCATGGCGTTTCATTTCAAAAAGACCGAGCCCCCTTCCCGCGCATTGCGGCGCGTGGGCCGTGAGCATCTGAGCATGGCGCAGGACTGCCTGCGGAAGTCACGGCATCCGGCATCCGTCCACGGCGTGCGCAAAGAGATCAAGAAACTGCGCGCGCTCTTCCAGTTGGTGCGCGGAGAGATCGGCCGGGGCACATATCGCAAGGCGGCGAAAGGATTGCGCCGGGTCGCCGGACTGCTCGCCGCCACGCGCGATGCGCGGGTGCGCTTCAAGGCGTTCGAGCAACTCGCCGGACGCCAAGCGGCACGACGCTTTCCCTCCCTGAAAAAAGCGCTGCTCAAGGATTGCCGCCGTGAATCGCGCCGGTTTTACACCGACGATTCCGTGGTAATGGCGAAACGGATATTGCGGCAGACCGGGAAGCGCGTGGCGGATCTGAAGTTCGTGGCGAACGACTGGTCGGTCATCGAGCCGGGCCTGAAGCAGAGCTATCGGCGCGGGCAGCAAGCCCTCCGGCTGGCACGACACGAGCCGACGCCTGAACATTTTCACGAATGGCGCAAGCAGGTGAAAATTTTCGGCTACCAACTCCGGCTGATCTGCCCCCGGTGGCCGACCACCACGCGCCGACGGATGGATCAACTGGATCGGCTCGGCAAAGCGCTGGGCGACGAGCACGACCTGGTGCTGCTGAAACAATTCGCGGAGGAACACAGTCCGGCGGCGGAGACGGCAGCGTTGAATCCATTGATCAAAGCGCAGCAGCTCAAACTCCGCGGCTCGGCATTGAAACTGGGGACGCAGCTTTATCGGACAACGCCAGCCGCCCTCTGCCAGCAACTGGGCAAGGGCTGGCGCGCCTGGCGCGATGCGACTCAACTTCCGCCACGGGAAGTGATCGGCGATGGCAGATGGATCGTCCGCCCCGCCACCATGAACACGCCCTCGCCCTGATGATGAATGGTCCGTGGGCGCTTGCGGGCCGGGTCCATCCAGGCCCGCACGACTTCGAGGATGAAGAAGTCGTAGCGGTTGATGAGCTTCCCATCCACAACCTTGCATTCCAGGCTGGCATAACATTCGGCGATGAGGGGAGCCGATTACAAATTGATCAACTCTGAAGGAGTTGAATCAATCCCAGCCATAATGAGGGGTTGATCCAACTCTTTCAGGGTTGGCGAATGGTTTGCGCGTTTTACCCAGCGTAGCCGCCATGCGTCAACGCTGGGCTGAATGATTGCCATCCCTTTGGGATTGCCGTTGCGCCGTCGGCACAGGTGAAGCCCGCCTCCATTCCCTTTTGCGCTCTTGGCGCCCCCTTGGTTCCGGCACGATGATTGAGACAGTTTCTGGGACTCCGCTTTAACTCCACTCGGGAAATTGCGTGGTGTTTAAATCCAGCGGGGCAATGGCGGCCATGTCGGCCTCAGCCAGGCTGAAATCAAAGATGTTCCTGTTTTCGGCGATGTGAGCTTTCTGGGAGGATCGCGGGATGGCAATGATGCCGCGTTGGAAATGCCACCGCAGGCACACCTGCGCAACCGACTTGTTATATTTCTTGCCGATGGCCGCGAGCACGGGGTTGGTGAACAGCCCGTGCCGGCCTTCGGCAAAGGGCGCCCACGCCTGCATTTGCACGCCGTGTTGCTTCAGGGATTCCAGCGCCTTGCCTTCCTGGAAAAACGCATGGGTCTCGATCTGGTTGATGGCCGGTTTGACGTCGCTGTTCGCCATCAAGTCCGCCAGTTGCGCGGAGTCGAAATTGCTCACGCCGATGGCCTTGATCTTGCCCTGATGATAGAGTTCCTCCATGGCTTTCCAGGAGCCTTTGATATCGCCCGCCGGCCGGTGAATCAGGTAGAGATCCAGATAATCCGTCCCCAGATTGTTGAGGGAGGTTTGAAATCCCTTCTTGGCCTGCTCGTAGCCCATGTCGGCTTTCCAGAGTTTGGAAGTGATGAAAAGTTCCTCGCGTTTGATGCCACTCTGTTTGATCCCGGCGGCCACGGCCGTCTCGGAGTTGTAAATCATGGCGGTATCAATCAGGCGATAGCCCAGGGCGATGGCATCGGCCACGCACCGGGTGCCGAGGTCGCCCCGGAGGGTCATGGTGCCTAATCCCAGCATCGGCATCTGCAGGCCGTTGTTGAGGGTCACGAACGGGATCAGCTTTTCCCGGGGGCTGGCATTGGGCGCGGCAAATAACGGCGCGCGGCCGAGGCTCAGGAACATGGCGGAGGCGGCACAGCCCGCGCTGGTCCGCAAGAAGTGGCGGCGGTTCATGCCGGTGGAGTTGTGTGCGTTTTTCATAATGGCTGATGGTTCACAGATGGTTTCCAGCCCGCGATGAGGATGGGCTTTGGGGGGATTCTCTGCCTTCTCCATGGATTGGCAAAACTATATATTATTGGGGTCGCCTGCCCGGCATTCTCCTGGAGGCGAAGTCACCGGTGCTGCGGTTTATAGTATTTCGCGCCGGCACAGAGCCTCCCATGACGTCTTGGAACACCACAGCCTCAGCCACGGCCCGCAGTTCCGTTCGTGTATTTCGTGGTCCAGCCAAACGCCGCGTTCAGAGCGGTTGACCAAAGACGATGGTGGTAAATTCGTGGGTCTTCAGGCAGCCATTGAGAAAGACCAGTCGCAGCCCCTTGGCGGGCATCAGCACCGCCGGTCGCTCCGGCACATAATCCCAAACGTCCCCGTCATGGCGGGTTTGCGCCGGTGAACCGAGCAGGATGGTGACCTCCATTTTGGTCATGCCCACGCGGAGCTGGCCGGCCCGTTGTTTCACGTAGGCGTATTCGTTCTTCTGGTCGCCGCGCGGGATGGTTTTGCCGGTCTCCGGGTCAACATTCACACAGCCGACGAGCGCCACGGCAAGCAGCACGAGAAATGCAAATCGAGTTTTCATGATCCGGATGCAAGGTTCACCCAATGGCGGAACGGGTCAATTGAATTTGCAGGAGTCGCCACAGCTTTGGGTCATTGGTCCAGCAGCAGCCATTCCTGTGGCCGGGTGGCGGCAACCAATTCCATTCCGATGGTGGCCAGAAACTGATTATTAAAATCCAGATCGGTGGAACGTCCATTGATCCAGCGCGCCGGGACTTCTCCAATTGTTTTATCGTAGCGGTTGGTCGCCCCGGTTTCGTTGATCACGGGCCGGCCAAAATAATTTTCCAGTTCGCCAATGAAATCAGGAATAGACTTGCTGCGGGCAAAATCAGTGGTGGCCTTGGCTTGCAACAATCGCGGATTCTTGACGCGGAGCACCAGCACGTCGGTGTCGCGGACGTCCAAATGCCACGCGAGTCCATACTCTTGCCGGAGGAATTGTTTTGCCGCGGATTGCAGGGTTTCCTTGGGCTGGTTGGTGACGGTGCAGATCACGTCATAGCAATTGGTCCAGTGGCCATGCGTCCACGCCTCGGGAAATTCGGTGCGGGTATAATCCTTGCCATAGGCAGCCGCCACGAGCTCGGAGAAGCTGATGCCGAGATTGGCCAGCCGGCCGTCAATCCAGCCGTAATGCATGCCCATGCCGTTGTTAGGATTGAAGGCATAATGACTTTCCCGCACCACCAGCACCGGCGGCGCGGCCTTGAGTTGTGCCCGATATTTGTCGGAACGGCGGCGGTCGAGCTGAAGCCAGAACGCGTCGTCAATGGGCGTGGAAACAAAGAGCGGGTCCGTGGACGGACGCACGCGCGAGGGCTTTTTATGGAATACAAAGAAGATGGCCACCAATGCCAGCAATACCGCCAACCCCGCCACGAATTTCGATTTCCATCTGTTTTGCGGCAGGGATTTTCCCGAGAGGAGTGAACGCATCAATACCGCCACGATGATCACATCCATCAAGATGGTGAAAATGGCAAAGGGCGTCCGGACATTCGCGGCATGGGTGGTAATGAAGGAACCGCTCACGGTGCCGGTGCGATCGCCCGCGCCAAAGGAGACCCAGTGAAACACGGCCAGAAACGGCACCAGAACGAACCACGTGGCGATCTTGGAATACATCTTGTTCTCCAACCGGCTTAACAGCACGAGCACGCCACCCATGCCAAACATGGTGCCCACCGCCCACATGATCCAGCGCGGCGTCCCGTTGTCCGGCGTCACAAAGGAGAGGCCGATGCCGGCCAGCAGAAAGATGACGCCCATCAGGACGGGCGGTTTGTCCATGGTCACGCTCCCGTCCGGTTGCATGTGGATGGAGGATGGCGCCGCACCGGGTAATTGCGCACGGGCGGCGGCCCGGGAGATTTGCAGGAACAAGGTGCCGAACAAGGTGAAGGCCGTTCCCAGACCGAAACATATCCACATGCCACCGTGAATGCCGGTTTCCAAGATCGCTTCCGTCGGATCTCCGGGGAAATAATGAACGGAAACTTTCTTGCCCACGGGATAACGCTGGAGCACACCTTGCGCATAGCCGGAGGACGAGGACATCTGGCCGATGGCGAGCTTTTCGCCCGTGTAGCCAGTCCCGTTGACTCGATAGCTGTAGGTAACTTCCGCCGAGTAGGTGTCTCCGTGCTCGCCGGAATGGGATTTTATCTCCGCCGTCAGGATGACGCCATCTGTCACTGGCCAGTGTTCGGAGCGGAGGCTTTTGACCAGCAGCCAAACACCCACCCCCACGGCGATGAGACCGATAACAATGAACAGGAAGCAAAAGAGTTGCGTGCCGCGACCGGAAACTTTAGCCATGGGAAAAGTCTAATTGCGCGCGCCCGGCCCCGGCCATGATAATTTGCGACCAGTTTTGGAACGCATTTGAAGAACGGGATCCCGTTCATATCCAGCCTCGGCCAGAACTGCGAGCATCTTTGCGTGATCTCAGGAAATCCTTTTCCCGATCACAAAATTATTCGCCAATGAAATGCAGCGTCACGCGGCGCGAATGCGGATGCGTCCGATGCTCCCACAAATAAATCCCCTGCCACGTTCCCAGCGCCATCCGCCCGCCGTGAACCGGAATGGAAAGATTCACCGCCGTCAAAGCCGTGCGGATATGTGCCGCCATGTCATCATCGCCCTCGGCGGTGTGAATGAACAGCCGGTCGCCGTCCGGCACGAGCCGCGCGAAAAAGGCGTCGAGATCGCGCCGCACATCGGGGTCGGCATTTTCCTGAATCAGGAGCGAAGCGGAAGTGTGGCGCAAATGAATCGTGAGCAAACCGTCGCGGAATTTACTTTCAGCAATCCACTTCTCCACGCTGGCGGTGAATTCCACCAGCCCGCGCCCGCGCGTGGCGATGACAAGTTCGTGAAAGGACTGGCGCATTATTACGCTCACTGCACCGGCGCGCCTTTTTCAGCGAGCGCCTTTTCAAGATCCGTGTTGCGCGGCTGGCCGGCTTCGAGGGCCTTTTGATAATGCCAGCGCGCGAGTTCGGCGAGCGGCGGCGTGTGCGCCAGATACAGCACGGCCAGATTGTTGTGCGCGGGGGCGTAATTGGGCGCGAGTTGCACCGCGCGACGCAGGGCGGTCTCGGCCTGTTTGCGCTGGCCCAGATGGCCCAGAGTGACGCCGAGGTAATTCTGGATTTCGGGATTGTTCGGGTCCAGTTGCGCGGCGCGGCTCAAGCTGTTCAGCGCCTCGTCATATTTCCCCTGCCGGAACTTGAGGAAGCCCAGCGTGGAAAGGTTGTAGGCATCGTCCGGGCTTTGGGCGAGCGCGGCCTTGATGTGTTTCTCCGCGTCGTCCAATTTGCCCTGCTGCATTTCAATTGTGGCGAGGTTCGCCAGCGCGATGCCGTTGTTCTGATCGCGCTCCAGGATTTTCTGGTAATCCGCCTCAGCCTGATCAAACTCGTTCTTGGCAAAATGCTGCTGCGCCGAGGCGACGAGTTCGGCGGAGCCGGCGGGCATTTCCTTGATGGATTTTTTTTCGGCATCCGGGTTGGCCGGAGCCGGCGCGCTGCTCTTGAAAAAGGCCAGCTCCTGTTCCGTGAACGGAACCGGCTGAGCCTCGGCCAAAGCCAGCCGCGAACGCAACGTGGATACTTCGGAGTTTAGCGCCGCGAGTTGGGCAACTAACTCGGAGGATTTGCCGCCGGCCTTTTGCTTGTTCGCCAGGTCCAGCCTCTCAATGAGATTGTTGCGATCTTGCGTCAACTCACGGATGCGCGACTCGTAGGCAACGACGCTGACACTCGAGTTGGTGGCGGAGGATAGTTGCTGCACCCGGCGTTCGAGCGCCATTTTTTCAAGCGCAAGAATCTCGGACTCGGATTTCAAGGCGGCGATTTGCGCCCTGGCCTGCTTCAATTCATCGGCCAGATTTCCGCCGGCGGCGGCAGATGGCTGGGCCGCCCGCATCGCGGCAATCTCGTTTTTCAGCGCGGCATTTTCCGCCTGCAATGTGGCCAGCAAGCTGCCGCTCGTCGTCGCGCTCGCGCTGGCGACGTTGGTCGTGGCGGTGCCGGAAAGTTTCTGGAGTCGTAACAATTCAGCGGCCAGTTGCTCGGAACGATTATGTTCATCGTTGAAATTTCTGACGGCCGCCGCGTAATCCAGGCGCAGCATTTCCATCGCGTTGGTGTCCACCACCACGGTGCGCACGATGTTGGTGATAATCAGGACGTTTGTGCTTTTCGCATACACATCCGACATCCGGGCGACCTCCATCGGACGGACTGCGCCGTTGGTAACCGTGACCGTGACGAAATTGGTGACATATAACGTTTCCATCCGGGGCGGATTCATCCCGCCATGACTGACCCTGAGCAAATCGTTTTCCTTCATCATCGCGCGGATTTTTTCCTGGGCCCGGGCCAGTTCACGCGGATCCACCGCTGCCGGCTGGACGGACAGCGCTTCCTTAAGCTTGGCCTGCAAGGATTCGTTCGTTGCGAGCACGGCCTGCAATTGGCCGCGCAATTGATCCATTTCCACCGATGACGGGGCATTCCCAGCCTGGTTCGCAGCATTTGTGGCAGCGGTAGTTTCCGTTTCCGGAGCCGACGTTACGGGTGGCGGCAACGTGCCCTTGAGCGTGGCAATTTTTCCGGCGACCTGGCTCAGCCGGAAGTTGATGATATTCGGGCTCCAGTTGGGATACACCTTTTGAAACACCTGCAACTGCCTCAGCGCATCCGTGTAAGCGGCCACGGCTTCACCGGCATCACCCGTTTCGGCCATGTGATCGGCCGACTGAATCAAGCCGTAAATGCCGATATATTTGTCATCAGCCTGCGATTGCGCTTGGGCGGCGGTAAGCAGGCCGGCAAACAGCAGAACGCCAATGATCAATGCTTTCATGCCAGAAAATTGCCAGACAACCGCTGCTTTGGCAACCGCGCTGCACGACACCCGATTGTCCCCGGCGGAATGATTGACCTGTGAATAACTTTTTGTTAGCTTGCCGCAGCTGTGTTATGAAATCCGCGTTAAACCAGCATGTGCTCGTGTTAAACCGGCTCTGGCAGGCGGTCAATGTCTGCACCGCCCGCCGGGCGCTCACGCTGCTCTTCCAAGGCCAGGCGCAAGTCGTCATGGACAACGCCGACGGCTCGTTTCGCACCTTCAATTTCCAGGAATGGCGCGACGTCTCCGCCAATGCGCCGGCCGACGACTCCATCCACGCCATTTCCTTTCGCATCCGCGTGCCGAAGATCATCCTGCTCTTCATGTATGACCGGATGCCGAAGAAGGAAGTGAAGTTCACCCGGCACAATATTTTCGAGCGCGACAAGGACACCTGCCAATACTGCGGAAAGGTTTTCGAGCGCAACGAGCTGAATCTCGACCACGTCATCCCGCGCGATCGCGGCGGCCCGACGACATGGGAAAACATTGTCTGCTCCTGCATCCCGTGCAATACGCGCAAGTCCAACCGCACGCCGAACGAGGCAGGCATGAACCTGGTCCGCAAGCCGAAGCGCCCGAAATGGCGACCGTTTGTGCAGATCAATTTCACCCTGCACAAACACGACAGTTGGCGGCACTTTGTGGATCTCGCCTACTGGAACGTGGAACTCGGCGAAGACATCAGCTCGTAGCCGCGCATTGACTTCGCGGTTGGGGTGATTAGGATTTAGCTTCTTGGCGCATTCGTCTATCGGCTAGGACATGGCCTTCTCAAGGCCAATAGAGGGGTTCGATTCCCCTATGCGCTACCAATTTCACTGTCAGCCAATAGAGCTAATCATTCCTCAGTATTGGATTTCCAAAAAGCAGATCAGTGCTAAAGCTTAGGGCTAAAACTTCCTCCAATTTCTGAAATGTTTAACGGTTCTTTGACCTTCAAAATCAGTAGTTAGTAGTCTTTGTAAGGGAGTCCCAGCTTGCCTGCGACGAAGGAAAGCACGACGGCTCGCTCACGAGGGAACCACAGCGGCGACGGTGAGGATGGCGTCCTCAGCGTGAGCGGCGACGGGTGCAGTTTTTACGCCGGGAGCAATTTCTTGATGCTGGTGACAACTTCTGGGAAATCCACGGGCTTGGCCAGAAACGGCAGGCCGCCGATCAGACCGTGACCGGTGGAGACTTCCTTTTTGGTGGCGGCGGCGGTGAGGAACAAGATGGGCACTTTCTTGAATTTGGGGCTCTCTTGAAAGTCACTGGCCAGTTGGCCGCCGTCTTTGCCCGGCATCAGGATATCCAGCAGAATCAGATCCGGATGAAAGGCCAGCGCGGTCATGTAGGCATGGACGGGGGAATTTTCCACCATGACTTCATACTCGTTGGTTTGTTCCAGATTCAGTTTCAACATGCGGGTGATGCTCGGCTCGTCGTCCACGACGAGGATGCGTTTTTTTTGAGGGTTCATAGTTCTCTCCTTTCAGGCTTTGAGCACGACGACCACGAGTGCGCCACCACCCGGGGCGTTTTTGATTTCAATGTTGCCACCATGCGCGTCCACAATTTTGCGGGCTACGGACAGTCCCAATCCCGTGCCCACGCCGACGGGCTTGGTGGTGAAAAAGGGATCGAAAGCGCGGTTGATGGCCTCAGCAGTCAGGCCGCTGCCGGTGTCTTGCACTTCCACCACGACGAGCGGGCTGCCCGGACTGAATTTCCGGAAGACGGGTTCCCGCGCGGTGGTTTCATCAAGGGTTAACGGGCGGGAACGCACGGTGAGCGTGCCGCCGGCGGTCATCGCCTGCAGGCTGTTAATGAATACGTTTAGGAAGACCTGCTCCAGCTTGGGTGGATCCAGCGAGAGTGGCGGCAAGTCGGGAGCCAGTTCCAACACCAACTGGATTTGCGCGGTGACCAGGGAATTCTTGAGCAGCAGCAGGGTGCGATTGAGCAAGGCATTCAGGTCCTGCGGGACAAAGCTGAAGTCCGAGTATTTGGAGAGCGTGAGCATTTCCCGGATGATGATGCTCGCGCGTTTGACGGCATCCCGCATTTCGTCGAGGGTAACGGCAATGTTTTCGTCGGGCGACTGGAGCCGACTGCCAAGATAATCCAAACCCAGCAGGACGGTCTGGAGCGGATTCTTCATTTCGTGGGCCACGCCAGCGGCGAGCGTGCCGAGCGATTCCAGTTTTTCGGCTTGGATGAGTTCGAGCTGGGTTTCCTTGAGCTGCCGGTGCGAGGCCCGGAGTTGCCGGACCAGACTCTTGAGCACTTCACCGCGCTGGAGGAGTTTGGCGTTGGCCGACTGCAACTCCGCCTCGGCCAGTTTGCGTTCGGTGATATCAATGTTCATGCCCACCACCCGGGCCGCCTGGCCGTCGCTGCCCGGGACCGCCATTTCCGCCGCCTGAATCACCCGCGTGGCCTGGTCGGAAGCCCGGCGAATGCGAAATTCACGCTGGCTTTGGCCGCAGGTCGCCACGGTGCGCTGGAGTTCGGCCACCTGCGCCGCCAGGTCGGACGGCAACACCCGCGCGACCCAATCCTCATAAGTGACCCACCCTGCCGGCGTGGGCGGGAGGCCATACACGGTAAACATCTTCTCGTCCCACTTGATGGCATTGGTCTTGAGGTTCCAGTCCCACACGGCAATGCCGGCAGCCTGGGTGGCAATCCGCACGCGGGCCTCACTTTCCCGCAACGCCTGTTCCACCTGTTTCCGTTCCGTGATGTCCTCGGAAATGCCCAACAGAAACGTCGGCTGACCATATTCATTCCGGACGGGAATTTTCATCGTGTGAATGATTCGGACCGATCCGTCCTTGACCTTGATTGGCTCCTCGGGAATATCGAGCAGCCGGCCGCTGGCCAAAACCTCCCGGTCTTTGGCGGTGAAAAAATCCGCTTCCGAACGGGGAAACAAGTCGTAATCCGTGCGCCCAATGATTTCATCCCGCGAGCAACGCAGCAGGGTTTCCTCCGACCGGTTGATGCGGACAAACCGGAGATCGCTGGCGCGCTTGATGAACACCCCGATGGGAATGTTCTCGACCACGGAATCGAGAAACACGTTGGTTTCATGCAACGTTTGTTCGATGGCCTTCCGCTCGGTGATGTCGGAGATCAAGCCATCATAGCCCAGGAGCTGTCCCAGTTTATTCCGGTGCGGGATGGTGGTATTCCGGATCCAGCGCACGCTGCCGTTTTTATGGATGATGCGGTGCTCAATCGGGGTGGCTGGACTTTTGTCATTCAAGATCAGGTCAATTCGCGCCATGACAGCCGCCCGATCTTCATCGTGAATCACGCGATACCACAGGTAAGAATCGTTGGCAAATTCGGAAGTCGTATAACCCGTGACCGCTTCGCAACCCGGGCCGTGAGTAGTAGTAGTGATTCCCTGGTTAAAAACGACCGAATAAATGTAATCACTGGTTGCACTGAGCAGTCTTTGGTATCGCAGTTCGCTTTCAGAAAGCGCTGGATCTGCCAAATTCATTTCAAGGACTGAGACGCTTTTCTTCATTTAACGTCATCCACCTCCTCCGCTTGCCGAGCTGCTCGGCACACTTTCTTAATTCATTCGTCGTCCATGATTGGCATTTTGTAAAGAGCCATCAATGCTCACCCAGCATCATTTCGGGAATGATAATAATTCAAGGCGGGTCGCAACCCCTTTGGCGGCTACTGAAAACGACCATTCAGATCAACCCTATGCGCCAACAATTTCAGCGACTCGGGCCACGCCCTGGCGAATAGAGCGTGTTATCCAACAGTTTGATTCCCGGTTTCTCGAACTTGATCCGCCGCGATTTGTAGAGCGCACCCAGCGCCTGTTTGAAGGCATTTTTACTGCAACCAAATTTGGCGCGGATGACTTCTGGCGAACTTGAGTCGTCGAAATCCAGTTGTCCCCCGCCCTGCTCCAGCGCTGTCACAATCTGTTGCTTGAGCGGCACGACGCGTTGATAACCGGACGGATCGAGACTCAAGTCCAATTTGCCATCTTCGCGAACGCGGCGGACGAAGCCTTTGATCTTCTGACCAATCGTGAGCGGGCCGGCAAGGTTGTTCTGATAGAGCAGCCCGAAGCAATCGTTCTCCACAATCGCGTTGTAACCCAGCGGCGTCCGCGCGGTGATCAACAGATTGACCGATTGCTTCTCGCGATAAGTATTCCCGCTCTGATTCAGATACCGCTTCAAACGCGTGCTAGCCACGATGCGGTTCGTGTGCGGATCGAGATAGACATAGGCCGTGACCGTTTTGCCAACGCGAACGGGATATTCCTGTTCGCGAAATGGCAGCAGCAAATCCTTGGAAAGTCCCCAATCCAGAAAAGCGCCGATGCGGCCGTTGGTGCTGATCACCTTCAGGCAGGCAAATTCGCCCACCATCGCCAGCGGCGTTTCCGTGGTTGCCACGAGACGATCCTCCGAATCGAGATAGATGAACACGTCCATCTTGTCGCCGGGCTTGAGGTCCGCCGGGATGTAGCGACCGGGCAAAAGAATCTCGCCCAGCTTCCCGCCGTTGAGATACAGGCCGGGGCCGGAAGCTCGTTCGATGGAAAGAAGATTGCGTCTGCCGATTATCGCCATATCCCGCAGTGTAAATTGTCCGGCGAGCAATCAGGAGCAAATTCCGCAACCTACTCGCTGGCATTTATTGAATTGCCCGCAGCCCGTTTCCGATTACCTTTCCCGTTCGACACATGCCTGAAATGACCAACACAATTTCCGCTCCCGAAATCCCCGCGATTCCGCCCGGCGTCACCCTCACCACGCTCGAAAACGGACTGACCATCATCGTGCGCGAAGATCACAACGCGCCGGTCGTTTCCGCGCAAGCCTGGTGCGCCGCCGGCAGCATTCACGAAGGTAAATGGCTCGGGGCCGGACTCTCGCACGTGCTCGAGCACATGCTATTCAAAGGCACCACGACGCGCCCCGGCAGCCGTATTGATCAGGAAGTGCAGGAAGCCGGCGGTTACATGAACGCCTACACGAGTTTTGATCGCACGGTGTATCACATTGACGTGCCGAACACCGGCGCGACCACGGCGATTGATATTCTCTGCGACATCATGCAGAACGCCGCGCTGCCGCCGGATGAACTCGCGAAAGAGATGGATGTCATCCGCCGCGAAATGGACATGTGCCAGGACGATCCCGGTCGTCGCGCGAGCCGCCGCCTGTTTGAAGTTGCTTACACCAAGAGTCCGTATCGCTACACGATCATCGGCTACCCTGATATTTTCAACGAGGTGAAGCCGGAGGACATCCGCAATTACTACCACGAGAAATACGCGCCGAACAACGTCTTCTTCGTCGTTGCTGGCGATGTAAAAAATGACGCGGTCATTGCGCAGATCAAAGCTTCCTACGCTAAGACCAAATCGCGCGCCATGCCGCCGGGATTCCTGCCGCACGAACCGCAGCAGACCGCCGCGCGCGAAGTCATTGAAGAAGCGCCGGTAGAACTCGGCCACGTTCATTTCGGCTGGCACATTCCCGAAATCCGTCATGCGGATGTTCCCGTGCTAGACGTGCTCGCCGTGCTGCTCGGCAACGGCCGCAGCTCGCGCCTGTTCCAGCAAGTCCGCGAAAAGCTAGGCGTGGTGCATCACGTGGACGCGTGGACTTACAGCCCTGGATTAACTGGCCTATTCGGTGTCAGCGCCGTGATTGATGGCGATCAGTTCACCGCTGCCCGCGATGCGATTCTTGCCGAGATTGAAAGAGTTAAATCTCTTTCTGTTTCCGATAGCGAAGTTCAGAAGGCTGTGAAGCAGTTCATCTCCGGCGCACTCTCCTCGCGCAAGACGATGGACGGCCAGGCCCAAAACCTCGGCGGCAACTGGCTTGCCGCGCACGACCTGAATTTCTCCGAACGCTACCTCGCCGCCGTCAAACGCGTGACGCCGCTGGATGTCCAGCGTGTCGCCCGCGAATATCTCACGCCGGAAAACCGCACGCTTTACGCCCTGCTCCCCGACGATACCGCGCCCAAATTGGCGGCGGTCGCGGAAACCAGCACCGATCATCCCATCCAGAAACTGGATCTGCCGAACGGCCTGCGCCTGCTGGTGAAGGAAGATCATCGCCTGCCGTTCGTTGAATTTCGCGCGGTGTTTCAAGGCGGCGTCTCGGTGGAAACTGAGGCGAACAACGGCATCACTTCGCTGCTCGCCAAGCTGCTGATCAAAGGCACGACCACGCGCAACGCCGAGCAAATCGCGGTGGAGATTGAATCTGTCGGCGGCCACATTGACAGCTACGGCGGCAACCAAAGTTTCGGCGTGAACGCGGAAGTCTTGAGCAGCGATTTCGCCACCGGCCTTGGCCTCGTTACCGACGTGCTGCTCAATCCGATTTTCCCCGCCGACGAACTGGAGCGCGAGAAGGAAGTCCAGATCGCGGGTATTCAATCGCGCCGTGACGACCTGCTCAAGAGCGCCAGCCTCGCGATGCGCCGCGGCTTGTTCGGCGCGACAAGCTTTGGTCTCGATCCGATCGGCACCGAGGCGAGCGTCGGCAAAGTTTCCGTCGCCGACCTCAAGGCCTTTCATCAACAGTTCACCGTGCCGGGCAACTGCGTGCTCGCTATCTTCGGCGACGTGAAAACGGCGGACGTGAAAGCGGCGGTAGAAAAAGCGTTTGCGAAATGGACTGGGAGCGCCGGCATCCTGCCGGCGGGACAACGCAACGAAACACGCCGGCAAGATGCCAGCACTCCAGTGCGCATCACAGAAACCCGCGACAAGAAGCAGGCCGTGCTTGTCATCGGGTTTCCCGGCGCAACGATGTTTAGCGAAGATCGTTATGCGCTGGATATTTTGCAGGAAACGTGCAGCGATCTCGGCTCGCGGCTGTTCCTGCGGATTCGCGAGCAGCTTGGCCTCGCTTACTACGTCGGGGCGCAGACGATGAGCGGCATCGCGCCGGGCTATTTTGCCTTCTATACCGGCACCGAACCGACGAAAGCCGCCCAGGTGGAAACCGAATTGCTCAAGGAAGCGGAACTCCTGCGGACGGAAGGTATCACGGCGGATGAATTGAAGCGGGCGAAGGCGAAAATCCTCGGCCAGAAAAAAATCGCACGGGCCGACCTCGGTCATCTCGCCTCCACCAGCGCGCTCGACGAGCTTTACGGTCTGGGCTGGCAGCGCAGCGAACTGGACGACGCCAAATACGAAGCCGTGACGCTCGACCAGCTCAAAGCCGCCGCGCAGAAATATCTGAAAGCTGAATCAGCGGTGATCGCCATCGTGCAACCGTAGGGTTGGGCGAGGCTGCGGCATCGCGCTCATCTTGACTGACCGGCAGGCCAGCCTACCAAACTTTCACTGCACGCCCACGCGGTAGAAATACGGCCCGGCGTTCGTGGCCGAAGTGTCCGTATAACGCGTGCTGCCCGCCTGACCCACGCGATTGCTGACCAGGGACGAAAATCCGCCCGCCAAATCTGAACTCCGCTGCAAGTAGTAAGTGATACCGCTCACGCTCTGCCACGTCACCACCATGCCGGAAACACTATTCGTTGGCGAGGCCAGTTGCAGCACCGAGGCGGCATTGGTGGGCACTGTCCCCGCTTTCCATTCCTGCCAGTTGTTCAAGCCGTCGCCATCCGTATCCGTGGAATCTGCCGAGCCATCTGTGGGCAGGCCGTATTGCTGCGCCCAAGCGTAGGAAAGCGTGGAGGCTGGGGTTTGATATTCATACGCACCGATGTCCACCGTGCCACCGACAATGCGCGGGTTGCCGTCAAAATCATTCGTGCCAGAGACGAAAGCATTATTGCCGGCGTTGATGCAAGGCGAGTTGGAGGACAAATGAAAATCTCCGTTCACCAAGTCCACAAATGCCGGATCATTCGTGATGTTCTTTGCACCAAAGGAAGGCAGCGGGGTTGTGCAACAATTGGTAAATGCTCCGCCGCCATTGATGTTTGGCGCAAATGAAGCCGCGTTACAATAGACGATGCAATTCTGAATTGCATGACTTTCATCTACTCCGCCGCCTTGAAATGAGGATGAATTAGCTACGACCGTGCAATTGATCAGAGTTGATCCATATGTTCCGCCACCACGACTCGCGGCGACATTTCCTGAAATGATGCAATTAAAATTAGTGCTATTACAGGCTCCGCCGCCATAGCCGCCCGGTTGTCCTATGCCAGGAGCAGCGGTATTGCTCGTCACCACACAATTAATTAGCGTGCAGCCATAGGCACCCCCACCATTAAGGGCTGAGTTTCCCGTGATTTGACAGTTGATCAGTTTACACCGATACGCGCCGCCGCCGGCACTATTCGTCGCGAGATTGCCGACCAACACGCAGTTGGTGACGATACCGGCATTGATGCCGTTGAGAAAGGCCACGCCGCCGCCATTTAGGTAGTTTCCGGTTCCGGCCTCGCCGTTCGTCAAAGTGAAGCCGGATAATACGGGGCCGCTTCCCATGCTGCCCATGCCTACGCAACGGGCCGCATTGGTCAGAGCCGAACCCGTGCCGGCAACTTGATTGCCCACAATCCACGTGACCGCCGGACCGTTCACGCTTTGTAAAGTTATGGCGTTGGTCAACGTCACTCGGTTCGTGCCCGAACCATACCAGCTTCGCCCGCCGGTGGCATAGACGCCATTGGTCACCAGAACCAAATCGCCGTTGGTTGACACATCAATCGCGTCCTGGATATTGGTGGCGGCGGTGCTCCAATCCGTGTAAGGCGAGACGGGGTTGGTGCCGTTGGCGTCCACATAGAACGTCGTCGCGGTGGTGTTGAAGGAAAGGAGCGCCGCCAGTGCCAGTCCGCCCCACAGTTTGCCTGCCCGTGTGTTCATTGGTTTACCTCGTTTGGTTGGATTGCGTTGATGGTTTCAGTTTTTTTCGGACGGTCAATGTTCGTTTTAGTTTTAACAACTGGCCGCGCCCTAAAAAGCGCCAGAGCAACGGCCGAACCTCGGCTTGGCAATCCCAAGACGCTGCGCGTTCGCCGGGCCTTGGGTTCCACGCGCCAGCGTCTTGGAGCAACGGTGGCCCTCCGCCGCTTTTCTCCGACCGCCTACTGCACGCCGACACGATAGAAATACGGAGTGGCGTTCGTAGCAGTGGTGTCGGTGTAACTGGTTGTGCCAACCTGACCGACAATGTTGCTTTGGATGGAGGTGAAGGTGGGTTGTGTAGCGAGATTGGTGCCGCGTTGCAAATAATAATTCACACCGCCGACGCTTTGCCACTTCACAATCATACCAGAAAGGCTGTTGGATGGGGACGCGAGTTGCAGCACG
>Ga0068856_100001692_pt1 | contig 23057 bp, 14 predicted proteins | sample KBSCornC62_FD_66595 | JGI IMG/M metagenome (GOLD analysis project Ga0068856, IMG submission 66595) | Corn rhizosphere microbial communities from Kellogg Biological Station, Michigan, USA - KBS Corn C6-2 | ecosystem: Host-associated > Plants > Roots > Rhizosphere > Soil ... | reverse complement strand
ACCAGCGCCGACGTAGCCTTTGCCGATGCCTGGCTCAAAGGCGTGCACAACTTCGACGTGCAATCGTTCTATCAGGCGGCCTTGAAAGACGCCACCGTGGTGAGTCCGCTCAAGGGCACCGGGCGAAAAGGCCTGCAGCGCTCCATCTTCAACGGTTTTACGGATGACGCCATAGAGGAAGGACTTTCCTGGTCAATGGATGGCTACATCGCCGATTTCGCGATCGGCAATCTCGCCAGCGCACTGGCCTTGCGGCACGACGCGCAGGACCCGTACCAGCCGCGCTACGCCGAAGATGCCGCCTACTTCCACGATCGCGCGCTCGACTACGTGAATCTTTTCAATCCCGACATCGGCTTCTTCGTCGCGCGCGATGCGCATGGCCAATGGCGTTACACCAAGCAGAATTTCGATCCGCTGCGCTGGGGCGACGATTACACCGAAACGGATGCGTGGAACATGGCCTTCCACGCACCGCACGATGGCGCGGGACTCGCTGCGCTGTACGGCGGCCGGCAGGCGCTGGGCGCGAAGCTGGATCAGTTCTTCGCTACTCCCGGCGTTTACCACGTCGGCGGCTACGGCGAGGTGATTCACGAGATGCGCGAAGCGCAAGCCGTGCGCATGGGCCAGTATGGTCACAGCAACCAGCCTTCCCATCACATCATCTACATGTACGACTACGCCGGCGAGCCGTGGAAAGCGCAGGACAAAGTTCGCGACGTCTTGTCGCGCCTGTATCTGGGCAGCGAGATCGGCCAGGGCTACCTCGGCGACGAGGACAACGGCGAAATGTCCGGCTGGTGGCTGTTCAGCGCCGCGGGCTTCTATCCGCTGCGCATGGGCACGCCCGAGTATGTGATCGGTGCGCCGTATTTTCCGCACATGGATATCGCCTTGGAGAACGGCAAGCACATCGTGATCCGCGCACCGCAGGTGAGCGATGCGAACCGCTACGTGCAGAGCCTGCGCATCAACGGCAGACCGTGGAACAAGCTCACGCTGCCGCACGAGATGCTTGCGCAAGGTGCAACGCTGGATTTCGTGATGGGACCAAAGCCTTCTATCTGGGGCAGCGACGAGCAAGCGCTTCCGGCGTCGTTGACCATTCATGGCACGCCTTCTCCCATGCGCGACCTGGCCACCGTCGGCAATGGCGAACCTGGCAGCGATCCGGCCATGCCCGATCTCAACGCCTTGTTCGATCACAGCAGCGATACCGAAGCGCAATTGCCCGGTTCATCCACCATCGTGAGCTGGCATTTCCCGCAGCCGCGCACCGTGGCGACGTATACGCTCACTTCGGCCAAGCAGGCTCCGGCGCCGTCGAACTGGACGCTGGAAGCTTCCGACGATGGGCGGCACTGGAAGGTGCTCGATACGCGCAAGGGCGAACGCTTTCCGTGGGCGCAGCAAACGCGGGCATTTGGCGTTCGCCAACCGGCGGCGCATGCGTATTACCGCCTTCGATTCGAGGGCGATGGACCGAAGGCGCTGGCGGAGATCGCATGGCTAGGCCAATGACCGGCCGTACGTATCGTCCTCAAACGGAAGAGGCGAAGACCGCTAGCCCGAAAGTCATGCTCACAAGCCCGCCTCAGGCGGGCTATGTTGGGGAACTCGTTCCTCACATAGAAGGTGATCGCAATGCAGCGACTCAAATGGATACTCACCGCCGCGATCGTGAGCAGCACCACGGCCATGGCCGCTTCGCCCGCCACCGTAGGTGACGCGCCGGCGACCAAGGCCGGCCACGTCGACATCGGCATCGATCTCAAAGGCATCGACCACTCGGTGAAGCCCGGTGACGATTTCTTTCACTACACCAATGGCGATTGGGTGAAGACCACGCAGATCCCGGCCGATCGCTCCAGCACCGGCACCTTTCTGCATGTGTATGAGCTGGCCGAAAAGCAAACTTCCACGCTGATCCGCAACGTCGCGCAAGGTCACGCCGCGCCGGGTTCCAATGAACGCAAGATCGCCGACTACTACGCCGCGTACATGGATGAGGCCAGCATCGAAAAGCATGGCCTCGCCCCGTTGAAACCGGAATTCAATCGCATCGACGCGATCAAGACGCGCGACGATCTCGCCAGTGTGCTCGGCGGCGAGATGCGCGCCGACGTCGATCCGATCAACGCCACCAACTTCCATACCGAAAACCTGTTCGGTCTGTTCGTCACGCAGGGCCTGGAAGATCCCTCGCACAACATGGCCTATCTGCTGCAAGGCGGCATCGCCATGCCCAGCCGCGATTACTACCTGTCGCAGGACAAGGAAATGGCCGCGGCCCGCGCCAAGTACGAAACCTATGTCACCTCGCTGCTGAAGCTCGCCGGCACGCCGGATGCGGAGGCACAGGCCAAGGCCGTCATTGCGCTGGAAACCAAGATCGCCCAGGCGCAGGAAAGCCTGGTCGACAGCCAGGACGTGCACAAAGCCAACAACGTGTGGAACGTAAGCGACTTTGCACAAAAGGCCCCGGGCCTGAGCTGGAGCACCTATTTCAAGGCCGCCGGCCTGGACGGCCAGCAACGCATCGACGTGTGGCAACCCTCCGCCACCACCGGCATCGCCAAACTGGTGGGCAGCGAACCGCTCGATACCTGGAAACAGCTGCTGCGCTACCACACACTGGACGATGCCGCGCCACTGTTGCCCAAGGCGTATGCGGATCTGCATTTCAGTTTCTACGGCACCACGCTGCAGGGCACGCCCAAGCAGCAGGATCGCTGGAAGCGCGCCGTCAGCGCCACCAATACCGATCTGGGTGATGCAGTGGGCCAGCTTTATGTGAAGCACTACTTCCCTGCTTCGTCTAAGGCGAAGGTCGAGGAACTGGTGAAGAACATCGTCGCCGCATTCGATCAACGCCTCGATACGCTGGAGTGGATGACACCGGCCACGCGCGCGAAGGCCAAGGAAAAGATCGCCACCTTGCGCGTGAGCGTGGGCTATCCGGATACCTGGCGCGATTACGGCTCGTTGCAGGTCAGCACCGATGATCCGATCGGCAACCACGAGCGCGCCGTTGCGCTGGAATACAAGCATCAGCTGGCCAAGCTCGGCCAGCCGGTAGACAAGGGCGAATGGTGGATGACGCCGCAGACCGTCAACGCGGTCAACCTGCCGCTGCAGAACGCGCTCAACTTCCCGGCCGCCATCCTGCAGCCGCCCTTCTTCGATCCGAACGCCGATGCGGCCGCCAACTACGGCTCGGTCGGCGCCGTCATCGGCCACGAAATCAGCCATAGCTTCGACAACACCGGCGCCGATTTCGACGCGCAAGGCAGAATGGAAAACTGGTGGACACCGGCGGATGCCGAGCACTTCGAAGCCGCTACGAAGAAACTGGTCAAGCAGTACGACCAATATGAACCGCTACCCGGCCTGCACGTAAACGGCCAACAAACGCTCGGCGAAAACATCGCGGACGTTTCCGGGCTTACCGCCGCTTATGCCGCTTATCACGCTTCGCTCGGCGGCAAGCCGGCACCGGTAATCGACGGCCTCAGCGGGGACCAGCGCTTCTTCCTGGCCTTCGGCCAGGCATGGCGTTCGAAGATTCGCGATGCGGCCCAACGCCAGCGCCTAGCCACCGACGTGCACGCACCAGCCGAATTTCGTGCCCAGACCGTGCGCAATATCGACGGCTGGTACGCTGCGTTCGATGTAAAGCCTGGCGAGAAGCTGTACCTGGCGCCGGATGACCGCGTGAAGATTTGGTAAGCCACAGCTGGAACGAAAAAGCCGCATCTCATGGATGCGGCTTTTTTGCGCGCGCATCCGTTGGGTTTCGGCTGCGCCTCTACCCAATCTGCGCGGGGCTATGCGATGCCCAAGCCTTCGATACCCGCGATCGCCTGCTCATCGAACCCGGCCAGGGCGGCGAAACGGCGTCCACGTTCGGCGTAATCATGGAATTGATCGAAGCTCGGCGCACCCGGCGAAAGCAGCACGATGCCATCTGTTGGCGTAATGATGCGCGCCATCTCGACGGCATCACCCAGCTTGTCGACATCGCCCATCGGCACTTCCGATTTGGCGGCACGCAACGCCATGGCGATGCGCGGGCCGTTCGCTCCTTGCGTTACGACGCGCAAGGCCGTGCGTGATTTAACCGCGTCGACGAAGGGCGTCCAATCCAGACCGCGATCGTGACCGCCGACAATCACGGTGACTTCCCTGTCGTGCAAGCTCTCCAACGCGGCGAGCGTGGCCTGAGGCGTGGTGCTGATCGAATCGTTGATCCACTGCAGGCCATCGCGCTCGCCCAGTGGCTGCAAGCGGTGCGGCAATGGCTGGAACGATGCCAATCCTTGCGCGGCGCCGATGGCGTCGATACCCATCGCTTCCAGCGCAGCGAGTGCGGCGCAGGCGTTGAGTGCGTTGTGCGCACCGGGCACCGCAATGCGCGGCAGTGGGAATACGTCCATGTCATCGCGGCGAATAAACCCTTCGGCCACGTGCCAGCCTTCGACATTTCCGAACAGCAGGCGTTGCGCATGCCCGGCCGTTTTCTCCAGCAACGATGGCTGTTGCGCGTTCACCAGCAACCGGCGTGCGTGGTCGGCGAGCTTGAGCTTGTCGGCGACATAACGATCGCGCGAGCCGTGCCAGTCGAGATGTTCTTCATACAGGCTGGTGATCACGCCCAGGTCCAACGGGCCTGCTTCGCCGGTCTGGAAGCTGGACAGTTCGATCGCCCACAAGTCAGCGTGCTGATCGAGCAATTCGAGTAAGGGCAGTCCGATGTTGCCCGCCAGGGCCGTGCGCACGCCGGAGGCACGCGCAAGATGCGCGATCAATGCGGTGGTGGTGCTTTTGCCCTTGGTGCCGGTGACGGCGATCACGCGCGCCTGCGGATTCTCCGCAAACCACAACGCGGTACCGGATGTGAAACGTGTGCCCTGCGCCTGTGCGGTGACAATCGCGGGCTTGTAGGCGGAAATGCCCGGCGACTTGATGACGACGTCGTAGGCACTCAGTGCGACGGCATTGGGTTCGCTCGGATAGATGCGCAAGGCCGCATCGAACGCCTGCGCCTCGGCGGCTTCCGTTTCATTGCAATAAAGCGCCAGCGGCAATTCGGGAATGCGCTTGCGCAAGGCGTGGATCGCGGCGCGCCCTTCGCGTCCGAATCCCCAGATGGCAACGCGCTGCCCAGCAAGCTCAGCAATGCGCATGTCAGCCGATCGCCGCTAGCGCCGCCTGCAGGCGGGCCGGCACGCGATGTTCGCCTGCGGCGTGCAGCCATGGTTCCAAGGCAAGCTGCGACACGTCGAGCTGCGGCAGGATTTCGCTGCGGAATCGCGCCACCAGCGCATCCTCCTGCCATTCCGGACGCTGGCTCAGCGCGTACATCGCGGCACGCGCTTCAGCGCCTTCACCGACGCATTCGAACGGTTTGTGGTCGTGATATTCCAGCAACGCATCGAAACCCGCGGCTTGTGATTCGTCATCGAGCAAATTGCGGCCAAAAATGGCGAGCAAACGCGGCTTGGGCAAAAACGGCGCCAGCGCCAGGAATACGAAATGGCATTTCGGGCATTGCCCGCACCAGCGATCCGCTGGCTTCGGCCCAAGAATCTTGAAGTTGCGATTGCAACTGGAAAACACGTCGAAGTAAGGCGTGAGTTTGGCGAACGCGCGCGTGATCGCGAGCTCCGAGTGCGGGCGCAGCAGCGAGCAATAATCCAGATCCACGGCCACGTGCGTGTGCAACCAATCGGCAAGCAGCTGCTCGAACGCGTAGCCCTTGCTCCATTGGTGGTTCACTTGCTGGCCCTCGTATTCCAGCGTGGCGGCCGAAGCGGAACGCTCGTTGGCGAAGGCGACGCTGTCGAAACCGTAGAGCACGGCGGCCACGGCGAGGATCGCCGAATTCACCGCCGTCACCGGAATATGACCGTTCCACGCTCCGATCCGATTCAACTCGAACAAACCTGGGGCGAGTTCGCGCTGGATGTTAAGCATGGGCAGCCCGGTGCGCTCGGCGCAGGCGGCAATCAACGGCGAATTGCCCACCCATACCGCCGTGGCTTCGCCACCGGCCTGCTTGATCGCCTCGACGGCGACAAGCGAATCCTTCCCGCCACCGATCGGCACGAGTGTGCGTTTGGGAAGGCGCAACGCGGGCGCTTCCACTTTGCCCGGCGGCTCGCCGGAGCGAGGGAACGCAATGCGCCCGCGCAGATCCAGGCCATTGCGGTATGCGAATTCGGCCAGCCCGTGCAGATAAAGCGCATCGAGCAGATCCGCCGTGGCGTCGTCGAGCGGGCCATCGGCCACGTCGATCTTCGGCGGCACGCCCGCCTTGTAGTAGCTGACGCCGGCGATGTAATGCAGCAACCTGAGTGCGGCATCGAAGGCGTGCTTGCGTTCCGGCGTCAAGGCTGGCGGCGCAGGAAAACGTACCCGCTCGATCAACTCCTCGCCCTGGTCGAAGGCATACACCAGCTCGGCCACGCCATCGGCATAGCTGCGACGTACGAAGCGGAAGACCTGGGTCAGGCGGGGTTGGATCGGGTGGGTCACTCAAAAACTCCGGATTTGTTTCCAACTTTGCGCGAGGTTGGTGAGGCAAGCTGAGGAGTTTCACCTCGCGCGCTTACTCCCTCTCCCCTTCGGGGAGAGGGTTGGGGTGAGGGGCCACGCTCGCCGCAGCCTCCAAAATCACCTCAAGCACCGCATCAATGTTCTTCAAAACGTCATCATTCCAAAATCGCAGCACGCGAAAGCCAAGCTTTTTCAGTCGTTGCGTGCGGTACGCATCCTGTTCCATTTGCTCTGCATGCTGCCCGCCGTCCAACTCCACGATCAGACCAGCATCTGCACAGACGAAATCGACAATATAGCGATCGATTTCATGCTGCCGACGGAACTTCCATCCGGACAAACGCCGGCCTCGCAGGTGGTACCACAACAACTGCTCCGCGTCCGTCATGCCAAGGCGCACTTCCCGCGCCCTGCGCACGTTCATGCGCTTCATCCGTGCTTCTTTTTTTACATCTGGCGAGGTTGACCCCTCACCCCAGCCCTCTCCCCAGAGGGGGGAGGGGGTTAAGCGGCGGGGTCACTCAATGATGATCTCTTCCGCCTCATCCCGCAGATTGTACGGCGAGGACATGACCTTGCCGTATGCCCCGGCCTGTGCGATCAGTACCACGTCGCCTTCCTGCGCCTCGGGCAGGTGGCGGTCGGAGCCGATCACGTCGCCGCTTTCGCAGATCGGGCCGACCACCTGATAGAGCGCGGTGGCCGGTTCGTCCAGGCGGGTGAGGTTGACGATCTCGTGCCAGGCGTCGTACAGCGCGGGGCGGATCAGGCTGTTCATGCCGGTGTCCACGCCGAGGTAACGCCAGGAGCCCTTGCCCTTCTGCTGTGTGACGCGGGTGATCAGCACGCCCGCATCGGCGACCAGGTAGCGGCCCGGTTCCATCCACAACTGGTAATGCGGATAAGCCGCCTTGACCTTGCGCAGTGTTTCTTCCAGCGCCGCGATATCCAGCCGCGCCTCGCCCGGATGCGAAGGCACGCCGAGGCCACCACCGATGTCGAGGAAGGTGACGCTGCCGATGCGCTCGGCGATGGTGGCGAGCTGGCTATACACCTCGCTCCAATGCTTGACGTCGAGAATGCCCGAACCCAGATGCGCATGCAGACCACGCACGGTGACGCCGTGCGTATCGGCCAGGCGCAGGAAGGCGTCAAGCTGATCCACCGGCAAACCGAATTTGCTGCCGCTGCCGCCGGTGCGCACTTTTTCGTGATGACCCAGGCCACGACCGAGATCCAGGCGCAACACGATTTCGCGTCCGCGAAACACATCGCCCCAATGCTCCAGCGGATAGAGCGAATCGAGCGACACGGTGGCGCGCGTGGTGAATGCCCACGCGTAATCCTCGCGCGGTGCGAAGTTGGGCGTGAACAATAGCGGCGACGATTCGGGCACGGCGGCCATGACCGCCTTCAGTTCGCCGGGCGACACGCATTCGAAACCGAAGCCCTCTTCGACTAGCGCCCGCAGGATGGCCGGATGCGTATTGGCTTTCACCGCGTAATGCAGGCGATCCACCGCACCGAGCGTTTTCAGCTCGCGCGCCTGCTTGCGCACGGTGGGGAGGTGATAGACGTAGCGCGGCGTGGCTTCGGCACCGAGCGCAAGCAAGCGTGTGCGCTCTTGCGTACGCCACCACGCATCGCTCGCCGCGACCGTTTCGCCACTGCCGTACAAGCTTTGCCAGCTCGGCCCGAACAGGGCGCTGTCGTCGGTGCGCAAGGCGCCAGCCGCAATCAGCATTTCGTGCAGGCGCGGCACCAGTTCATCCACCACGCTCTCGTCCACCACGAAGGTAAGGTTGAGATTGTTGGACGATTGCGAAATCAGATGCACGCGCAACTGGCCGAACTCCGCCAGCACTCCTGACAAGGTGTGCAGCATTGAACGCATGCCGCGACCGACCATGGTGATAGCCGCGCATGGCGCGATCACCTTGACCCGGCAAACCTTGGCCAGATCGCTGGCAAGCGCAGCGATCGCGTCGGAATCGAGCAGATTTTCGGTGGGATCAAGCGAAACCGTGACGTTGGTTTCCGCCGAACTGATCAAATCCACCGACAAACCGTGCTGCTTGAACTGCGCGAACACATCGGCAAGAAAGCCGACCTGTTGCCACATGCCCACCGACTCCATCGATATCAGCGTGATGCCTTTGCGTGCGCTGATCGCTTTGACGCTGGGCGCATGCTCACGCACTTCCGGGCCGATCACGGTACCTTCCAGTTCCGGACGGTTCGTGTCCTTGATCAGCATCGGCACGCGCGGTTCGCGAAGCGGAGAAAGGCAGCGCGGGTGCAATACCTTCGCGCCAGTGGAAGCGATTTCCTGTGCTTCTTCGTAATCGAGTTTCTGAAGCAGGCGCGCGCCGGATACCTGGCGCGGATTGGCGGTGAACATACCGGCGACGTCGGTCCAGATTTCCACGCGCTGCGCTTTGAGCAATGCACCGAAATACGAGGCCGACGTATCCGAACCGCCACGGCCGAGCAGCACGGTGCGGCCCTGCGATTCGCGCGCGATGAAACCCTGCGTGATGAATACCTCGCCGAGCTGTGCCAGGCGTGCATTCAACGCAGGATCGGGTTTGGCTTCGACCATCGCCGACAGCAGCTTGGTGCGCTCGTTCTGGTTCGGCAGCGCCACCGCGGCGAGGCAATCGCGTGCGTCCAGCCACTGCGTGGTCAAGCCCGTGTGGGAAAGGAAGGCCGCGCCCAGCGCGCTCGACATCAGCTCGCCATGGCCCTGCACCAGCGCGGACCACGCAAGCTCGCCCATCACCGCCGGGCCATCCTCGGCCAGTTTCGACAGCTCGCGCAAACGCGCAGACAAGGTATCCGGCACGGATAGCTGCATGTGATCGAGCAGATCGTAGTGACGTTGCGCGATCGCTTTGTAGGCCTCGATACGTTTGCCTTTGTCTTCCTGGGCGCACAGTTGTTTGAGTGCGTCGGTGATGCCGGTCAGCGCGGACACGACCACCAGCACGCGTGCGCCTTCGGCGCGGCGGCTGGCCATCAGTTCGCGGATGTTCTGCCAGCGCGGCAGGGTGGCGACACTGGTGCCGCCAAACTTCATCACGATCCAGGGTGCGCCGGCGGAAAGCGGCGCGGGGGCGTTCGAGGTCACGGTTTCTCTGTCTAGGGTTGCGGGAAAAGTCAATTCCGCCAGTGTTGCAACGCGTCAGCCGGATTGCAACGGAAAATTCGGCATAGGTGTGGCATTTGGAAGGCTAAATGCCTGCGGCGCTTTTCTCCCTCTCCCCTCCGGGGAGAGGGCCGGGGTGAGGGGCCAAGGTTTGCGAAGATTTCAAAAGAAACCATGCTCTGATTTCCATGTCGGCGGAAGTTCGCTGGCGCTGTTGAAGTTCGGGGCCAGCCTTGGCCCCTCACCTCACCCCTTTCCCCTTGGGGAAAGGGAACAATGAAATGTTCTCCCCGGAGGGGAGAGGAGGCGAACGCATGCGCTTCACGCATGGCTTTCATTCAATAAGAACGGGGATCTTGCCGATCTTCGCCTGCCATTCCCGCGGCCCGGTCTTGTGCACCGAGGTACCGGCCGAATCCACCGCCACGGTCACCGGCATGTCCTTGACCTCGAACTCGTAGATCGCCTCCATGCCCAGATCTTCGAAGGCCACCACGCGGCTGGCCTTGATGGCCTTGGAAACCAGATAGGCGGCGCCACCCACAGCCATCAGGTAAACAGATTGATGCTTTTTGATGGCTTCAATGGCCGCCGGACCGCGCTCGGCCTTGCCGACCATGCCCAGCAGGCCGGTCTGCGCCAGCACCTGCTCGGTGAACTTGTCCATGCGGGTGGCAGTCGTGGGGCCGGCGGGGCCGACCACTTCGTCGCGCACCGGATCGACCGGGCCGACGTAGTAGATAAAGCGTCCGGTGAAGTCCACCGGCAGCTTCTCGCCCTTGTTCAGCATATCGACCATGCGTTTGTGGGCGGCGTCGCGGCCGGTGAGCAGCTTGCCGTTGAGCAGCAGTACTTCGCCGGGCTTCCAGCTCGCCACTTCCTCGCGCGTGACGGTATCCAGGTTCACCCGGCGCCCCTTGGAGGCGTCGTAGGTGAGCTTGGGCCAGTCTTCCAGCGAAGGCGGATCGAGCATTACCGGGCCGAAGCCGTCCAGGGTGAAGTGCGCATGGCGGGTGGCGGCGCAGTTCGGGATCATCGCCACCGGCAGGTTGGCGGCGTGGGTGGGGTAATCCTTGACCTTGATGTCGAGCACGGTGGTGAGGCCGCCCAGGCCCTGCGCGCCGATGCCCAACGCGTTCACCTTCTCGTACAGTTCCAGGCGTAGCTCCTCGGCACGATTGGACGGACCGCGAGCGATCAGCTCCTGGATGTCGATCGGCTCCATCAGCGCTTCTTTCGCCAGTAGCATCGCCTTCTCGGCGGTGCCGCCGATGCCGATGCCCAGCATGCCTGGCGGGCACCAGCCGGCGCCCATGGTCGGCACGGTCTTGAGCACCCAGTCGACGATCGAATCGGAGGGATTGAGCATCACGAACTTGGACTTGGCCTCAGAGCCGCCGCCCTTCGCCGCCACGATCACATCCACCGTATCGCCCGGCACGATCGACACATTGATCACCGCGGGCGTGTTGTCCTTGGTATTGGTGCGCTTGCCGGCCGGATCGGCCAGCACGCTGGCGCGCAGCTTGTTGTCCGCATGGTTGTAGGCGCGGCGCACGCCCTCGTTGACCATGTCCTCCAGGCTCATCGTGGCGTCCCAGCGCACGTTCATGCCGACCTTGAGGAACACAGTGACGATGCCCGTGTCCTGGCACAGCGGGCGATGCCCCTCCGCCGCCATGCGCGAGTTGATCAGGATCTGTGCCATCGCATCCTTGGCCGCCGGCGATTCCTCGCGCTCGTAGGCCTTGGCCAGGTTGGTGATGTAGTCAACCGGGTGGTAATAGCTGATGTACTGCAGGGCGTCGGCGACGGACTGGATCAGATCGTCTTGCTTGATGGTGGTCATGGCGGCGGCTTCGACTGGGGAACAAAGCCCCGCAAGCCTTGCGCTGGCGGGGCACAACCGCTCTATTGTGCCGCAATTCTGCCCGGGCCTAGCAACTCTCCCTCCTCGGGACTAGGGCGATCAAAAACGATACTCAGCGGTGAGGGTATACGTATCTACCCGCGAAGTTCCCAGGAACAGAAGTCGCGAGTCCTCGTTCGAAACATGCGCGCGATAGCGGTCGTAGCTCAATCCCAGCCCGAACGATTTGTTGAAATCGTATCCCACGCCTAGGCTTACATAACTCCCCACACCCGAGGCGTTGGCCTTGCTTGTCCCTACAACGCTGGGGCCTCCTGGGTAGAAAGTCCATCTGACCCAATGATTTTCTTGGTGATCCGTCGACCTGAGCAAGCCACCACGTCCGGAGATATAGAAACCCATCGGCAATGAATACTTTAAATTCGCACCAAACATGAAGCCTTCGATGCGCTCCACGTAGTTCTCCCAGCCTTCATTGTGACCAAAAGACTGGCGGCGATGCCCCATATTTGCGTAGCCTGTTTCCAGGCCATATGAAAGGCGACCCCGGCTCCATTGGTAACCGAAACGCAGCGCCTCGGTATGGCTGTGGTGTTCGTTCGGGCCGAAATAGCGTGGTTGAGGATAGTAATTCGATGCGCCCAAGCTCGTGTTTACGAAGAAGTTGTCGGCATGGCTCACGCCAGCAGCTAAAGCCAATACGGTAAAACAGCCCAACCTTTTAATATCCATGGCTCCCTATTCCATCGTTGGTTACGCCCCTTTGCGCTGCCCCTAAAAAGAGATGCGCAGGCTAGGCATATTACCCATCGGTCTGAGTATAAAAAAGCGGCCGCCCAAGGCGGCCGCAAAGGGAGTGGAGAACTCCTTTGATCAGAAGCGGTATTCGGCCTGGAGCGAGTACATGCCGATGCGGGTGTTCTTGTTGTAGCCGTTTTCGGGGGTGCGATAGGTGTCGTAGGCGAGGCCGACGCTGAGGTTCTTATTGAAGTTGTAGCCACCGCCAAAGCCGAAATATTCGCCGGTGCGGACCACGCGATCACGGCCATACTCGTTGATGTTGTCGCTCATGTAGCGAAATTCATAAAGGCTACGTGCGCGGAACCAGCCTGCACGAGCGCCGACGTACCAGTTCTCGGTGATGTTGTAATTGAGATTGCCGCCCAGCAACCAGCCACGGGTTTGCACCTGCTCGCGTTCGGTGCCGCCACCGTAGTAGTTGACGCGTGCCGTCGCATTGCCAAGGAAGCCATAGCCGGCTTCAACGCCATAATCCACCACGCTGTTCCAACGATAGCCCACGCGCAACGCGCCGGCCTTGCCTGTCTTGCTGAAACTGTTATCCATACCCGAGTACGGATTGCTGACGCTGTAGTGCGAAGCACCCGCGTTGGCATTGACGAAGAAATTGCCATCGTCGGCGGAAGCAACGGACGAGGCCGTGCCAAGCGCCATGGCGACGGCGATGATTGCGAACTTGCGCATGTGTGAACTCCTGATCGATTGAGAGAGATTCCGCCGGCTCGAACCGCGTAGAGGGGAAGCGGTTGCGAGCGTAAAAATTTCGCAAAAGGTAGCGAACCGATTCGCCGCTGCCTAAAGAAATATCTTCTACAAAGGTAGGGATTCACTTACGCAATCCGTCTTGCATGCGACGCGCACGTATTCGCACATAACGCGTCGTGGTTGTGGACTACACATGCGAGCTCGATGTATTCGTTAGATCGAGAAAAGCACTCAGATTTTGCTGTCACATGAACTTCTCTCTCGCCTACATGCAACTCAGGCACTTCCAGGTTTTGCGTCGGCACTATAGGCTCCCTTCAGCGGCTCGATGCCGATCGTCAGGGGAGACGGGCGACGTCGCTGGGAAGACGAATTTCTACGCCACATGCGCCACGACTTTCGCGTGGATGCGGTAAAGGTGCGTGCTTCTGGCCTTTGCTTTGCGTGCACGGCATGTCGTTGTGCTTATTCGGGAGAGCAACATGTTTGCAAAGCTGCATCGCAAGTCGCTTTCGTTGTCCCTGGGCCTGCTGTTGACCGGCCTCAGCGCCGGCACCTTGGCCGCGGGCGTCAAACCTGCCATGGATACAGGGGCCGCGCCATCCAGTCAGACCGTGCACGTCACGTTGTTCTTGAAGCTGCACAACGAAGCTGCGCTGGAGGATTACATCCGCCAGACTGTCACGCCTGGCAGCGCCCACTATCAGCAATTCCTCACCACTAGCCAGTTCGCGCAGCAATACGGCGCCACAGATGCGGACATCGCGCGCGTGCAGTCGTATCTGCGCAGCCAGGGCTTGAGCAGTGAAGTGCTGCCGAGCCACCTTGCCGTTCGCACCAGCGGCACGCTGGGGCAGTTCGGCAAGTTGTTCCAGACGTCCATTCACACGTATGTGTCGCGCGAGAACGGCCGCAGCTTCCACAAGCCCACCAGCGCGCTGCAACTGCCTGCAGGCATCGCCGACGTGGTGAATGTCGCCACCGGCTTGAGCAATGAAAAGGCGTATCGCCCGCATCACGTGTCGACGCCTGCGTTCAGCGCACTCGGCATGCAGAATGCCAAGGCGAATGCGCTGGCTGCCAAGAGCGGATCCAGCAGCAATCCGACCGCTTCGGGCGTGCCCGGCCAGTACACCGTGGGTGATGTCGCCAATTTCTACAACATCAATCCGCTTTATAAGCGCGGCGTGGTCGGCAAGGGCTCGACCGTGTGCATCGTGACGCTGTCGAATTTCTATCCCAGCGATGCGACCACTTATTGGTCCGACATCGGCCTGGCCACCAAGCCCAATCGCATTGCGCTGGTGCCGGTGGACGGTGGTGGCGCCATCGATGGCGGTAGCGGCGAAACCTCGATCGACGTGGAGCAGTCGGGCGGCATCGCGCCGTATGCGGATATCGTGGTGTATCACGCACCCAACACCACCAACGCTTACGTCGATGCGTTCGCGCAGGCGGTCACCGACAACACCTGCGACAGCATCTCCACCAGTTGGGGCTTGCCGGAAATCTTCAATTTCGCCGCGTTGAACGTCACCGGCGCCAGCAATACCGACACCACCGATGTGGGCGACCTGCGCGCCTTCCATGAGATCTTCCTGGAAGCGGCCGTACAGGGACAGTCGCTGTTCGCCGCTTCGGGCGATTCCGGTGCGTATGACACAGTGCGCGACCTGGGTAACGGCACGGGCGTGGGCGAATACACCGCGCCGCTCACGGTCGATTCGCCGGCCTCCGATCCTTTCATCACCGCAGCCGGCGGCACCACCACGCCCTTCAGCTATGCGTTCGGCACTGGCCCGACCCAATCGATCACGCAGGAAAGCGTGTGGGGTTGGGATTATCTGCAGAACTATTTCAACCAGTACGTTCGTCCGATCAACCTGTTCTCCGTGGGCGGCGGCGGCGGCGTGAGCGTGTACTGGCGCAAGCCGTTCTACCAGGCCTTCACCTATGGCACTCGCCGCAGCGAGCCGAATCAGTCGCTGGTCTTCAACGATCCCAGCGCCGGTCCGACCACGCTGTTGAAATTGCCCAGCCGTTTTGCAGGACGCAATGTGCCGGATATTTCCTTGAACGCCGATCCGGAGACGGGCTATCTGTTTGTGTCCACGGTGGATGGCGGCCTGGCCAGCGGCGAAGGCGGCACCAGCTTCGTGGCGCCGCAGCTCAATGGCATCACCGCATTGTTGCGGCAGAGCACGGGTCATCGCATCGGCTTGTGGAATCCACAGGTGTATGCGATCCAGAACATCTTCGGCTACGGCTGGTTCACGCCGTTCAAGGCCATCCGCGCCGGCGACAACTGGTTCTACGACGGCGCACCGCACTACAACCCGGGTGCGGGTATCGGTGCGCTGGATGTCGCGAATCTGGACGTGTTCCTGCGTAGCGGTTTCTAAGCAGTCATCCCTTCCCTCCCCCTCACCGGGGGAGGGAGCGGTTCGTTGGATGCGACGCGAGCACGCGTTCGCAGATGGCTATGATGGCGATTCCCTCCGCAACCTCATTCGCCATGCCTTCCAAGCGCCGCTTCATGCAGCTCGATGTGTTCTCGCACCTGCCGATGAAAGGCAATCCGCTCGCGGTCGTCATCGATGGCGACGGATTGGACGAGGCGACCATGCGCGCCTTCGCACGCTGGACGAATCTCTCCGAAACCGTTTTTCTGCTGCCGCCGACGACACCCGAAGCGGACTATCGCGTGCGCATTTTCACGCCGTGCCGGGAATTGCCGTTTGCCGGGCATCCGAGCGTCGGTAGCGCTTATGCAGCGATCGAAGCCGGGCTGGTCGACGGCGGCAAAACAACATTGATTCAGCAATGCGCCGCCGGCCTGCTGCCGGTAACCATCGAGCGCCCCGGCGCGGAACGTATCATCCACGTGCAAGCGCCGGCTGCACGCTTGCATGAGGTCAGTGCCGAGATACGTCACGCCATCGCGCAAGCGATCGACATGGCGACTGACGACGTGCCGATCAGCCTGGTGGACAACGGCCCGCATTGGTGGGCGTGCGATATGGGTGAAGCATCACGCGTGCGCGCACTGAAACCCGATCTGCATGCGATCCGCACGCTGTGCGAACAGCACGGCGTCATTGGCGTCAGCGTGTTCGGCCAGGAACATGCAGGCGCCGCGAAAATGGCCGTGCGCGCCTTCTGCCCGGCGGACGACATACCGGAAGACCCGGTCACCGGCAGCGTCAACGCCGGCATCATGGCGTTTCTCGCCGAACGCGGCGATATCCGTTATGGCTTCGACTACGTGACCAGCCAGGGGCGCGAAGTGGGGCGCGATGGATATGTGCGCGTCAAGCGTGACGCCGCAACCGGCGCCATCACCATCGGCGGGCAATGCGCGCTGGTGATCCGTGGCGAACTGGATCTGGCCTAGGGCCGGCACGAACCTCGTTTTCGCCCATGCGCAAGCCCGACGCCTGCGGTGAGCTGCACGAGACCTTGCCGGATCAGCTGCCGATTGCCATGCTCTGCCTTTCCATTCCAGGGGCATCCCCATGACGTCACCGGTTACCGGCTATCAGCGCAGCCTTCGCCTGCGGGACGCGGCGTTGGTGGTGATCGGCGGGATCATCGGCGGCGGCATTTTCTTGAATCCCGGCATTGCCGCGCAGCGCACGGAATCGGGATTGGCGCTGCTGTTGATGTGGGTGGGTGCGGGTGTGCTGACCCTGATCGGTGCGCTGTGCTACGCAGAACTTGGCGCACGTCGCCCGCATGCCGGCGGCACCTATGTGTATCTGCGTGAAGCCTTTGGCCCGCTCGCCGGTTTTCTGTTCGGCTGGACCATGCTGCTGGTGATCTATTCCGGCTCGAGCGCGGCAGTGGCGACGATCTTCGCCAGCTACTCGGCCTCGGTATTCGGCCTGCCGGCGAGCATGGCGACGCCGCTGGCGGCGGGAGCGCTGGCCTTGGTGGCGCTGATCAATCTGTTCGGACTCAAGTTCGGCGTGCAGATGCAGAACCTGTTTACGCTGCTGAAGCTGCTCGCCGTGGCGGTGCTGGTGGTGTGCGGTTTGTTCCTCGCCGGAGTCGGCAGCGGCACGCCGTGGCTGGCGGCCGATCCGGCGCGTGCCGGTGTCGGTTTCATGAGCGCCTCGCTGCCGGTGCTGTTCGCCTACTCCGGTTTCACTTATCTCAACAACCTGGCCGGCGAGGTGCGCGAGCCGCAACGTACGCTGCCGCGCGCGCTGTTCCTGGGCATGCTGGGTGTGATCGCGGCATATGCGCTGGTCAACGTGGCGTATCTGGCCGTGCTCGGCCACGACGGACTGGCGCACAGCAGCACGCCCGCGGCGGAGGTGATGAACAAAGTGTTCGGCCCGACCGGTGCGAAAGTGATCGCCGTCGGCATCGCCATTTCCACCTTCGGCTTCTGCAACATCACGCTGGTCGCCGGCGCGCGCGTATTGCAGGTGATGGGCGCCGATGGGCTGTTCTTTGCCAGTGTGGGACGGCTGCATCAGCGGCATCACACACCGAACCTGGCGCTGGTGTTGCTGGTCGGCTGGTCGATCGTGCTGGTGCTGTCGGGCAGCTACGGTCAGTTGCTGGATTACGCCACCTTTGGCGACTGGCTGGCCTGCGCTGTGGGCGTCGCCACGCTGTTCTGGTACCGCCATCGGCAGCAGGGCGAAGTGGCGTTCCGCGTGCCGGGCTATCCGCTGCTGCCGCTGATTTTCGTCACCGTCATCGGGCTGGTGGTGGTGCAAAGCCTGCGTACAAGTTTGGTGAATACGGGGATTGGCGTGGCGATCATGGCGGCCGGCATCCCGGTTTATTTCATCTGGAAACATTTGTTCAGGGCGGTTCGCACCTAAATTCTTGCGGCAATGCCAAAATGGGCAAATAGCTTCGAGGAGACTTCACCCGATGGCGCAAGACCACGCCGCGCTGCCCAGTAAGGCTGCGGATATCACGCCCACGCCGGTCCGCCCCGGCATCGATCTGCAGATCAACGGCGAGGCGTTCCGCCATACCGGCGATCCGGAAATGCCCCTGCTGTGGTATCTGCGCGACGTGCTGCGGCTCAACGGCACCAAGTACGGCGGGGAGCATGGCCAGGGCGGCGCGGATCTGGTGCTGGTCAACGGCAAGGCTACCTCCGCCATCGGCGTGAGCGTGAACAAGCTGGCCGGCAAGACAATCACTACGGTGGAAGGCCTGGCCGATGCGAAAGGCAACCTGCATCCGCTGCAACAGGCCTTCATCGACGAAGACGCGATCGGCTGCGGCTACTGCACGCCGGGTTGGTTGATCGCGGCGATGGATCTGTTGAACCGCAGCAAAGATCCCTCCGACAACGACATCGACAGCCTGCCCAACCTTTGCCGCTGCGGCTGCCAGACGCGCGTGCGCAAGGCGATCAAGCGCGCCGCCGCAACGATGAAGCAAGGGGCGAAGGCATGAGCGGCCAGGTGAGGTTGTCGCGCCGCCGCTTTTTGCAGGTGCTCGCCGGCACGGCCGGTGCGTTGGTCGTCGGCATCCGTACTGTCCGCGCCGCCACTTCGCCGACTCCTCCGGACATGCTGGGCGATGCGCTGTACGACTTGGGCGCGTATGTACGTGTAGACGCCGACGGCACGGTGCTGATCGGTGCGCGCGATCCGGAAACCGGTACCGGTGTCGCCACGTCACTCGCACGCATCATCGCCGATGAAATGGATGCCGACTGGCAGCGCGTGCGCGTGCTGCCGCTGGGTTTGGGCGTGGCTGACGACAACGGCAAGCCGCGCTGGCTTTACGGCCAGCAAGTGGGCGGTACCGGCAATTCCATGCCGCGTGCATGGCGCGACCTGCGCTCGGCCGGTGCGCTGGTGCGCTGGCTGCTGGTCCGCGCCGCCGTGCCGCAACTGGGCGTACCGCCCGAGCAATTGCGCACCGAACAAGGCGCGGTGATCGCCCCGGACGGTCGCCGCGTCGGTTATGGCGAACTGGCCGCAGCAGCGGCAAAAATCGCGCTGCCGCCCGGACCCATCTCGCTGAAAACGCCGGATCGCTACACGTTGATCGGCAAACCCGCCGGCGATATCGATGCGCGCGCCATCGTCACCGGACAAACACCTTACGCATTCGATCAGCACTTGGGCGAGACGCTCGTTGCCGTGCTGGCGCATTGCCCATGGCCCGACGGCCAACTCACTGGACTGGACAGCAGCGCCGCGCTTGCCATCAAGGGCGTGGTGAAAGTGCTCGAACTCAAGCCCGAGCCGAACCTGCCGCCGGGCCAGACAGTGATCGCGCCGGCAGTCGCCGTGATCGCGGAAAACACCTGGGTCGCCTTGCAAGGCCGGCGCGCGCTAAAGCTCACCTGGAAGCCGGGCGCCAGCGGCAGCGAAAGCACCGCAGCGCTGGAACAGCAAGCCACCGCCCTGCTCAACAGCGACGCCGCACCCACCACGCGCGTGCGTGACGAGGGCGACACCGACAAAGCCAAGCGCAAGGCCGCGCGCCGCGTCGAAGCCACCTATTACCAGCCGTGGCTGGCGCATGCCGCCAGCGAACCGATGAACTGCCTGGTGCGCCTGGACAAGACCAGCGCAACGCTTTACGTCCCCACGCAATCGCCGCAGCAGGCGTGGACGGTGGTGCAGCGGCTTACCGGCCTTGCGCCGGACCAGATCGACATCCGCGTGCCGCGCATCGGCGGTGGTTATGGTCGCCGCCTCGACCACGATTACGTCGCCGAAGCGGTGCTGCTGGCCAAGGAAGTCGACAAGCCGCTGCAATTGTTCTGGCCGCGCGACGAAGATCTCACACACGACTTCTATCGCTCCGGCACCGTGCACAAGTTCAACGCGATCATCGACGCCAAGCGCCAGGTGATCGCATGGAACCAGCGCGTCGCCAGCGCCTCCGCACTCAATGGCCGCGGCGTGTCGAGCGATCATCTGTGGACGTCCGAAGTCAGCGCGAACCAATTGCCCGCCGGGTTCGTGCCCAATTACCGCAGCGATTGGTTCGGTCTCAGCTCGTCGCTGCCGCGCGGTCCGCACCGCGGCATGCCGGACGTTACGAACGCGTTTGCTGTCGGCAGCTTCATCGACGAGATCGCGCATTCGCTCAAGGAAGATCCACTCGTCACGCAACTGCGCCTGCTCGGCGAACCACGACTGGTGCCGCTGCAAGGCGGCGGCGCGATCGACACCGCGCGTCTCGTCAACGTCTTGAAGCTGGTCGCCGATCGCATCAGCTGGAAGGATTGGCTGCACACGGTGAACGGCCTAGGCATCGCCTGCTGGTACACCGGCGGCGCGTACGTCGCACATGCGATCGAAGTATCGATGCAAGGCGAGAAGCTCACCATCGAGCGCGCCGTGTGCGCGGTCGACGTCGGACGCGTGATCAACCCGACCGGACTGGAAGGCCAGGTCGCCGGTGCAACGCTGGACGCGCTTTCCACTGCGTTGAATCTCGCCATCACAACCAAGGACGGCAAGGTGCAGCAAAGCAATTGGAAGGATTACCCGCTCGCCAGCATGGCGCAGCTGCCGCGTACGGTGGAAGTGATCGTGGTGCCGGGCGAAGGCGATCCGGCCGGCGCGAGCTTCCTCGCCATGCCCACCGCGGCACCGGCGCTCGCCAATGCGGTGTTCCGCGTCAGCGCTGTGCGCGTGCGGCGGTTGCCGTTGATGAAGGAACTGCTGCGCTTGTTGTAAGCGTAAACAATTCACAGGTTGGGTAGAGGCGCAGCCGAAACCCAACATTCGCATCGGCACGATGATGTTGGGTTTCGCCTCGGATCACTGGAACTGATCGCTGGCGGGGACCCACGAACCCGATTTTGGCGCGCCCACCGGCTTGATCGGCTGCTGCGGCAAGGGCTTCAACGGCGCCGCCGGCAATGGCGGGCAATTCGGCGGCATCGGTCCACCGCTGACACGCGCCGCTGCGCACTCCGCACTGTTGTCCAGCACCACTGGTGCGGCGGGAGCCGACGTGCTTGCCGCCGCGGGTGCTTCGCTCTTGGGAATGGATGCGTTCTGCGTGGGCAGATTCAGGCGGTCGTATATTTTCTTGTCCAAGGGTTGCGCCGGCGGATCCGGATTGCGGCAACCGAACAGCGCCGCCGGCAGCAACGGCCGCACCGCGCACTCGATGCGCACGCCCTGCGGCAAATTGAAGGTGTGCTTGACGGTGGTTTTTTCAACCGCGTGACGCAAGGCGGTGTCGACCGAACTTTCGCCTTCGGGCGTCCAGTACTTGTCGAAGCGTGTCGCCTGGTAACGCGGCAGGTTCGTGTTGTGCGACATGATTTCCGTATCGCCGCGCGGCTTGAGCTGGATGTATGTGCCGTTCGGCGTACCCGGGGTACCGCCACCCTGCTCGCCCGCCGTGTTGTTGCCCGTACCGATCGATGGCGACGGCTGCGTGCCCTGGCCGGCATTGTTTTCCGCCTGTGATTGAATGACGCCGTTGGGTTGTCCCGGATTACCCGTTTCGCTGCCTTGCGGCGTCGCGTTGGGCGCGGTGCTCGCGCTCGCGTTGCCTTCGTTGGCGGCGGCGTTCGATGGCGATGGATTGGGTGATGAAGTCGATGCGGTTTCCTTCTCGCTGCTCGGCGACGTCGACGGCTTGGCTTCGGTTTGCGGCGTCGTGGGTGTGGGCGACGCTGCGGGACTTGCCTGCGGACGCAGCGATACCTCCGGCACCGCCAGCTTGGGCGCTTCGATATTCAAGGCAGGGGCCGCCGGCGCAACATTCGGAGCCGGCGCTACAACCGGAGTAACCGGCACGGGCGCAAGTTGCGGTTGTTCCTCCGAACGTACGACGGGACCCACCACCTGTTGCGACACCCGCGGCACGCTCGGCGTCGCCAACGGCGTGGCCGAAGCTTGCAAGTTGACGGTAGGCGCCACCTGCGCCGGCAAGGGAATCGGTTGCAACGATGGCGAAGGCGGTGCCGCCGTGGTGGGACTGGGTTGCGCCGTTGCAACGCTCGGCATGGGCGGTGGCGTCAACGAAGGTTTTTCCACGGCCATTTGTGGCGGAGTAACCGTCGGCGCCGATTGCGCCGGCTGCGTGGGCAATGCCACTGACGGCAACGGTGGCATCGGCTGCGTACCTTCCGGCTGCGCCTTGCGCACCGGTTCGGGTTGAAACGCCGGCGGCACCGGCTGTGGCGCCTGCACCGCCTGCAGCGACAGCGCCGCAGGCGGCAGGCCAGTGGGCGTCGGCTGTTCGACCGGCGGTGCCGACGGCTTCGGCAGCGTGATCGGCGGCAACGGTGCGGCCGGCGCCTGCGCTTTCTCTGCTGCCGGCTGCTTGGCCTGCGCTACCACGGGCTCCTGCTTGGGTGCGGGCACGGGCGGCTGCGCCACCGCGGCCACCGGCGCAGCGGTGGAGGTTTCGTGGGTGGCATGCGTCACCTGCGCGGTGTTGCCGCGATGCGTAGGGCCATGCTCCTTGGGCGGCACGCCGCGCACGGGCGGCGGCGGTGGCGGTTGCGGCTTGTTCTGGATCAGGCGCACCAGCAGGGCGTTGCCCTTGGGCTCCGGCGGTGGAGGCGGAAGCTCGTATGGCGAACCGAGGATCATGCCGAACAGCACCATCAGGTGCACGAGGATGCTGCCGATGAGTCCCAGCGATTTCAGCAGGCGATCGCGCGGCCGATCCTGCCGGCGCCGCCGATACACCAACGCCCACGTCGCCGCGTCGCGCGGGGATTTGATCATCAGCACCTGCTGGGATGATTTGGGCTTATCGGGAGACGGCGGCGACATGAGCGCCAGTGTAATGGGGGACGCGCTTTTTTCTGCGTCTCGACGAGCGCCAGGTGGTTGGCTGCGATGCCAATCACAGCACGGCAAAAACAACGAACGAATCTGTCAGGAGCTGACAGCATCTCCGCCAGAACGCCAAGCTGCCCAACCTGATCTACGATCCCGGCCGTTTCTCCGCATCCACTGCACGCGCCGGCGTATCGACCGGACATCCATAAGGCAGCGGTTTGCC
>Ga0068856_100001684_pt1 | contig 23135 bp, 16 predicted proteins | sample KBSCornC62_FD_66595 | JGI IMG/M metagenome (GOLD analysis project Ga0068856, IMG submission 66595) | Corn rhizosphere microbial communities from Kellogg Biological Station, Michigan, USA - KBS Corn C6-2 | ecosystem: Host-associated > Plants > Roots > Rhizosphere > Soil ... | reverse complement strand
GGGCCGGCCGGAACCGGCAAGACTTATCTGGCTGTGGCAATGGCGATTTCTGCGCTGCTGGCAAAGCGGGTGAACCGGATTATTTTGGCCCGTCCAGCGGTCGAAGCCGGTGAGCGACTGGGATTTTTGCCCGGTACGTTGCAGGACAAGATCGATCCTTACCTGCGTCCGCTGTACGACGCCCTCTATGACATGCTCGATCCCGAAAAGGTGGATCGTTATCTGGAAAAGAACGTCATCGAGATTGCTCCCATTGCGTTTATGCGGGGGCGTACTTTGAACGATTCGTTCGTGATTCTGGATGAAGCCCAGAACACCACTTCGGAGCAGATGAAAATGTTTGTGACGCGTTTGGGATTCAACTCGAAGGCGGTAATTACGGGAGACGTGACGCAGATCGATTTGCCCAATGCGCGGCGCAGCGGGCTGCTCGAGGCCGTTGACGTCTTGAAGCACGTAGAGGGATTGGCCTTCGTGCACTTCGATGAGGGAGACGTCGTGCGGCACCACCTGGTCCAGAGGATTGTACGTGCCTATGATGAGCATAAAGCGCGAGTGGCCGAGCAACAAATGTTCCTGCTCGCCGAGTCCAAGGGGATCGACGCCGGGGATGCGGGTGAGAAAGCACCGGCTTCAGCCGCCGAAGAGAGGGCTGCTTCAGCTCAAGGGAAAGAATAGACCTGCGTGCATGGGGAGGGCCGCGAGTGGGCCCTCCTGTTTGCTTTTTGGTCCAATGGATCTTCTGTGTGAGGCATTTCGACCGTGGTGATCTTTCATAAGAAAGTTGAAGGATTGAGCGAGCAATCGCTGGAGAAATTCGTGTCACGGGCGCGGAAAGCGGCTGGACTGGGTGGCACAGTGGATGTGGTGATTACCGGCAATAGCGCCATGCGCACCCTTAACCTGCGTTTTCGAGGAAAGAATAAGGCCACGGATGTGCTTTCTTTTCCATCCGGCCAGGCTGGCGCGGAAGGGCGAGGAACTTTTTTTGCGGGTGAGATTGCTATATCGGCAGAAATTGCCGCCGAAAGTTCGATGCGGCTTGGACATCCAATAGCCGCCGAGGTGAAGATTCTTGCCCTACACGGGATTCTGCATTTGGCGGGCATGGACCACGAGCGGGATAATGGGGTCATGGCACGGAAGGAAGCGAGCCTGCGTAAATTGTTAAGACTTCCTGCCAGCCTGATTCAGCGTGCGCAAGTAGACGCATCGTTCAACGCGCGTAACCCCAAAACTCCGGCAAACATGGCTGGACTAGTGAAGCGCCGGAGGCAGGCATGACCTTCGCCGTGGCAGTAGCCCTAGTGTTGCTGATGGGCGTACTCACGCTGGTGTCGTATGTGGACCGCGTTTACCAGGAACTGGGCAAGTTCCTTTCCCGTGAGTTCCAGGACAATATCGATGTCTTCGAGCAGAAAATCGAGCCTAAGCTTAGCGTAGGCCGGCAGCGCGCGGCTCTGTCAATGGCCGTGCTTACGCAACTCACGATGGCGACCGTCACGCTGCTGGTTGGCTTTCTTCTTTTTAGCGAGCCGTTGTGGGGCATCTACGAAGTGCTGCAAGCCGCGGTCAGCTTGCTTCTGATTGTGATCGTCTGCAACCGGTTTCTTCCCTTCGTTTTCTTTTCAAGAACAAGAGGGGAATGGCTGAGTCACTGGACATTACTGGTGCGACTGCTGATCTATATGGTCATGCCGGTGACACTTGTTCTGGGATTTCTTCAGTCAGTGGCTTCTCTCACCAGAGAAAACACGCACGAGGAGCCCGAAACATCTGCTGAGGCGGTGGATGCTCTCATCGAAGCGGGGCAGGAAGAGGGCATTATTCAAGCTGGGGACCGCGACCTTATTCAGTCGGTAGTGGAGTTCAGCGGGAAGACGGTGCGGGAGGCGATGAAGCCGCGCCCGGCCATGTTTGCCCTCCCCACCAACACTACGGTCGAGCAACTGATTGAAATGCTGCGCACCAAGCACTATGCGCGCGTGCCTGTGTATGAGGGCAGCATTCACAGCATTAAAGGGATTGTTTACGCACAGGATGTGCTGCAGGTGCCGGACAGCGAAGCCCGAGTGCGTACTCTGGACAGCATTATGCGCCGCGATGTGCACTTTGTCCCCGAGAGCAAATTAGGAAGCGACTTGCTGCGCGAGATGCAGAAAGACAACATTCGCATGGCAATCGTCGTAGACGAGTACGGAGGTGTCGCCGGACTGGTCACGATCGAAGATCTCGTAGAAGAGATTGTTGGCGAGATTCGGGACGACCGCGATAAGCCCGAAGTTGTGCGCGAAGGCGAGAAGGTCTTCGTGGTTTCCGGAGGCATGGACGTTGACCGTCTAGATGAATTGTTCGGAATCAAGCCGGAAGGCAAGGAGTCTGCGACCATAGCGGGGCTGGTCAGCGAACTTGCCGGGAGGATTCCGCGCAAAGGTGAAATCGTGGAGGAAGACGGCTTGCGCTTTGAGGTGTTGGAAGCCACCGACCGTAAGGTCGAACGCGTGCGTGTAACGGCTGTGCAGCCGCGGCAGCTGAAGTTGATTTGAAGCTGCTAGCTCCCAGCTTAAATCCCATTAACCGCCGAATTCTCAGTTGCTTTGTTCTTCACAAAAGTACTTTCGGCAGGTCATTGTCTATAGTGGAGATGGCAGCTAGAAACTGGTCTCATGCCTTTTCGATCTGGATTCGTCTGCATTCTTGGCCGGCCTAATGCCGGGAAATCTACTTTGCTCAACGCGCTGGTGGGCGAGAAGCTTGCCATTATCTCGCCCAAGCCACAAACCACTCGCAACCGCATCCAGGGGGTCGTTCACGTTCCAAAGAAGAATGGCAAAGGCGGGGGACAAATTGTCCTGATCGACACCCCTGGTGTCCACAAGCCGGACAGTTCCTTAGGGCGCAAAATGATGGTCGAGGTGCGTGAGGCGCTGGAAGGATGCGATCTAGTGCTGGTGATCATGGACGTGACGCGTAAGCTTGATCGGCGGGATGAGTTTGCGTTCGAGTTGCTGCGACGCTCGGGCACGAAGGCCTTCCTGATCTTGAACAAGATCGATGTAATCCGGGAAAAAGCAAAGCTGCTGCCGGTGATCGAGGAATACCGGAAGCTGTACGACTTCGCCGAGGTGATCCCGATCTCGGCCCTGAAGCGCAAGGGCCTTGACGTGCTGCTGGATCGAATTCTGGGGGCGCTTCCATCCGGTCCTGCGTACTTTCCGGAAGATCAGATCACGGATCAGCCGGCGCGCTTTATGGCAGCGGAGATCATTCGCGAGCAAGTGCTGTTGAATACGAGTGAAGAGATTCCTTATTCGACGACGGTGATTGTGGAGAATTTTGAAGAAGGCAAGCGCCTGACGCGAATTGGGGCGACGATCTATTGCGAGCGGGACAGTCAGAAGGGAATCCTGGTGGGCAAGGGTGGGCAGATGCTGAAAAAGATCGGGACCTCGGCTCGGCTGCAGATCGAGCGGATGGTGGGTACGAAGGTCTTTCTTGAGCTGTTCGTGAAGGCAGAACCCGGCTGGAGAGATTCCCGCCGCTTTGTGGAGGAACTGGACTGGCGAAGGCAACTAGAGCAGCGCATGCTCGCACAGTCTGCACAAGAGCGGAGTGCGCTCGCGGAAGAGTATCGCGCCAAACCAGACAGATGAGTGAAGTTATGATATGGTAACCCGCGCGGCGCACGAGCGTGCCATTGCTGATTTCCGGCAGCACAACTAAAATCGAAGAGCTACAGGGGCGAGAGATCAAGAACGAGCAAACCATGGCTGCTGGGGATGATTCTCAGGAACACCTCCCGGAGTACAACTTCGACCCGGATAAATTGAACCTGCGCGTGCGCGTCACGCTCGCGGCGGACCGCAAAGCCGTGGACCCCGTCGTGGAGCAGGTGATGCAGGCCGTTCGCGAAATGAAATGCGTGAACGGCAAAGAGGACGCCATCGAGTTAGCGCTGCAAGAAGCGCTGGCCAATGCGGTTGTTCACGGCGCAAAAGAAGATCCGACCAAAGTCGTGGAATGCGTAGTCGCTTGTGACGAGCAGCGGGGCATTCTCATCATTGTGCGCGACCCCGGCGAAGGCTTCGATCCCAATGCCATTCCAACCTGCACCCTCGGAGAGAATCTCTATTCCAATCATGGTCGCGGGATTTTTCTGATCAACCAGTTGATGGATGAAGTGCAGTTCCACAAGAACGGCACCGAGATTCACATGGTGAAGCACTAACCTTTCTCCATTTGCCGGTGCAGGTTCCTGATTCTTATTCTTTGGCAGCAATTCCCAAAGCCTTCATTTTCCGGTACAGGTGGCTGCGTTCCAGGCCAAGCACCTCGGCGGCGCGAGTGACATTGCCGTGGTTTTCATCAAGCTTCTTGAGAATGTAGTCGCGCTCGTAAGCATCGCGTGCCTGGTGGAGGCTGGAGAATTCGCCTTTCGGGCTGCGGCGGCTTCCATCGCGATACACCAGCGGGGGTAGATGCTTGGCCTCAAAGCGAGTCGTGGTTGGATTCATGATGACAATGCGCTCGATCACATTGCGCAGTTCGCGAACATTGCCCGGCCAGGAATAGCGTATCAGGATCTCGATGGCGTCATCCGTGATCTCGCGCGGACGGCGCCCGTAAGTTGCCGCAAGCTCCTTCAGGAAATGCCGCGTGAATAGAGGAATGTCTTCTTTACGCTCGCGCAGAGGCGGCACGAAAAAGGGAATCACGTTCAGGCGATAAAAGAGATCTTCGCGGAAGTTGCCCCGTGAGATTTCTTCCTCCAGATCCTTGTTAGTGGACGCGATCACACGAACATCTACTGTAATGGTCTTTTCACTTCCCACCGGTGTGAAGCGCTGCTCCTCCAGCGTCCGCAGAACCTTCGATTGTGTCTTGAGGCTCATGTCGCCGACTTCATCGAGGAAGAGCGTACCGCCATGAGCGCGCTGGAATTTGCCTTCCTTATCAGCGGCTGCTCCCGGGAATGAGCCTTTGAAATGACCGAATAGTTCGCTCTCGATAAGGTCCTCAGGAATGGCGGCGCAGTTGACTTCGACGAAGGTTTCTTCTTTTCGCAGGCTTTGCGCGTGAATGGCGTGGGCGACGAGTTCCTTCCCGGTGCCCGACTCGCCGTAGATCAACACGCGCCCATTGGTCGGAGCCATGAGTGCGATCTGCTGGCGCAGGGCCTTCATAGGGATGCTATCGCCGACGATGATGCTCTTTGCTTGGAGCTGCTTTTTAAGATCTACATTTTCCCGCTGCAGGTTCTTCGCTTCGATTGCGTTTTTTACCAGGATGAGGGTCTTCTCCATCCGCAGCGGCTTTTCCAGGAAGTCGTAAGCCCCCAGTTTCGTGGCCCGGACGGCGGTCTCAATGGTGCCGTGGCCGGAGATCATGATTACCTCCGGAGGATTTTGCCGTTCGCGGATTTTCGCCAGAGTGTCGAGGCCGTCCATGCCGGGTAACCAGATGTCGAGCAGCAGTACATCGAATGCTGTCCGGTTGAGCAGATCGAGGCACGCTTCGCCGCTCTCGACCGAGGACACGGCATAACCCTCGTCGGCCAGGATGCCGGAAAGCGAGTCTCGGATTCCTGCTTCGTCGTCGACAATCAGAATGTTAGGCATGATGAACAGCAGACGCCGTGGGTGTCGCCTCCGCCAGAACAGGCAACTCTATAATGAAGCGCGCACCCACCGGTTGATTCTCTTCAACGCGGATCGAACCATGGTGGTCTTCCACGATGCGGCTAACGATGGCAAGCCCCAGGCCGGTACCGCGCCTCTTGGTCGAGAAATAGGGAAGGAATAGCCTTTCTTTCAGTTCGCGAGTCACGCCATGGCCGGTATCGGCGACGGTGATCTCCACTGCGTCCCGGCTGGCGACCAGCGCGGTCGCGATGTCAATTTCGCGAACCAGCGAATTCTGCGATGCCTCGGCAGCGTTGTCTACCAAATTGGCCACCGCGCGTTTCATGGCTTCGTTGTCAGCCATCACTTTGGGGAGGTCGGTTGCGAGAGACTTCTGCAAGTGAACACCTTCGAGCCGACCATTGAACATCGAAAGGGCGCTCTCAATGATCTCGTTGATATCTGCCGGTTGGGGCTTGGCCACCGGGAAACGAGCCAGGGTGGAGAACTCGTCGACCAAACGGCGCACCGTCTCGGCCGCGCCGGCAATTGTGTCCGCACACGTGCGCAGAACCGTGGCGGAAGCCGGGTCGGACGGAGTGGCCCGATCCAAATGCCGTTGAATGCGCTCGGCTGAAAGCGCAATGGGAGTGAGCGGGTTCTTTATCTCGTGAGCGACTCGGCGGGCAACTTCGCGCCATGCGGCTTGTTTCTGAGCTTTGAGTAGATCGGAAAGATCTTCCAACACAACCACGTAGCCCGATCGTTCCGCCTGGTGCTTTAGGGTTGCGACCGTGACTGCGACGTTCAGCGTGCCGCGGGGGAGTTGAATCTCCATCTGGCTGGTGGTCATACCCATGCGATCACTGCGGCGCAGGATAGGCTCAAAGTCCTCCAGGACTTCCGGGGGCAGAACTTCCGGCAGAGAAGCTCCCACCATGATCTCCGTAGGCTCGTCGTGGTTACCATCAGGATGGAACATTCGACGCAGGGCCTGGTTCACGTGCGTAATGCGGAGATCTCCGTCCAGAGACAGCACGCCTGTCGGGATGTTCTCCATGATGGTTTCGGTCTGCCGACGGCGTTGATCCAATTCCGAATTGGCGGCACTCAGGTCACGGCTGGAGGCCTCGATTTGCCTTCGACTGCCCTCCAGATCCTCCGCCATGCGATTGAAGGAACGCACCAGATCACCGATTTCGTCGGCTGAGCTGACATCGACGCGATAATCCAGGCGTCCGCGAGAGATCGCTTGGGTAGCTTCCGCCAAGGCTGATAACGGCCGAGTCACAATTTTCGCGAGGAACAAGGCAAGCCAAGTGGTCACGAACAGCACGGTCATGGTGAGCAGCAACAGCAGGCCCATGTAGGTACGACGTACGATGCGGCGCTCGCGGGCGAGATCGTAGTAGCGTTTCTGGCTGGCTTCTACCTGGCGGACAGTCTGAGAAAAATCTTTGGGCAGAGGGATTGCTATGAAAATGACACCGCCACCTTCGACAGCAGCGCTGCCCAGAGTGTAATCCATTCCTTGCCAACTGAATTGCGCGGGACCACCTGCCTCAGCTTGAGCAATCGGCAAGGAACCCTTCATCACCGGCCAGGGCGCAGGGGCGTTGAAGCTGGCTTCGGCATTTCCCTCCCGAACCGCCACGGCAAAACCACCTTGCAGCGTGATCTCGTGCCGCTGAAATTCGTCTGCAACACCCGAAAAGCCGTGTCCCCCGAACCCGCGTTCAACCTCGGGAGACGACGCCAACGCCGAAGCCTCCGCTTTCGCATTCTGCATGGCATAACCGGCTAGCAGGGTTGCCATGGCATGCGTGTCGGCCCGAACTTCTTCGACGGGGGTGGAAAACCATTTATCGATCGAGCGGTTCATCAGCCCGTAGGCGAACCAGTACATCACCATGACGGGCAGAGACGACAGGAGAAGGGCGCCGACGACCATGCGCGTGCGAAATTTCGAGCCCAGGATTCCAAGTCTCCGTTCGGCAAAGAGCTTCAGCAAATTGCGCATCAGTACAAAAGTGAGCGCGACAAACAGAAGAAAGATCAGAGCCGACAATGCGGCAAAAACTACGATTTCCTGGTTGTTGCCCGGGTGCAGGAAGTTCAAGTCGAAAGCAGTCTGTGACACCAGGATCGCGAGCAAAAGAAACACGGAGATCGACAGCAGGATGATGACCTGCTTACGATACGAAGTCTTTACCGATCGGGTTGGATCCGATTCGCTCACCGATGCCCCTGATTGCGTGGAGACGCCCTATTCAGTTTTGCAAGTCATTATAGATGCGTCAGCCGGAGCGACGCTGCATCTAGTCGGGGGAGCCCGCCCGGTCAATATTGTTTGAGTGTTTGAGTTGCGTTATCGTGCGCGTTCTGGCCAGGAAGAGATCTCGTCTAGCAGGGATGAGTAAGCAGGCTTCGGCTGATAGTTCTTGTCGAATAGAAGGGCCGCCCCCTCACTTCCATGGGTGTGAGAAGCGATCCATGAATACTTGTCGGTGAATCCCCAGGTTTGTACGGCGGTGCAGCCCGGATTCTGCAAGCAGGTATGGACCACGAGACCATAAATGTCAGCTTGGTGCTGTAGATCTTGCGGTCGCGGTGCGCCGCCAGGCTCGAGTGGCAGGGCAACGTCCAGTTCGGTGATGTGGACCTGCAGCCCCAATGCGGTAAGGCGGGCGATGTTCGCGGCAACGGCCTTAGCATCGAAGTCAAAACGCGAGATGTGCATCTGCAATCCGACGCCATCGATGGGAATGCCACGACGCTTGAAATCCTTGATCATGGCATAGACCGCGTCGGATTTCGCGTTCATCGCTTCCGCGCCACCCTCATTGTAGAAAAGTAGAGCTGAGGGGTCCGCTACGTGTGCCCAGCGAAATGCCCGCTCGATGTAAGCCGTCCCTTGTTGTGCCAATCCAATACCCGGCTGGTTGTACCAGGGAGAGTCCTTCAGTTTTCCGTCCTGATCTAAGGCTTCGTTAACGACGTCCCAGGCGAAGACCTGTCCGGCGTAGTGCCTTGTAACAGTGGTGATGTGCTCTTTGAGCTGGCGGGATAATCCGGCAGGTGTGAGGTGAGACTGGGTGAGCCACTCGGGATTGTCGTGGTCCCATGCGAGGCAGTGGCCGCGAACTTTCATGCCGTGAGCGTGTGCGAAACGCACAATCGCATCTCCTTCGGCAAAATCGAATGCGCCTTCATTGTGCCGGAGGACCCACCATTTCATTGAGTCTTCGGGTTCGACCATATTGAATTGGCGACCGAGAGTCTGGGAATACGCCGCATCAGAAAGCGCATAGGGGCGAACCGCGCTTCCAATCAGTAGATTCGCCCGATCGGCGGCTTCTCGCAAGAGTGGGGGAGCGGGTGAACTTGCCGCGATAAGAAAGAGGCTGAGGAAAAAAAGCCGACCGGATCCTTTAACGAGGGTCATCGTTAACTTACTTTGCTAAGGGCAGGAAGGGATGTAAAGGGCATCGATCACAGTCAGGCTGCGATTTCCCACAATGGTTCTTGCCCACTCCCACGATGAGACCGTGCATTTCGTTGTAGACCTGCACGAGCGCGGTTCTTTTCGCGGTGCTCATGGCAGAGGGAGGATGGGAGGCTCCGCGAAACCCAGATTCGAGCGCAGTTGTGACAACTCGCTGTTCTTGCACAACTGAAGCAAGCGCATTTTGGAAGAGATCGCGAATCTCTTCGTAATTGGACTTCGCAGGCACGATACCGTGTCGATCCAGAATGCGCCGTGTATACGCGTCCACAACGAAAACTGGATGATTGCCGGCGTACAGGAGAATAGAGTCCGCGGTTTCCGGGCCAACGCCGTTCAGGCTGAGCAGTTCATGGCGCAATTTTATCGTCGACTCAGAAAACATCTTTTCCAGGGAGCTGGCGTACTTCTGATCGAGGAAGGCAACAAACGTCTTCAGGCGCTTTGCCTTCTGGCGAAAGTATCCCGAGGGACGGATGAGGCGTTCGAGCCGGGAAAGTCTCATGGTTCGAATGGCGTCCACAGTGAGCGCACCTGCAGCGCGTAGATTCGCCAAGGCCCGTTCCACGTTGGTCCAGGCGGTGTTCTGAGTCAGATACGCACCCACGATCACCTCAAACTGGGTTTCTGCCGGCCACCAATGTTGTGTTCCCCATGCGCTGAAGAGTGTCCCGTAATACTTGCGGATCTGCTCTTCTCGGGTGATTGGGTACATGCGGAGAGATCCTTATATTGAGTGTAATTGAGCTTTCAGCGTGGTGTTTTGTAGTCATTCCATATTTGCACAAGACTTACTGAAGTGCATGTACTTGCCTGGAATTGGGTTGCCCAAAAAGCGCGAAAAACGCCCAATTTGCGCGCAATTAGAGCGCTCACGCGCTTGTAAAGTAAGGTGCTTCAGGAGGGCAAGTACCAAAGTAAGTGGTGCGGTCGTTCGCTTGCGTTGACAATTTGTGTCAACGCGAATGAGCTGCATTCCTCTCCCAACGATGGGCAGCCGTACGCGCCATGCCTGCATGTCGATGCGGCATTGTTCCATCTACGTGGTGAGGAGATCAGGGTATGTCTCAACGGCTGGGTGACCTTCTCGTTAAAGAGAAGATCATTACCCCCGAGCAGTTGGAACAAGCGACGAAGACGCAGAAAGAGCAGAGCTGCCGCCTGGGCTCCGCCCTGGTGAAGCTTGGGTTCCTCACAGACGAGGATGTCACCAACTTTCTTTCGCGCCAGTATGGCGTCCCCGCAATCAACCTTTCTTATTTTGAAATTGATCCAGCAGTCGTCAAACTGATCCCGTTCGAGACCGCGAAGCGCTACCAGATTCTCCCGCTCAGCCGAGTGGGTGCATCTCTCACGATTGCCATGGTGGATCCGACGAACGTGTTTGCCATGGACGATATCAAGTTCATGACGGGCTTCAATATTGAACCCGTGGTGGCTTCGGAAAGCTCGATTTTGGCCGGAATCGAGAAGGCCTACGGTTCCCGCAAAGAGGAAGATCTTGAAGCGGTAATGCAGTCGATGTCGGAGATGAATGAGAGCGACGTCGAACTACAGTCGGAAGAACAGCAACTCGAACTGGCGGAGTTGGAGAAGGCGGCTGACGAAGCTCCAGTGGTGAAACTGGTGAATGTCGTGCTTAGCGACGCCGTGAAGCGAGGCGCCAGCGACATTCATATCGAGCCTTACGAAAAAGAGTTCCGGGTGCGGTTCCGCATTGACGGTGTGCTGCAGGCGATCATGTCGCCTCCCATGAAGTTGAAAGACGCTATCACGTCGCGCCTCAAGATCATGGCGAAGTTGGACATCAGCGAAAAGCGGCTGCCACAAGACGGCCGCATCATGCTGAAGATGAATATTGGCGGTCGAAAAAAACAGCTCGACTTCCGCGTCAGCACGCTGCCCACGCTGTGGGGCGAGAAGATCGTGCTCCGTTTGCTCGATAAAGAGAACTTGCGGCTCGACATGACCAAGCTTGGTTTCGAAGCTGAGTCGCTGGTGAAATTCGAAAAGGCGATTTTGAAGCCTTACGGAATGGTGCTGGTCACCGGACCAACCGGATCAGGCAAGACGAACACGCTGTACTCATCGATTTCCCGCCTGAACCAGCCTGACACGAACATCATGACCGCCGAGGATCCGGTCGAATTTCAGCTGCAAGGCGTCAATCAGGTGCAGATGAAAGAGCAGATCGGATTAAACTTCGCGGCCGCCCTGCGCTCGTTCCTGCGGCAGGACCCCAACATCATCCTGGTGGGCGAGATTCGAGACTTTGAAACCGCGGAAATTGCGATCAAAGCTGCTCTCACGGGCCACCTGGTGCTATCCACGCTGCATACCAACGGCGCTCCCGAAACGATTACTCGTCTCATGAACATGGGTATCGAACCATTCCTCGTGGCGACCTCCGTTCACCTGATTTGCGCCCAGCGACTGGTGCGGCGCGTCTGCAAGGACTGCACGGAAGCTATCGATGTGCCGCCTCAGACGCTGATTGATGCCGGGTTTACGCCGGAAGAGTCGAAGACAGTGAAGATCCAGAAGGGCAAGGGCTGCGGGGTGTGCAACAACACGGGCTACAAGGGCCGCTGTGGTTTGTACGAGGTTATGGAGGTTGACGATGAGATTCGGGAACTGGTTCTGGTCGGGGCCTCGGCGGTGGAATTGAAAAAGAAGGCAATCGAGCGCGGGATGATCACGCTGCGCCGCAGCGGCCTGATCAAGGTTGCGGCGGGAATGACCACCCTCGAAGAGGTCGCGCGCGAAACGATTCACTGATAACTGCTGGAAAGGGAAGGAACTGACTTATGGGTTTGTCGCTCAGCGATCTGCTCAAACGCATGCTGGAGATGAACGGCAGCGATCTGCACATCACCACTAACTCGCCGCCGCAGATTCGTGTGCACGGGCATTTGGTGCCGCTCGACCTGCCGCAAATGACGCCGGCTGAGACCAAGCAGTTGGCGTACAGCGTCATGACGGATTCGCAGAAGCACCGCTTTGAAGAAAGCCTGGAACTCGATTTCTCGTTTGGCTTGAAGGGACTGGCCCGTTTCCGCGCGAACGTGTTTAACCAGCGCGGCGCGACCGCCGCCGTCTTTCGTGTGATTCCATTCGAGATCAAGTCCTTTAACCAGCTGGGACTGGCTCCGGTGGTCAGCAAACTCTGCGACAAGCCTCGGGGATTGGTGCTGGTGACGGGGCCGACAGGATCCGGCAAGTCCACTACGTTAGCCGCCATGATCGACAAGATCAATAGCGAGCGGCACGATCACATTCTGACCATCGAAGATCCGATCGAATTCGTGCACATGAACAAGAACTGCGTGGTCAACCAGCGCGAGTTGCACGCCGATACGAAAAGCTTCAGCGATGCCTTACGCGCTGCGCTTCGTGAAGATCCAGACGTGGTGCTGATCGGCGAAATGCGCGATCTGGAGACGATTGAGTCGGCATTACGCATTGCTGAAACCGGCCACCTCACTTTCGGGACGTTGCACACCAACTCAGCAACCTCGACCATCAACCGTATTATCGACGTCTTTCCCGCCCACCAGCAGCCGCAGATCCGGGCGCAGCTGTCGCTGGTGCTGGAAGGAATCATGTGCCAAAGCCTGGTGCAGAAGATTGATGGCAAGGGGCGCGCCATGATCATGGAGATCCTGGTGCCCAATGCCGCAGTTCGGAATTTGATCCGCGAAGACAAAATTCATCAAATTTATTCCTCCATGCAGTCGGGGCAGGAAAAGTTTGGGATGCAGACGTTCAACCAGTCGCTGGCCACAGCGTATTTCCAAAAGCAGATTTCGATGGAGACTGCTATGGCGCGGTCCAGTAACGCGGACGAATTGACGGAAATGATCAACCGGGGCGCGAGTTTGTTGACCCGGCCAACGGCAGCGGGAACAACGCTGGCGCGAGGCGCGGCTCCATCCAAGCGTTAAGGGTGGAGCAGCACCGAGTTTGTGAGTAAGCAATTTCGAGTGCAGTCACAAGAGTCCAGGAGAAGCTAAACATGCCAGTTTTCACATTTTCAGGCAAAGACGCGTCAGGACAAAAAGTTTCCGGGGAGCGAATGGCGGTAAATAAACAATCATTGGCGCAGACGCTGCGCCGCGAACGCATCACTCCCGGAGCCATTCGCGAAAAAGGCAAAGAGTTCTCGATGCCGACCTTTGGAACCACGAAAGTAAAAACCAAAGACATCGCCATCTTCTTTCGCCAGTTCTCCGTCATGATCGATGCCGGCCTGCCGCTGGTCCAGTGTCTGGAGATCCTGGCCGCAAACCAGGAGAATCCGACATTCCAGAAGACGTTGACTGGCGTGCGCACCACGGTGGAAGGCGGCGCAACCCTGGCCAACGCCATGCGCCAATATCCCGTCGTGTTCGATGACCTCACGACCAACATGATTGAAGCCGGCGAGACGGGCGGTATTCTCGACGTCATTCTGCAGCGCCTGGCCACGTACGTGGAAAAGGCGGTGCGCCTGAGGGCGGCGGTGAAGTCGGCACTGATTTATCCGGTTGCCGTGGTGAGCATGGCGGTGTTGATCGTGGGCGCGCTATTGAAGTGGGTCGTTCCCATCTTCGCCAACTTGTTTGCCGGATTAGGCGTGTCCCTGCCCCTTCCCACGCGCATCGTGATGGGGCTGAGCGCCTTCGTGCAGACGTTCTGGTGGATGTTCTTCGTAGGAGCATTCGCCATCTTCTTCGGCATCAAGCAGGTTCGCAAGCATCCGACGGGCCGCTACTACTTCGACAAAATGCTGTTGTATGTGCCCGTCATCGGGTTGCTGCTGCGCAAGATCGCGGTCGGCCGCTTCACCCGTACTTTAGGAACCCTGATCACTTCCGGCGTCCCGATTCTGGAAGGGCTAACGATTACTGCCAAGACCTCGGGCAATGCGGTCTTGGAAGAAGCGCTGATGAAAGTACGAAAAGCCATCGAAGAAGGCCGAACCATCGTCGATCCGCTGCGCGAGTGCGGAGTGTTCCCCAATATGGTGACGCAGATGATCGGCGTCGGTGAAGCCACTGGCGCTATGGATTCGATGTTGCAGAAGATTGCCGATTTCTATGAAGAAGAAGTCGATGCGGCAACCAAAGACATGCTGGCTATGTTGGAACCGGCGATCATCGGAACTTTGGGCGTGATGATTGGAGGCATTGTGATCTCGCTCTACATGCCTTTGTTCGCCATGATTGCGAAGCTGGCTGGCTAAGAATATCGGGGGAGGGGAGCAGGTTACCCCCTCTCCCTTACATGCCTTGGTTTTTAGAGTTTGGTCTTGGGCAAACACCGTGCAGTCTCGGAGCCAATGCTAGCCCAAGAGTCGATGTGCGCCATGCAGGGCGGCGCTGCGCTTGGCAGACACGGATCACATGCAATCGAGCTTCGATGAGCGCAATTGGCTGAGTTGGCTGGTGAGGGTCCGGATCTTTATTTTGACCCTGTTGCTGGCGATCGAATTGGCGGTCGCGCAATTCAGTCCAACGCTGCTGCCGATGCGGTTGTTTATCAGCACAATCCTGTTTTGGTTCAGCCTTTCCCTTTTTTACGTACTGCTGCTGACCTTGTGGAAAGAGCATCGGCTGCAGGCTTCGCTGCAGGTCTTGACCGATCTGGTGCTGGTCAGCCTGGTCATTCATGAGACGGGAGGCTGGGACAGTTCACTGAATTTCCTGTACCCGCTGGTGATCATTGTCGCCAGCGTGCTGTTGCCGCGAGTTTGGGCGCACTTGATCGCCGCGCTGGCTTTCATTCTGTACGGCAGTGTCCTGGAACTGAACTACTACGCAGTGATTCCGTCGTATTGCACGACGCATCCGGGTTTCCAGGCGCTGCAGGCAATCATCTTTGTCAACCTGTTCGCGTTCCTGGCGGTAGCGTACCTGGCAGGCCTGCTGAGTGCAAAGCTGCGCCAAGTCGGGGTCCAGTTACAGGACACCAGCGGGGCGCTGGAAAACCTGCAGGTCCTGCACGAGAACATCGTGCACTCGATCAGCAGCGGGTTAGTGACTACTGGCATGGATGGACGAATCACTTTGGTCAATGCCGCAGCGCAAAGGCTGCTGGAACGCACGGCGGCGGAACTCGTGGGTAAGCCGGTGAATGAGTTGTTCATTGATTTACTGCCCACGATGGAGTCTCAACACACCCACGGGGAGGTCCGGTTCGAGAATCCGGGGAAGTTCCGCAAGACCCTGCGTGTGCGAGTGACCGGGCTGACAGTTCCGGATCTTGCCGAGCAGGGGTACGTTTATGTGCTGGACGATTTGACTGAGATTCGTCGTCTGGAGCGGGAAGTGCGCATGCAGGACCGACTCGCTGCTGTAGGACGTCTGGCGGCGGCGATCGCACATGAAATCCGCAACCCGCTGACGTCCATTGCAGGGTCGGTGAGTATGCTTTCCGGCGTTCCGGAGATGAATGACGAACATCGCCGCTTGCTCGACATTGTGACGCGGGAGTCGCAGCGGCTCAATTCCATTATCACCGACTTCCTGGCTTATTCCCGCACCAAGCAGTACCACTTCGAAAAAGTCGATCTCACTCACTTGGTGGAAGACACCTTGACGTTGATGGATCACCGCATGAAGGCAGAGAAGACCGGCATCGCGATTGAACGCTGCTTTCCCCAGAGCGGGGCTTGGGCCCTGGCCGACGGTGACAAGTTGAAGCAGGTCTTTTGGAATTTGTGCGAAAACGCGGTACGCGCGATGAAAGATGGAGGCACTCTGACCGTCACGGTCGAGGCTGTAGGAGACGATTGGCAGGTGGGGTTCGCCGATACGGGCGAGGGTATGACCCCGCAGCAAACGGAAAAGATCTTCGAACCGTTCCAATCCGACTTCAAAGGTGGAACCGGCCTGGGACTGGCAATCGTGTACCAGATCATGCAAGCGCATGAGGGCAAGGTGTGGGCGCGCTCCAGGCCAGGGATGGGTACCACATTCGTGCTTAGAGTGCACCGCTTCGGTGTGGAGCGGCTGGCAACCGGTGAAGACCGAGCTTCGGCGCAGATGGGTGCCGCTGTAGCTGCGGGAGGTTCGCATGGCTAACATACTGGTTTGCGATGACGAACGCTCCATCTGCGAAATGCTTGACATCTCCCTGCGCCGCGAAGGCCACAAAGTGGAGACCGTGCAGTCAGGGCAGGCGGCGAAAAACAAGATTGACGGCGCGCTGTACGACGTCATCATCACCGATATCAAGATGCCGAGTATCGACGGAATTGAAGTGCTGCGCCACGCCCACCGGGTTTCACCGGACTCTGCCGTCATTCTGATCACGGCAGTCGACGATTACGAAGCCGCAGTGGAAGCAGTGAAAGCAGGCGGCGCTTCCGATTACATCCGCAAGAGTCCGGGACTGGTGGACGAGATTAAGCTGGCGATCAACCGTACACTGGAGAGGCTCATTCTGAGCAAGCAGAACTTTGCCTTGCGGCGCGACGCCGCTACGCGAAACTCTCTGGACAACATCATCGGATCAAGTGCGGCGATGGAGAAGCTGAAGCACACGGTGCGAACCGTCGCCTCGACTGCCAGTACGGTCCTTATCCAGGGGGAGAGCGGAACGGGCAAAGAATTGGTCGCGCGCGCCGTTCACGTATGTTCCCCGAGAGCCACGGACACGTTTGTCTCTGTGAACTGCGGAGCATTTCCGGAGACGCTGCTGGAGAGCGAACTTTTCGGATACGTCAAGGGCGCCTTCACCGGAGCGAGCCAGAATAAGCGCGGTCTGTTTGAAGTGGCGGACGCGGGAACGATCTTCCTGGACGAGATCAGCGAAATGACGCTGGCGATGCAGGTGAAGCTGCTGCGCGTCTTGCAGGAACGAACGGTTCGGCCAGTCGGCGGTACCAGCGAAATCGCCATTGATGTGCGGGTGATTGCGGCCACCAACCGCGAACTGGATAAGGCCGTCGCTGAAAATACGTTTCGGGAGGATCTGTATTACCGGCTGAATGTGATTCCGGTGCGAGTCCCTCCGCTACGGGAACGCACAGAAGACGTTCCTCTTCTGGCCAATCACTTCCTCAAGAAGTACGCGACGGCAGCCGGACGGAGTATCGTGCGAATGCACGCCCCCTCTCTGCAGGGGCTGTGCGGTTACGATTGGCCCGGCAACGTGCGCCAACTGGAAAATACGATCGAAAGAGCTGTAGCTCTGGAGACTAACGACGAACTCCATGTGGAACTCCCAGTGGAGCGTCCCAAGGCGCGTGCCGCGGCTGCATCTGCTGGCGGCGGTGTCTTCGCCGAGAACGGCGGAAACCTGAGTCTGCCTGAAGGCATGGGGATGGAAAATTACGTGGCAGGGATCGAACGTTCTCTGCTGCAGAACGCGCTGAACCAGAGCGGCGGGGTTCAGACGAAAGCTGCCGATGCGCTGGGCATCTCCTATCGCTCTTTCCGTCACCTGATGAAGAAGTATTCCCTCTAAAAGCGGCACGATGTTGCGAGGCCTCACTTGCCTCGGCACGACGGACGCGGCCTCCGTGCGCCTTCGCGCGGCAGTCGCGCAACTACAAAGGCCTTTAATCAAACGCTGAGACCTTAACAAGTCGCTTTCCGGTATGGAAGTAGGAAGTAGAGAAGCTGTGGAAAACGTTATCTCGGGGGTTGGAATGGGGATGCAAACCTCAAGGAAATCGTGTAATTTGTGCCGCTGGAAATTGGATGTTGTGAACTTTCGTCTAAGGTATTTACCCGAGAACGAAGCTTTTCAGGATGTTCGTACCGGTTCCTAGGGGTTGGCGACAGGGATTTTATCGGCTGCTTCCGGAAATGGTACCTGTTTGTTCTCTGGTCAAGACTTGAAGCGCCCGCGTGTCGTGGCGACAATACACGCGGTTTTAAGCGTGGTTTGACCCAGTCTCGCAGCGTCCAGAGCGCAAATGACATCAATACGGATTTTCACCTCCCATTTTTCGATTTCCGGAATAGCCCTCACTTCCTGCAAGTCTCTGTGGAAAATCATCTTCCGGGCGAAATATGCCTGGGGACGGCGACAATGGCAACGTGGGTGCTATGAAGTTTGGAAACGTTCCGTGAGCTCATCGGGCCGCGGCAAAATAAAACTCAAAAGAGGGGGAAGTGATGAAGGATCAGACTGTTCGGCTGGGGCCTCGCGAACAGCAGATTGTCGAACTGCTGCTGCAGGGTTGCGACAATGCCGAGATCGCCAGTCAACTCCATATGGCGCGGCGCACCGTGAAGGCTCATTTTAACCGGTTGTTCTTACGTTTCGGAATTACTGGAGGTATCAAGCGAGTGAAACTCGCAACCCTACTTTATCGGAGGCAGACATGTCCGCAAGTGAACGTTATGGGAACCGTATCCCCAGTGAACGTGAGCACCGAGTCATCGAGCTCGTTGCCGAAGGCTTAAAGAACAAAGAGGTGGCTGATGCCATTGGAACGACTGAGCATGTTGTGAAGAATTACCTTCGGGTAATCTACGACAAACTTGGCCTCTGGAATCGAGTTGAACTCGCCCTTTGGTATGAATCCAGGCGAGGTGTCTCCGCACCTGCCTTAATGATGCAATGATTCAATCTTGTGGGGTCGTGGCTGAAGTGGCTACGACCCTGACCCTTCTCCAGCACCTGAATCACAACTAGAGCGTGATCTACTGGCAACCGAATGCTTGCAGATTGCGAAGTCGTTGGCCCGCGCCATTAACGCCCTTTCGCGCGGCTGAATCCAGCAAAATTCGCGCCTGATCGCAGTTCTTGGAGACTCCGTCTCCTCTCAAGTACATATCTGCCAGGAGCAGTGTTGCCTGGCCATTATGCTTTGCAATAGATTTCCACAGCCACTTGGCGGCCTCCGCCGGGTCACGCCGTTGTCCGCTGGCCCCATTCAGGTAGCGTTCGGCCATTGAGAGTTCTTCGGCGCCCCATTTGTCAGCGGCGCTTTCCGGCTGTACTTCTCTCTCATTGCTTTCCCTGGCTTTGGGAGGGGACGGCTGCCGTGCGGGTACGTCGGCTTGGGCGGTACTTGGCGCCTTCGCAGCAGGTTCCGGTGGGGCCTCATTGCGTGTATCCGCAGGAGCGGTTTCTGGGTTGGTGGGTGAAGCAGTCGCCCCCAGATGGTCCGCTTTCGGCGGCGGTGCGGTTTGGTTGCCGGTGGGGGGCTGTGTAGTGGATGACGGCGCGGAAGCAGAAGCCGGAGGGGGAGCAGAAATGTCGTGGGAATTTTGAGAATTTTGCATTCCCCGCCACGCAAAGTATCCGAGCCCCAAGATCAGGATGGCGAGCACCGCCCCGATATAGCCTCGGTAAGAGGACGACGGCGCTGGTTCGAAATTCCAATCTTGCTCCGTGTTATCACTCTCGGTCTCGCGATAGGCTTGGAACAACGACAATTCGTGCCGTGGCGCAACCGGCTCGTCATAAGAGCTCGAACGCTCACTCCACCGCTCGGGTTCAGGTTCAGATGGACTGTTCCTGCGGCTATCATGGAGAATAGGCGTCTCCGAATATCCAGCGGTCCCCGAGTCCTCAGAAGCTGTATCCGCTCCGCACATTCCGCAGAATTTGTTGACGGCGGGATTATCGTGACCACAGCTCCGGCAGCGAACCAACGGAGGCACGGCCGCCAATTCCGAAGCAAGCGTCGTTTCACGGCGAGACCTCTCTGCCTCGAGTTCGCGCAATAAATCGAGAACAGCCCGCTCGCGGTTTTCCGGGGGGCTGGTGAAATATACCTCTGCCCATCGACCCATGTTTTCCGCCAGCAGGGGATTAATCAGAGGATTCAGCTCCGCTGGTGGCAACGTGTTAGGCTCGGAAGTTTGTTCACTTGGACGAGGCAAAATGTCTCCGATATGTCGGCTGTCTCCACACGACACGAATGGGCGCCATTTGGTAAGATTGCACTCCCATCGTTTCTGGTTGTCAATCCTAAACTCTTTGGGATGAGAAGGGTAAGTAGAGGAGTTCATTCTACTTACAAGGTTGGCGATAAGCGGGTTCAAAACGGTCTAGTTGCGCGTCCCGCTGCCCTGTGTATTTTCCTCTAGGGGTTTTCCCGTAGAGATCTGTTCCGGAACAGTAATAAAGTCCGGTCTGTAGGTCCACCCACACGGCCGCGGACGGGTTACCCTTGTCTGGAGCCGGCTCGGGAGGGTCGGCCAATCCGACGCTAATCAGGAACCGATCGAAGACGGAGATCTCTGGCGCAGCAGGTTTGTGGGTGGCTGCCGGGGCGGTTGGCGGAGCGCTGGTCGCATTCACCGGATGACCGCTCCAGAGGCCCCAGCGCATTGCGCAAACCACGAGAATAATAGCCATGGCCAAATAGAAATCGCCCCGGTGATCACTCCAGATTTTTGCCAGACCTCGACGGCGGTTCCCCTCAGCCATCTTCTGGAGAAACTCAAGAGCCGAGAGGGCCGAACTCCAATCCGGCGCAGAAGACGCATCATGATGTTGCGACAGTTCGAGCGCGGCGCTGTTTGGGACGAGGCCCGTCGATAAATCGGCGTCGGGCGGGGAATCCTGTTCCGGTTCCAGCAAGGCGGCATATTCCTGCAGTGGACGACCATCGACGGGCAGTTCAGGGGCGAGCGAAGAGGCATCGACATCGTCTGCTTTGCTGCTAGCAGGGTGCTTCCCAGAATCGCCTTCGCTTGAACGGTCGGCGAGACCCGCGTCAGTCAATTGCTGGAGGCGCCAAAGAGAAGCCACTTTGCTTTGTATGCCGATGGCGGCTGATTCGCGATCCTCGCTTCGCGCGGCTCCGCACTGCCCGCAAAATTGCTCTTTTCCGACGAGTTCGTGGCCGCATTTGTAACACGGCACTGAAAAAGCTTGCCTGAACGCAGCTGAGTTTTCCTCCACGTCCGAGTTTGTAAACTCAGCTACGGATTTTTCTTCACGGCCAATAGCTTCTGTAATGATGCCGGCCATCAGTTGGCAGGTCTGAACATGTTGGTCGCTAAAAGCGCCTGAACCGGAGTAGTAGACTTCGATCGCGCCGATGACGTCGTTATTCTGAAATACAGGTACCGCAATGAACGATCCAATGCCGCGCCGCCGGCACTCCTGCCTGTCAACCCTGGGTTCAGACCTGCAATCGTCGCAGCGAAATACCTGGCCCGTGCGCAGGCAAGGAGAGCAGAATGCTTTCTCAATCGCGACGCACGACCCCTGAGGGAGAGTTCTGAGGCCGGCAACTGCGGGATAGCACACCTGCTTGTCCTCATGGATTCCAATGGCTGCGCCTGCGGCTCCGCAGAGGTCGATGAGGTGCTCCGCAATGACCGACATTGCTTGGTGCAATTTGAGATTGCGACTCTCGATCTGGCTCTGAAGTTCAAGAATTTGCTGAAGAGTGTTGTTGTCGTTATCGGGATCACTGAAAGGCTCCGAGGAACTCTTTTTCGATCCGCTACTCGGTTGGATTTCCTGCTTTTTCAGCTGTTCGCGGGACAGTTCCGGCGTGAAAGTCTGTTCTGCTTTATTTTCTCGGCCCGACTTTGCGGCGACTCCGAGCTGTTCTTCCAGCGCCCGCAATTGCTGGCTATGTTCCTGCAGCACGTAGGCGGCTTCAAGCAGCTTAGCCAGAGTTTGCTCATCAAAGACGGGTTTATCCTTCTGCTCGGACACGGTTACGTCTTCCACTCCCACCGTCCTTAGCGCACGCCCGTGCAGGACGGAATGCGCTCATTCTATTGCATGTCCCGCGTGAACGCTCATGCCAATGCCTCTCAAGCGACCAGATAGCAAATTGATCGGGCACCCTGTTTCTCGGGGGAATTGCGGGAATTATGCGCTGTGAATAGTGTACTGCTGAATTTGAAGGCTCGGTACCCTCTCCCATTCCCGCAAACTCCGGAACCGCACCTCGGTAACCAGCAATCCGTACCAATTCAGACGCTTTAGGCTGACAGTGCGGGAAGTTGGCTCGATGGCGAAGCCTAGCGGCTCATGTAGAAGTGCACTGCTGGAGTAATCACGAGTGAAAGAACCATGGAGATCAACACGCCCCCGATTACGGCGATCGCTAACGGTTGCAGCATTTGCGATCCTGCACCAAGGGCGAATGCGAGCGGTAGCATCCCCGCGACAGTGGCGAGCGCGGTCATGACAATTGGACGCAACCGGCGCCGGGCGGCTTGCAGCATCGTGTCTTCCACCGACAGACCGAGAGCACGCATCTTCTGGTCGGCATCCAGCAGCAAAATTCCATTTTTAGCCACGATGCCGATCACCATTATCATTCCCATGAAGGAGGAGATGTTGAAGGTCGTACGCGTGATCAGCAACGCGATGAAAACGCCCGAGGTCGACAGCAAAGCAGAGGAAAGAATGGCAACCGGCGCCGCGAAGCTTCCGAACTCAAACAGCAGGACTATGAACAGCAGCAACACGGCGAGAACTAAAACGATCGAGAGGTCGTGAAAATTCTGGCGCTGTTCCTGGTATTGTCCGCCGTATTCCACGCGAATGCTGGACGGAATGTGCAGCCCGGCAACGACCTTCTGCACCTCTGCCATGCCGCTGCCCAGGCCGCGGCCTTCGAGTCGAGCAGTGATGGCGACATCCCGTTGCAGGTTCTCGCGACGGATCTCAGTTTGCCCGGGAGTCTCGACAATAGAAGCGAGCGAACCGAGGGTGGCGGTGTGTCCCGTGCTGCTGACCAGCAGAGTGTCGCGCATGGCCTGGAGGGAACTGCGATTTTGCCCCGGGAAACGCACGCGGATGATGTAGGCACGGTCATTAGTGATCACCGGGGTGGGCGCGGGCTCGCCCTCCAGTATGACCGACGCATCGAGCGCAACTTCTTCCGCGGTGAATCCCGCTCGGGCCGCAACACTGGGATCGACCTGGAAAGTAACGGCCGGGCCACTGATCGTGTTTTCAATTCCGTTGAGCACATCCACAACGCCCTCGACCTTGGCGATCGCATCTGCAACTTTGGGAGCCCATTGGTCCAGTTGCTTGGCTTCTTGAGAAAAGAGCTTGATCTGCACTGGTTCTGGGGCCGAGGTCAG
>Ga0068856_100001683_pt1 | contig 23136 bp, 13 predicted proteins | sample KBSCornC62_FD_66595 | JGI IMG/M metagenome (GOLD analysis project Ga0068856, IMG submission 66595) | Corn rhizosphere microbial communities from Kellogg Biological Station, Michigan, USA - KBS Corn C6-2 | ecosystem: Host-associated > Plants > Roots > Rhizosphere > Soil ... | reverse complement strand
GCGCGGTACAGCGCGACCTTGCCTTCGCCGTCGGCGACCAGCACATCGCCGCGCGCGATCTGGCTGCCTTCGGTGTCGGCGCCGACGAAATGCGTGAGATTGCGTTCGGCCGCGGACGTGCCGCCCGCTCCAACGCAGGCGAGAATGGCGATCAACAGAGAAATGCGTTTCATGTGATGTCGACTCCCAAGTGGAAACACTGCTTCCTGAATGGAAAATTCCCAGCGAGTGGGGACTGTTTCGATCGACACGCAGCGGGAGCACCGCGCCGCATCCGCAGCGGGCAGAACCCTAAATTATATTTGTATACGAAGTCCCTCCCGACATCGTGTCGAGCCTAGAGTAGTCCTCGCATCGATGCCGTCAATGCGCACAGCAGCATTCGAGTCCATGCGCAGGCGTATGTATGCGGCTGAGTTTGCTTGAGGCGCGGACGCCAGAAAAAAAAGTCGGCGCCGCTTGCTTCGACCGAATGAATCTTTCGGATCACGCGCCGGAAAAACGGTCCGCGCGTTTCGCCTCACGCCCCGCCGAGCAGCGCCCGCACGCGTTCCAGATCGTCCGCCGTATCCACGCCACCCGGAAACGCGTCCGGCGCGATGCGCACGGCGATGCGATGGCCGTGCTCGAGCGCGCGCAGCTGTTCCAGCGACTCGGTCCGTTCCAGCGGCGTGGGCGTGAGCTGCGCGAAACGGCGCAGGAATGCGGCGCGGTAGGCGTAGATGCCGATATGTCGCAGGAACGGCACGCCTTCGGGCAACACGTCGCGGTTGCGCGCAAACGCATCGCGCGGCCAGGGCAGCGGCGCACGGCTGAAATACAGCGCGCAGCCGTCGCTGCCGGCGACCAGCTTGACGATGTTCGGATCGAACAGCTCCTCGACGCTCGCGAGCGGCGTGGCGAGAGTCGCCATCGGCGCGCCGTCGGTGAGCGCGGCCGCGACGGTGCGGATGCCGCTCGGCGGCACCAGCGGCTCGTCGCCTTGCAGGTTCACCACGATCGCGTCGTCGGGCCAGCCGAGCCTGGTCGCGCATTCGGCCAGGCGATCGCTGCCCGAGGCGTGATCGGCGCGCGTCATCTGCACGCGCACGGGGCTGTTTGCCAGCGCAGCCAGAACGCGCTCGTCGTCGGTCGCGACGACGACGTCACGCGCGCCGGCTTCGAGCGCGCGGCGCGCGACGTGCACGATCATCGGCTCGCCGGCGATCGGCTGCAGCGGTTTGCCCGGCAGACGCGTCGAGGCGTAGCGCGCAGGTATCGCGACGATGAAGTCCAGATTTGCGCTCATGGGGCTCGGCACGGCACGGCACTGGCGCGCATTGTGCCGAACATCGCCGCCTGAAAGAAACCGGCGCCGCGACGGGTCGTCTGGGACACAGCGCAACGCGCGGCGGAGGTGGGCGATGAAAACGCGGAACTGGGGCGCAATACTGGCGGCGGTGCTGACGTTCGCAGCGCCGGTGCTGACGGCGAAGACGGTCGCGATCACGGTCGGCGGCACGACCACGACAGGCGACCCCTATTACGGCTACAACACCTATCCGGTGCTCAAGTTCCAGCCCAGCAGCATCACCGTCGACGTCGGCGACACCGTCACGTTTTCGAGCCTCGGCGGCGCGGCGCACAACGTGCACGCGGATGACGGTTCCTTTCGCTGCGCCAACGGCTGCGACGGCGCCGGTGGCGACGGCACGCCGTCGGAGGCGACGTGGACGTCCTCCGTCACGTTCAGCAAGAGCGGCGTGTTCCATTTCCACTGCGATCAGCACGAGGCGATGGGCATGACCGGCACGATCACCGTCAACGCGCCGAACGTACCGATCGCGCTCGGCGGCTACATGAGCGGCAACTGGTACAACGCGAACCAGGCCGGGCACGGTTTCCAGCTGGAACTCTCGAGCAGCAACGACATGATCGCGATCTGGTTCGTGTACACGCCCGATGGCGCCGGCCAGAGCTGGGTCTACGCGCAGGGTCCGTTCGATCCGGCCTCGAACACCGTCACGTTGCCGGCGCAGATCCTGACCGGCGCGAAATTCCCGCCGAACTTCAATCCGGCCGACGTGCACCAGATGGGCGGCGGCCTGTGGGGGCACGTGACGTTCACGTTCTCGGATTGCAACAACGGCAGCGTCAGCTGGCACTCGGACCTGCCCGGCTACAACGCCGACAACGACACGCCGCTGTCGATCACGCGCCTGACGCAGATCGGCGGGACCACGTGTCCGGGGCCGTGAGAGCGTTTTTGCGCTCGTCATCCCGGCGAAAGCCGGGATCCAGTGTCTTCGGCACTCCGCAAGCGAAGCGAGGCGCTGGATCCCGGCTTTCGCCGGGATGACGAGCAAAAAAAGCCTTCGCGGGATGACGCGCGCAGAAACGAGCTAGACGATCACGCCTGGCGCGAAACGAAGCGCCGCGCGATGTAGTCCTCGACGATGCCGACGAATTCCTGCGCGATGTGTTCGCCGCGCAGGGTCATTGCCTTCGCGCCGTCGATGAAAACCGGCGCAGCCGGCGCTTCGCCGCTGCCGGGCAATGAAATGCCGATGTTGGCGTGCTTGGATTCACCCGGGCCGTTGACGACGCAGCCCATGACCGCGAGCGTGAGGTTTTCGACGCCGTCGTATTTGATGCGCCATTCCGGCATCTTCGCGCGCACGTGTTCCTGCACGGTCTTGGCCAGTTCCTGGAAGAACGTCGACGTCGTGCGGCCGCAGCCGGGACATGCCGTGACCAGCGGCGTGAACGCGCGCAGGCCCATGGTCTGCAGTAGCTCCTGCGCCACGATCACTTCGCGCGTGCGCGACTCGTCCGGTTCCGGCGTGAGCGAAATGCGGATCGTGTCGCCGATGCCTTCCTGCAGCAGCACGGCAAGCGCCGCGGACGACGCGACGATGCCTTTGCTGCCCATGCCTGCTTCGGTCAGGCCGAGGTGCAACGCGTAGTCGCAGCGGCCGGCGAGATCGCGATAGACCGCGATCAATTCCTGCACGCCCGACACCTTGCACGAGAGCAGGATGCGGTCGCGGCCCAGGCCCAGTTCCTCCGCGCGCGCGGCCGAATCGAGCGCCGAACGGATCAGCGCCTCGCGCGCCACACGCGCGGCGTCCCACGGTTCGGCGCGCGTGTGGTTCTCGTCCATCAGCGCCGCGACCATCGCCTGGTCGAGCGAACCCCAGTTCGCGCCGATGCGCACCGGCTTGCCGTAGCGCAGGGCAAACTCGACGATGGTCGAGAACTGCAGGTCGCGCTTCTTGCCGAAGCCGACGTTGCCGGGATTGATGCGGTATTTCGCCAGCGCCTCGGCGCACGCGGGCTCGGCGCTGAGCAGCTGATGCCCGTTGTAATGAAAATCGCCGATCAGCGGCACGCTGCAGCCCATCATGTCGAGCCGCTCGCGGATTTTCGGCACCGCGGCGGCGGCCTCCGACGTGTTCACGGTGATGCGCACCAGCTCGGAACCGACGCGGGCAAGTTCGGCGACCTGCTTGGTGGTCGCCTGCACGTCGGCGGTATCGGTGTTGGTCATCGACTGCACCACCACCGGCGCTGCGCCGCCGACTTGGATTGCGCCGATGCGGACGCCGATGGAATGCCGCCGCGGCAGTGTGCCGAGCGTGGGTGAAGGATTCATGGTGAGGGTTCTCGGGGATTCCGGCCCGCAGCCGGTCCCGGTGCGACGTGGATCATGCAGCAACGGGCCCGGTTTCGGGGTGGCGCACTGTTCCCGTTCGGGCGGCGCGCGTCAAGTCGCGAGCGCGCCGTTGCCCGAACCGAGCGCGATGTCGTCGTTCGCCGCCTCTGCCACGTCTTCGGCCGCCGCCGTGCCGCGGCTGAGCTCGACACGCAGGTAGCCGCCGCCCGCATCGCCCACGCCGGCGTTGCGCAGGGTCTCGACCACGGCGTCCGGCGACCAGCCGAACGGATCGCCCGGCCGCGTGAGTTCTATTTCGTGCGCGTCGCGGTCGAGCATGTTCGGCGCCAGCACCGAACTGACGTTCGCCGCGTCCGATTGCAAGCGTTCCAGCAGCACGCCACGCATCGGCGAACGCGGCACGCCGTGTTCGTCGAACACGCGCAGGCCAACCGGGTGTGCACGCGGCGCCAGCAGCTCGATTCCGGCGTCCATCGCGCCGTTCGCCTCGATCCGCAGCCAGCGGATCGCGCCGACCATCCAGTCCTGCGGCTCGCCGTCTTCCACCGGTGTCGCCAGGCCGACGAGTTCGCCGACCTTGACGCGCGCGTTGTCGAGTTTTTCCCACACCAGGCGATAGCCGCCGAGACTCTGGTCCAGCACTTTCGCGTTCAGCCGCTTGACCCGCGGCGTCGCCGATTGCCCTTGCGAGGCCCAGGCCGCGACGCGGTCGCTCTCGTGCAGGCTGATCGCGACGCCGCGCGTCTTGCGCAGGAAGGTGTCGAAATCCTGGTCGCCGGCGAGCACGAAATGCAGGTCGTGCAGGCCGATCACGGTCTCCAGCTGGTGCCCGGCCGCGAGCCGCTGCTGGTTGCGCTCGCCGCCGCCCTCCCAGGCGCGCATCAGGCGCTCGACGAAGGCCACGGTGGTCTGCACCGTCGGGCCGCCGCGCAGGCGGAATTGCGTGATCTCGATGCCCGGCGGCAATCCCGCCAGCTGGCCTTCCAGGAACCGGATCAGGCCGTTGATTTCGAAGGCCCACAGTCCCTCGCCCGGCGCCTCGCGTTCTTCCGGCAGATAGCCGGGGCTCAGGTCCACGTCGGTGCGCACCGCGATCGCGCCGCTCGGTGCGCGGCCTTCGCGCAGCTCGCAGTACGTGGCCCAGATGCGGGTCAGGTCGTGGATCTCGCCGTTTTCCTTCTGCGTGAAGCGGTACGGATTGCTGAGCGCGTACAGCAATGCGTGCATGTACGCGGTCCGCACGGTGAACTGCGCGCCCTCGAACAGCGGATCGTCGACGGCTTTGTCGTCCAGATTGACCGCGACGGCAAACCGGAACAGGTCGTGCAGCGCCTGCCAGGCGCCCGGCGGCGGCGCGTGATAAAGCAGGTACGCCTCGTACAGGCAATGATTGCGGTGTGTGATCGCCCGCGTCAGCGCCAGTGCCACGGACTTGCCGCGCAGGAACGGTACCGCGCCGGCCGGCGCGCACAAATCGTGCGCCACGGCGGCGTAGCCGAGCGCCAGCGCGCATTCGAAGTCCTGCGCGAGTTGGCCGAGCTGCTGCTTTTGCGGCGGCAGCGGCAGGCTGTCGCCCAGCGTCTGGCGTCCGAGCCAGGTCACGATCTGGTCGACCGGCAGACGCAGCATTTCGAGCGCTTCGAGGCGCTGCAGCGGCTCGATGCGCAGTTCGTTCATCTCGCGCAGCGCGCCGATCAGGAGCCGCGCCGTGGCGCCGGGATTTGCCAGCGGCAGGTGCGAGATCCAGTTGCGCAGCGACTTGGCGTCGGTCGCGAACGAGGTCTTTGCCGGCGCATGGCGCTCCGGCAGCTCCCGTATCAAGCGCTGGAACAACGCGCTCATCGCTCGCCCTCGTCCGCACTCCCGTGCATCAGTGTACTCTCCCGTTGCAGCAGCGCGAACCTACGGCCTGAGCGCCCGCAGGACCATCCGCCGCAGCACGCGATCGGCGATCCCGTGTGCCTGTTCGAGCCCGAGACGGGCCAGCAGGCGCGTCTCCGCGGCCGAAGGCGCCGCTTGCCACAGGGATCCAAGCAAGAACGCGGCCAAACGCGGCTTGCTCACGGACACCGCCTGCAGGCGCTTGAGTGCGGGCAGCAACGCCAGTTCTTCGGCGCTGAAATCGCTGCCGAACGGGAACGTCGGGAACAACCCCTTGCGCTGCGCCGCCGCGAGCGCGTCGTGCAGCCGCTGCGGGGTATTCTGGCGCCAGGCGTCGGGCAACGTGAAATCGCGCCGCAGCTTGCAGGCCGCCTGCGCACGCGCCACGAGTTCGGGCTGGAAACGCGCGTCGGTGATCGCGAGCATGGCGAGCACGCAGTCCTCGTCGCTCTTGCCGCGCAGGTCGGCGATGCCGTATTCGGTCACGAAAACGTCGCGCAGGTGACGTGGAATGGTGCAGTGGCCGTAATTCCACAGGATATTCGACTGCGCCGTGCCGTGCGTGCTGCGCGTGCTGCGCAGCAGCAGGATGGAGCGTCCGCCGGCCAGCGCGTGGGCCATCGCGACGAAGTTGTATTGCCCGCCGACGCCGCTGACGATTTGTCCGTCCGCCAGGCCGTCGGAAACCGCCGCGCCGAGCGCCGTGGCCATCATGCAGGTGTTGAAAAAGCGCGCGTCGCGCCGCTGCAGCGCGTCCAGCGCTTCGCGCCCGCCGTACAGCTGGTTGATGTCCGACACGCGCGTCATCGACAAGCCGTCGAAGGCCGCGCCATCGAGCGCGCGCAGCCAGGCGTAGAACGGTTTCGAACCGAGGAAGAATGCGCCGCGCAGGTAGCGGCCTTCGCACAGCGACCGGCCGGCGAGCAGACGGTCCCAGGCCGCCGGGTGCGCCGCCGGCGCGGCCGGCAGGCGCGAACCGTCCGGCAGCAGCAAGGCCTCGCCTTCCAGCCGCGTGCCGCGCGGCAGCAGCCCGAAACGCATCAGGCGCGCGAGTTCGTGCGCGTCGACGATCGGCGGCAGGACGCCGTGCGCGAGCAGGCGCGCACTGGCTTCGACCGGCAGCACGTCGCCGATCACGCGCGCCTCGACCGCACGTTCGAGCGCGAAATCGTCGTACACGCGCCGTTTGAGCACGCCCGTCTCGCACAGGCGCATGAAGCCGTCCATCACCATCTCGCTGGCGCCGTACAGGCCGGCCTCGAACGGCGCGCTGCCGCCGACCGCCGCCGCCAGCGCATGCGGCGGCCCCAGCGCGTCGAGCACGCTGCGGTAGGCGGCGTTGTCCGTCTGGCGCAGCGTCAGCGCATACACCAGCGCGTCCGACAACGCGCCGATGCCGATCTGCAAGGTTCCGCCGTCGCGCACCAGCGTGCTGGCGTGCAGGCCGAGCGCGTATTCCGCCGCATCGACCGGCTCGCGCGGCAACGCGAACAAGGTGTGGCGGCAGGCCGGCGCATCCAGGATGAGGTCGAAGAATCCGGGCGCGACCTCGGCTTCGTTGCCGACGAACGGGAGGTCCGGGTGGATCACGCCGACGACCAGCGGCCGCGGCGCGCCGGCGGCGGCCATGTGATCGAGCAGGTCCGCGGTGACGTCGGGATTGCACGCCAGGCTATAGCGCCGGTGCTCACCGTCGTCGCGCACTGCGATCAGTTGCAGGATCGCGTTGATCCCCGCGCCGACCACGTCGCGCGCGACGTGGGTGTAGTTCATGCTGATGTAGTCGCGCTGCGCCGACGGCACGTTTAGCAGCGCGCCGGACTGGAAGTAGAACTCGTGCACGCGCACGTTCGGCGGCAGCGCATCGGCGTGTTGCGCCGCGACGTACGCGAGATCGGGATAGTCGTCGCCGAAATGACGCGCCAGGAACGGCTCGAGAAAGCGGCGCTCGAGCGGGTTGTGCGGTGACGGGCGCGACAGCGAAAGCGCGGTATAGAGTTTCAGGCGCCGCGCCGGTTCGGCTGCGACGCGCGCGTACAGCGCGTTGACCAGCGCGTTCGGCTTGCCGAGGCCGAGCGGCAGCGCGACGCGCAGCTCCGCCCCGCCGTGTGCGAGCACGCGTTCGACGCACGCATCCACGTCCGCGATCAGCTCGGGCTTCGCATTCACGCACGTTCTCCTTCACGCAATCTGCACATGATCGCAGATCGGGCCGCGCTCGGCAGCGCACCCTGCCCAAGCGCGTGCCGCTTGAGTATGATCTGCACCTTGGGGAGGGTGGCATGACCGAACGCTTCAAGATCGCGATCGTCGGCTCGGGGCCCGGCGGCATTTCTGCAGCCGCGCGCGCAGCCGAACGCGGCGAATCGCACGTGCTGCTCGAGGCCGAGGAGCACCTGTCGAACACGATCTACCGCTATCAGAAGGGCAAGTTCGTCATGGACGAGCCGGGGATCCTTCCCTTGCGCTCGCCGGTGCCGTTCAAGGCCGGCAGCCGCGAGTCGATTCTCGGCGGCTGGGACGACGCGGCCAAGAGCTTGAAGATCAACGTCAAGCACAAGCACGAAGTCTCCGGCATCAAGCAGATCCCGACGGGCGGCTTCGAGATCAAATGCACGAACGGCCAGACCGTCGCGGCGGACTTCGTCGTGCTCGGCATCGGCCTGCAGGGCAACATCCGCAAGCTCGGCGTGCCGGGCGAAGACCTGCCCTTCGTGCAGTACCAGCTCGACGACCCGGACGAATACGAAGGCGAGACGATCGCCGTGGTCGGCGCGGGCGACGCCGCGATCGAGAACGCGGTCGCGCTGTCGAAACAGAACAACGTCGTGATCATCAACCGCAAGGATGAATTCGGCCGCGCCAAGAAAGGCAACGAAGCCGCGATCCTGAAGGCGATCGAGGACGGCACGATCGAGTGCTACTACGACTCGGCGCCGGAACGCGTCGATGCGCTCAGTGTCGGGCGCAAGAAAGGCCGCATGATCCTGAGCACGAAGAACGGCAAGGCGCAGATCCTGCTCGACCGCGTGATCGCGCGCCTCGGCGCGACCGCGCCGCGCGGTTTCGTCGAAGCCTGCGGCGTCGTGTTCCCGAACAAGGATCCGGCGTCGGTACCGGCGATCAGCTCGCAATACGAGTCGAACGTGAAAGGCCTGTACATCGTCGGCGCGCTCGGCGGCTATCCGCTGATCAAGCAGGCGATGAACCAGGGCTACGAGGTGATCGAGTACATCCTCGGCCAGAAAGTCGAGCCCGCCGACGAGCCGCTGCTGAAGGCGAAGTTCGCGACCATGCCCGGCTTCCGCACGGTGGACGAGGCGCTCGGCCGCGTGCAGAAGAACGTGCGCCTGCTGTCGCACATCACGCCGCTGCAGCTGCGCGAGTTCATGCTCGATTCCGACATCCGCACGCCGAAAGCGGGCGACACGATCTTCGCGCGCGACGACTACACCAACACGTTCTTCTCGATCGTCGAAGGCGAAGTGCAGGTTCTGGTCGATCCGGAAAAGAACAAGACGATCACGCTCAAGCGCGGCGAATTCTTCGGCGAGATGAGCCTGATCTCGGGCCGGCGCCGTTCCGCCACGATCAAGGCGGGTGCGGGTTGCGTGCTGATCGAGACGCCGCGGCGCTCGATGAACAAGCTGATCGCGTCGGTCGCGGCGGTCAAGCGCGAGATCGACGAAGTCTTCATCCTGCGCGCGATCCAGTCGCGCTTCGCGCCGGAAGCGACCGCCGACCAGCTCACCGACGTGGTCGCGGCGTGCAAGCTCGAACGCTTCAAAGCCGGCGACGTGCTGTTCAACGAAGGCGAAACCGGCGATTCGCTGCACCTGGTTCGCGTCGGGTCGCTGACGATCTCGCGCAACATCGGCGGCAAGGACGTGGTGCTGTCGTACGTGCCCGCCGGCAACTACGTCGGCGAAATGGCATTGATGGGCGAGACGCGCCGTTCCGCTACCGCGCGCGCCGCGATCGCGACGGAAACCGTGCGCCTGGACGGCGACGCGTTCAAGAAGCTGGTCAACAAGATCCCGGTGTTGCGCCTGCGCCTGCAGGCGGAATACCGCCAGCGCACCGCGGCGAACCTCGCGATGCAGGCGATGCCGTCGGGCGGCGACATCATTTCGTTCCTGCTGTCGCAAGGCGCCGGCGAAGCGACCGACATCCTGCTGATCGACGAGTCGCTGTGCGTGCGCTGCGACAACTGCGAAAAAGCCTGCGCCGAAACGCACGGCGGCACCTCGCGCCTGGACCGCGAAGCCGGTCCGACGTTCGCCAACGTGCACGTGCCGACGTCGTGCCGCCACTGCGAGCACCCGCATTGCATGAAGGATTGCCCGCCGGACGCGATCCATCGCGCGCCGAACGGCGAAGTGTTCATCGCCGACAACTGCATCGGCTGCGGCAACTGCGAACGCAACTGCCCGTACGGCGTGATCCACATGGCGGCGAAACCGCCGAAGAAGCCCGGCCTGATCCAATGGCTGCTGTTCGGCCGCGGCCCCGGCCCGGGCGAGGCGCCATACGACAAGAAAGCGAAGAAAGAAGCGACCGGCAAGAAAGCGGTCAAGTGCGACATGTGCAAGAACGTCTCCGGTGGCCCGGCGTGCGTGCGCTCGTGCCCGACCGGTGCCGCGATCCGTATCAGTCCCGAGGAATTTCCGGCCTACGCGCAGTCGCGGCGGTAGCGGGTGTTCGCTCCGTGGGGACGCCGGATTCGGTCGAGCGAGACCGCGGATCGCGCGACGAACAGGGGATGCAATGAAGAATCCACATCCGACGGTTTGTTCAACTGAGCGTGCCGCCTGACGCGCGCTTTTCCCAAGCCCAACTCCCGAACCTCCGATCCCGGCGCTCGCCATGCATGATTCCATCCTGACCTACGCGAAATCGCGCTACCTGTGGATCAGCCTGGTGCTGCTGGTCAGCTCGGTCGCAGCTTATGTGCTGCACGATCCGGGCGGTCCGCCCAACGGCGGCACCTGGCTCGGCTACACGCTGGGTACGATCGGCGCCGCGCTGATCGTGTGGCTGATGCTGTTCGGCATGCGCAAGCGCAGCTACATGGGCGGCATCGGCACGCTGCGCGGCTGGCTGTCGGCGCACATCTATCTCGGCACGACGCTGATTCTCATCGTGTTGCTGCATTGCGGGTTCCAGGTCGGCTGGAACATCCACACGTTTGCGTTCGCGCTGATGCTGCTCGTCATCTTCTCGGGCTTTTTCGGCTTGTTCGCCTATTTGCGCTATCCGAACCTGATGACGCGCAACCGCGAAAGCGCCACGCGCGACGCGATGCTCGAGGAAGTCGCCGAGATCGACCAGAACGCCCTCGCGCTCGCCGACGGCATCGATCCGAAGATCCACGCCATCGTGCTGCGCTCGATCGAGAAGACGCGCCTGGGCGGCGGCGTGTGGACGCAACTGCGCGCACGCGACGGCTCCGACCTCGCGCTCGACACGCTGCACAAGGCCATCGCCGCGCACGAAAAGAAGCAGGACATGAAGACGACGGAAATGCCGACCATGTTTGCGATGGTCGACTTCCTCGCCGGCCGCGCGACCGACAAGCAAGGCGAAGGCATGCGCAAGCTGATCGACCTGATCTCGCGCAAGAAAGGCCTCGCCACGAAGGTCGCACGCGACATGCAATACCAGGCGCTGATGGAGATCTGGCTGTACGTGCATGTGCCGATCTCATTCGCGCTGCTGGCCGCGCTGACGGCCCACATCGTCGCGTCGTTCTTCTACTGGTGATGGCGATGACGGCGCGCGCGCTAGCTCGTCATTCCTGCGCAGGCCGGAATCCATTTCTTGCCTTTGCTCGTCATTCCCGCGGAAGCTGGAATCCCGCTCTTGATCGTCATTCCAGCGAAGGCTGGAATCCCGCTTTTGATCATCATTCCCGCGCAGGCGGGAATCCATTTTTTGCTTTTGCTCGTCATTCCAGCGGAAGCTGGAATCCCGCTCTTGGATTAGGACCGAGTCGCGCGCATCCTGCGCGGGTTCAGTCCGCCTTCCTGCGGCCGGATGGCCGACGGAACCCCGGCCGGGACGCCGGCGACTCGGTCCCAAGCAGGAACTGGATTCCCGCCTGCGCGGGAATGACGAGAAGAGGCAAGAGCGCGATTCCAGCGTCCGCTGGAATGACGAACGCGAGCAACGAAACGAAAACCCTGACGGAGTCCTCCCCGTGCGTTGGATGATTCGCCGCGTACTGAAAAAAGGCAAAGGCGCCGTCTCGTACGAGGAGGACGTCCACTACGGCGACGTACTCACGATCGGCCGTGCAGCCGACCAGGCGATTTTCCTGCCGGATCTGCGCGCGGCGCTGAATCACGCGCGCATCACGCTGCTGGCGAGCGGGCAATACAAGATTGAGTCGCTGATCTTGGCCGGCATCCGTGTCGATGGCGAAATCACCTATGTCACCACGGCCGGTGCCGGTGCGGTGGTGGAGATCGGCAACACGCGCCTGACCCTGCTCGCGCCGGCGCCGGACTTCGACGGCGGCGTGGAGGTCTCCACCCTCGACAAGACCGAACAGGCCGCGGAGAAGGAAAAATCCGCCAAGCCGACGCGGCTGGCCGACACCGGCTTGAGCAAGCGCCGGCCGTCGTGGGCGTTTTTCTGGCTGGTCCTGATTTTCTGTCTGGCGCTGCCGATGGCCGGGCACTACGCGCCGGGTTTCGGCGAGATGCTGCGCCGCGTGCCGCTGGTGCCGAGCACGCAGAGCTGGAATCCGGGCACGATCGACGCCGCGCATCACTTTTTCGCCGAAGACTGCACACGCTGCCACCAGCACGCGTGGCTGACGGTGCGCGACAGCGCGTGCCTGACCTGCCACAAGAACACGCCGGCGCATGCGGATCCGGCCAAGTTCAACCTGCCGCAGCTCGGCAATGCGGAATGCCGCAGCTGCCACCAGGATCACCAGGGCCTGCGCGGCCTGATCCGCACCGACCAGCGCCTGTGCGCCGATTGCCATGCCGATCTGAAGGCGCGCACCAAGAACGCGAGCACGTTCGAGGACGTGCGCGATTTTGGCACGGCGCATCCGGAGTTCAAGATCGACCTGCCGGCGTGGGACGAGAACGGCAAATTTGCGCCGAAGCGCACCACGTTCGCGCCGGACCTCAAGGAAAACTCCGGCCTCAAGTTCAATCACCTGAAGCACCTCAAGCCCGACTTGAACGCGCCGAAGGGCCATCGCACGCTCGCCTGCGTCGATTGCCACAAGCCCGACGCCGGCGGCGCGAACATGAAACCGGTGAATTTCGAGGCGATGTGCCACGACTGCCACTCGCTCGCCTTCGATCCGCTCGCACCGGATCGCGAAGTGCCGCACGGCAAGGTCAACGAGGTGATGTTCACGCTCAACGAGTACTACGCGCGCGTCGCGCTCGAAGGCGGCTATGCGGACCAGAAATCGCCGGCGATCGTGCAGGAACGGCGCCGGCCGGGTTCGCCGCCGCTGTCCCAGCAGCAGCAACAAGAAGCGCTGGCGTGGGCGCGCGAACAAGCGCGCAACGTGACCGAAAGCCTGTTCACCGGCCGCGCGTGCACGACGTGCCACAAGGTCGGCGCGCCGAAAGATCCGGGCGACACCTGGCACATCGCGCCGGTGCGCGTGTCCGGCGTCTGGTACACCGAGGCCAAGTTCACGCACGCGAAACACACCACGGTCGACTGCGAGCAATGCCACGAGGCGCGCAAGTCCGAGCGCGCGAACGATCTGCTGATTCCGGGCGTCGCGAATTGCCGCAGCTGCCACGGCGGCGCGTATGCGAAGGACAAGGTGCCGACCACGTGCATTTCGTGCCACGACTATCATCAATCGGCGACGCTGAAAATGGGCAAGATGTGAAGACGCGCGCCGCTTGGCGCCATCGCTACCCCGGGTACATTTTCGCGCGGCTGCGCTATCATCCGGGGATGGGATACAACTAGCGCCGGCTGCGGCAACGCCGGCGCGCGCCACTCGGGGAGGAGGAGCGATGGGGAGACTTCAGTTCCGCGTGCTGGGCATGGCGGTGGCCATGACCCTCACGGCGTGCGGCGGTGGAAGCAATTCCGGCCATACCACCGGCACCTCGCCGCCCCCGCCCCAGCCCACGCCCGATTCCGGCTGCAACGGCTCCTGCGCCAGCGCGCAGTCGCTGCTTTCGACCGGCGACGTTCAGGCCGTCATCGCGCAAGCGGTCGCCGAGGCACAAGCGCAAGGCAAGCCGGCGACGATCGCCGTGGTCGACCGCGTCGGCAACGTGCTGGGCGTGTATCGCATGAACGGCGCGACGCCATTCACGACCATCACCTCGCAACGCACGCCGCCGGTGACCGGCGGACTCGACGGCCTCAGCGTGCCGAGCGAACTTGCCGCGATCTCCAAAGCGATCACCGGCGCCTACCTCTCCTCCGAAGGCAACGCATTCTCCAGCCGCACGGCGAGCCAGATCGTGCAGCAGCATTTCAACCCCGGCGATTTCGGCACGCCCGCGGGCCCGCTGTTCGGCGTGCAGTTCTCGCAGCTGCCCTGCTCCGATTTGTCCACGCGCTTCGCTGCCGGCGCCGGCGTCGGTCCCGGGCCGCACCGTGCGCCGCTCGGCTTGTCTGCGGATCCCGGCGGCTTTCCGCTGTACCGCAACGGCACGCCGATCGGCGGCGTCGGCGTGGAAGCGGACGGCGTGTACACGCTCGATCCGGAAGTGATGGACAAGGATCGCAACGTCGATGAATTCATCGCGATGGCCGCGACCTTCGGCTTCGGTGCGCCGGCCGACCGGCGCGCGGACCGCATCACCGCCGGCGGCATCTCGCTGCGTTTCACCGACGTCGAATACAGCTCGCTCGCGACCAACCCGGCCGGCGCCGCGCCGCTGTCGAACGCGAACGGCGCCGTCATGGCGGTGCCGGGCTACGCCGACGCCACGATCCTGGCCGGCACCGCGTTCGGCCAGCAGCCCTCCGGCATCCGCCCGGACAACCAGTTCTACGCCGGACTCGACGCGTTCGTGCTCGACGACGGCGCGGGCAACAACCGCTATCCGCCGATCGCCGGCACCGACGGCGCCAACGCGCTGACCGCGGCCGAAGTGCAGACGCTCGAGCAGCAGGCGCTCAAGGTCGCGAACCGCGCGCGCGCACAGATCCGCAATCCGCTCGGAAGCCAGGCGCGCGTGTCGATTTCCGTGGTCGACACGAACGGTGTCGCGCTCGCGGTGGCGCGCACGCGCGATGCGCCGGTGTTCGGCACCGACGTGTCGCTGCAAAAGGCGCGCACGGCGATGTTCAACTCGGGCGCCTACGCCGCGGGTGACATGGCGAATGCGGCCTCCGCGGCGCCCGGCGTGTTCAATCCCGCCGCCGCCGATTACCTGAGCGCGGCCTACGACACCGGCGCGCACACGGCGAAGTTCACGCTCATCCAGACCAGTCATCTGAACGACTACGTCACGCGGGTGCGCAACTTCCTCGGCCGGCCTACCGCACTCGCCGACGGGGCGATCGCGTTCACCGACCGCGCCGGCGGCAACATGGCGCGACCGTTCTTTCCGGACGGCATCGACGGCACGGCGAACGGCCCGTTCAGCTATCCGCTGGCGCAATGGAGTCCGTTCAACGACGGCCTGCAGCTCGACCTGGTCTACAACCGGCTCGCCGCGCACCTGGCGTTCTATCTGCAGAACCTACCGGCGCCGAACGGCCCGCTGACGGTTTCCGTCGGCAGCACCACGCTGCCCGCACTGAGCGACGTGCCGCAGAACTGCACCGGAATCCAGCGCCTGCCCAACGGCATCCAGATCTTCCCCGGCTCCGTGCCGATCTATCGCGGCAGCACCCTTGTCGGCGGCATCGGCATCTCCGGCGACGGCGTCGACCAGGACGACATGGTCAGCTTCCTCGGCCTGAACAACGCGAGCGTGCTGCTCGGCGGCAAGATCAACAACGCGCCGCCGGCGATGCGCGCCGACACGTTGCGTCCGCAGGGCCAGAACCTGCGCTACGTCGAATGTCCGCAGGCTCCATTCATCGATACCAACGACGCCAATCCTTGCGACGGGAAGTGAGTATGCGCACCCGACTCCGCTATCGCATCCTGTCGGCCTCGATCGCCCTCGCCGCCTGCGCGATGTTCGCGCCGGCACGGGCGCAGCAGGCCGCCGGCGCAGCCGACAGCCTGCTCGAGATGTTCGGCATCCTGCCAGCCGAGAACTACGATCCGGCGACGTCGCAGATTCCGCGCCGGCGTCCCGGCCACGCGTATGAGCCGCCTCCGGTATTCACCATTCAGAATCCGGATGGCATCCCGCCCGCACCGGTCGACCAGGCCGGCGAGTTCATCCCGGTCCCTGACCGCTGGCGCATCATGGAGACGCTCGGTTTCAAGTTCCCGCTGAAGGACCCTTACAACCAGAACGTGCTCAAGGGCGACAAGCCGATCGACGGCAAGGATCATTTCCTGAGCCTGTCGCTGATCTCCGACACGATCATCAAGGCGCAGACGTTCCCGCTACCGGTCGGCCCGCAGGGCACCGGACGCCCCGGCGAACTCGACGTGCTCGGCCGCGTGCCCTCGCAGGCGTTCGTGCAGACGTTCATCGCCAGCGCCGATTACTACAAAGGCGACACCACGTTCAAGCCGCCGGAAATCGAATACAAGGCGACGCTCGCGTTCAACTACAACCGCGTCAACACCGAGGAAGCCCGTTCGCTGCAGATCGATCCTCGCCTGGGCACCGACCGCGACGATGGCTTCGTCGGCGTGCAGGAGCTGTGGGTCGACAAGCACCTGCGGGACGTGGACTCGCGCTACGACTTCGATTCCCTGCGCATCGGCATCCAGCCGTTCTCGACCGATTTCCGCGGCTTCCTGTTCCAGGATTCCGAGCCCGGCATCCGCTTGTTCGGCAATCGCGACAACAACCGCTGGCAGTACAACATCGCCTATTTCCGCCGCCTCGAGAAGGACCTGAACTCGGGCCTCAACGATGTGACGAAAAGCCCGCGCCACGACGACATCCTGGTGGCGAACCTGTACCGCCAGGATTTCCCGGTCGTCGGCTACACCTCGCAGGCGACGATCGTCTACAACCACAATTCCGATACGCGCTTCTACGACTCCAACGGCTTCATCGAGCGCCCGGCCGCGATCGGCCTGCAGTTGCCGCGCAAATACGACGTCACCTATCTCGGCTACAACGGCGACGGACATTTCGGACGGCTGAATTTGACCGCGTCGGCGTACGGCGTGATCGGGCACCAGTCGCATGGCGTGTTCGTGGAGGAATCGACCGATATCCGCGCCGGTTTCCTCGCCGCGGAAGCGTCGATGGATTTCGACTGGATCCGCGCGCGCCTGTCCGGTGCCTACGCCAGCGGCGACAAGAAGGCCTACGACGACAAGTCGACCGGTTTCGATTCGATCTTCGAGAACCCGATTTTCGCCGGCGCCGACACGAGCTATTTCATCAGCCAGGGCATCCCGCTGATCGGCGGCGGCGGCGTCGCGCTGGTGCAGCCGAACGGCATGCTGCCGGACCTGCGCACGTCGAAGGAACAGGGCCAGTCGAACTTCGACAACCCGGGCTTGCGCCTGCTCGGCGTCGGCGCGGACTTCGACGTCACGCCGACATCGCGCCTGTCGGCCAACCTCAACCAGCTCTGGTTCGACAACACCGCGACGCTCGAAGCGGCGCGCCAGCAGGCCAACATCGGCCGCAGCATCGGCACCGACGCCTCGGTGGCCTACATCTACCGCCCGTTCTTCACGCAGAACATCGTCGTGCGGCTGTCCGGCGCCGTCTTGCGGCCGGGCTCGGGCTTCAAGAGTTTGTACGGCACGGATCACTCGACGTACTACTCCGTGCTGGCCAACGTGATTTTGACTTATTGAGGTTGCCGACATGACCGAATCGACTTCCTCTCTGTCGTCATTCCCGCGCAAGCGGGAATCCAGCTTGATCTTCGGCCGTGCGAAAAAATGGATTCCCGCTTTCGCGGGAATGACGGCACTTTGGTTTGCCGTCGCAACCACACCGACGCGTGCCAACGAAGAACAACCCGTCATCCACGCCTACCAGCCCGCACCCGCGGCGCCGGCGTTCCAGACCTGGGACGACGCGCAGAAGAAATCCGCCGGCTGCGTGTCCTGCCATACGAAATCCGATCGCAAGACAATGCACGCGAACGAAGCGGTCGTGCTCGGCTGCACCGACTGCCACGGCGGCAACGCGACCGTATTTGCGCCCGAGGGCGACAACTATTCAGCCGACGACCACGGCAACGACCGCAAATGGTCCGCGGGCTACCAGGCGCGCATGGACCAAGCGCACATCCTGCCGAACTACCCGGATCACTGGAAAACCAGCGCCAATCCGGAGCGCAGCTACACGAACTGGATGAAGGAATCGATCGAGTTTGTGCGTTTCGTCAATCCGGGCGATCTGCGCGTGGCGGACGAAGCCTGCGGCGCGTGCCATTTGCCGCTGATCCAGGCGAACCAGAAAAGCCTGATGGCGAATGCGGCGATGTTCTGGGGCGCGGCGTCGTACAACAACGGCATCCTGCCCTACAAGCATTCGGTCCTGGGCGAGGCGTACACCAAGGATGGCCAGCCGGCGGCGACCGACAGCCAGATACCCGCCGATCAGATCGGGCCCGACTCGAACATGACCAAGCACGGCGTGCTGCCGAAGATCTATCCGCTGCCGAGTTGGGAAACGACGCCGGTGGCGGACGTGTTCCGCGTGTTCGAACGCGGCGGCCGCAACATCGGCACCTTGTTCCCGGAAATCGGCCTCCCCGACGAATCGGGCTCGATCCAGCGCCTGGAAGAACCCGGCCGGCCGGATCTGAAACAGTCGAACCGCGGTCCCGGCACCGGCAACCGTGTCGCGATCCCGGTGCTCAACATCACGAAGACGCGCCTCAACGATCCGTTCATCTGGTTCCTCGGCACGAACGACAATCCGGGCGACTTCCGCGCCTCGGGCTGTTCCGGCTGCCACGTGGTCTACGCCAACGACCGCGACCAGTTCCATTCGGCAATCTACGCCAAGTACGGCAACATGGGCACGTCGCAGCAGGTCGACCCGACCATCCCGCACAACGAATCGGGCCACCCGCTCAAGCACGAATTCACGCGCCAGATCCCGACCAGCCAGTGCATGATCTGCCACATGCACCAGCCGAACATGTTCATCAACACGATGCTCGGCTACACGATGTGGGACTACGAGTCCGACGCGCCGTTCATGTGGCCGGAAAAGCAGCAGTACCCGAGCGACGACCAGATGCGCAAGGTGCTGGACCGCAATCCGGAAGAAGCGGCCGTGCGCGGCAAGTGGGCCGACGTGGATTTCCTCAAGGACGACAGCCTGCAAAATCCACAGCTGCACGACACGCAGTTTGCCGACTACCACGGCCACGGCTGGAATTTCCGCGGCGTGTTCGCACGCGACCGCAAGGGCGACCTGCTGGACAAGGATCGCCACATCGTCGACGACAACGATCCGGACAAGTGGAAGAAGACCGTGCACCTGCAGTCGATCCACGTCGACGTCGGCATGCAGTGCGTCGACTGCCATTTCTCGCAGGACGCGCACGGCGACGGCTACGTCAAGGCCGAAGTGATGGCCGCGGTCGAAATCCAGTGCCAGGACTGCCACGGCACGGTCGACAAGTACCCGTCCTTGAAGACCTCCGGCCCGGCCGCGTCGCCCTACGGCAAGGACCTGAAACTGATCCGCAATCCGGACGGCAAGAAGCGCTTCGAGTGGGTCAACGGCAAGTTGATCCAGCGCTCGGCCGTGACGCCAGGCCTGGAATGGACCATGGCGCTGCTGAAGGACGACTCCGTGCCCGGCGCGGCCGGCTACGACGCCAAGGCGGTGCGCGCGCACACGATGTCGAAGAATCCGGACACGCAGGCCTGGGGCGCCGACGTGCCGAAGGAACAGCGCGCGCACAACGAAGACAAGATGCTGTGCTACACGTGCCACACCTCGTGGACCACGAGTTGCGGCGGCTGCCATCTGCCGATCCAGGCGAACTGGAAGACCGAACGCCACAAGTACGAAGGCGGCGCCACGCGCAACTTCGCCACGTACAACCCGCAGGTGGCGCGCGACGACATGTTCTTCCTCGGCGTGCACGGCGACATCAAGGACCACAAGATCGCGCCGGTGCGCTCGTCCTCGGCGTTGGTGCTGTCCTCGACCAACATCAACCGCGAACGCATCTACATCCAGCAGCCGCCGATCTCGGCGGCAGGCTATTCCTCGCAGGCGTTCGCACCGCACTACCCGCACACCGAGCGCCGCACCGAAACCAAGGATTGCGACGACTGTCATCTGTCGAAGAACAACGACAACAACGCGATCATGGCGCAGACGCTGCTGCTCGGCACCAAGTTCATCGACTTCATGGGCTTCAACGCCTGGGTCGGCGAACAAGGCGCGATCGGCGGCATCCAGGTCACCGAATGGGACGAACCGCAGGCGGTGATCGGCAGCTACCTGCACAAGTACGCCTACCCAGACTGGTTCAAGGCGCACCAGGACAACGGGCAGAAGCTGAAGGTCGGCCAGGAACACAGTGCCGGCGTGTCGAACTGCATCCAGCTGCGCGGCGAATACCTGTTTGTCGCCGAAGGCGCCAAGGGCATGCGCGTGTACGACGTCGCCAGCATCGCGAACAAGGGTTTCTCCGAGAAGGTCGTGACCGCACCGTTCTCGCCGCTCGGCCAGGACACGCACATCGGATCGAAGAACGCGACCTGCGTCGCGCTCGCGACCACGCAGCCGGTGGATCCGCAGCGCAACCAGAGCGAGCTGATGCAGGGCGCGAACGAAGAACAGGTGATGAACCCGATCTATCGCTACGCGTTCATCACCGACGCCGAGGAAGGCCTGATCGCGACCGACATCTCCACGTTCCACGATCGCGAGCCGCGCAACAATTTCCTCAAGCGCCAGCTGACCTGGAACGAAGGCGGCGTGCTGACCGGCGCGCGCCACGTCGCGATCGCGGGCAATACGTTCTACGTCTCGACCGATCATGGCGTGGTCGTGCTCGACATGACCGATCCGCTCAAGCCGCGCGCGCTGGACACGATTCCGATCGCGAACGCCGAAGCTTCGCAAGCGCAGTTCCGCTATCTCTTCGTCACCGCGAAGGACGGCCTGCACGTCGTCGACATCACGCTGCCGGCGAAGGCGCACGAGGTTCCCGGCGCGTTCGTCGCGCTGCGCGATGCGCACAAGCTGCACGTCGCGCGGACCTACGCCTACGTGGCCGACGGCGCCGACGGCATCGCGATCGTCGACGTGACGAATCCGGAGAAGCCCTTCGTCTACCAGCTGTTCAACGCCGGCGGCAAGATCTCCGACGCGCACGACGTCGCTGTCGCGACCACCAATGCGTCGCTGTTCGCATACGTCGCGGACGGCAAGAACGGCCTCGCGGTGGTGCAGCTGACCAGTCCGGAATCGCAGCCGAAGTTCTACGGCTTCAGCCCGGATCCGAAACCGCAGCTGATCGCGTGGTATCCGACGAAAGCGCCAGCCCTGTCGCTGTCACGCGGACTCGAGCGCGACCGCGCGGTGGACGAATCCGGCAACCAGATCGCGATCTTCGGCCGCATCGGCTCGCGTCCGTTCCATCTGGACGAAATGCAGAAGCTGTTCCTGCATGCGGACGGCACGCCCTGGTATGTCAGCGACAACCCGAACGACGGCCGCGGCGTGCACGCGACGAACGACAACAAGGGCGCGCCGCGCGCGGAACACTAACGCAGGTGAAGCCATGGGCTACGGCGACCGACCGATCAAATCACCGGGCAAACCGATCGACCCGAAACCGGGCACCGGTACCGCGCTCAAACCTGGCGTCGGCAGCACGCTGACGCTGAAGGTCCCCGACCCGACGTGCGCCTGCGAATACGCACGGCGCCTGGTCGGCAAGACGTTCTCGCCGGACGATGCGCCGAAGCTGCCGCTTGCCGGCTGCGGCCGCGTCGAATGCGCCTGCCGCTTCGTCAAGACGACCGAACGCCGCGCAAAGCCGCGGCGCGAAGGCAGCGATCGACGCGACGAAATCCGCTTCGAGCTGAAGGACAACCGGCGCAAGGACTCCGACCGGCGCAAACCGAACACGCGCTGGACGGGGCCGCGCTGAACGCCCTCCGCGAAACCGCGGCGCCCGACACCGCCGCGTGGCGGCCGCGCGCGATGCACACCGCGCGAGAGACGCTGTGAACGTCGACGCACACGCCCTTGTCGTCCGCTTCTACCGGGCGTTCGCACGTCGCGAGGCCGCGACCATGGCGGCGTGCTATCACCCCGACGCCACGTTTCGCGATCCCGTGTTCGAATTGCGCGGCGCCGACATCGGCCGCATGTGGACCATGCTGTGCAGCCGCGCCACCGACTTGCGCGTCGAATACGCGAACATCGAGGCACCGGATGTCGCGCCCTCGGCGAACGCCGCCGCAAGCAACCCACCGGATGCGTCCGCCGCGTGCGACTGGCAGGCCTGGTACACGTTCACCGCCACCGGCCGCCCGGTGCACAACGTCGTCCATGCGGCATTCCGCCTGCGCGACGGCCTGATCGTCGATCACGTCGACACGTTCGACTTCTGGCGCTGGTCGCGCCAGGCCCTGGGCCCCGCCGGACTGCTGCTGGGATGGTCGCCACTGCTGCGGGCGAAGGTGCGCAAGCAGGCAGCGGAGTCGCTGGCGAGATTCAAGGGGTAGTCGTTTTTTCGTGGTCGTCATTTGAGCGCAAGCGGATGCTGGAATCGCCTTTCGTTCTGCGCCGAGAGCGAAAATGGATTCCCGCTTCCGCGGGAATGACAGACCGAGGCAGTGCACGAGGCGACACCGCGCTGCGCCTCTGCGCCTCTGCGCCTCTGCGCCTCTGCGCCTCTGCGCTTCTGCCCTTGCCTCTGCCTGCTTCCGCTCTGCCGTGGCCTCTGCGCACATGGAATGTGCGCCGCTCCACCCCGGGGCCCCTGAGCCGCGGCGAGCGGGCGGAGGATCAAGCCGCGAAGCGGGTGCGCGCACGATGCGCGCGCGTTTTCCGGCGTACACGGATGTGCGCTCGGAAAACCTCCGGAGCCCGCTCGCGCACCCGCAGGGCAGGATGCCCGGAGGGCGCGGCTCCGGGGTGCCCTTTGCTTTGGTTACTTTCATTTGGGCACGCAAATGAAAGTGACCCGTCCGCAGGATGGCGGACGGAACCCGCGCAGGATGCGCGCGACCCGGTCTGAGGCTAGGACAAAAGAGCGATTCCAGCCTGCGCTGGAATGACGATCAAGAGAAAGACCTGGATGACCAGCTCCGCTGTTGAAGAGCGCCTTCAGCCTGCGCTGAAATGAATAGCAGGGAATGACGAGCACAGAACGACGAGCAAGATGCTGATACGAACGACAAGCGCCGACCCCAGACGCGCTACAACACCGCCTCACTAAAGTCGAAACTCCACTCCGACAGCCACTCGCACAGCAGATCGCCCTGCACGTAATGCGTGCCCAGGCGCAGCAGCACGCCCATGTCCGCCATGCTGGCGATGCCGCAAGCGACCGTCACCTTG
>Ga0068856_100001679_pt1 | contig 23178 bp, 20 predicted proteins | sample KBSCornC62_FD_66595 | JGI IMG/M metagenome (GOLD analysis project Ga0068856, IMG submission 66595) | Corn rhizosphere microbial communities from Kellogg Biological Station, Michigan, USA - KBS Corn C6-2 | ecosystem: Host-associated > Plants > Roots > Rhizosphere > Soil ... | reverse complement strand
ACCGGGTTAAAAACCGAAACATCCGGCACAGGTAGAAAGCTACCGTGCAGCGCGAGTTTCAAAACGCCGTTCTCGCTGGCGATGGGATGATGAACCGTCACGAGCTTCGAACCATCCGGGAAAGTTCCCTCAACTTGCACATCGTAAATCATTTCGGGCACACCAGACATGACCTGGTTGCGTCCGAGCAACTGGCGGCCGAGGTTCATCAGCTCCGCGACGCCCTTGCCGTCGCGGATGAATTCCAGCAACACGGTGGCAATGAGCGCGACGCTTTCGGGATGATTCAGTCGCAGGCCACGCGCAAGGCGTTTCTGTGCAAGAAAACCCGCCTGATGGAGCGTCAGCTTATCGAGTTCACGTGGTGAAAGGTGCATATTGTTTTACCATTTTCGCCGCCACGGATCGTCGCCGAGCAGCGGCGCAACAAATTTAAGATGATGATGGAGTTCGCGTCCGACTTCTTCGACGCTCTCACCGGCGATGCGCAGCAACGCGCCACCCGGAATCGCACTGGCACTGACAACAAGAGCGGAGCGGCGGCCGACCGGTCGGGCGGAAATTTCCTGCGTCAGCTTTTCGGCAAATTCTTTCAGCGGCGTTCCCAGCAGCAGCAGCGCGGCAAAACAATTAAAACGTCCGGTCTGGTGCACGGAAGCGTTAAAACCATTGGCGGCATTCAGTAAAATGGAATCGAGAAACGCACGCCGGCCGGCAATGAAAACTTCGTTGCGACTTTGAAAGCGGTCGAAGGCCCAGTGCTCACCGCGCGCGGCACGGCCGGAGGTGAACCAGTCCACGAGCACCAAGCCCGCACCGGCGGCAAGCTGAAAAGTCTGACGCTGCACATAACTTGAACTCTTGAATGGCTGAACGGGATCGGGCGCGAAGACGAGCAGCGCATTTTCACCAACCGTCACCTGCGTGACGTGACCGCACGCGCGCTGGCTTGGGTTGCGATATATTTTGGTGGAAGCCTGCGTGCCGAGGAAACAACGGGCGTCTTTGCCGATGTTCAACTCCAATCGCGTCTCGTCGCCGGCGACAAAGCCGCCGCCAAAACTGCTGGTGTAAGCCCACACGCTCGTGCCGCGCGAACGGGGCGTGAGGAGCTTAAGCGGCGTGCTGGCAAAGGCAGAGGTGACGGTGCTTTCGCCAAAAACCGATTCGACCTCCAGCACCGCACAACCTTTTTCCGCGTAATTGATGTTGGCAGTCGCAACCACAGCTCAAACAGTCAGGTGTTTTTTTACAATGTCGTCGTTGAGATGCGCGATCGGACCCTCGGCCACGACTGCGCCGCGATCCATGATGTAAAAACTGTCGCCAACCGCCAGACAGAAGTCGAGGTATTGTTCGACGAGCAGGATGCTGATCTTGCCTTCTTTTTTGATCTTGATGAGGGTGTCACCGATCAGGTCAATGATGTTCGGCTGGATGCCTTCGGTGGGTTCGTCAAGAATCAGAATCTTAGGATCCGTGAGCAACGCACGCGCGATGGCAAGCTGCTGCTGCTGGCCGCCGCTCAAGACGCCACCCTTGCGGGGCAGAAATTCCTTGAGAATAGGAAACAACTCCAAGACGCGATCCACTTGATCCGACTTGGTGCCGTGGACGACGAGGCTGATCTTCAGATTTTCCCAGACGGTCAGGTGCGGAAAAATGTCGCGGCCCTGCGGCACGAAGCCGATGCCTTCACGCGCGCGGGCATCGGGTGCGAGGCCGACCAGTTCGGTGCCCGCGAGCGTCACCGAGCCGGATTCCGGTTTGACGAGGCCGACAATAGATTTGAGCGTGGTCGTCTTGCCGACGCCGTTGCGGCCCATGAGGCAGACAAGGCTTTTCTCCGGCACGGTGAGATTCACGCCGCGCAAAATCCGCGAGCCATCGTAACTGACTTTGATGTTGGAGAGCTTCAGCATGACGGCTTAATGTTTCTTTTTCCGGCCGAGATAAACTTCTTTGACCTGTTCATTGTTTTGCACATCGTCCACCGAGCCTTCGCACAACACATGGCCTTGATGAAGCACGGTGACTTTGCGCGCGATCTGGCGCACGAAGGTCATGTCGTGCTCGATGACGATGATGCTGTGTTTACCTTCGAGGCTCATGAGGAGCTCGCCGGTCTTGTGCGTTTCCTCGTCCGTCATGCCAGCGGCGGGCTCGTCCACGAGCAACAGCTTCGGGTCCTGCGCAAGCAACATACCGATTTCCAGCCACTGCTTCTGGCCGTGCGACAACGAGCCAGCGAGATCATCGGACTTTTTCGTGAGGCCGATGGTTTTCAACACGGCCTCAATGCGGTCGCACTGCTCGGAAGTTGTTCGGGCAAAGAGCGCGTGGAAAACACCGCGCGGACCTTTGAGCGAGAGCAGCAGGTTCTCAAAGACCGTGTGATGGATGTAAACGGACGGCGTCTGGAATTTCCGCCCGATGCCGAGACGGTTGATCTCCGGCACATTCATCTTGGTCAGATCCAAACTGTCGTCTTTGCCGAATTCCACTTTGCCGGTATCAGGCCGGGTGCGGCCGGTGATGATGTCCATCATGGTGCTCTTGCCCGCGCCGTTCGGGCCGATGATGGTGCGCAGTTCACCCTCATCCATGTAGAAGTTCAGGTCGTTGATGGCCTTAAACCCGTCGAAGGTTTTGTTCACACCTTCGAGCAGCAAAACAAAATTTTTAATGGCCGTGGTCATTCTGGCTTGGTGGGCTTGGCGGTTTCAACAACGACAACCGGCTCCGTCGCGGTTTTTTTAGCGAAGCGCTTTCTATAAATCTCCTTCAATTGCGTCGGCAGGCCGACGATGCCTTTGGGCATATAAACCGTCACGAAGATGAACATCCCGCCGAGAAAGATCAGCCACAGATCGGGATACGCACGCGTGGCCCAGCTTTTCATGGCATTGACGGCGAAGGCTCCAATGATCGGCCCGATGAGCGTGCCGCGTCCTCCGACCGAAACCCAGACGACGGCTTCGAGCGATTTGTCCGGGGCCATTTCGCCGGGATTGATGATGCCGACCTGGGGGACATAAAGCGCGCCCGCCACCGAGGCGATGAGCGCGGCGACAATGAAGATGAAGAGCTTGAAATTTGCCGTCGAGTAGCCGGAGAACATCACGCGGTTTTCGCTGTCGCGGATGGCGCGCTGCACCTTGCCGAGCTTTGTGGTCGTGAGCCATTTGCAAAAAAGATAAACCAACAGCAACGCGATGCCCGATGCGATGAACAGCCAGCGTTGCGTTGCCGCTTCGCGAATGTCATGGCCAAGGATGAATTTGAAATCGGTGAAGCCGTTGTTGCCGCCAAGCAGCAGGCTGTTGCGGAAAAACAGGAGGCAAGCCGCATAGGTCAGGGCTTGCGTGAGAATTGAAAAATAGACGCCGCGAATCCGCGAGCGAAACGCGAGATAGCCGAAAAGTCCCGCCAGTGCCCCCGGCAACAGAAGCGCCATCACCATCGCGAACGGAAAACTGGAGAATGGTTCCCAGAACGCGGGCAGCTTCGTCCAGCCGAGAAAGACGAGGAAGTCTGGAATCGGCTGATGATACTGGCCAAGATCGCCGATCATGCGCATCAGATACATGCCCATCATGTAGCCACCGAGCGTGAAGAAGAGCGCCTGGCCGAGGCTCAACAATCCGGTGTAGCCCCAGAGCAAATCCACGCTGATGGCGAGCATCGCGTAACAAAGATATTTGCCATAGACGGTGATCGTGAAATTGCTGACGTGAAGCCAGCTCGTTTCCGCAGCGCAGGCATTGAGGCAGGCAAAAATGCCGATGAACAGCACCGTCACCGCCACCACCACCCAGACCTCAAGGTTCTTAAATTTACTTGGCATGACAGTTCAATCGAGGCTACGGCTGCGGATGGAAAAGAGTCCACCGGGTTTCCATTGGAGAAAGAGAATGATGCAGATCAGCACAACAATCTTGCCCGTGACCGGTGAGCCGGTGACCTGTTGTAAAATCTGGTCGCTCGTGCCGATGCCAACTGCGGCATACACCGTGCCCACGATGCTGCCGACGCCGCCGACCACCACCGTCATGAAGCTGTCCACGATGTAACTCTGGCCGAGACTGGGGCCGACGTTGCCAATCTGTGAGAGAAACGCGCCGGCCAATCCAGCGAGACCGGAGCCGAACGCAAAGGTCATCATATTCACGCGTGCGGTGCGAACGCCCATGCACGACGCCATGTCGCGATTCTGCATCACCGCGCGGATGAGCAAGCCGAGCGGCGTTTTCGTGAGCAGCAGCCAGGTGCCGATGACGATGACGATGGCAAAGCCGATGACGAAGACGCGGTTGTAGCCGAGCGAAACGTCGTTGATATCAAAATGACCGAGCAGCCAGCGCGGCGAATTCACCTGCACATTGTTCGCGCCAAAAACCATGCGAAAGAGTTGCTGCATCACGAGTGAGACGCCCCAGGTCGCCAGCAACGATTCCAGCGGACGTCGGTAGAGATAGCGGATGACGGTGCGCTCCAAAACCAGACCCGTCAGCGCCGCCATGATAAAACTCAACGGCAGCACGAACAGAAAGTAACTTTCATAAAACCAGCCGGTGGCGTTCATGCCGGGAATGCTCAAGCCGAAACCCAGCGGATGGCCAAAGAAACTGAACGGCAGATTCATTGAGAACGAAAAACCGGTGCCGAAAATGTTTTGCACCACATAACTGGTGTAGGCGCCGATGGCGATCATCTCGCCGTGCGCCATGTTGATGATGCCCATCAAACCAAACGTGATCGCCAGCCCGAGCGTGACGATGAGCAGGATGGAACCGAGACTCATGCCGCGAAAGATGGTCCCGAAAAAATTGACGACGGTGATGTGTTCCCCAATTCGGGTGGCGGCGGTTTTTGCCGCCTTGATGACTTCGGAGGCGGCGCCCCTTTTCTCGGCCAACGCATTGACCATGTCGAGGCTGCCGATGCTCTTCAGCGTGGCGAGCTGTTGGAGGGCGGCGATTTGAACTTTCGGGTCCGGGTCGCCGAGCTGCAACATGGCGATGGCCTCGTTGATGTTCTTTTTGACGGTTGCATCCGTTTCCTTGATCTGGCGGGCCTGCAACACTTCGATATTTTTGAGTTTTTGCGAATTGCCCAGTTTCAGCACGGCGGTGGAACGCGCACCGGGGTCAGGATCGGAAAGGGCCAGCGTGTCCATCGCCTTGTTGATGAGTAAACGTAGTTTGGCATCCGTCTCAGCGGCGGTCAGATCGGTGTCTGTGAGATGCAACTGCTGGTTTTGGTCGTCGGTGAGAAATTTGCCGTTATCAATGCGGATGGCGCGGGCCTTGCCGTCGGAATCGGTCTGGTCTTCGAGCAAAATGGGAATCTTCGTGCCGTTGCCGGAGTCGTAAATAAAAACGCCGTCGCGCGTCCAGGCGATCAGGACGTCATGCACCAGCTTGGAACCGGTCTCGGAAATTTCCACCAGTAATTGCTGCTGCTCCGCGCCCTCAGACTGGATGGCGCGGCAGAGTTTCTCGCGAATGGCGGCATCGTCCTGCGCGTAAACGTGGACGAGGGAAATGGCTACAACGAACAATGTCAGGATGGATCTCAAAGCGCGTATCATTTTGAAAAAGGGCGGAGGTTGTGGCCTCCGCCCTTGTCGTTGGCATCAATGCTGGCGGAACTTCCGGCTGAATGGACGCAACCGGTCAGGTCCAGCATGACTTCTGACTTCTTATTTCGCAGACAGCTTTGCGTCGAGGTCCTTCAACATGAAAGGTTCGCCGTAAACCTGCGGGAAGGTTTCGAGGATCTTGAACTGGCCGTTGGCCTTGGTTTCACCGATGTAAACGTTCTTGGTGGTGTGGTGATTCGCCTGCATGGTGGTGCTGCCGCCCGGGCCGTCGAATTTGATGGTGCCGGATTCAAGCACCTTGCGCACAGCGTCCACGTCAAACGTGCCGGCTTTTTCCACGGCCTGTTTCCAGAGATAAACGCCGTCGTAGGAAAGCACCATCGGGCTGTCCATCGCGCGTTTTTCCTTCACGACACCGGGATAGGACTGGGTCTTAAGCCAGGCATCCCAGTTCTTCAGGAACGTTTTGTTTGCCGGCGTATTGAGGGACATGAAATAGGTCCAGCAACCGAGTTCGCCAACAAGATCCTTCGTGGGCAGGGCGCGGAGTTCGTCTTCCGCCAAGCTGAATGAGACGACCGGGCAATCCGCCGCAGTCAGGCCGGCGGCGGCGATTTCCTTGAACAGCGGGACGTTGGAGTCGCCGTTGACGAGGTTGATTACGCAGGCGTCGCCGCTGGCGGAAAATTGCTTGATATCCGCCACGATCTGCTGGAAATCGGTGTGGCTGAACGGAACGTATTTGCCGGCGGAAATGACCTTGCCGGTGTCATCCTTGCGGAAGCCGCCGCCGATGTTTTCCGCCGGGATACCGTGAAGCAGAAGATATTTGTAGAGAATCAGGCAGGTGGTCTGGGGATAGACGTAATCCGTGCCAAGCAGATAGAACTTTTTCTTGCCCTGCTTGAGAAGGTAATCCACAGCCGGCGTGGCCTGCTGGTTCACGGCTTCGGCGGTGTAGAAAATGTTCTTGGACAATTCCTCACCCTCGTATTGCACCGGGTAGAACAACATGCCATTGTCCTTTTCAAACACGGGCAACACCGACTTACGGCTCACGGAAGTCCAGCAGCCGAACGTGACGGCGACCTTATCTTCTTCGAGCAACTGCTTGGCCTTTTCCGCGAAGAGCGGCCAGTTAGACGCGCCGTCCACGACGACGGGCGTGATCTTGTAGGATTTACCACCGACCTTGACGCCGCCGGCCTTGTTGATTTCGTCGAACGTGAACAGCAGCACGTCGCGCAACGAGGTTTCGCTGATGGCCATCGTGCCGGACAGCGAGTGCAGAACGCCGATCTTAACGGTGTCTTCCGCCGAGGCGCGCAGGGTCAGGGACAGCCCGACGGCGAGCGCCATGAATTTCAATAGATGCTTTTTCATAATGGGAGATGTTTATTTTTTATTAAGTAATCTGGTTGATTTTAGAACATGTAGGTGGCACCGCAGCCAATGATAACGCGGGATGAGTTACCATTCAGACCTCCGTTATAGCTCGTGTAGTCGTAGCGAATTTCCGGCTGGATCTTGATGTTGGCCGCCGGCGTGAGGTTCAGGGTGGCCGTCAAGCTGCCCATGTTGCCGCCGTCGAGCGTCGAGCCGGTGGGCGTAAGGCCGGCACCGGGACGAACGGCTGGTCCGAGCAAGCCGTGATCCTGCGAGACGAAGTCGGCGCGCAAGGCGACACCCACCATGGAGGTGAAGTTATACCAGGCCCAACCGCCGACGGACCACAGGTCAACCGTGCCGGTGCTGCCGCTCGGAGGCCCAAAGTGGAAAAAGTCCACTTCGTATCCAGTGCCAAGTTTCTCGGTGATCTGATATCCACCAATGGTTTCAGCACCCGAGGTGCTTGAACCGCCGGCCTGATCATCATACCAGCCGACGATGTTAAACCAGAATTTGTCAGTCGGCTTGAAATTGAGCGAGCCGCTGAATGCCTTGCCTTGGTTGCCATCCACCGGCCCCTGGTAGAGGCCGTTGTCCACGCGCAGGGTCGCGCCGAACTTGTCGGTGAAATTGTAGGTGCCCTGAATACCGGCGGAGGGACCGTTGCCAGTATACCACCATTGCAAACCTTGCGAGAAGTTCGGATTGGCCGCGCCGCCGTCGCCGGATTCCCAGTTCAACAGGGAGATGAGTTCACCCGCTTTGATGTCCAGGCCGGTGCCGATGGGGACATTGATTTCGACGTAGGCTTCACGCAGGTCGTTGAAGCTCGTGTTGCCGGCACCCGTGGGGCCGGAACCAGGCGTGTTGAGATCCGGCGCATCATCGCCCAACATCAGCGAAGCTTTGTAGGTGGCGTCCCATTTGTCCGTTGCGACCGGCTGGCCGGCGACCGTGAGCTTGAATTTGTTCAGCGAAAAAGAATTATCCTTGGTATTCCAAAGATAACCCGCGGATTCGCCTCCAGAGGGATGTTGCAAGTTGTAGAAATACGAAGTCTGCACAAAACCGCTGATGGTCATGTTGCTCATCGCGGAAACCATTTTCTTCGGCGGATCGCCGCTCGGCATCAGGCCTTCTTTCTTGACGAGGTCTTCCAAGGCGGTGAGGCGGTCTTGCAACGCCTGGTTCTGTTTCTCGAGCGCGGTGGCATCGGGTGTCGTTTGGGCATGAGCGGCTACGCCTCCGGTCACGATCATGCCTAAGCAAGCTCCAGCGACGGTCAGGCTGTTTTTAGTCCGCAGTTGTTTTTTTCGGTTTTGATGTTTCATGTCAGTGGCAATAGTTCCCTGATGTTGGTTTCGTTTTTTGGTTGGCAGACGGGGCAATTCACCTCCTTGGCGTCGCAATTGCTTGGGTTGAGATCCGCCGACGTGAATGATTAGATTTTGCCTCGTCTGAAACTGGTTTAGCAGCCGAGGTGCCAGAGCGATGGATTGCGCCGTCGGTGGGATTTGAATTTTTTTTGGAATGACTGTGAATGGAATAAACACATGAATGAATCGCTAGACAGCAGACAGTTGAAAGCCTTTGTCATCCTCGCCCAAACCGGCAGCTACACCGAGACTGCGAAGCAACTTTACGTGACGCACTCGGCCATCTGTCACTCGATGCGGGCGCTGGAGGAGCAAGTGGGTTGTCGTCTTTTATCCAAGTTGAGCAAAAAGGCGATTCTTACCGAGGCCGGAGAAGCCCTGCTCACTCACGCCCATCGCGCCTTGAACGAAATGCGCCAGGCACGACAGACACTTGCGAATTTGAACCAATGGGGCACCCGCCGTTTGCGCCTCGCAGCAGACACAACGTTTCTGTCAACGTTCCTGACTCCCGTCCTGCTTCAATTCCATAAAGATTTCCCCAATGCCCGGCTGCAAATCGAATCCTGCGGGGGTGAAAACCCAGCCAATCTATTGGAGAACAACCGGGCCGATATTATTCTTGCCGAAAAACCTCCGGCGGATGAAACCACCGAATTCATTCCGCTGATTGCGGATCGTTTCCATCTCGTCATTAATTCAGACCATCCGCTGGCCGCCCAAAAGAGCCCGTCGCGCGAAGGACTGGCAAAAAATCCCTGCCTTCTGCTTCGCGGCTCCACCCACGGCCGGAAGCAGTTGGAGGAATTCTTGTCCCGCCGCGAGATCACCTTGAACATCATCGGGGAAATTGAAAGCGTGGATGCGCTCAAGGATTTCGTGAAACACACTCCGGCCATGTGCCTGCTGCCGGGATGGGCCGTCGCCGTGGAATTGACCGATCGCTCATTCACCGCCCTGCCCTTGGGCCGCGCGCCGTTTGAACTAACTTGGGGCTTCATCCACTCCCGCGCCCGCCCGCTGAATCATGCCGAATCCACCTTGTTAAAACTCTGCCGGAAGCGGGTTGCGGAACTGGCTTGAACAGGCAGCTCACCCCATCACTCCCAAATCAAGTGCGCACGACGCTCCGGCTGCCGGCTGATTTGCAGCAGCGTCCGCAAATCGGCGGTGTCTGCCTCATACAATCGGGTCGCCGTCCGCACCAGTTCCGGGCTGCAATCATACATTTTTTGCGGCTGGAGCGGACGTAGGGTGACGCGCTCGATCATGTCCGCATTGCGGAACAGCCGCAGCGGAAACGGCCGGCGATGCTGTCGCAGACAATGATTCGCGACGAGATAACGCACCATTAAAAAGTCATGCACGCCCGCCGTCGCCAGAGTCTTCTTCCAGATCGGCAGATATTCCTGCACCGCCCAGCGACCATGCTCGGGACAGGCGCCGTCATGAGTGCGCGCCATGTCATGCAGAAAAGCCGCCCCCACCATTTCGTGGGCGATCACCGGCATATATTTGCCGGCCAGCAGCCACGCCAGCACCATGACGCGCGCGGTATGCTTGGGTCCGTGCCATTCGCCCGGATGCTTGAAATGCTCCGTGCGCGGCTGCAACAGCTCGACCCATTTTTCATCGCTGATCATTTTTTGGCGATATTGGCCGGGCAATTTAACCGGCGTCATCCGGCAAGTCTATCATGGATTAATTGAATTCATCTTCGCTCAGGGTGCAATTCAATTAACTGCTAGCGCATCAAGTCACCCGCGGCTAGGGGTTTCCCTTAAGCAGCTAATGTATTCACGTCATGCCCAATCAGGGGTTCCGCCAATTGTAGATTGCCGTCGTCTTCGCGTAAATTGGCGTCATGCAAACAATATTTGCTAAACCAGAAACCAACCTCGACGCGAATGAAAGCTTTCGCGCGAACACTTTCACCACCGCCGCACCTTCCGAAAACGGCAACGGCAACCGCGCCCTGGTGGACGCGTTGACCAATTCCCGGATCTACCGCGACTACGAGCGTGCGTTCAGCGACATGACCGGCCTGCCGATCGCGTTGCAGCCGGTCGAAACATGGCAGCTTCCCCACCACGGCAAGCGCAACGAGAACGCATTTTGCTCGCTGATCTCCAAAAAGAGTCGCTCCTGTGCCGCCTGCCTGCAAGTGCAGGAACGGCTGTGCCAGAACGCCGCTAACGCTGCGGACACCGTCACCTGCATGGCAGGTTTGAGCGATACCGCCGTGCCGGTGCGCATGAGCGACCGGCTAGTTGGCTACCTCCAAATTGGCCAGGTCTTCCGCAAGAAACCGACCGAGGCGCAGTTCAACAAAGTGGTTCAACTCTGCGAGAAATGGGGCATTGATGCCAGCCGCGAGACGCTGAAGAAAGCCTACTTCTCCGGCAAGGTAATTTCCCAAAAGGAGCACGACTCCGCCGTAAAGCTGTTATCCATTTTTGCGCAGCACCTCGCAATGTTGAGCAACCAGGTCTTCATCCAGCAGGAAAATTCCGAGCCGCCAGTCATCACCAAAGCGCGCACCTATATCCACGAGCATCAGACCGAGGAAATTTCCCTCGGACAAGTCGCCAAGGCGGTGAACATGAGCAGCTATTACTTTTGCAAGATGTTCAAGAAAGTCACCGGCATAAATTTCACGGACTATGTCGCGCGCGTCCGCATCGAGAAATCCAAAAATCTCCTGCTCAATCCGAACCTCCGGGTCAGCGAAATCGCCTTTGAAGTTGGCTTCCAATCGCTCACGCATTTCAACCGCGTGTTCAAGAAAATCCTCGGCCAGTCGCCCACCGAATACCGCGCCCAGTTGCTGGCGCACTAAAATGCCGCCGTCGCCGCCCGCCCCGCCGAACGACCGGGTCATTTTTGACTCGGCGATTGGCATTGGCATCCAGCGGCAAATTTTGGATATTCCTAGCGGAATGCCAAATAAAACGCCGGACGAAAAATTGCTGGCCCGCTCCGAATCCGCCGTGCGCGATGGCGAGGAGCGGTTGCGCGCCATCCTCGATACCGCCGTCGAAGGCATCATCACCATTGATGAACGCGGCACCATCGAATCCTTCAACCCGGCTTCCGAGAAAATTTTTGGCTATACCGCCGCCGAGGTCATCGGCAAAAACGTCAACGTGCTGATGTCCACCCCGCATCGCGAGCAGCACGATGGCTATCTGGAAAATTACCGGCACACCGGCCACGCCAAGGTCATCGGCATCGGCCGCGAAACCTTCGCCCGCAAAAAAGACGGCACCTTGTTTCCGATGGATCTGTCTGTCAGCGAAGTGAAGTTGAGCGACCGCCGGATCTTCACCGGCTTCGTCCGCGACATCACCGAACGCAAACGGCTGGAAAAGGAAATCCTCGAAATCAGCGAGCGGGAGCAGCGCCGCATCGGCCAGGATTTGCACGACGGACTTTGCCAGCATCTCGCCGGCATCGAGATGTTAAGCCAGGTGCTCTCGCAAAAGCTCGCGCCCAAAACCAAGGATGGCTCCGCTCGCGCCACCGAAATCGCCAAAGCCGTGCGCGACGCCATCAGCCAGACCCGGCTGCTGGCGCGCGGCCTTTCGCCGGTCACCCTGGAATCCGAAGGTCTCATGTCCGCGCTGACCGAACTGGCGCTGAATACGGAAAAAATGTTCCGGGTGCACTGCTCATTGAACTGCCCGCACGTCGTCAAATTTGACGATCACGCCGCCGCCACGCATTTATTTCGCATCGCGCAGGAGGCTGTTTCCAATGCCATCAAGCACGGCAAAGCCCGCAACATCACCATCCATCTGCATGATGACGGCCATCAGATGCGCCTGAAGGTGAGCGACGATGGCATCGGCTTCCCGGAAAATTTTACGCCGAACACCGGCATGGGGCTGCGCATCATGCAATCCCGCATCGGCATGGTCGGCGGCACTTTGACCATTGAACGCCAGCCCACGGGCGGCACCAGCGTCTCCTTTGCCACACCGAAACACCGTTGAACAATCATGGCCGCCAAAACTAAAATTTCCACCAAGCGCATCCTCATCGTGGACGATCACCCGATGATGCGGAATGGGCTGGCGCAATTGATCGGCAACGAGCCGGACTTGAAAGTCAACGCCGAGGCTGACACCGCTGGACAGGCGATTGACGCCGTGGCCAAACAGAAATTCGATCTCGCGCTGCTGGACATTTCCCTGCCGGACAAAAACGGATTGGAACTTATCAAGGACCTGCGCTCATTGCAGCCCGAGCTGCCGATTCTAGTCGTCTCGATGCACGACGAAATGATTTATGCTGAGCGCGTGCTGCGGGCCGGTGGCCGCGGCTACATCATGAAGCAGGCCGGCGGCGAAAAGTTTTTGACCGCGATCCGACAGGTCTTGTCCGGGCAGATTTATGTCAGCGAACACATGTCGGCCCGTATCCTGGAAATTTTTTCCGGGCGGCAGACCGAACATTCCAGCTCTCCCGTGCGCCGGCTTTCCGACCGCGAATTTGAAGTCTTTCAACTCATCGGCCAGGGCGTTGGGACGCGTGCCATTGCCGACCAGTTGCATTTGAGCGTCAAGACTGTGGAAGTCCATCGCGCCAACATCAAAGAAAAGCTCGGCGTGAAAACCGCGACCGATCTCGTCCGTTACGCCGTTCGCTGGGTGGATTCGCAAGGGCAGAACTGAAGCCGCTTACCGGATTTTGTCTGGGTTGCCTTTCGGACAACAATTTTGGGTGATGATTTGCCAAAGGCGGAGGAGTCCCAAGCTGAATTCACTGCCATTTTGTCCTCATTAATTTAACTGACTATTAAGATACTTATGACAACTGTTCCCGCGTCCGCCACCCGGCTTGAATCCGCCCATGACATTCTGCGCCAGACCACGCGCCGTCCGCTCGCCCCGATTTTTTCTCCGCAATCCATCGCCGTCATCGGGGCCACGGAAAATCCCGGGAGCGTCGGTCGCACGATTCTGGAGAATCTGATCAAAGGTGGTTTTCCGGGAACGATTTATCCCGTGAACCCGAAGCGTGACACGGTTCTCGGCATCAAGGCATATCCCAGTGTCACTGCCATTCCGGCCAAACCCGATCTCGCCGTCATCATTACGCCGCCGCCGACTGTGCCTGGCATCGTCCGTGATTGCGGCCAAGCTGGCGTGCAAGGAGCGATCATCATTTCCGCCGGCTTCAAGGAAATCGGCCCCGTCGGCGTGGAACTGGAACGCCAAGTTCTGGAAGAAGCCGAAAAGGCAAATATCCGCATCGTCGGCCCGAACTGCCTCGGCGTCATGGTGCCGGGCGCAAAATACAACGCCACGTTCGCCGCCGATATGGCGCGGCCAGGCAGCGTCGGCTTCATCAGCCAGAGCGGCGCGCTCTGCACGGCGATTCTCGATTGGAGTTTGAAAGAAAACGTCGGCTTCAGCGCGTTTGTTTCACTTGGCTCGATGCTCGATGTCGGCTGGGGCGATTTGATCATGCACCTCGGCGACGATCCGGCCACCAAGAGCATCGTCATCTACATGGAAAGCATCGGCGACGCCGGCGCATTTCTCTCCGCCGCGCGCGAAGTGGCGCTGACCAAGCCCATCATCGTCATCAAACCCGGTCGCACCGAAGCAGCCGCCAAAGCAGCCGCGTCACACACCGGTTCGCTCACTGGGAGCGATGAAGTATTGCAGGCCGCCTTCCAACGCGTCGGCGTTTTGCGTGTGGACTCGATTTCAGAATTGTTCGACATGGCGGAAGTGCTCGCCAAACAGCCGCGCCCAAAAGGCCCGCGCTTGACCATCGTGACGAACGCCGGTGGCCCCAGCGTCATCGCGACCGACATGCTCATCGGCAGCGGCGCGCAACTCGCCGATCTCACGCCAGAAACGATGGACGCGTTCAACAAAATTTTGCCGCCAACTTGGAGCCATAACAACCCCGTGGACATTATCGGCGACGCGAAACCGGAACTTTACGCAAAGTCGCTGGAGATCGCCTCGAAGGATGCGAATACCGACGGCATCCTTGTCATTCTCACGCCGCAGGCAATGACCGATCCGACCGCGACCGCTGAATGCCTGAAGCCATACGCGCATATCCCGAACAAGCCCGTCATCGCAAGCTGGATGGGCGCGGACATTGTCTCAAAGGGCGAGGACATCCTGAACGCCGCCAGCATTCCAACCTTCAAGTATCCCGACCGCGCCGCCAGATCGTTTTACTACATGTGGCGTTACAGCGAGAATTTGCGCCAGCTTTATGAAACGCCCGCGATGGCTCCCGATGACGAGCGCGGCGAGATCGATCGCGACAAGGCAGCCTCCATCATCACCGACGTCCGCAAGTCCGGCCGCACGATTCTGACCGAATTTGAATCGAAGAAACTGCTCGCGTCCTACGGCATCCCGACGGTGGAAACGCACATTGCACTGACCGAAAGCGACGCGGTGAAACAAGCGGCGCGGCTCGGTTTCCCTGTCGTGCTGAAGCTGCATTCCGAAACCATCACGCACAAAACGGATGTAGGTGGCATTCAATTGAACCTGCGCACCGCTTCCGCCGTGCGCCAGGCGTGGAAGGCGATTGAAACTTCCGTCGCCAAGAAAGTCGGCAAGGAACATTTCCTCGGCGTCACCGTGCAGCCGATGATCAAGCTCGAAGGCTACGAAATCATCGTGGGCAGCAGCATTGACCCGCAGTTCGGACCGGTGCTGCTCTTCGGCACCGGCGGGCAGTTGGTGGAAGTGTTCAAGGATCGCGCGCTCGGCCTGCCGCCGCTCAACGCCACGCTCGCGCGGCGCATGATGGAACGCACCAAGATTTACACCGCGCTCAAAGGCGTGCGCGGTCGCAAGGCGACCAACATAGCCGCACTCGAACAATTGCTCGTGCGCTTCAGCCAGCTCGTCGTCGAGCAGCCGTGGATCGCGGAACTGGACATCAATCCCCTGCTCGTCTCATCCGAACGCATCTTCGCGCTCGACGCCCGCGTCGTGCTGCACGACCCCGCGACGCCGGAAGACAAGCTGCCCAAGTCCGCCATCCGTCCGTATCCTGTCCAATACGTCACCCCGTGGAAATTGAAGAATAAAGCGCCGGCCATCATCCGCCCGATCACGCCTGAAGACGAACCATTGATGGTGAAGTTCCACGAAACGTTGTCCGAGGAAAGCGTCTATAACCGTTATTTCGCGGCGCTAAAACTCTCGCAACGCGTCGCGCACGAACGCATGACGCGGATTTGCTTCAACGATTACGACCGGGAAATCGCCCTCGTGGCGGAACTCAAGGCTCCGAAAGGCGGGGAGAAGAAAATCCTCGGCGTCGGGCGCTTAAGCAAGCAGCATGGGAATGCCGAAGCGGAATTCGCCGTGCTCGTGAGCGACGAATGGCAAGGCCAAGGGCTCGGCACGGAACTTCTGCGCCGGCTCATCGAAATCGGTCGCGTGGAGAAACTGACGCGGATTTCCGGCCAGGTGCTCGCCGAAAACCACGCCATGCACCACATCTGCCGCAAGGTTGGATTCCAAGTCGTCCACGATGCCGACAGCAACCTGTTCACCGCCAGCTATACCTATTGAGTGGTTGAGAGGTTAAATTTTGAAACAATGAAAGCCCACGGTTTAACCCGTGGGTTTTTTGCCTTAACGCACAAGCTTAACCAGCATCCGCAATCCAGTTGCATCTGTGTTTCATCTGTGAAAATCTGTGGCCAATAAAATTTACCTGTGGCCACTGAAACTCTTCATTACGAAAACGCGCGGTTTGCGCAGCAACTGTTCAACAACGAGCCGCGCAATCTGCAATCGCTGGAAATCGAACTCGGTGTCAAGGCCACGGCGCGCGAAGGCTGGATCAAACTCGACGGCGCGGCGGACGGCATCGAGCGCGCTAAACAACTGTTCACCTCGCTCGAAAGCATGTTGAAAGCCGGTTCGCCGGTGAAGAACCGCGATTTCACCCACGCGTTGAATGTGGTCAAAAACGAAGGCGGCGCGGCGCTCAAGCACATGGTCGGCGACCGCGTGCAAACGCACGAACGCAAGGCGGGCGTCACCGCCAAGACCGTTGGCCAAAAGCAATATATCGAGGCCATCCGCAAGCATGACATCACTTTTGGTATCGGACCGGCGGGCACCGGCAAAACGTATCTCGCAGTGGCGATGGCGTTGTCCGCGATGCGCGAGGGCGGCATTTCCCGGATCATCCTGACCCGCCCGGCGGTCGAGGCGGGTGAAGCGCTGGGCTTTTTGCCCGGCGATCTTTACGAGAAAATCACGCCGTATCTCCGTCCGCTGCATGATGCATTGCATGACATGCTGCCGGCGGAGGAAATCGCCAAGCACATGGAACGCGCAACGATCGAGATCGCCCCGCTGGCTTACATGCGCGGCCGGACGCTGAACAACGCATTCATCATTCTGGACGAGGCGCAGAATTCCACGACGGAGCAGATGCTGATGTTTCTTACGCGGCTTGGCCACGGTTCCAAGGCGGTCATCACGGGCGACGAGACGCAGATTGATCTGCCCTCGCACAAGAAGTCCGGTCTTGCCGAGGCGCACCGTGCACTGCGGCACACGGAGGGCATCGCCATCATCGAATTTTCCAAACGCGACGTGGTGCGGCATCCGTTGGTGCAACGCATCATTGCGGCTTACGAGGAACATCGCGGGACGGTGAAATGATTGCGGGTATGAATGTCGTCATCGTCAACCGCCAGCGGACGAAACGGATCAATCCGCGTTTACTCAAGCATGTTGTGCTGGCGCTGTTTGCCGAACTGGAGATTACGGAGGCGGAGTTGGGAATCAATCTCGTGGCCGCGCGGGAGATGGCCTTGGTCAACGAAACCTTTCTCCAACACGAAGGCTCAACGGATGTCATCACGTTCGACCACTTGGACCCCAAACCCAAAAACCAGGACGCCAGACGCCAAATCCACGGCGAGCTGTTCATCTGCGTGGATGACGCCATTCTGCAGGCAAAGGAGTTCAAAACGAAATGGCAGGCGGAAGTTGTCCGCTATGTCGTTCACGGCGTGCTGCATCTGCTGGGCTATGACGATTTGAAGCCCGATTTGCGCCGTGTGATGAAGCGCGAGGAAAACCGGCTCGTGCGGCAGTTGGCAAAACGATTTTCACTCGCGCAACTTTCCGCCGCCGCTAAACTGCGCTCGTGAGAAAAACGTTTTTTGCCCGCTGGCGCGGCAGCTTCTTTACCGGTCTGGCGGTGACACTGCCGGCGATTGTTTCCATTGCGGCGGTCATGTGGCTTTTCAAAACGGTTTCGAACCTGACCGACCTGCTGCTGTTTTTCGTTTCCCCCAACATCACCCACGCCGACGATGGCAAGGGGCCGATGTATTGGTATTGGAGCCTGCTGGCGTTGGTGGTGGCAGCGATTTTGATTTCGGCGATCGGCATCCTGGCGCGGTATTACATCGGCAAGCGCATGATCGAGTGGCTGGACACGGCGATGATGAACGTGCCGCTGTTCAACAAGTTTTACGGCGCGATCAAGCAGGTAAACGAGGCGTTTGCGGGCAATAAAAATTCCTTCAAAACAGTGGTGCTCGTGGAATTCCCGCGCGAAGGAATTTATTCCGTCGGCTTCATCACCAGCGAGCAGCACGCTGAGGTGCAACAGAAGACCAAGGAGAAAGTTCTCTGTGTTTTCATCCCGACCACGCCGAATCCGACCTCCGGCTTTCTCGTGCTGGTGCCGGAGGACAAGGTTACCAAACTCGACATGAGCGTGGCGGAAGGCATCAAATACATCGTCAGCCTTGGCTCGATCGCTCCCCCTGAAACGAAGATGGAGGATGGAAGCTGGAGGATGGAACAACGCGACGTCAACACGCCATCCGCCATCCTCCAACCTCCATCCTCGCCGCCATGATCGAATCAGCCAGTGGCATCATCATGCGGACGCGCCCGCTCACCGAGACGAGCCTGATCGTGCACTGGCTCACGCCGGAACTGGGCCGCGTGGCGACGGTGGCCAAGGGCGCGCGCCGGCCCAAATCGCCGTTTGCGGGCAAATTGGATATTTTTTACGAGGCCGAATTTTCCTTCAGCCGCAGCCGCAGCTCGGAGCTGCACAATCTGCGGGAGGTGAAGCTGCGCGAAACCCGCGCGGCGATACGAACCGACCTCGGCAAATTGCAGCAGGCGGCCTATGCGGCGGCGTTCATTGAGCAGGCCACGGAGACCGAAACGCCGCTGCCCGAAGTGTATCAGTTGGTGGGCGGATTTTGGGAGTGGCTGTGCGCGCACGAGGTGCCGACACCGGGGATTTTCGCCTTGGAATTGAAACTGCTACACACATTGGGACTAGAACCGGAAATGGAACAAACGCGATTAACGCCCGGCGCAAAAAAGATCGCAACCGTCTTGTTGGAAGGCAATTGGAGCACGGCGACACGGTTGCAGTTGAGCGCCGCGCAGAGTCAAGAAATCAGCCAGTGGCTGCACGATTTTTTGATTTCGCATCTGGGCCGGTTGCCGCGCGGGCGGACGACGGCGCTGGCACCCGGTCGTTGAGAACTATTTTTGCCGGAAACAAACTGAATTGAATATTCGTGGATTTAGAACGATGAAGAAGCTGCCCAAACGATTCTCCAGTGTGCGAATGCAACTGGTGGCCAGCGTATTCCTGTGGATTTTGCCGGCGTTTGCGCTCACGTATATCGTGAATCAAAACTGGTTCTGGGAATTCGCGCCGGGGTGGCTGCGGGAATACGCCACGAACGTGCCGTGGGAAAGCCTCTTCGTCGGCATTCTGGCGCTGGGTGCGGCGTGGTATGGCGGGGAACATTTTATTTTGCGGCAGGTGCAGGCGTTGACCCGCGCGGTGCTGCGGCTAGCCGGCGGTGATTTGCAGGCGCGTTCCGGCCTGAAAAAAGCCGAGGGCGAAATCGGCCAGCTCGCGCAGAAATTTGACGAAATGGCTGCCGCCCTCCAGCAGCAGCACCAACGCCGCGACGAGGCCGACCGCAAACTGCTCAACCGCGCCATGCAACAAACCGCCGTGGCCGCCGTCGGCCAATGCGCGCTGACGAATCGCAATCTCGAGGTCATCTACGAACAGGCGGTCTATCGCGTGGCGGAAATGTTCGCCGTCGAATACGCCATGCTGTTCCAACGGATGCCCGATGGCGAACTCCATCCGCTCGCAGTTTATGGGCTGGCCCCAAAAATCCTGGGGGAAACCGTCTTCATAGACAAACGCCGTTCGCAGATGGCGTGGACCGCCGAGACGGGTGAAGTTTCCGTGGTGAACGATTGGGCCCAGGAAACGACTTTTGGCCGGTCCCCCATGCTTGGCGAGCTCGGAGTGGTCAGCGGCGCCGCCGTCGCCATTCCCACACGTTCCAAACCTTTTGGCGTGCTTGCCGCGCACACGACGCACAAGCGGGAATTTTCGCCGGACGACATCCAGTTCCTGCTCGCCGTCGCCAACGTTGTGGGCATGGCGACCGAACGCATCAAAGCCGAGAACGAGACGGAAAAACTGGCCGCCTTCGTGAAGGAGTATCCCAATGCCGCCATGGAGATTGCCGCCGACGGCACGGTGAATTATTTCAACGATGCTGCCGGAAAGCTGGCCGCTGAACTGGGCCAACCGGACCCCCGGAACCTGCTGCCGGAAGCGCTGCCACAAATCGTTCAAGAATGCCTCACCTCCGTGCGCAGCCAAACCGGGCTGCTCTCAAAGATTGCCGGCCATACCATCTCATGGTCGTTCCAACCGCTGACCGACCGGGGTTTGGTGCATTGTTACGGCGAGGACATCACCACCCGGTTGAACCTTGAGGCGCAGTTGCATCAGTCGGAAAAAATGAAAACCTTCGGCCAGTTCGCCGCCGGCATCGCGCATGATTTCAACAACATGCTGACGATCATCCAAGGCCATACCAGCAAGTTGCTCAGCGACGATTCGCTGCCGACCGCCACCAAAGAATCACTCACCCAGGTCTATTCCGCCGGCGACCGCGCCGCCCGGCTCACGCGCCAGTTGCTGCTCACCAGCCGTAAAAATGTCATGCAGCCCAAGCTGCTCGACTTGCGCGAAGTCGTCGGCAACATCAGCAAAATGCTGCAGCGCCTCGTCGGCGAAACCATTGAGCTGCGGTTTCAAAGTCCCGTCGCCCTGCCCTTCGTCCATGCCGACCAAAGCATGATCGAACAGGTCGTGATGAATTTTGCCAGCAACGCGCGCGACGCCATGCCCGACGGCGGGATTCTGCACATCGAGATTTCAGAAACGTTTGTCCCGCCCGAGCGCGTTGAAAGTTATCCCGAGGCCGTGGCCGGACATTTCGTCAAATTGCAGGTCGCCGACAACGGCTGCGGCATGGACGACGCCACCCGCGCCCGGATTTTCGAGCCGTTCTTCACCACCAAGGACATCGGCAAAGGCACCGGCCTGGGCCTGGCCACCGTTTTCAACATCGTTCGCCAGCACAACGGCTGGGTGGAAGTCCAAAGCGAAGCCGGGCGCGGCGCGATCTTTACCGTCTATCTGCCCGCCAATGCCGAGCTGCCTGCGGAAGATGATTATGATTCCACCGGAGAAAATTTGAGCCCCACCGTTGTGCGCGGCCATGAGTCCATCCTCATCGTGGAAGACGAGCAGATGCTTCGGGATCTGGCCCGGGAAATTCTCAAGGATTGCGGTTATCGCACCCTGGAAGCCTGTTCCGGCCGGCAGGCGTTGGAACTCTGGCAGGAAAATCGTGACCACATAGATTTATTGCTCACCGACATGGTCATGCCCGAAGGCGTTTCCGGCGTGGAACTCGCCGAAGCCCTCGTCGCCGACAAACCCGATTTGAAAGTCGTCTTCATGAGCGGCTACACCTCGGACGACATCAGCCCGGAACTGCTCCAGCGCAACAACGCCAGCTTCATCCAAAAGCCCTATGGCCACGTCGAACTCGCCGGAGCCGTCCGCGCATGTCTGGACAGGCAAGTCAATCAGGCCGCCTGAGCCATCCGCACCACGGCTTCGACCGCCTCGTCAATTTTAACGAACTGAATCGCTCCCGTGCGCGGCTTGATTTCCACCTCGCCCTTGGCCAATGACTTCTCACCGAGGCCGATGCGGATGGGAAAGCCAACGAGTTCGGAATCCTTGAACTTCACGCCGGGGCGCTCGTCGCGGTCGTCGAGAATCACGTCCACGCCGCGCGCCGTCAGCTCCGCGTAAAATTTCTCCGCCAGCTTCATTGCCTCGCTCTCGGGCGCGACCGCCAGCGGCGTGATGCACACCTGATACGGCGCAACGCTCAACGGCCAGATGACGCCGTCCTTGTCGTTCCCCTGCTCGATGATCGCCTGCAACGTCCGCGTCACGCCAATGCCATAGCAGCCCATGACCGACGGCTTCCGCGCGCCATCCGCGTCGAGGAATGTCGCGTTCAACTTCTCGCTGTATTTTGTGCCGAGCTTAAAAACGTGGCCGACTTCAATCGCCCTGCGAATTTTCAGCGGCTTCGCGCACTTCACGCACGGCTCGCCCGCCGTCACGGTGCGGAGGTCAAACCACTCCGTCACCTTGATATCGCGCTCGATGGAGACGTTCTTCAAATGAAAGCCGTCTTCATTCGCGCCGGTGGTCATATCGTTCGCACCGCGAATGCGTTCATCGGCAAAAACTTTGACGTCCGACGGAACATTCGCCACTGCGCCGAGCGAACCCGGCTTGGCGCCCAGCGTGGCAAAACATTCTTCCGGCGTCGCGGGCCGCGCGGCCACTGCACCGGTGCGCGCCATGAGTTTGGTTTCGTTCAACTGGTCGTCACCCCGGATCAAAATCAAAATCGTCTTTGAGTCCGCGATGTAAACCAGCGTCTTGATCTGGCGATTCGCCGCGACCTTGTAAGGCTCCTTGCTCAACGCCTCAATCGTCACGACGCCCGGCGTGGCGAACTTCTCGATGGCGGGGCCGATGTCTCGCGCCGCTGTCTTGGGAATACCGCTCGTGGCTTTTTCGATGTTCGCCGCATAGCCGCAGGCTTCGCAGAATGCCACTTCGTTCTCACCCGTCTCGGCCGGCACCATGAATTCGTGCGAATAATTGCCGCCGATGACTCCGGTATCGGCTTCAACGGGGAACGCCTTCAACCCGCAGCGCGCGAAGATGCGCGTGTAGGCGTCATACATTTTTTTATAAGCCGCCATCGCGCCTTCGTCCGTGGTGTCGAACGAATACGCGTCCTTCATGATGAATTCCTTCGCGCGCATGAGCCCGAAGCGCGGACGGATCTCATCACGGAATTTCAGGCTGATCTGGTAAAAATTCTTCGGCAACTGGCGATAGGAATTAATTTCGTTCGCCGCCAGCGTCGTGATGACTTCCTCGGCCGTCGGGCTCAAAAACCATTGGCGGCCGGAGCTGTCCTTGACCTTGAACAATACGTTGCTCGCGGTCTCGGCGCGGCCGCTGGCTTCCCAGATTTCCGGCGGTTGCAGCGCGGGCATGAGCACTTCCACGGCCCCGGCGCGGTCCATCTCTTCGCGGATGATCTGCTCGACCTTGCGCAGCGCGCGGAGTCCGAGCGGGAGAAAGGTATAGACACCGCCCGCAAGCTTGCGGATGAGGCCGGCGCGGAGGAGCAGTTTATGGGAAACGATCTCGGCGTCGGACGGAGCCTCGCGGAGTGTGGGAATCAAAGTTTGTGTCCACTTCATGTGGCGGACAGGGTAACAACAAAGACGCGTAAGAATGAAGTTTTTTTGCACCGCCCCATCCGTGCCAGCCCGCTGCGTGGGAAAACTCCAAAGAGCCATTTAACCCGGTTGGCGTCGCGGTGAATTA
>Ga0068856_100001678_pt1 | contig 23187 bp, 16 predicted proteins | sample KBSCornC62_FD_66595 | JGI IMG/M metagenome (GOLD analysis project Ga0068856, IMG submission 66595) | Corn rhizosphere microbial communities from Kellogg Biological Station, Michigan, USA - KBS Corn C6-2 | ecosystem: Host-associated > Plants > Roots > Rhizosphere > Soil ... | reverse complement strand
TTTTTACTGCCGATTTCCCGCGTCCCCCGGATGGGGGATGAATACGGAATGGCAAGACGTAGTGTGGTGTTTCAAGATTAGCCAATGCCTATGACAAAGCCCATTTTGCTGACCTGGTTCATTCTGTCGTTGACAGGTTTTTCCGTTGGTGCCGCCGCCGTGCATCCGCCCAACATCGTCTTCATTTTTTCCGACGATCATTCGCTCCAAACCATCGGCGCCTACAACGCGCGGTTGTCCCAGTTCTGTCGCGAGCAGAACATCACGCCGAACCTCGACCGGCTGGCGGCGGCGGGCGGTCTGTTTGTGAACAGCTTTTGCGGCAACTCGCTGTGCTCGCCCAGCCGCGCCACGGTGCTGACGGGTTTGCACAGCCATGCCAATGGCGTCGAAACGCTCGATCAACCGATCAAAAATGGATTGTGGACTTTTCCCCAATCGCTGCGCGCCGCCGGTTATCAGACGGCGGTGATTGGTAAATGGCATCTCGACACGACGATTCCCGACTACGACTACTGGCGGATCCTACCGGGGCAGGGGGCATATCTCGATCCAGTGTTCATTGGCAAGAACGGGAATGAAAAACACAGCGGCTACGTCACCGACATCATCACCGATCTCGCGCTGGATTGGCTGAGGCAACGTGATACGAACAAGCCGTTTTTTCTCGCAATCCAGCACAAGGCCCCGCATCGCAATTGGATTCCGCCGCTGCGTTACGCCACGTGGCTCGATGACGTCACCGTGCCGGAGCCGCCCACGTTGTTTGATGACTACACCAATCGCGCGTCGCCGGCGCGGTTGCAGAAAATGAATGTTGGCAAGGACATGATGTTGGGCCACGACCTCAAGATCGGCACCAATTACGCCAGCAATCCGCTTTATGCCGCGCGCAATGCCGACTACGCCGCGAAGCATCCCACCGGCGACGACCTCACTCGCTGGAAATATCAGCAATACCTCAAGGATTATCTGCGCTGCGTCAAAGCCGTGGACGACAACGTGGGGCGCGTTCTCGACGCCTTGAAAGCTGCCGGCCTGGAGACGAATACAATTGTCATCTACTCCTCCGATCAGGGATTTTACATGGGCGAACATGGCTGGTTCGACAAGCGCTGGATTTATGAGGAATCCCTGCACATGCCGTTCATTATTCGCTGGCCGGGCGTGGTGAAACCCGGCACACGCTTCACGCCCTTCATCCAGAATATTGATTACGCGCCGACGTTCGTGGACATGGCGGGTGGCAAAATTCCTGACGGGCTGCATGGAAAATCCATCGTGCCCATCCTGCGCGGCGAAACACCCGCTGACTGGCGCAAGACGGTTTACTATCATTATTACGACAAGGACGGCGCGCACAACGTGGCGAATCATTACGGCGTGCGCACCGACCGTTACACGCTGGCGTATTATTATGCGACGGATGAATGGGAGCTGTTCGACAACGAAAAGGATCCGCAACAGCTTCGCAGCGTCTATGCCGATCCCGGATATGCGGCCACGGTGGCCAAACTGAAAAACGAGCTGACCCGTTTGCGGGCGCTTTACGGCGACACCAACGAACCGCCCGATGCACTGCATCATAATCCGGTGGGGGCCAAAAAATAATCATGGTTCCGAGCGCTGCCGGCTGGCTTAATTAGAGCGATGACCCCACCCGCAACCATCGACCGACTGGCCGTCTGTTCCTGGTCTCTGCAACCCACCGATCCGTCGGATCTGGTGGCGAAATTGCACGCGACCGGAATACGTCGCGTTCAGCTGGCGCTAGATCCCCTGTGCGAAAATCCCGGCGTTTGGAGCGAAGCGGACAAGATATTTGCGCAGGCAGACATCACGATTGTTTCCGGTATGTTCGGCTGCGTGGGGGAAGATTACTCGACGCTGGACTCGATCCGGTTGACCGGCGGCATCGTTCCAGACACGACGTGGAATCAAAATCTGGAAAATATTCATGCCACCGCCGCCATCGCAGCGGAGATGGGGCTGGAACTCGTCACCTTTCACGCGGGCTTTGTGCCGCATGATCCAGCGGCTGCTGGCTACACCAAAATTCTCCAGCGGTTGAAAGTGGTGGCGGAAATTTTTGCCGCAAAAAACATGGCCGTTGCCCTCGAAACCGGCCAGGAAACGGCGGCTGATCTCGCCGCACTGCTGGGCGCATTGAATTGCCCGAATGTCGGCGTGAACTTTGATCCGGCCAACATGCTGCTTTACGGCAAGGGCGATCCCATTCAGGCGGTGCGGTTGCTCGCACCGTGGATTCGGCAGGTTCACATCAAGGATGCGATTCGCACGCAGGTGCCAGGGGCTTGGGGCACGGAAGTCGCCGTCGGCACGGGCGAGGTGGACTGGTTCGCCTTTTTTGCCGCGCTCAAAGAGATGAATTATGCCGACGACCTCGTGATCGAACGCGAGGCTGGCACACAGCGCATCGCAGATATTTGCACGGCACGAGAGGTGGTTTTGAAATCTGTCAGGTGAATTGAATTGTATGGCTAACGCAACTTCTTCAAAACCGGTGAACGTGGCCGTGGTCGGCCTCGGTTTCATGGGCGTGACGCATCTGCGCGCGTATCTGGCCCATCCGCTGGCGAGGGTCGTGGCGGTGTGCGATGCCGCGCGCGTGCCGGTGAACGGCGTGCTCGCCGGGGTTTCCGGCAACATCAAGAAATCCGACGACATCCAGCTCGGGCGGGACGTGAGAGTGTTCCGCCAGTTGGAGGAGTTGCTGGCCGATCCGGAAGTTCAACTCGTGGATCTCTGCACGCCGACGCCGCTGCATCCGGAACAAGCCATTGCCGCGCTGAAGGCGGGTAAGCACGTCCTTTGCGAAAAACCGCTGGCGCGCACCTCGGCGGCGGCGCGGGAAATTTTGCAGGTGGCGGCTTCGTCGCCCGGGCTGTTGATGCCGGCGATGTGCATGCGGTTCTGGCCCGGTTGGAGCTGGCTCAAGCAGGCGGTGACAGAACAGACTTACGGTAAAGTGCTGGCGGCGAATTTCCGGCGCGTTTCCCAAATGCCCGGCTGGAGCGGGCAGGGGACTTACGCTGGCGGGTTGGATCTTGGTGGCGCTTTATTTGATCTGCACATCCACGACACCGACTTCGTGAACTTTCTTTTCGGCAAGCCGACGAGCGTGTTTTCTTCCGGTGTGACGGGTGCAAACCATTCGATCAATCACGTCGTAACCCAATACCATTTTCCCGGCGGCCCGACGGTGCACGCCGAAGGCAGCTGGCTGTTGGCCCAAGGCTTCAACATGGCTTACACGCTGCATTGCGAGCGGGCTACGCTAGACTTTGACCTCGCGCGCGGCGCGGAGGCGCTGCGGGTGACGGAGTTTGGCCAGTCGCCGCGCACGCTGCCGTGCGAAGGCCCGGACGGCTACGGCGCGGAGACCAGCTATCTGTTGGAATGCGTGGCGCACGGTCGCCCGCCGGAGATTGTCACCGGCCAGGACGGCTTGGTCGCACTGGAAATCTGCGAAGCTGAGGAGCAATCCATTCGCACTGGCCAGCCCGTGAACCTTTAAACGCAAATCAAAACCACCCAATCCACTCCCATGCAAAAATCGCCCCGCTTCAAACTGTTCGTCATGATGGCACTGGAGTTTTTCATCTGGGGCGCGTGGTTGCCGCTGATCTTCGGCTATCTGCCTAGTCTCGGGTTTTCGCCGGCGCAACAATCCTGGATTCTCAACGCCTTTCCGCTCGCGGCCATTGTGGGGATGTTCTTCAGTAACCAGTTTGCCGACCGCAATTTTGCGGCGGAGAAATTTCTCGCGTTCAGCCATTTCGTCGGCGGCGTGGCGATGATCGGGCTCGCGTTCACGAAAGCCTTCTGGCCGTTCTTCGGCCTGATGCTCGTTCACTGTCTGCTGTATGTGCCGACCATTTCCATCGTGAATTCTATCGCCTTCGCCAACATGAAGGATTCGCAGAAGGAGTTCGGTTTGATTCGCATGGGCGGCACGATCGGCTGGATTCTGGCGGCGTGGCCGTTGACGTTCATTCTCGTGGATTGGGACAAAGTCCACGCGGCCAATCCCGTGGGTGTGGTGAACTGGCTGGGCACGGTGCTCAGTTCCGGCTTGACCGGTGACGCGCTGAAATCGGCGACCCGCTGGACTTACGTCGTGGCCGGCGCGGCGTCGCTCGCGCTGGCCGGCTTCAGTTTCCTGCTGCCGCACACGCCGCCGAAGCGCGCGGGCAACGGCGCGGAAAAGCTCGCGTGGTTCGAGGCGCTGAAGTTGCTGAAGCATCCGTTCGTGCTCGTGCTATGGCTGGTCACGCTGGTGGATTCCTTCGTGCATAACTGTTATTTCAACTGGACCGGTTCGTTTCTCGGCGCGGCGAAGGAAGCGGGCGGCGTGGGCATTCCCGGCAACTGGATCATGCCGGTAATGAGCGTGGGCCAGATCGCAGAAATTCTAACGATGTTTGTGCTCGGCGTGACGCTCAAGCGGCTCGGCTGGCGCACGACGATGATCGCCGGCATTCTCGGGCACACGGCGCGTTTCGCAGTCTATGCCTTCTTCCCTCAGCACCCCGCACTGATCATCGTGGTGCAGATGCTGCATGGCGTCTGCTACGCGTTCTTCTTTGCCACGGTTTACATTTTTGTGGACGCCTACTTCCCGAAGGACGCACGCGCGAGCGCACAGGGTTTGTTCAACGTGATGATTCTGGGTGCGGGCGCGCTATTGGCAAATTCCATCTGCCCCTATCTCAGCCAGAAAATGTTCACGCACGGCGGCATAGTGAATTTCCACGGCCTGTTCCTCGTGCCGATGAGCTGCTCGCTCGTGGCGGCGGTGGCGCTCGCACTGTTTTTCCATCCACCAAAAACGACAACCAATGTATAAACCGATGTCAAATTCAGTTGCCGCCAAATGCCCATGCTTGGGTAAAATTCATTCGCGCTGGATGGTTTTGCTGCTTGCCGCATTACCAGCATTTACCGGTTGCCAGTCGCCGACGCGGAGCCTCGCGGCGAATCAGTTTCCACCCGCTGGCTTCACCGCTTTGTGGAATGGTCACGATCTCACCGGCTGGTGGGGCGCCGACACGGAAGATCCCCGCAAATATCTATCGTTGCCGGCGGACGAGTTTCAAACGAAGCAAGACGCCTCGCTCGCCGACATCCAAAAACATTGGCGGGTCGAAAATGGCGAGTTGGTGAACGATGGCCGCGGGTTGTTTCTCACGACGGACAAGAACTACGGCGATTTCGAGTTGCTCGTGGATTACAAAACCGTGCCGCTCGCGGATAGCGGGATTTATCTGCGCGGCTGTCCGCAGGTGCAGATCTGGGATTCGACCGAAACCGCCAAGTTTAAACTCGGCGCCGATAAAGGCTCGGGCGGGTTGTGGAATAATTCTCCCGGCGCACCCGGCAAAGATCCCATAGTGAAGGCGGATAAACCGTTCGGCGAATGGAACCATTTCCGTATCGTCATGGCAGGCTCACGCGTTTGGGTGTGGCTGAATGGTCAGCAAACCGTGGACGGTGCCATCCTGGAAAATTACTTCAACCGTTCGCTGCCGGTCCCACCGCGCGGCCCGATCCAGTTACAGACCCACGGCGGTGAAATTCGCTGGCGTAACATTTTCATTCGTGAATTTGGCGCGGCGGAAGCCAATCAACTTCTGCGCGGTGCAGACGCCGCCGGATTCAAGTCGGTGTTCAATGGCAAAGACTTCACCGGCTGGGCCGGGCCGGTGGATCACTACGAGGTGAAGGACGGCGCAATTGTCTGCAAACCAAAAATGGGCGGCACGATCTACACACAGGAGGAGTTCACCAACTTCATCGTGCGGCTGGAATTCAAGCTGCCGCCCGGCGGCAACAACGGCCTGGCCATCCGCTATCCCGGCACGGGCGATACCGCCTATGTCGGCATGTGCGAATGCCAGGTGCTCGACGACAATTACGAAAAAGCCACCGGCAACAAGATTGACCCCCGCCAGGCGCATGGCTCGGCCTACGGCATGGTCGCGGCCAAACGCGGCTATCAGCGGCCCATCGGCGAATGGAATTACGAGGAGGTCACGGTCCGAGGCTCGACCATCAAAGTCGAGCTGAATGGCACGGTGATTCTCGACGCGGATTTGAGCCTGGTCACCGAGTTCGCGGGCGGCCATGCGCATCCCGGCAAGGACCGCACGAGCGGCTATTTTGGTTTCGCCGGACATAACGACCCGGTGATGTTTCGCAACATTTCCATCAAGCCCTTGAATTGAATTTACCAACTATGAATGCAAATCAATTTCGTTCGCGCCGTTCATTTCTCAAAACAATGGGGGGCGCCGTGGCGGGCGCACCGTTCATCACGCGCGGCCTGATGGCGCAATCGCCCAACAGTGTTTTGCGTCACGCCAGTTTCGGCGCAGGCGGCATGGCGTGGGCCGATCTCACGCAGATCGCGAAATGCCCTGGTGTGGAGATCGTCGCCATCTGTGACGTGGACCTGAACCGCACCGTCGAGGCGCGGAAACAGTTTCCCAAGGCGAAAATTTATCAAAACTGGCGCGAGCTGCTGGATAAGGAAGCAAAGAACCTTGATTCCGTGAACGTCTCCGTGCCCGATCACATGCACGCGTCCATTGGCGTCACGGCGATGCATCTGGGCAAACATCTTTACGGCCAGAAACCTCTGGCGCACGATCTCTACGAGGTGCGCCGGATGACGGAGATTGCGCGGGCGCACAAAAGCGTTGTCACCCAGATGGGCATTCAGGTTCATTCGACCGCGCACTATCGCAAGGCAACGCGCGTGATTCAGGACGGGGTCATCGGCAAGGTCAAAGAAGTTCACACTTGGAGCAACAAGACCTGGGGCGATACGTCCTCTCTGCCGGATAAAGCCGATCCTGTGCCTGCAGGTTTCGATTGGAATCTCTGGCTGGGCGTGTGCGCGGAGCGACCGTTTATCGGCGGCGAATATTATCATCCCGAGAACTGGCGCAAGCGGCTCGATTTCGGCACCGGCACTTTCGGCGACATGGGCTGCCATATTTTTGATCCGGTGTTCTCGGCGCTCAAACTGACGGCTCCGCTTTCGATCCGGTCGGAAGGCGCTGCGCCCAATCAGTGGAACTGGGCGTTAGATTCCAAGATTCAATACATGTTTCCGGGCACGGAATACACGGCGGACAAAATTTTGCCGGTCACCTGGTATGACGGCGCGCAGAAACCGCCGGCGGAAATTGCCGCCCAGCTCGGAATCAAGCGGCTGCCCGAACAAGGTTCCGTTTTTCTCGGCACCGATGGCGTGATGGTGCTGCCGCATGTCGGCCGGCCGCAGCTTTACCCGGTCGAGAAATTTCACGATTACGTCGCGCCTGATGTCGGTGAGGCGAATCATTGGGAACAATTTGTGGCGGCATGTCAGGGCCAGGGCAAGACCAGCGCGCCTTTTGCCTATGCCGGACCGCTTACGGAGTCTGTCCTGCTCGGCGGCGTCGCGTCGCACTTTCCGCGAACCACGATTCAATGGAATGCGAGCAAACTGAAATTTGATCTGGCCGAAGCTAATCACCTGGTGCGCCGCGCCTATCGCAAAGGCTGGTCGGTGAAGGGGCTTTCCTGAACCAGAGTTTTTCCTGGGGCCCATTTTGGGGAACCCAACAAATAATCAGCTTATGATCGTCAGCATTTTTAACGACGTGATCGGGCCGGTGATGCGCGGGCCGTCGAGTTCGCACTGCGCGGCGGCATTGCGGATCGGGCGGCTGGCGCGCGACCTGATGGGTGCCGACTTTCAGGAGGTGCTCGTGGAGTTCGACCGCCAGGGCTCGCTGCCGACCACGCACGAAAGCCAGGGTTCGGACATGGGATTATTCGGCGGCTTGATGGGCTGGGACGCGGCGGACGAGCGTCTGCCGAATTCGCCGCAAGCCTTGCGGGACGCCGGAGTCACCATTCGCATCGAGACCGTGGACACCGGTGACGAGCACCCAAACACTTACCGGCTCACGCTTGGCAGCACGCGTGGTGAGAAGCACACGCTCATCGCCATCTCCACCGGCGGCGGCATGATGGAAGTCATCAATATTGACGGCTTTGCAATTAGCATGTTTGGCGATTACCACGAGACGTTGCTCTCGGTCATCGGCCATGGCGCGGACCTCGTGCGGCGCGTGTTGGGGCTGGCGGGGATTGATGATGTCTTGTTGCACGAGCATTGCGGCAAGCAACTGGTGGAGGTGAAAGCCGCGCATTTCTTGACCGATGAAACCATGGCCGAACTGCGCAAGGTTTGCCCCATCCTTCAGGTGAAGCGCCTCGCGCCGGTCTTGCCGATTGCTTCGCGTAAAGACACTCGGGTGCCGTTCACGACTTGCGCCGAAATGCTGGGGCACGATGCGGGACGAAACATTCCGCTGTGGCGACTTGCCGTGGAATATGAAATGGCGCGCGGCCACCTCACCGAGGCGGAGGTCATTGCGAAGATGGTGGAGATCGTCCGTATTCTTCGTCGCTCCATCCAGCAGGGCATCGCCGGCACGCAATACGAGGACCGCGTGCTCGGTCACCAGAGCGGCAAATTCAATGAACTGTTGCAAGCCGGGCGCTTGCTCAACGGCGGCACGCTTAACCGTATCGTGCTTTACGTTTCGGCCCTGATGGAGCTGAAAAGTTCCATGGGTGTCATCGTTGCCGCGCCCACGGCAGGGGCGTGTGCGGCGTTGCCTGCCGCAGTGATTGGCATGGCGGAGGAAATGAAGTTGTCCGAAGCAGACATGGCGAAGGCGTTGCTGGCCAGCGGACTGATCGGCACGTTCATCGCCACGCGTTGGACGTTTGCGGCGGAGGTTGGCGGATGTCAGGCGGAAGGCGGCTCGGCGGCGGCGATGGCGGCGGCCGCTTTGGTCACGCTGGCGAACGGCACCCTGTTGCAGTCCGTGGCCGCAGCTTCCATGGCCTTTCAAAGCATGTTGGGATTGATCTGCGATCCCGTGGCGAATCGCGTTGAAGTGCCGTGCCTCGGCAAGAACGTGTTGGCGGCGAGCAACGCCGTTTCCTGCGCGAACATGGCGCTGGCAGATTACGACCCGGTCATTCCGTTCGACGAAGTGATCGAGACGGCGCAGCGCGTCGCCGGGCAAATGCCGCGCGAGTTGCGCTGCACGGCGCTGGGCGGATTGTCCACCACGCCAACTTCTTTGGCTATCGAAGCGAAGCTGGCGGCGAAAAAAGCGGCTGCGTGTGGCGGGCCGAGTTGCGGCTGCGGCGGATGATCTCAAACGCACCGCCTCACTCGATTCTGCCAAACGGGACTTCTTATTTCTTCGCGAGGGTGAGCGGATAAACCTTTCCGGCTTTCGTTGGGAATTCCCAACTCTGGTCGCCGTAAACGACCCGGCAGGGAAGGCCGGATTTGGACCGAATCACGGCCTTGGTCAGGCGGCCCTCGTTCCAAGTCAGATCCACTTCGAATCCACCGCGCGCACATAGGCCAGAAACTTTCCCCGTTGGCCAGGCTGCGGGCAGTGCGGGCAGCAGATGGATGTCGCCGGTGTGACTTTGCACAAGCATTTCGCAGTAGCCCGCCACCGCGCCCAGATTGCCGTCAATCTGGAACGGCGGATGGGAATCAAACAGGTTGGGATACACGCCCGCACCACTCTTGCCGTAAATCATTTTCGTTTCGTGGACCACCGTCAACAGATTCCGCAACATGGTGTAGGCGTGATCGCCGTCCCACAGTCGCGCCCAGAAATTAATTTTCCACGCGCGACTCCAGCCGGTGCTTTTATCACCGCGGGCATTCAAGGAAACACGCGCCGCCTCGGCCAGCGCCGGAGTTCCGGCTTTGGTGATCTGACGACCGGGATACAGCGCGAACAGATGCGAGACGTGGCGATGATCATCTTTCGGATCGTCCTTGTCGGCTTCCCATTCTTGCAATTGGCCCCACCGCCCGATCTTCGGTTTCAGCAGTTTGTCGCGAAGCTCGGCGATGTGATTGCGGAATTCTTTGTCGTCGCCGAGCACGTCGGCGGCCTCAATCGTGTTGGTGAACAGATCGTAAATAATTTCCTGGTCGTAAGTGACGCCTTCTTCGGCGGGGCCGTGCTCGGGCGACCAGCCGTCGGGCGTGACGAGCGTGCCATCCGTGCGCCGTTTTAGGCGGTCCTCCCAGAACTGGCAGACTTCCTTGAGCACGGGATAGGCCGTCTGGCGCAGGTAATCCTTGTCGCGTCCGAAGGCGAAATGTTCCCAGAGATGCTGCGCATACCACGCGCTGCCGGGCGGATTCCATTTCCAAAATGAAATGCCGCAGGCGTTGTTCATCGTCTGAACCGTCCAGCCCCGGACCTGGCCATAATGTTTCCGCGTATTCTCGGCGCTGACCTCGCGGATGCTGCTGACATAGTCAATGAACGGCTGATGACATTCGGCGAGGTTGGTCGGCTCGGCGGGCCAGTAATTCATCTCGAGGTTGATATTGGAGTGGTAATCGCCGGCCCAGGCGGGCAGATTGCTGTCGTTCCAGACGCCTTGCAGATTCGCGGGCAGCGAGCCGGGGCGCGAACAACTGATCAGCAGATACCGGCCAAACTGGCAAAACAAGGCTTCGAGATTTGGATCAACGGAGTGATCGATTAGGTAGGCTTCGAGCCGTGCGAGCGTGGTCTTCGCCAGCAAGTCCGGCGCAGTGGTTCCCACATCAAGCGAGAAGCGACGGAAGAGCGATTGATAATCTTTCACGTGCCGCGCCTGCAGATCCTTCACGCTCCGCTTGGCGGCGGAATCCACGCGCTTCGTGACCGTGGCGTGAGGGTGCGCGCCAAGCCATTCCTTCGTGTGATCTTGGAGAAAATTCGTGCCCGCGCTGAGAATTAACGTCACGCTGTCGCATTGGTCAAAGGCCAAGCTGGTCGTCGGTGCGGCAACGTCCCAAGGGTTTTTGGCGGGGACTTCATCTTTCTTAACCGTGATGAATCCCTTTTTGTTGAGCACCTGCAACTGGGCTTCGTATTCAAAACCGTTTTTCAGTTTGCCGACGGAGGTGAGTTTGTTGCCCGCTGCACTGAGGCGGGCTTGGTGCATGTCGGCCAGTTGAATGCGGCCGGTATAAGCGGCGGGTTGGTTCGCCGTCAGGTGAATGACAATCACGCCGTCGGGGTGGCTGGCGAACGCCGTCCGTTGATAGCGCACGCCGCGGTATTCATAGGTCACCTGATGAACGGCGCGATCAATGTCCAGTTCCTGCCGGTAATTCGTTGCCTTGGCAAAGTCGTGACCGAGATGGATGAAGATGTCGCCGAAGGCCTGATAGGCGCCGAGGTTTTGTTCCTCTTCGGCTTGCGCCTCGCCCAGCAGACGGCCGTTGGCCATGCGGTCGCCGGTCCAGAGACTGATTTCATTGAACTGAATCCGCTCGATCTCGGTGCCGCCAAAGAGCATCGCGCCCATGGGGCCGTTGCCAATCGGCAAGGCTTCGGTCATCCACGTTTTCGCCGGCTGATCATACCACAGGCATAATTTCTTCGAGCTCTCTGAAACATCTGCCTGAGGCGGGTTCGCGCACATGCCTGAAAGGGGTTTGAAGCCGAGCGCCGCCGTTGCCAGGGAGGTGGACAGTAAAAACTGGCGGCGGGAAATGCCATTTACAAACGTGGCTGATTGTTTTTTCATCTTTTCAGATTTTTCAGGAACAGTTTCCTATTGGTTAATATTTTTTGGAAGACCATCGGCATCCCCTAAATGGCGGATGACAAAACCATCGACGGTTGCAATCCAGATATCAATGATGCCAACATTGGCCATTCAGTTCTCCAGAATTATGAGCAGCACACAAGCGGTTAGATCATTTTTTTGCCGGGCATGCATCGCCAACCGGTTTTTGGCACTGACAACGCTGCTGCTCCTGCCGCTAGTTTCTGTATCGGCGGCCATTGTCCCCACCGGTCTGCGCTGCGAGTCGCGCGTTGAGCCGTTGGGGGTGGATGCGGCCCAGCCACGCTTGAGTTGGGAAATTTATTCCATCGAACGGGTGCAACGACAGACGGCGTATCGCGTGCTGGTGGCTTCCACCGAAAAAATTCTGGCGACGGAGCAGGGTGATCTCTGGGATAGCGGGAAGGTTGCGAGCCGCGAAACGCTTGAGATTATTTACGCCGGCCAACTGTTGCGTGCGGGACAGCGTTGTTTTTGGAAGGTGCAGGCGTGGGATCAGGACGGCCACCTCTCACGCTGGAGTGAGCCGAACTGGTGGGAAATGGGATTGCTCAATCCCGGCGATTGGATGGGGCAATGGATCAATGACGGCAAAGCGAATCCGACCAACGATGCCGGCTTTTATCAGGACGATCCCGCGCCGCTGTTCCGTCGGGAGTTGAAACTCACCAAACCTGTTCGCCGCGCCCGGCTTTACATCAGCGGCCTCGGCTATTATGAGGCGAGTCTGAATGGCCAGCGCGTCGGCGATCAAGTGCTTGATCCTGGTTGGACGATGTATGGCGAGCGCGTCTTTTACAGCACTTACGATGTCAGCCAGCAATTGCACAAAGGCAATAACTGTCTCGGCGTGACAGTCGGCAACGGTTGGTGGAATCCGCTGCCGCTACGGCTGTGGGGACGGCGGGATTTGCGTAACGAGCTGGCGATCGGCCGGCCGCGCTTCATCGCGCAACTCAATGTTGAATTCACGGATGACACCACCCAATCGTTTGCCAGCGATGCGACTTGGAAAGTTGCTGACGGACCGTTGCGGCGCAATAGCATTTATCTCGGCGAAGTTTATGACGCGCGGCTGGAACTAAGCGGCTGGAATCAGGCTGGGTTCAACGACGCCGCGTGGCGGTCGCCAAAACCGGCGACGGAAAATATCGGACGACTTCAGGCGCAACCGCAGCCGCCGATCCGCGTGCGGGAGACGTTTCCGGCAGTGGCCGTCACCGAGCCGCAGCCGGGAGTTTTCATTTACGACCTGGGCCAAAATTTTTCCGGCTGGGCGAGCTTGCGTTTCCAGGCTCCGGCGGGGACGAAGATCGTGATGCGCTACGGCGAATTATTGAATCAGGATGGTTCGCTCAATCCGTTGACGAGTGTGTGTGGCCAAATCAAAGGCCGGCGGAAGAACCAGGATGGCGTGGAGGTAAACATGGGTGGCCCCGGCTCACCCGAGATCGCGTGGCAGACCGATACTTACATCGCGCGTGGCGGTGGCGAGGAAAATTATACGCCGCGTTTTACGTTCCATGGCTTTCGTTACGTTGAAGTGACCGGGCTTGCCAGAGCGCTGCCTTTGAAAGCGGTGACAGGAATGCGCTTGAGCGCGGATGTGCCAGATGCGGGTGAGTTCGTCTGCTCGAATCCGATGCTGAACCAGATTCAAGCGATGTGCCGGCATACGTTCTTGGCGAACTTGTTCAGCGTGCAATCGGATTGTCCGCATCGCGAACGGCTCGGCTACGGCGGCGATATTGTGGCGACGAGCGAGGCGCTGATGTTGAACTTCGGCATGGAAAATTTTTACGCGAAAGTCGTGACAGACTTCGCCGACAGCGCGCGGCCTGACGGCATGTTCACCGACACCGCGCCGTTCGTGGGCATCCAGTATTGTGGAGTCGGCTGGGCGATGGCGCACCCGCTGCTGTTGGCACAAGAATTTCGTTATTACGGCAACCGTCATCTGGTTGAAGAACAATACGCGGCGGCGAAGCGTTGGCTGCTGCTCGTTGCGGGCCAGTATCCCGAAGGCATTGTCACGCAAGGCTTGAGCGATCACGAAGCTTTGACGCCCACGCCCGCACCGGCTTTAGTCACGCCGCTGTTTTACCAGAGCGCCCGGCTCGTCGCGGGATTGGCGCGGACGCTCGGGCACCTGGAGGAGGCGACGCAGCTTGAGGCGATCGCGGAGAAATCCAAACTGGCGTATCAGCAGCAATTTTTTGAGGCGTCCACCGGCAAGGCGGGTCCCGGCACGCAGGGTAGTCAGGCGTTTGCGCTTTACTCGGACTTGCTGGCTGCCGCCGATCGGCCGAAGGCGTTGGATTATTTGCTGAAAAATATTCGTGGCGAACGGAGGGGACATCTCTCAACCGGAATCATGGGCACGAAGTTCATGCTGGATGAGTTGTCGCGCGAAGGTCACGCGGATACGGCTTACGGAATCGTAACGCAAACGAATTTCCCCGGCTGGGGCTGGATGCTGGCGAACGGTGCGACGACGCTGTGGGAGCATTGGGGATTAAGCACGAACACTTACTCGCACAGTCATCCGATGTTTGGCTCGGTGAGTCAGTGGTTCATAAACTGGCTGGGTGGCATTCAACCGGCGCCGGAAGCGATTGGCTTTGATCAAATCGTGATTCGCCCGCAGGCCGTGCCGGAGTTGCAATGGGTGAAAAGCAGCTATAATTCCGTTCGCGGACGCATCGTGAGTAATTGGTCGCGCGAAAACGGGCGGCTGACTTTTGATATCGAAATACCCGCTAATACCACGGCGGAAATTTATCTGCCAACTCGTGCCGCTGGGGTGGTGACCGAGGGCGGCAAGTCGGTCGCCCATAGAATGGGCATCAAGTCGTTTCGATTGGAGCCGGGCATGGCGGTTTTAGCCGTTGATTCCGGATGCTACCACTTTGGCGTCGCGGATTGAGCATTCTTCAGAGGTCGCGTGGGGGGATTTTGACACTGCAATAGTAGCAGCTTTGCCTGTTTGTTGATTGGAAGTTGAAGCCATCTCCCACAAACATGGGATGCGGGCCGAAGCGGTGGTTTGTTAAGTTTGGGAAATCTCAAGCCCCTAAGCTGTAACTCTGATCCGCTCATAACCCATGAAATCCAAATCAAAACTTGTGCTCCTACTGCTCGCGTTGATTCCGGCCGGGCTCCCGGCCGCAACGGTGGTCAACATTGACATCGCCCGGGATGAGACCGGACCGCTAGGCGGGTCGGCGCGGGTGTTGACGACGAGCGTCGGCCCGGCGCCGGATACGGGAACCATTTGGAACGACTATGCGGTTTCATTGGATGCGGCTGGCAGCACGGTTCCGGTTGGCTATTCACGGACCGGGCTGCTGGATTCGACCGGCGGGGCCACGTCGATGGGGCTGACGTTGAATGGCGGTTGGTATCGGACCGTCAACGGCACCACAGGCAATGCGCTGCAACTGGAGCGAGCGTTTACCACAAATGGCGTTACGGGAATCGCAACGCTGACGGGTTTGGTGGCGGGTGGATTATATGATCTGTATCTATTTTCCTCCGGAAACCTGGTGACCACCTATCAGATTGGGGCCACTTCAAAAACCGCCACCGGGTCTGGCTTTTTGCAGGCCATCAATGCTCCTGGTTACGGAGAAGGTATTCAATATGTGACGTTTTTATCCATGGTGGCGGATGAAAGTGGGAATCTCCAAATCAATGCTCTGCCTAGTAGTGGAACCACTGCCGCCGCGCTGGCCGGACTACAAGTCGTTGCCGTGCCGGAGCCTTCCGCCGCGATGATTCTAGTGGGATCACTGGCTGGCCTCGGGCTGGTGCTGCGCCGCCGCTAGCCGGTCGGTTGAAGTTTTCTGATTCGCGCACGGACGGTGCCTGGCACCGTCCGATTTTTATTTTAAACCAACCCGTCCAGGCGCGCGCGGTTTTTGTGCCGACGAGTGAAGTCACACAAACATGGGATGTCGGAACATTTTTTAATTCTATTTACTTCCCCCATATCAATGAAATGCTCGGCAGGACACCATCGCTGCATCGGGATGGAAAATGCGTGAGCTTCTGGATTTCAGAACCGGCGAAGGCTGCGGCTCGACGGCGATGGCTGACGGCAAATCCCGATGTGAAAAGACGGCTAAAATTTGGCTAATTTATGAAACGTTTACTATCTTGCATGGTGCTGCTGCTCGCGATGGGCGGATATGGTTCGTTGGCGGCGGAAGCCAAGCGGCCCAATATTCTTTGGTTGATCGGCGAAGACATGGGCCCAGAGGCGTTGAGTCGTTCCGGCACGCCGCAGGTCTGGACCCCCAATCTGGATCAATTGGCGAGCAACGGGGTTTACTATTCGCACGCCTATCTGGGGCAGGTGTGTTCGGTCAGCCGGAGTTCCTTCATGACGGGCATGTATGCGGTGAGCATTGACGCGCAAAATCATCGCACCACCAACAAACGGCCGTTGCCGCCGGGGGTGCGCGTCCTCACCGACTGGCTGCGGGACGCGGGCTATTTCACGGCCAACGTGGTCACGCTGCCCGAGGCGTGCGGATTTAAGGGGTCGGGCAAATTGGATTGGAATTTCAAAACGCTCGACCAACCGTTCGATTCGAAGGACTGGAACGACCTGAAAAGCCATCAGCCGTTTTATGCGCAGGTTAATTTTTCGGAAACACACCGCAAGTTCAAGGCGCCCGCCAAAGCCGATCCGGCCAAGGTGATCATCCCGCCGTATTATCCCGATGATCCGATCACGCGCCAGGACTGGGCGCAATATCTGGACTCCGCAACGGAACTGGACCGCAAGATTGGACTCGTTCTTAAACAACTCGCCGCCGACGGTCTGGCGGACAACACCGTCGTGGTGTTCTTCGGCGACAACGGCGCGGCCATGGTGCGGGCCAAGCAGTTTTGTTATGAAGAGGGATTTCACGTCCCGCTGATGATCCGATGGCCGAAAGAAATTCCGGCGCCGAAGCAGATCCAGGCTGGCCGGGTGGACGAGCGCTTCATTGATGGGATTGATCTCGCCCCGACCATGCTGGCGCTCGCCGGGGCGGCGAAACCGGCGAAGATGCAGGGCCGCATTTTTCTGGGCGACCAGGCGGAAGCACCGCGCGAATATGTTTTTGGCACGCGGGATCGCGACGATGAGACAGTGATGTGCATCCGTTCGGTGCGCGACGCGCGCTACCGCTACATTCGGAATCTGATGCCCGAGGTGCCATTCCTGGCGCCGAACAAATACAAGGAAAACGAGTATCCCGTGTGGAACTTGCTGAAAAAATTGCACGCCGAGGGCAAGCTGACGCCGGCGCAGGATTTTCTGTGCCAGCCGCGGATGCCGGAGGAAGAGTTGTATGACTTGCAAACCGATCCGAATGAAATCCACAACCTGGCCGATTCCAAAAAGCCGGAGGATCAGGCGGCGTTGAAAAAATTGCGCGCCACCCTGGCGGGCTGGATGAAGGAGACCGGGGACAAAGGCGTGGCGGGGGCCAGGGAAGGTCGCGCGCCCAAGCGGAATAAAGCGGTAAACCCCGGGTAACTTTTGTGATCCCGAGGCCGGCGCGGATCAGTTTTCTGATCACGGCTCTGACGACGGTTTTAATTGGTGGGCAATGCGGGGCGGGCTTGATAAATTGATCGCGCATTCCTCCGGCCCGACCAACGGTCTGCGTCAATGTTTAGAATTTTTTTTGCATGAATCATGGAGCAACAGTTCTCCGGCTGGCGGGGCTGGTTGTGGCTGTCATGTTCGGATTATTGCCGACGGCTCCAGGAGCGGACGTTTCCAAGGTTTCAAGACGCCAGCCGGAGGATTATTTTGTGCAGACCTGGCAGGAGGAGGATGGCTTGCCGCGCAATACCATCTCGGCCATCGCGCAAACCCATGACGGCTACCTGTGGCTGGGAACTTATTTCGGATTGATTCGTTATGATGGGGTTAAATTCACCACCTTTGGCGCGGACATCCGGCCCGAATTGGTGCGCGGCCTGATCTGGAATATGCAAACCGACCGGGCCGGCCGGCTTTGGATGGGCACCGGCAAAGGCGGGATTATTGTATCCGAAGGCGGCCAGTTTCGTTTGCTGGGCGCGCATAACGGCCTCTCGAATCAGACCGTTTACTCGATGTGCGAGGATAACGCGGGGGTCATGTGGGTGGCTACCGGGGATGGCAATATCTCCCGGATCATTGACGGCACCACGGTGGAATCCATTGGGCTTCTACGTGCCGGGAAACCCGGACTGGCGATCCAGCTCGTGCGCGATAGCCGGGGTGATTTGTGGTTTGCGCGCGGATCCAGCTATGGCCGGCTGATGGCTGGCACGGCGACGAACGTGGTTAATTTCAATAGCGGACTGGTGCATTTGTGTGCGGAGCACGACGGGGGAATGTGGGTGGCGGTGAACCGGCAGTTGCGCAAGATCAACACCGGGACCAACAGCCCGGCGGCGTCTCCGTTGCTGTTGCCTTTTGGAAATTATGAAATCCAGAAGCTGTATGAGGACCGGTCGGGCACGCTCTGGATCGGCACCCGCAATCAAGGGCTGTATCGCTTGAACGGCGATGAGGTGAGCCTGGTGTTGCCGACCAAGAACCGGATTTTCGACATCTATGAAGATGCGGAGGGCAGTTTGTGGGTGGCGACTGAGGGCGGTGGCGTGAGCAAAATCCGTCCCCGGGTTTTTCGAATGTTGAATACGCCCGGGGAGGTGGCCTCGAGCAAGGTGCTTTCCGTCTGTGAAGATCAAAACGGATTGCTCTGGGCGGCTCCGCAAGTGGGCGGGCTGCTGAATTTTCAGGTTGATGCCGGAAGTCCAACGGTTCTGACGGGCTCGACAAATATGGGGCTCTCGACAGTCCTGCCGGATCGTGCCGGCGGTATCTGGGCGGGCACCGTCAACCGCGGGCTCTGGCACTTCGATGGTGAAAAGCTGGAGCGAACCCTTTTTCAATCACCCATCCGTGAGCGTCAAATACGGGTGCTTTACCCGGACCGCGAAGGCCATCTCTGGATAGCGCTGTTCCCTTACGGCCTGGCCCGGTATGACGATGGTCAGGTGAATTGGCCTGCTTACTATCACGGGTTGGGCTTGTCCGATCAGGCCATTTGGGCGATGACCGAGGATAAGGCCGGCGCAATCTGGCTCGGCACCATCAACGGCGACTTGTATCGGTTGAAGGATGGCCAGGTCGTCAGTTATACCCAGGACGATGGACTGCCGGGGACATCCATCGGCGCGCTTTATGTGGACGGAAATGATGTCCTCTGGGTGGGCACGCTCGGCGGCGGACTGGGCTGTTTTCGCAATGGCAAGTTCAAGTTCGCTTCCGTCAACGAAGGCCTGCGAGACAACGTGATTTCGCAAATTGTGGAGGATGATGATGGATTTCTCTGGCTCGGTTCCAGCCGGGGAATATTTCGCATGCACAAGCCGGACCTTGATTCTTTCATGGCCGGCCGGCAGAGCCGGGTGGAATCCATTGCCTACGGCAAAAGTGACGGCATGGCGAATGTGGAATGTGCCGGCGGTTATCAACCTTCGGTCTGGAAGACGCAGGCCGGTCAATTGTGTTTTGCCACCAGCAAAGGCGTCATTTATTTCGATCCGGCCGCGCTGCCCTTGAATTCGCGGCCGCCGTCGCTGGTTTTGGAGACGGTGTTGGTTGACGAAAAACCGGTCGCCTGGACCAATACAATCCATCTGGGCTGGGATCACAAAAATATTCAATTTGATTACACCGCCTTGAGTTTCGTCGCGGCGGAAAAGGTGCGTTTTCGCCGGCAACTGGTCGGGTTTGATTCCACTTGGGTGGAGGCGGGCAAAAGTCGCACTGCCACTTATCCCCGGCTGGAGCCAGGCCATTACAAATTCCGTTTCACGGCGTGCAACAACGACGGAATTTGGAACGGGCTGCCGGTGGAACTGGACATCGTTGTGGACACGCCTTGGTGGCAAACCCTCTGGTGCCGGATTTTGCTCGTGGTGTTTTTTGCCACCCTGGTGGGAGTGTTGGTGCGCTATTTTTCCATGCTGACCATCCGTCGCCGGCTGGCGCGCCTGGAGCAAGCGCACGCGCTGGAGAAGGAGCGCACCCGGATTGCCCGGGATATTCATGATGACGTGGGCGCCCGGCTCACCCAGATGGCCTATTTGAGCGATCTGGCCGCGGTCGAAATCGCGGAGGGCACGGCCACTGGCCCCGAACGACTCAAGGAAATTGTCCGCGCGTCCCGCCAGACCGTGCATGCCCTGGATGAAATCGTCTGGGCGGTCAATCCGCACAAGGATTCCTTGGCGCATCTGGTGGAATATATCAGTCAATACGCCAATAGTTTTTTCCGGAACAGTCCGATTCGCTGCCGGCAGGATTTGCCCGCCACCGTTCCTGACTGGGCGCTGCCTTCCGAGTTTCGGCATCACCTGTTTCTGGCGACGAAAGAGGCGCTCAACAACATCCAAAAGCATGCGCAAGCCACGGAGGTTTGGATCCGGGTGGCGTGCCTGCCGCCCCGCCTGGAATTGACCATTGAAGACAACGGCACGGGATTTTCCATGGCCCAGGCGAACCCCAGCCGGGATGGTTTGAAAAACATGCGCAACCGTCTGGCCGCCCTGGGAGGAACCTGTCAAATCTCCTCGGAGACCGGCCGCGGCACGCGCTTGGTGATGACGGTCACGCTGCCGAAAGTTGACAGCCCTTCCAGCAAACAGACATGATAGACGCGAATCCGAATCTGACCGCGAGCGCCTGACCAGGGCGTCTTGCTTTAAAATATGCCCATCCAAATAGCCATAGTCGAAGACGATCAGGGATTGAGAGAATCATTGACGGCATTAATCCGCCGCGAGCCACGGCTCCGGTGTGTGGGCGAATATGCCACGGCTGAGGCCGCGCTGGCGGCCATCCCGGTGAAAGGTTCCGACGTCGTGCTGGTGGACATCAATCTGCCGGGCATGTCCGGCATTGAACTCGTCGCCAAACTGAAGGCGAAAATGCCCAAGCTGCAACTCATGATGATCACCATGTATGAGGATTGCGACCAGATTTTCGCCTCGCTGCAGGCGGGGGCGACGGGCTATCTGCTCAAGCGCTCCCAACCGGCCGAGATCGTCCAGGCCATTGAACAGATGCATGTCGGCGGCTCGCCCATGTCGCCCGAGATCGCGCGCAAGGTGGTCAGCTTTTTTCACAAGAATTCCAGTCGCGCTTCCGGGGTGGATCAATTGACCAAGCGGGAAACCGAAATCCTGAGCCAACTCGCCAAGGGTTACATGTATAAGGAAATTGCCGACAACATGGGCATTGGCATGGAAACCGTCCGCACTCACCTGCAAAACATTTACGGGAAACTGCACGTGCATTCGCGCACCGACGCGGTGGTTAAATTCCTGAACAAGTAGCCCATTTGTTTATAGTCCCTGTGCCGCCAATTGTCGGGAGACGAAATTAGATCCGGCCGCGCTCCCACAAACATGGGATATACCTCATCCGACCATCTGTTAGCGTGATGGTATGAACTCGGTCCCCCTTCTTGCAATTAGCACTGCGTCATGTCCGAGTGAAATTCCGCGCGTGCATCGGTCGGGTGGTTTTACCTTGATCGAGTTGCTGGTGGTCATTGCGATCATAGCCATTCTGGCTGCGATGCTGCTGCCCGCACTTTCCAAGGCGAAGGCGCGTGCCGTCAGCTCCCAATGCCTGTCAAATTTGAAGCAAGTGATGCTTGGGGTCACCTTGTTTGCCGGCGACAATGACGACCGCCTGCCTTTCGGAACCTCGGCCACGGGCTCGCCGAATGGCAGCTTGGACTTCAACGTGAACACCTCCTCTTTAGTGACAGGGAACACGGTTCATCCTCAACTGGCCTACCATCTGAACTCTTATCTTTCAGGAGTTAAATCCATGTCCGCTCCCTATCAAAACTGGACTGTGAGTCCGGTGGTGCTTTGTCCCGCCTTCAAAAATAATTCTCAATTTGCTTCCCGCGCGCCTGTTGCGGCTGAACCCGATTATCTTCGCAGCGCCTATCGCCTGCGTAAATATGTTGAAGGTGATACGCTGTGGGGTTACCCAGATTCTCCCAAGTTGACCAACGTAAAGCACCCCTCCAACAATGGGGCGATCACGGATTTGGACCGCAAGCTGCCAGGCGCCAGCAGCAGCTCCATTGGTTCGGCTGACTGGCTGCAACTGCCTGACCAGCCAGTTCACGGCAACAACCGGAATTATGGTTTTTTTGACGGTCATGTTTCCAGTTTAAGCTTAAACCGGCACACCGATAGCATGACCACCAACCAACTGCCTTCCGGCTGGCTGAGTGCCAGTCAGTGAGGCTGGGTTAAATGCGAATATGAACTTCTCCCACAAACATAGGATAGGTTCTGACCTCAAATGTTTTATGGTAAATTTATGAACCCTTGGCGGCCACTCTCCGCAAAATCAATTCCGCGTTCACTGCCGAAGGACGAAAAAAACAATCATCCAGGCGGATTTACCCTGATAGAGTTGCTGGTGGTCATTGCCATCATCGCTATTTTGGCGGCGATGCTGCTGCCCGCGCTGGCCAAGGCGAAGGAAAGGGCAAAAATGATTTCTTGCCTGAACAACTTGAAGCAAGTGGGCATTTTCCTGCAACTTTACACGGAAGACAGCAGTGATGTTTTTCCCGTTTGCCGCGGACAGCAGCCCGCTTTGGGGATGAATGACTGGTGGGGAAATTATTTGGACCACTATTCGGCGGGCAACTCAAACCTTTTCCACTGTCCCGTGCTGCAAAGTATCCGGAGCCAATACACTCCCAATTTCACATGGAGCTGGAATAGCACCGGCGATCCAAATAACAGCGCACCGAAACCTGGCGACCGGATCGGCTACGCAGCAAATGTTTTTTTCATGTTTTACCCAGCACCCTCGGTGCAGCCGGCGCAGACCGTGAGTTTCGGCGGGTTCAGTTTCAGCAGCGGGTATCATTTTAAGCGCACTTCAATCCGCACGCCGACCGACTGCATGATGATCTGTGATGACGAAGGTTACTGGAGCATGAGTTCCTACTGGCCAAAGGCGGCGATGGACGGCTCGCAAAGCACTTACCAAGGCGTGGCCTGCCGGCATGGCGGTTCCAACGGCAAAGGGATGAACGGCGGGCTGGGCGTGGTCGTATTTGCTGACGCCCATTCCGAAGCACGCAAAGACCAGAACATCAATCCAAACAAGAACAATCAATTGCTCAACTCGCGTTACTGGGATCCGCTGAAACTTGCCGGCGACCAATAGTTTTCAAGTTTTTTTACATAAAAAACACATCAGCCAGCATGACCACAAACCCACTGCCTTCCGGTTGGATTACCGCGATTCAATGATGCCGGCACCCTCTCGGATGCAATGTTCTCCCACAAACATGGGATAGGTTCTGACCTCAAATGTGTTATGGTAAATCTATGAACCCTTGGCGGCCACTCTCCTCAAAATCAATTCCGCGTTCACTGCCGAAGGAC